>Ga0335081_10007658_pt1 | contig 17269 bp, 18 predicted proteins | sample Lox_Sample_35_FD_206713 | JGI IMG/M metagenome (GOLD analysis project Ga0335081, IMG submission 206713) | Soil microbial communities from Loxahatchee National Wildlife Refuge, Florida, United States - Lox_Sample_3.5 | ecosystem: Environmental > Terrestrial > Soil > Wetlands | place: USA... | reverse complement strand
CTGTGGTCCGGAGCGCGTGATCGATACACCCATTGCCGAAGGTGCGCTGGTGAACGCCGCGTTCGGCGCGGGGCTTACCGGGTTGCGGCCCGTCGTCGAGTTTCAATTCATCGATTTCATCGTCTGCGCCTTCAACCAGATCACCAACATGCTGGCCAAATCGCACTATCGCTGGGGAGCGCCGGCGCCGGTTGTCCTGCGTGGGCCGTGCGGCGGCGGCGTGCACGGCGGGCCGTTCCACTCGCAGAATCCGGAGATGTACTTCGTGCACACGCCGGGAATGAAGGTGGTCGCGCCGGGCACCGCGTACGACGCCAAGGGGCTGATCAAATCGGCCATCCGCGACAACAATCCGGTGCTTTTTCTGGAGCACAAGTTTCTCTATCGGCGCATTAAAGAAGAGTTGCCTGCCGATGACTATGTTGTCCCATTGGGCAAAGCGCGGGTCGCGCGCGAAGGGCGGGATGTCAGCGTGATCACCTATGCCGCCATGCTGCAGGTGGCGCTCGAAGCCGCCGAAGCATTGGCGAGAGAAGGCATCGAGCTGGAGGTTATCGATCTGCGCACGCTGCTGCCGCTCGACCGCGAGGCCATCGCCGACACCGTAAAGAAGACAAACAAGGTGATCGTGCTGCATGAGGACACGCGCACCGCCGGCATCGCGGGGGAGATCGCAGCGGTTATTAATGAAGATGCCTTCGACTGGCTGGACGCGCCGATCGTTCGGATTGCCTCGCTGGACACGCCGGTGCCGTTTTCACCGCCCATGGAGGAATTCTTTTTGCCGAAGGCGGCGGACGTGGTGCGCGAGGCGCGGCGGCTAAAGTCATACTGATCTATAGAGACGTAGCGTATCCGGCTCCAACGACTCGACGTGGAGGGAATGATGAGGAAATTTATTGGCGGGATGGTGTTTGCAATCGTGGCTGCCGTGCTGGCACTGCTGATCTACGCCCGGGGCGGGCACATGGCGGTCAACGCCGACGCCACCCCCGGCAGGATGGAGAATTGGGCCGCCAGCCGCGCCCTGGATGCTGCCATCGAGCACCAGGCGCCGCAGGTGGAGAATCCCGTCCCCAAGACCGACGCCAACCTGATCGAGGGCATGAAGCTCTATGCCATGAACTGCGCCCTCTGCCACGGAGGTCTCGATCGCAAGCCGAACGTGCTGGGCGGCGCTTTGTATCCTCCGTCACCGCAGATTCTTGTCCACGGACTGGATGATCCTGAGTGGCACATCTTCTTCGCCACCAAACACGGAATTCGCCTTACAGGGATGGCGGCCTGGGGCAAAGTGATGAGTGACGACGCTCTCTGGAAGATCGTCGGCTTCGTGAAGAGCGTCAATCAGCTTCCACCGGCCGTCGAGCAGCAACGCCGCGTGGCATTGGGAGGCAGCGACTGAACGCGTCCTTCAGCAACGATTTATAATTAACGAAATGGACCAACCGCCGGGCCCTCCGGCGGTTTCTGCGGGGGGAATCATGCCGACTGATGTGATCATGCCTCAAATGGGAGAGTCGATTGTTGAAGGCACGCTGACCAAATGGCTGAAGAAGCCCGGAGACAAGATCCAGCGCGACGAGCCCCTGTTCGAGATCTCGACCGACAAGGTGGACGCTGAGATTCCGGCGCCCGCTTCTGGAGTGCTGAAAGAGATCAAGGTGAGCGAAGGCGCTACCGTGCAGGTGAACACGGTAGTCGGCGTAATCGATGCGGAAGGCGCAGCCGCAGCCGCACCCGCCCCCGCAAAGCCGGAAGCGCCGAAGGCAGCGGCTCCGGCCCCACCCGCGCCCAGCGCGCCTGCTCGCCCGGCGCCATCCCCATCCCCAGCGGCACGCAAGGGGGATGGCGCGCGTCCGCAGGCGGTTACCGCGCCCGAGCCGCCAAAGCCAAGGGAAGCGGTAGCGCGTCAGGAAAGCGTTATTGAATTTCCTTCTGAGGAAGGGCAGCGAGTGCGCTCATCGCCGCTGGTGCGGCGCATTGCTCGTGACAATAACGTCGATCTGACGCAGGTCACGGCTAGCGGGTTGGGCGGACGCATCACCAAGGAAGATATCCTGCGTTTTGTCGAGCAGCATCAGGCAGGCGCGCCTACGGCAGTAGCGGTGGGAGGCAGACCCGCTCCGGCTGCTGCGCCTCAGCCGGTGCCGGCCATGCCGGGCGCTGTTCCAGCCGCGTTGCCGGGCGATCTGGTCCCGATGTCCACCATGCGCAAGAAGATCGCCGAGCACATGGTGGCGTCCAAGCGCACGAGCGCGCACGTCCACTCGGTGTTTGAGATCGATATGACGCGCGTGGTCAAGCTTCGCGACCGCGAGCGCGCCGACTGGGAAAAACGCAACGGCTCGAAGCTAACATTCATGCCGTTCTTCGCCCGCGCGGTGCTGGCTGGAATTCGCGAGTGGCCGATCGTCAACGCTTCTGTCGACGGCGACGGCATCCGCTACCACAGCAACGTGAATTTGGGAATTGCCGTGTCGCTCGATTGGGGGCTGATCGTCCCGGTGGTCAAGCACGCCGAGGAAAAGAATTTCCTGGGATTGCAGCGCGCCATCAGCGAACTGGCCGAGCGCGCCCGCAACAAAAAGCTCTCACCCGACGACGTGCAGGGCGGGACGTTCACCATCACGAATCCCGGGATCTACGGGCCGCTTTTCGGCACCCCGATCATCAACCAGCCGCAGGTGGCGATCCTGGGCATCGGCGGCATTTTCAAGACGCCGGTCGTCAAGACCGATCCTGAGGGCAACGACTACTTCGCCGTGGCGCACATCATGCACATCTCGCTCGGCTACGATCATCGCGTGGTCGATGGCGCGGTGGCCGACCAGTTCCTCGGGGTGGTCAAGAAGAAGCTGGTGCAGTGGGATGAGGATATTGGGTGAGTCCTGCGTCTTGTTGCAGGATTAGCCTTACGTGGCAGAGTTGGAACTGCCGTTCGGGATTCTGTTTTTGAGGAACGGGATGCTACTGCACAGCCAATCCAGCAGCACGTCCGAGAGCAGGCCGTAGATTCCTGCCGTCGCGGGCGTCAGCGGAACCGATCGCGCGATGCCCATATTCACTCCTAGCTGATGGCTGAGTAACGCATCGAAAAACGCCGTGTTGTTCCACCACAACAGGAAGCCCATCGTGCAAGCGAACAGGCGAAACACCAGCGCCGGCCAATGCCACTTGATATATTCGCGCACGGAGTTCCACGGAGTGAACTGGGATGAAGCCGAGGACGAAGCGCGTCCCAGAATGGAGATGGCCTGCCCGGCGAAGTAGAGCAGCCACAAGAGACTTGAGTGGGTCATAGTTTCTTCATCGCCGCGAGGAACCCGTCGATCTTGCCGGAGAGAATTGCGATCTCTTTCCTCATGCTCGCGGCGAACAGCCATGCCACGATGAAGCCGCCAGAGAAACCAAGTCCGAGACCTGCCAGTATTAATCCCACTTTGCCTCCTTGAAGTAGCAGTACCGGGTACCGAGTTGCGAGTACCGAGCAGGAATCGCTGAACCTGATCTCGGTACTCGGTACTCGGTACTCGGTACTATCTGTGTGCCGCGTACCCGATAGCGCCGCCGATCGCGATCCCTACCCCGATCTGTTTTGCGCGCTGCCAGAATGAACCGCTGCGGGCTTTCACCGCCGCGTCCCGTTCTTTCTTGACGTCGGCATAATTCTGGCGGCATGCGGCCCAGCTTTTCTGGCAGGCCAGGTCGTCGGCGGCTTGATCGATCAGAAGTTTTGCGGTCGGGTCCGGCAGAAGTGTGCTGGGCGAATCGGGCAGATGGCTGACTTCTTCCTGCGTGAGTTTGTCCGGATGGGCGATCACCACCGGCTCAGGCGCACCCGCAGGCACCTTGACGATCTGCGGAATCAGCTTAACCACCTGCTGCGGAGTCTGCGCCCGCTTCTTCAATCGCTCGATATCAGCCTGGTACCTCCTGGCTTCCGCATCACGCTCGGCAATCTGGGCGTCCTTCTGTTGCGCAAGAGCCTGATAACGGACCCAGGCATCGTGGGCCTTCAGCCAGGAATAGCCCGTAAGCGCGGCAATGATAAGGACTGCAATCAGGGCAATCTCTTTCCCGTACGCGCCAGTGCGCGCCGCAGCGGTCGCACTTCCGCTAGCCGTGGGGTTCTCGCTCATAGGTTTCGCTCAGGCAGTTTGGGCATGGCTCGATACCGTCACTCATCGAGGCGGGCGAGTCCGTGGGTGCCGTAGACATACAGCACCTTGTCGGCATAAGCCGGATCGGTCGCCCAGTGGCGGGCAAGCGCGCGGATGAATGCTTCGGGGTCGGCCGCCGCAGCGCGGGCTTCGCTATATGCCGGAAGCAGTGCGATCATGCGGTCGCGGTCAGCAAAGCATTCGGCCATGGAGGCATACTTCGCAAACCTCGCCGGCACGCGGATCGCCTCACCGGCACCATATTCGAGGGTCGGGAACTCGATCGCTTCACCGCCGCGACGGGCCTTGATGCCGAAGTAATTGTTCGCCGTCTGCGCCAGCGCGGAATTGCCCCAGGCACTCTCAAGGGCCGCTTGTGCCACCGTCATCCCGGGAGAAAAACCGCTGGTGGCGGAGGAAACCCGAGCCGCTGCCGTCGCGGCGGCGATGAATTCGTCTTTAGTCATGGTTGAACCGGGGTTGAATCATCGCCAGTAGTGCAGGCGCAGGTAGTCGATACCAAGGTGAATAAGCGTCAGCAGAATGCCCGCCGCCGCGCCGATGCCGATGCCCCGCTGGAGGATGGCTTCATGGCGCTCGACCCGCTTCTCCAGTCTCTGCAGACGGCCGGGGTTGCCATTGCCCACAATGCAGCGCATGTGGGTCTTGAGCTCTGCCAGATCGGAGAGCACGTGCGACTCGAATTCGTTCATGGCTTAGTAGGGGTAGTTGAGATGCAAAGCAGTCGAAAACCGTGAGTATCGCGGCGGAGACGAGGCGTCGTATTGGCGGACGTAATTGCTTTGCGTCCGTGAGAGCCGCGAGACGGTGAACGTCCGCGTGCTGAATCTTCCCACCAGGTAACGATCGTTTCCGGGACCCCATCCGTAGTCACTGCTGCGAACCTCGATTCCGCCTCCCGGCGGGGGATCGACTCCGGCATCGAGGGTCAAGGTGGTCGAGGTCACCGCGGTGATCTCCGCCAGCGAAAGATCGGCAATCACGGAATTGCCGACCTGCGCTGTCGTGATCGTCGAGTCTGGCGGTGTGGGCTTGGCCCCTTCGAAAGTGAATCCGTACGGCGCAGCCGCATCGTTGGCAAAGCTGATCTTGTACCGTCCCCGCTCGGCGGCGAGGTCGGCGAGTTGCCAATCGACCTCGCGCACCGTGGCGGTAAAGCTCGCTCCCCGGGAGGGTGTCTGCACGACGATAGAGTCGCCAGGAAAAACGTCCTGACCTGCGGCCGGGAAAAAGTCGCTCCAGGCCTCGTATTCTCCCATCCATGGAGCTTGGGTGGCATCGTCCAAGAGGGCGAGAGCGGCGATTTCGCACTCGGCGCTGGTGCGTGCCGCCGGCGTGGCGACATGCCGGGCGCCGCTGCGAATTCCGGGGTCGGGGCCGAGCGCCAGGGCCGCGACGCTGTTTCCGTCCACTACGCGGGCGAGCCCCAGCGCCCGGCTCCGGTAAGTCACCTTGATGCTTTCGTTCGCAACCGGCACGTAGGCCGGGTAGAAATCCAGATAGCCAGAGCTGCTGATCGATGCTTCTGCTCCGTCGGACAGCGCTCCCAGCAACCGCGTTCGAAAGGCGGCAGTGGGAAGCGCGCTGCGAACCTCTGCTTCCACGACCCGCTGCAGCTGGGCATAGTCGATCGCGACGTGCAGGTTGAATGAGTTCACCAGAGCGTAGGTGCAATACGATGGCGCTGAGGTAATCACGCCGTCATACAGCATGGTCGCCATCGCCTGCAGCGACCCGGAATTCGCTGGATCGATATCGTGCACCTCGAGCACGACCCGCAAGTCGGCGGGAATAGTGGCTCCGCCGCGTCCCGCACCGGTCGGATTTGTGGATGAATGGAAGATCTGCTGTTTGCGGAATATCTCGGTCGCATACAGGTGAGTCGTGAGAGCGTAGCGATGGCCGGCGGTGGTGGTTATCGGCGCGCCCACCAGCGCGCCGTTCACCAAAGCCTGAATAGTAGATTGACCGCCCGAGGGCGTGATGCGGAACCCCGCAAGACAGCTTGTTTGCTGGATGCTGCCTGTGTAGAGCCCGCCGATGATCCCGTTGGATGCAGCGCTGAAGCTGGCGTCACCGTGGCGCAGCATAAATCCACCGCCCAGTTCCAATTGCTCGACGAATGAGACGGTGGTCTGGCCGTCCTGGCCGGTGCCTCCCTGGATTACGAGCGCGCCTCCGTTTACCGACACGGCGGACTGCGGGTCCGTGGTTTTCCAGTAGCGCGAATCCGGGATGGCGGCCGTGAATTCGTCTCCGACGAAGTAGGGGTCTGGATTAGTGAACGGCGAGTGCGCGACGGTCTGGCTGAGTTTGGTGAACGGAGTGTGCGAAAGGTTGAAGCTCAGCGTCAGGCCATCGCCCAAAAAATAGTCCTTTACGTGCAAGGCTGGTTCCGCAGGGCCGCTTACTGTGACGTCATTCAAACGAGTATTGGCCGAGCTGAGCTTCAGAGATTCTGGAGAGAACTGGGCAGAGCTTTCGCTGAGCGTGTGCTGCGCGCTGCCGAGCGGCTCGAGCAACAGCTTGCCGTCCAGAACGCGGTAACTGGCGCGGGCGCACACGGTGACGTCAGCCGCATGCTGCGACCAGGTCTTGCCCGGATCGCTGGCGAACGACGGCACAATATCGAGTGGCTGCGTCGCCGAGTAATCCAGAGTTCCCGGCGATACGTCTTCCGCCAGTTGCTGGAGAATATTTCCGGCGGTCCGCCCAACAAACGGCGCGCGCGAGGGAAGGTTCCGGCGGTCCAGCAGCAGCTCTTCTCCCGATGCCACCACCGTGTAACGAAATACCGGACCACCCTGGCCCCATCCCAGGTATTCGTATTGCGCCGCGGCGGAAACGTACCCGGTGAACCAGAGTGTTCCATTGGCACGCGCCAACACCACACGCGCCCCTTCCACGGGAACGACAAACTGCGGTTGTCCAGCGACCAGGACGAGGCGCAGCTCGTCCGGTTGGTTAAGACGGCGGCGGATGCGCGGGGGAGCTTCAGCATCAATCCAGTTGGAATAATCCACCGGGCCGCGGTTGTCGAAATTGTCGATTGTCAGTTTCAACGATTCCCCCACATGCCCCAAAATCGGTGCACCGAGGCTACCCTAACCGCAGAACCGCGCCGGCGGTCGCCACGCGCGTTCTGATTCTGGAACAAAAACAACTGCGTCCCTCCTCGGCTGCGCTTCGTTGATATAGTCAAAAGTGGCGGTGTTTACCTGAAGAACTGCTTGCATCTTGTCTTGCCACGCTAGCGAGGGCTATCAGTACAGCGCGGCAGCAGCCGCCGGAATGTAACTGCGATAGCACACCACCTGTTGCCCGTCGGCGGAGTCTGAGAATGGCAAAGCGACCAGCGCGGCGTGAAGCGCGTAAGCCTTGAGCGGATCCGCCAGCACGGTGGTCTTTTCCTGCGCCGCGGCACATGCCTGAAGCTTGGGATAGTAGAAGCAGACGCGACCGCCACCTTCTTCGGGAATAACGAAGAGTGCCGACCATTCCTGGAAGTAGCTGCCGCCTTCACGGTCCACGAACGCGATCACCTTCTGAACTCCGGCGCCGGGGGGTGGCGACCCGCCCAGCAGCGGCTGCGCCAGAGTCAGTGAGGCTGCGCTTTTCCCCATTACTCGCCCGACGTTAAAGGTTACGCGGCGGATATAGTTGACGTCGCCGGCAACGTCCGCCGGATTGTTGACAAACGCCGCCGCCAGCCCGCTGCCCACATAGCCGGTTTGCTGCTGGTAATCGATATCCGCTGCCACCATGTCGCCGATCGAGAAGCCGGCTAGATCGGCGGCCGCGAGCTGTAATTCCGTCGCAGTCGAACCCGCTTGAAGATACACAGCCGGAACAGGCTGGCCACCTACCGGCTGAGGCGCGGCTCCAGAACTGGCGGCCAGCACATTCACGCTCTCGGCGCCCCCGGCGATGGCCATCTGCAGCTTGCCCCACTGCTGGAAGTCGAACTCGACGCGTGCGTCGAGCTGGGTGCGATATTGTCCCGTCACCGCCGCCACGGATCCGCTGCGGAGTTGCTCTATCTTCGTTTTCGGCGTGCGTACCAGGTTCTCGATCCAGCCGGCATCGATCCAGGGGGAGGGTGGGGAGTCGAGATCGAAGCCGGCGCTGGTGGCAGGATCAAAGACGGCGGGAGCTTCGCTTGCGCGCGCCACCGGTGCAAAGTAGGCGCGCAGCCGCCTGGCCAGCGGCATCATGGGAGCGCGGAGAAGAGACGTGGTGCTCATCAGGAATCCGCCTCCGGATAGAAGAACAGGGTGAGCGAGGCCGCGCGTTCCAGGCGGATGACCGGCACCGAATTCGACGGGCTACCCACGAGTTGATCTCCCATAACCGTCCACAACGGCGCCGTTCCCTGAAGCTGATTTTGCGACTTCAAATGCAGCTCGGGCATAGTCCACAGGACATTCGTGCCGAGTCCCAGGGGCGGCGATTGCGAGTAGTCGCACTGTGCGGTGGATGGGGGTGAACAAATGGCCAGTAACTCGGAGTCGAGTTGCGCCAGCGCCCGTCCCCGGTCTATTCCCTGTTTTTCCGCCGAGCCTGCCGTCCAGTAGGAGATGGTGCAATCGAGCGCCAGAAGCGCAGGCTGACCGTCGCGCATAGCTGGCAGCGGCTGCACTGTTCCCCAGGCGATATAAAACGCCTCGGGCAAGGGGCCAGTGGCGGTGATGTATTCATTCTCCACCACGACTACCGCCGGGCGTGTGACGCCGTCCAGGAATACGGTCCGCTGCGGATTCAATGCCGCCAGGCGGTCGCGGAGCGCCACGTAGAAGCTGTCTTTGGCCGATTGCATAAGGCGCTTTCTCAGTCCGTCAGCGTGATTCGGTAAAGGTACGGCCTGCCGGCAAACGAATCCCATGCCACACGCTCGATGCGCAGCAGTTTTCCAGCGTGCAGTATTCCAAGCGCGGCATCGAACATCGCGTCCGGAGGATCGAAGTTGCGGGTTTCGGCGTGCGCGGCCGCCGTCGAGGCGGCCACCATAACTTCAAGCTGCGTCCTCGTCGAGGTTGGACTCCGTAGGTCGCGAACGACTGCCGGCGCCAGCGGTACCTGCTCCACCACCGGCGATGCCAGACCCAGGTCTGTCCCGAGCGCGAAGGGATCAGAGTTGTCCTGCTCCGTCGGAACGGGCAGCACCAGGATCACCTCGCCCGGTCCCAGCGCCCTCAGCAGTGCGTGAGCCGCCCGCGACATGGCCTCCGCCCGCGAGACATCGTTGGAATATGCCCCCATGCCTCACCCCATCCTGGCCGCAACGTAAGGCGCCAGGCCGGCGCAAACCGTCGGGTCGAGCAGCGTGTCGGCGAAATATTCGAGCTGCATGCGTTCCAGGCTGCCGGCACGAACGTTTAACGCCGGAGTCGCTTGCGCATTGCGCACGATCTGCGCGCAAGCGAACTTCACCGCATCCGGAATCGTGGACAGCCCTGCCGTGTAGGTGATTTCCACCTCGTTGTATCCAAAGCCGAGAGGGTTCGAAGGCAAGGTCAGTTCGCCGGTCTCGGCGAAGTAGTCAATGGAGGTTGTGTCCAAGTCTGACCACGTCCCCGGAAGCCCGAAAACCAGTGCCACATCGAGCGCGAGATCGCCGACTGGCCTTTGCGTATCTACTGCTGGGTGATCTTCGCCGCGGCGAGGAACTGCGTAGCGCCCGCGCGCGGCTACGATCGGTGATGTAGCGGGTGCGACCGCAGTCAGTGGGAGATACGTCAGGCGTATCGTGTTGCGATCCGGCCGCAGGCGAATGCGCTCGACGTATTGCGCTACGCCCAGCGTCGTGCGCCGGCAGTGTGATTCAATCAGCGACGATGCGGCGGCGATCCAGGCGGCGGGTACGGTCTTTTCGAGGCCATACGTAGCATATTCGGAAGGGTCGAGATAGATCATGAAAGTTGTCAGCTGCTAGTTGCCAGTTGTCAGTGGGTGCCCCACCTTTAACCGGTTTTGCCAAAGGTGGGGTTGTTCGTCAGCACCATCGAAAATCCCCACCCTTGGCAAAAGAAGCCAAGGGTGGAGCACCCTCAGATTCACGTCGGGTTTTATCGGTGGACATTCACCGCGTAGTGCGCGGAGGCGGCCTGCTTCACCACCACAGCGCCGAACTTCACCACCACCATCTGGTGCGCCAGCGATCCGGTCGCGCCCAGCTGGAATACGCGGGGGTTGGCGTCCGTAAGCCAGTGATACTCGATGAGGGATTCGGTCACGATGTAGGCAGGCAATACTGCGTTTCCGCTTCCGGGCGTGCCCGTGTAACCCAGCGCCCATTCCGGGATCAGCGGCAACTCACCGGCCTGAGTGGAGAGGGTTTTCACCGTCAGACCACCCGCGACCTGCGTGGTCGAGAGCACGACGTTGAACTCCGTCTTCATCTCGCGGTCGATCAGGTCGAGCAGCACCGGGTTGGCATAGATGGCCGTCGGTTTCACTTCGTAGGACGAGTTGGCCACCATGCCGGCAATCGTCGCCTTCAGGCCATCCACGATCAGGTCCGTCGTATTGATGGTGGCGACGTTGCCGCCGGCCGTGATCTGCCCGGCCGCCCCGTAATACTGCGTGGTGGTCGGCGCCGAAAGCGAAGTGTCATTGCCGTTCCACAGCGCCACGTCGTGCGTGCGCATGAGCCCGTCCACCGCGTCGGCCAGGTCCTTGGCCTGCAGGAAAGCGAACTGGCTCTGCTGCGCGCCCACTTCGATATCGAACAGGTTGTAGTTGATCTGCGAAACCAGCGCCTTCAGCGGCACGCTGCGCTCCACACGGGTTGGCGAACCCACGGTGGCTACGATGTTCCGCGGATCGACGAACGCCTGCGCCGCGCTGGGCGAGACGATCGCGGTTTGCTCAAAGAAACGGGACGGATGTCCGGTGGCCGGTACCTGGCGCACGCGCTGCCCGAAGGCGCCGCGGCGGCGCACGATGTCGCTGATCTCGGTCTGATACATGTTGACTTCCACCGCGCCCGGCCCGAGATAGTCGGCGGCCGCGTGGAGGTCGAGGAAAGAAGCTGTCATGGGGGTCCTTTCGTAGTAGTCAGGAGTCAGGCGTCAGGTGTCAGGCGCCAGCAATTTTCCGAGTGCTGACTCCCGACTCCTGATTGCTGACTCCTGGAATTGCTAACCGATAATCCCGGCCCGCGCCATCTGCGCCTTGACCGCGATACGCTGGTCCACGGTGAGCAAGGCGAGCGCCTTGTCGAGCACGGCCATGTCCATCTTGGCCTCGGGTTCGACGCCGCTCTTGGCCAGCAGCGCCGTCACCAGTGGCGGCAGTGTTTTGCGCGCAGCCGCATGGCGAGCGCTCTCCGCCTTCAGTTCTGCGTTGTTCCGTTCCAGTTCGTTGAGACGGGCCGTGAGCTGGCGGCGGGATTCAGTTTCGTTTTCGTCCACCGCCGCGACGATGCGGTCGACCTGTGAGTTCAGCGCCTGCTGCTGTGCGTCCAGCCGGCCGACCGCTTTTTCCAATAACTCGGCCGCGGACGCCAGCCGCTCGGCGGTGGCGATAATCTGTTGCGTGAGTTCTTCGTTCATGTGCTGTGGCTCCTAGCTTCTAGCTTTTGGCTACCAGCTCTTGGCTTTTGGCCCTTGGCTCTTAGCCTTTGACCTTGAGGTGTTCTCTCGGTACTCGGTACTCGGCACTTGGTATTCGGTACTCGGCTACCTGGTACTCGCTTCCAGCTTGATCCAGGTGTCCGGGTAGGCGGCCTTCTCGCGGCGCAGGATGGCGGCGCCGGTGAAGGTCACGTCGGTCAGCACCCAGATCGAGGCGCGTACGTCGGCTACGCGGGCGTCAGCGATCTCGTACGACATCCCCAGCCGATGTCCTCCCGGCGACAGCTCGCGCACGAGTTCGGGAAAATCCCGTGCAAAGAGATAGCCGCCGACTTCCAGGCGGCCGTTCACGATCTCCGCCGAGGTGATGATGCCCACTTTGCGGCGGGCGTCGTGGCCGTCGAGCGAGGGCGTGTAGTCGAGGCCCATGCCCAACAGCGACGCCAGCGCACGCTCCGCCGCCGCCCGCGACAGCAGCACACGATGTCCGCGCGCTCCCGCCGGAGGCCGCGTGCTGGGCGCGTCGACTAATGTGAGCACGCCGCGGAACGATTGCCGGTTGGGATGCCGCGACACCACCGGCATCTCGATCGCCATGGATTCGAGTTGAATGTTCATGAATTCTTTTCGCCGCGGATAAACACGGATTAACGCGGATCAGAGAAACCCAACCGCCGTGGGTCCAGAGGTTCCGGAGGTCTGAGATGTGGTATCTTTCGCCCCGTGTCCGGACTCCGACGTTGGCAAAAGAGCCTGTTGCTCTCGGAAGTCATCGCTGCCGCGATCATCTTGTACGGCTATCGTGCGCTCGCGAGCGCAGAGTCGGCCGGCAACTTTTGGCAGCGGTTCGCGTCAGGAGTTGCCGGGATCGCACTGCTCTCGCCGGGACTGTGGCTGCTGCGTCCGGGTCCTGAGCAATCCCTTTTCCCTGCTTGCCTGCTGGCGTTTGCCATCTACACCGTTGTGCTCTTCGGTCTCCTGTCCCTACTCGGAATGGTGCTAAAGAAAGTCAGAGCGATGTCTCGACGGGTAGAGATTGGCCCCCACGACGTTGCACGTTACATGAGATGACGTCGGCTCTGCGCCAGGGACTTAGGATCGGCGGCAATCCCCGCAACGCACTTCGTTCACTGTCATCACCCCGTTGCCCAGATCCTTACCCACGGCTCACGCCGTGGGTGAGTTCTGCCGCGCGCTTCGCGCGCTAAATTTCCGACCCTCAGCAACGCCAAGCGTGCGATCCCTGCTATGCTCGTTAGCGTCTCCATGTCAAGAAATGGCGTTCTATTTTTCCTGGCGTTTTTCGCTTCCATCGTGGGCGCGGCGGTGCTTTGGGAGGTAATGCGTTTTCGTATCAACCGCCGCCTACCGCCGTCGGAGCGAAGTCTGGTCGGGGAGAACTACATCCCCTTACTGAGACTTCATAGGGAGCAGTATCCTGACAGTCCCCTGCGATTCTGGTTCTGGGCTTTCATCGGGCTCGCACTCGGCACTTGGATACTGGGGGGGTACCTCCAACTAACTCACCGGTGATCACAATGCCGGTAGTCCCCGCAACTGCCGCACTTCGTTCACTGTCATCACGCCGTTGCGCAGCAGGATTTCCTGGATCTGCGCTTCTTCCATCTCGTTGGGCGCATCCACGTCGGTGAAGACGAACTCCAGGTCGTTCCAGCCGAGCTTCTTGCCGATGGCGTCGCGCGTGATGTGTTCGGCCAGCAGGCGCGCCGTGGGCACGATGGCCTGGCGGAAGGCCTGGTCGGCGAGTTCGCCGGCGGTCGAGCGGTTCACGTCGTTTTCGAGGCCGAGCAGAAACGGCGGCAGGTCGAAGGCGTCGGCGATCACGCGCACCAAGAATTCCTGCCAGCCGAGGCGCAGGTCCTGGTCGGTGCCGCCGCCGAAGCGCAACACTTCCGGCTTGTTTTCGACGGCGAGAATGGGCACGCGGCCGGTGCCCTCGATTTCGTCCTGCCACCAGCGGATCAGCCGCTCGTGTTGCGAGGGGCCGAGGTCCTGCAGCCAGAGCGCGTACTGCACCACCGAATTTGACGCCAGGCGCGCGGCGTAGCGGTGCGCGCCGAGGAAGGCGTTGATGCTCTCGAACGCGACCTCCACGCGGCCCAGGCCGAAGGGCGTGTGCGTGCGCGGGTTCAGGCGGATGTAGATGAGCTCGTCGTCGTTGAGCGCGATTTGCTTGTCCGGGCTGAACGTGCCGGCGACCTGCAGGTAGCGCGGCGAATCGGGACGGCCGTCCCAATCGGTGCGCATGCGGATGCTGGCGCCATCCACCGGCCAGAGATTGAGCGGGCGCGCGGGGTCGCCGGAGAGCTGCGCCTCGATGGCGCCGAAGCCGCCGACGATCACGTCTTCGAGCACCTGCTCGGCGAGCGAGCGGAAGGAATCGTCGGAGTTGGGCGCGTCGAGGTTGTCGGTCAGAATGCGGATGCGGTCGGCGCCGCTGGGCAACTCGTCGATGGAGCGTGCGTTCTTCGGCTGCAAGCGCCAGCGCATGCCAGCCACGCGGTCTTTCACCGTGTTGATGGCTTTGCGCGCGATGGGGGTTTCGGCAAAGCGACGCAGGTTGTAGGGCGTGGGCTTGGGCAGCACGTCGGCGCGCGGCCCGTAGGTTTCGAGGATCGAGGGCAGCGGCAGCGTGCGCCGCTTCTCGGGCGCAGTTCCAGTTAGTCGGCGCAGCGCGCCGCGTAGGGTGTCACGAATGTTCATGATTTATTTCTTCGCCGCGGATTAGCGCGGATGAACACGGAAAACCTTAAACCTTGTCATGCTGAGCGAGTGCGGGCCGTTCTTGCCCGCACAAGTCGAAGCACCCCTATCCTTAATTATTGGGTAGGGGTCCTTCGACTCGCGCTCCGCTCGCGAGCTCGCGCCGCGCTTCGCTCAGGATGACAAAAATTTAAGAGTATTGTTGCTAAACTCTTAACTCTTGCCTTGCTGTTTCCGCCAGGCGCGGCAACTCGGCCTGGGCGGCGACGGCGATCTGGCTGCGCACGAGCGTGTCGAGCGCGAAGGCGATGGGTTCGTCGTTACGGTCGAGGTCGTCTTCGACGATGGCCGTCAGCATTGTCTTTGCTTTCTCCACGCGCGCGATTCCTTCGCGAATCTGCGGATAGGTGAAGGCCAGGACTTTCGCGGAATCCACGTCGCTTGCCAGCGAAACCGCCTGAAACATCTTTACTGTGCCATTGCCGTGAGGGCGGTAGCCGCAATCAATCTTCAGCGGATCGCCAGGGTGCGTGTATGGGGCCACCACGATGCGCTTGCTCATCAGCTTCCAGACGCCAACCTGCTCGAACGCGTCGCGCATGCTCTGTGCGATCAACTGCCGTCCGGCCACAGCTGCTTTGCCCGCCGGCTTCCGCACGCGCTCCAGGTACATCTGCGCGAGCTTGCCGAGCTCTTCCACCGGAGATTCAGTCAGGCAGGCCTTGGCCGGAGTTAACTGCAAAACATTCGAGAACGAGTCTTCGATGGCGTGCAGGAACTTTTCGCGGCCGCCTGCTTTGAGCCGCGATCGCAAATCTTCTTCGAGGCCCTCGAGCATTTCAAGGTCCGCCGCCGGGTCGAGACACTTCACCCGCTGCCAATCGCGGGTAAAACGCACTTCGGCAAAGCCGGCGCCGTTTGCGCCCGGCTCAACCAACACCACGCCGATGTTGACGAATTCGTCCTTCACCGCATCGGGCACATAGCGGAGCAGGAAGAACTCGCATTGTCTCAAAACCGCCATTGGCTCTTAGCCTTTAGCTCTTGGCCAAAACCCGATCACGGGGACTCAATTTTCCCTCCAGTTCGGAAACGGCTGCCGCGACGATTTCCGGAAATCCGCGATCAGCTCCCGCACCCTGGTCCGCCGCTTGAGCAACGACTCCAAGAGCTTATTCAGGGCATCCCATTCACTCGAGTACCACGGCGGCGGAATCGCTTCCGCGCACCTCCACACCGCATTTTCGTCGAGCGTCTCGATCCGCGACAACCATGGCTCGAATGACTCCCACCCGGTCACGCCGGCATAAACTTCGTTGCGCGCATAAACACCTCGCAGAGGCGAATCCGGGAAGCTCCACTCTCCGGCGTTGAAGCAATACCCCTGGTCAATAAACGTCGCCGTGTATCTCCGCTCGCGCGACTTACGCCAGAAGGCCGCCTGCCGGCCGTTAGCGTTGCACGTCCACTTGTCGAGCGCCAGTATGCCAGCGAAGGCCTCCAGGTTGCGCACGCGGGGCAACAGCAGGTCCGGCAGATAGTCCAGCACCTGTCCGTCCAGCGGATCGACCACGTACTGCGATCCGAATTGTAGCCCCGGACGGCACGCTATGGTCTGCCCAGCCAACTGGATGCTGAGATCCGGCGTATGCTCGACCAGCCAATCATGAACCTCGATCACTTCGGTCCGAGGCACGGGCAACCCGATACGCTCGGCTATGCGAGTCGCCAGCAACTCGTTAGCCAACACGCGCAGGTGCTGGGGATTGTTCTGGAACTTGACCACGTAGTAGTGGCCGTCCTCGGCGCGCATGAGATGCCCTTGCGCGCCACCCCGCATGCGCCGCACGTGTTGGACCGCTCGGGTGGTCAAAACGGGTGATTCTAAATCAGTAATCAGTACTCAGTACTCACTACCCGGTACCTAGGACCGCACCGGGCTCATGGCTTTACCTTCTGCAGTTCCCGATTCGGGACCGGCTTCCCACAATCCGAAGTACTTCGTGTGCGATGGCCATTGCCATGACGCAGTCATCATGCGCCCCACTGGCAGCGCCCGAAGTGGTATCGGCGCGGCGCACGAAGCTACGGCATTCCTGCAGGAAACGCCGGCTGAAGAACAGTTCAGGATGTTGCCTCAGTGTTATTCCCAGTGTCTCGACCATGCGTGTGCGGCTGGGGTTGTTGGTGAGCCAGCCTTGCTGGCCATTCTCCTCGTACAGGTTCTGGTACCCTGCCCCGTCACTCAAGTGCGCCAGGACAGCGTGCCCGTGGTTGTTGCGCTCCACCGCGATCAGCGCATTGCCGTATTCGCTCCCCAGATCAGCAACCCGCCTGGCGAGTTCCCGCGGCGTGAGGTGACCGAGAAGTTCAGCGCATTGCATGCCGCTCTCCCGGTCGATGACCTGGGCGCAGGCGTAGTCGCCAAGCGAGCCGCCGCCCGCCGGGTCCACGCCGATGATCCAATCTTTGCCTCGGGCAGGCGGCAGCCAGATGAGCAATTGCCCGTTGTGCCGCGTTTCAACGGGTTCAACGCACCCGGCCAGCCGCTGCTCGATTACTTCCGCATCGAAGATGCATTCCCCAAATGTCAGGAAACAGCTCTCGGCATCTTCGACGAACTCCTGCGCGAACCGGCCACGGAATTCCGCCCAGATTACGCGCCGGAACGCGATCTGCGCCGGGTCGAGTTGGTGTTTGCTGACCAGGTCCTGTTCCTCCTCGGTCAGAGGCGGTACGCTGACGCCTTCGCGCCGGTATGCCGGTTCCCACCACCAGGGAAAGAAG
>Ga0335081_10007656_pt1 | contig 17270 bp, 15 predicted proteins | sample Lox_Sample_35_FD_206713 | JGI IMG/M metagenome (GOLD analysis project Ga0335081, IMG submission 206713) | Soil microbial communities from Loxahatchee National Wildlife Refuge, Florida, United States - Lox_Sample_3.5 | ecosystem: Environmental > Terrestrial > Soil > Wetlands | place: USA... | reverse complement strand
GACATGGAAAGTTGTGCGCAAATGACAATTTCTGGCATAAGAGTGGATGAGGACGTGCTTGATTTTTACTTCGGCGATAAGGTCTCTCCTGGTGGTTATCTGTGGGTGTTTCCAAAAGGAAGAGATACCGCGAATGTGGGCATCGGGATCAGCGTTGAATGTGCTAAACAGAAATCCGCAATCCAATTCCTGAAGGAATTTATTGACCGAAAATTTCCGAGGGCTGCTGTCCTAACTCACATTGCAGGAGGAGTACCGTGCGCGAAAACGTGCGGAACACTCGTGAAGAATCGCGTGATGTTGGTTGGCGATGCCGCACACCAGGTGAATCCGACATCCGGTGGTGGGATCATCAGCGGGATGATCGGTGGAATGCTTGCCGGCGAAGTGGCCGCTGAAGCGATCAGCAACGACAACTTGTCCAGACTTGCCGAATACGAGAAACGGTGGCACAAGCGTCTGGGATGGAGACACGAAGTTTTTTACAATATCAAAGAAGGCATATCACGGTTCTCGGACGAAACCCTCAACGCCATAGCAGAAGGTGCGCTGAAACTGCCCGAACAGAAGCGGACGCTGGGAGGGATATTCAGGACTGCCCTGTGGAACCAACCATCACTCCTTATCGACGTCGCACGAGTCTTTGTTTCCTGAGAATTCAACTGTCGCAGACGGACCGGCATTGAAGTACAAGAATATTCTAATCGTCAGGACGGATCGAATCGGCGATGTCGTTCTCACGCTTCCGCTGGTTCAAGTCCTGCGGAAGAACTTTCCAGAAGCTCGAATTTCCTTTCTCATCAGGTCGTATACGAATGACATTGTCCAGGGACAGCCGGGGTTGGATGATGTCGTTTTGTATGATCGGGAGGGAACGCAGAAGCCTTTCCTGGCCATGCTCTTCGAGTTGCGGCACAAGAAGTTCGATTTGGCAATTGTGGCCTATCCGCGATTGCGTGTAGCGCTCCTCCTTCGGTTTTCGGGTGTGGTCACGAGGATCGGAACCGGCTATCGTTGGTATTCTCTTCTGTTCAACAAACGCATTTACGAACACCGCAAAACAGGCGAGAGACACGAATTCGAATACAACCTGTCGCTGTTAAGGGGTTTTGGATGTCACGTTGACCCTGCGTTGAAGCCCAGCGTGGCTTTGTCCGAAGCCGCTCTGGAATCGGCGGCGGTGGAAAGAAAACGTCTTCAGTTGTCAAGCAGGGATATCGTCGCAATTCTTCACCCCGGAAGCGGGGGCTCGGCACGAGATTGGAGCGCAGCAAATTTCCGTTCACTTGCATTCCGTTTGGCGAACCTGGGATGGAAGGTGGTGGTGACAGGCGCGCAAGGTGAGGAGAGCCTTGTCCGAAACGTTGCAAATGGATCGAATAGATCAATCGTGACAAGCGTCGGGAAGCTATCCTTGAGAGAGCTTGCTGCATTCATTCAAACTGCAGACCTCTTTGTTTCGAACTCCACCGGACCCTTGCATATCGCAGCGGCTGTTGGAACACCGGTGATTGGATTCTATCCTCCGATCCCGGCGTGCAGCTTTCAACGATGGGGACCGGTTATCGATCAGAAAGTTGTGTTTGCTCCGGACAGGGAACGATGCGAATTGTGCAAAGGTCGTGCATGCAGCGGTAACTTCTGCATGGATCAGATCGCAGTGGATCAAGTCATTGATGCAGCGTATCGACTTGTGAAGAAGAAAAGCACCAAGTCTTCAAGGGCTCACGTGCACATATGAAGTCCGCCCAGGTTGTCTTTCTCATCATTGTGCTGGTATTCTGGTCTGATGCACGGGCTCAGGATACAACGAAGGTTGTCCCTGACACGACGAAGAAGGGCATTCCGCTCGATTCTCTGCGAACTGTTCACCAGTCCGCATTTACTGTTGGTGAACGCCTGATCTTCGACGTCGGTTTCAGCTTTATTACTGCCGGAGAGGCAGCGTTCGAAGTTTTCAATGCGGATTCCATTCACGGAAGAGAGTGTTACCGCGTCGTTTTCACGGTGAAGTCGATACCGAGTTTTTCGTGGATCTACAAAGTCGAGGACCAATACGAGACGATTCTCGATGCAAAAGGGATTTTCCCGTGGCGGTTCATTCAGCACGTGCACGAAGGGAGCTATCATCGCGATTTTACCGCCGATTTTGATCAGTTGAACGGGATCGCGACGGCGGAGAACAAAACGTTCCCCATTCCTCCATACGTGCACGACGTTGTTTCGGCCTTTTACTACGTGCGAACCATGGATTTTTCACAGTCTCGCGTTGGAGAAAGGTACATCCTCCACAATTTCTTCGCCGATAGCACGTATCAATTGGCCGTCAAGTTCCTTGGGAGGCAACAGGTTTCCGTCGATGCCGGCGTTTTCAACACAATCATTGTAGAACCACTTATCCAGGAGGGGGGACTGTTCAAAAGCAACGGCAGAGTATTGATCTGGCTGACCGACGATGAGCGCAAGATTCCGGTAAAAGTGAGCACGAAGATTGTTGTTGGATCGATCGAAGCCCAGCTGAGGGAATATCACGGCGTCATTCTACCCATCAATGCGAAAGTGAAATAAATTCATGCCAAAGTACAAACAGATCGATCTCAAGGGCATCCGCACCATTTCGATAAAATCAAGAAAAAGCAAAGTCACGCCAAAGGACTTTGCGAAGCCGCTGGGTTCTCCTTCTGCGTCGCTGAGAGAATTTATCGATTCGCTTCCGCACATATTGATTGGCAATGAACTCAGGGATTTGGTTTCCGACATTGTGCAGTCCCGAAAAAAGGGAAAACCGGTTATCGTGATGATGGGGGCACACGTTATCAAAGTCGGGATGTCGCCAATTATCATTGATCTGCTTCACCGTGGCGTCATTACGCACGTAGCAATGAACAGCGCCGCTGCGATTCACGATGTCGAAACCGCCATGTGGGGTCACACGTCCGAGGATGTTGCCGTGAACCTGATGGACGGCACGTTTGGCATGTCAAAGGAGACCGGAGAATTCATTAACAAGGCGCTGATCAAGGCTTTTGCTGAATCGTCCGAAGGTTATGGGGAGGCACTGGCCACAAAGATTATCGCCCTGAAAGCGCCGAACAAGGCGGTCAGCATACTTGCCGCGTGCTACGAAAGAGGAATACCGGCGACTGTGCACGCTGCGATCGGAACAGATATCGTGCATCAACAACCGACCATGGATGGTGCTGCCACGGGCGAACTCAGCTACCGTGATTTCAAAGTGTTCGTTTCGTCCGTGAAAGAACTCCAGAAGGGTGGAGTGGTACTTAACCTGGGTTCGGCCGTAATTCTCCCGGAGGTATTTCTCAAAGCTCTCACCGTCGCTCGCAACCTCGGGTTCCGCGTGCAGGGCTTTTCCACTGCGAACTTTGACATGATCCGGCACTACAGGCCCCAGATGAATGTCGTCGAGCGTCCGACGCAACGCCACGGCCGAGGATACAGCATCACCGGACATCACGAAATTATGATTCCGCTCCTGGCGGCCATGATCAAGCTGGAAAGCACACCATGATGGACCTTGTTCCATCAGAGAACGGAACTGGTCAGGGCCGGGTGCGCCAATCGTTCGTCGAACGAAAGAATATTCATCCTGTTCTCTTCGCGTTCCTCAGTCTTGTCGCCGTTTTCATCCTGTATCAGGTCGGCGGAGGACTTATCACGCTCCTGGTGGTTGGTGGCGCCAACGTCACACGAGGAAACGTCAACCTGATGCGTCTTTTTACCATGCTGGGCCAGCTGTTGCTCATTCTGGTGCCTACGCTCTTCTTTGCGAGACTCCTGAGCTCACACTGGCAATCCGTGTTTCCGCTTCGTGTCCCATCGTTGCGCGAATCGGTATGGGGCGTCATCGGACTCCTTTCGCTTCAACGGGTCTTTGAAGTGTACACCTATTTTCAGGACCAGATCCCGATCCCGGACTTCGTGAGAAAGCTGATAGATCCGATCCGGCAAATGCTCGAAGAAATGATGAAGGTGTTGCTCCAATCGAACTCGGTTCACGAATTTGTATTCGTCGTCGTAGTTGTTGCTCTCGTACCATCGATTGTGGAAGAACTTCTCTTCCGAGGGCTGATACAGAAGTCATTCGACCTTTCGATGAGTCCGCTCGCCTCTGCATTGCTCGCCGGAACCATTTTCGGCCTTTTCCACCTCAACCCGTTTGAAGCGATACCGTTGATCGGCATTGGATGTTTCCTTGGATTTCTCCGATACAGGTCTGCAAGCGTGTTGCTCCCCGTGCTGATGCACTTTCTGAACAACCTGCTGGCGGTCATTGCAGTTACGCTCAAAGTGGGCGATGAAAAAATCATGATGTCTCCGGCTAGCGACCAACCGGGACTTCTCATTGTGGTGGTACAGTTGCTTATTTTTGGAACCCTCTTCGCGGCATCAGTCCGCTTCTACGTGAACTCGACGGAAGGAATCAGGGAGGAATCGGTTTGAGCGACCAAACGATCTCGTTGGCCGGGTTGGAATGTGCCAATCATCGAGGCGTTGCCGCTGAAGGACTCTGTCAGGTCTGTGGAAAACCCCTTTGCGCGCAATGCCGGGTACAAGCTGGACATTCTGATGTTTGTGAAGATCCTGAACATAAGGCAATCCTTGGGGAATGGAGCGTGCTATTTCGATCCCAGTCCGATTTCGAAGCAGATATGATCGTCAAGAATCTTGAATATCAAGGGTTTAGTACCAAGTGCTTCTCTTCACGTGCATTCAAAGAGATAATCGGCGAAGACCCTCGCGACGTCTCCAGAGTCTTTGTGCCTCGTGGAGAAGAACAAGGTGCCAGAGCGATCTTGGTCTCGCTTGGCCTTTTAGGAAACTAACTACACACGTCACGAAGGAGCGATGATCCTTGGCTGAACGTTTTGCTTCACTCCCGAAGCGGGTTGGTGTTGCTGTTGTTGCCATTCCGACGATCTTGTGGCTCGCATACCTCGGAGGGTATTATTTCTTTCTCTTCGTCGCCCTCATTTCATCCCTTTCCTTGTACGAGTTCTATCGAATGGCGGAGCTCAAAGGTGCATTCCCTTTGAAATCCGTGGGGCTTCTCTTCGGATTGTTTTTCAATCTTGCGTTCATTTATGATCGCATGAGTCTTGATATCTTGGCGTTTTTCGAGGGATTTGGGATCAACCTTGCCCTCTTTAGTTTGCACCAGTTCCTCCTGTTTGTTTTCCTTTTGTTTCTCCTGGGTACCTCGCTTGTGGAGCTGTTTCGCAGGAAGGGGACCCCGATGCAAAATGCCGGCACCACGGTTCTCGGTGTTGTTCTGATCTCATTGTTTTTTGGAACGCTCATCCAGACTCGCGAGCTGTTTCCATTCGGGTTTCCCGTGAGCAAATTCTTCCCTCACGCGATCGCAGACGCGTCAGACCTCGCACAAATCAACCAGTGGGGGGGATTCACAGTCATTTCAATTTTTGTCACAATATGGATTTGCGATACGGCAGCGTACTTCGGCGGAGTGACGCTCGGGAAACACAAATTGTTCGAACGGGTGAGTCCGCACAAAACGTGGGAGGGTACGATATTCGGATTTGTGTTTTCGATTCTCACGATGGCAGCTTTCAAGAGTCTTTTCTTGGGATACATGAGCATGGGACACGCTCTTGTGATAGGAACCATCATTGGATCGTTCGGCCAGTTGGGTGATCTTGTAGAATCCCGATTCAAACGTGACGCCGGGGTCAAGGATTCTTCTTCGATCATTCCGGGGCACGGGGGCGTGTACGATCGATTCGACAGCTTGGTTTTTGTAGCACCGATTGTGTATCTTTACATTGATTTTGTAGTACTTTCGTAACGGACGAACGGAGAGAAACTGCATTGGGCAAGAAGCCAACGATCAATGTCGTCACGATGGGCTGCTCCAAGAACCTCGTTGACACGGAAGCCCTCATCGGTCAGTTGAAAACGAACGGCCTGAGCTTGACGAAGAACGTTGATGATGCCGACACCATCGTCATCAACACCTGCGGTTTCATCGAGGCTGCGAAGCAGGAGTCAGTCGATGCGATTCTGGAAGCCGTTGAACGAAAGAAGAACGGCGGGGTGAAAAAGGTCGTCGTCATGGGATGCCTTTCTGAGCGCTATAAGAGAGAATTGATGCAGGATATTCCCGAGGTCGATGTCTTTCACGGTTCCGACAATATCAGCGACGTTGTTTTGGAACTTGGGGGAGATTACAAGCGTGAGCTGCTCGGAGAGAGGGTCATCACGACTCCGAATCATTATGCTTTCCTGAAGATCTCCGAAGGATGCGACAATCCTTGTTCCTTCTGTTCCATACCGATCATGCGCGGGAAGCATCGCTCCAAACCCTTCGAGAAAGTTGAACAGGATGCTCAATACCTCTGCTCCCAGGGTGTCAAGGAGCTGATCGTTATTGCGCAGGACAGCACGTATTATGGGTTGGATCTCTATGGCGAGCGACGGCTGGGGGCCCTTGTGACCAAGCTCGCTGGGATCAAGGGCGCCGAATGGATTCGCTTGATGTATGCATATCCCTCCAGGTTCCCGACGGATGTTCTCAATGTCTTTCGCGATTATCCTGTGATGTGTCGTTATCTGGACATCCCGGTGCAGCATATTTCTGACAAAGTGCTGAAATCGATGCGCAGGGGCATTTCCGGTCGAAAGACGCGCGAGCTGTTGGACACCATACGCGCAAAAGTCCCCGGGATTGCACTGCGAACGACCCTCATTGTCGGTTATCCGGGTGAAACGGAGAAAGACTTTCAATTGTTGTACGATTTTGTAGAGGATTTCAAATTCCATCGTCTGGGTGTCTTCACATATTCCCACGAAGATGGAACGGCTGCTTATCCCCTTGGCGATCCGGTCCCAGCGGAGGTGAAAGAAGAGCGGCGGGGAGTACTTATGAGAGTGCAGAAGGAAATCTCGGAACAGCGGAACCAGGATTTGGTCGGTGCGCGGGTAAAAGTCATTCTCGATCGTCGCGAGGACGGAGTGTTTGTCGGCAGGACAGAATGGGACGCTCCAGAAATCGACCAGGAGGTTTTTGTGGAGTCCGAAGCCTCTCTGAAAGTCGGCGAATTCTGCGATGTGGATATTATGGGGGCGACGGAATACGATTTGTATGCCCGTGTCGCATCCGCAACAACTTGAGAGCAACTGATGCATTGTGGGACGTAACACTTCTATAGACTGTCGTTGGCTCACGCTTGTTTTCTGCTGCCTCTTCCTGCTTTCACCAGTCCGATTGTCCGCCCAGGTGGAATTCAGTCGAACCGCGAACAGACCCGAGACGGATTTTTCATTTGACGCGATCTGCGTCAGTTCAGACAAGCCCGGGAAAACGAGAGTCGATATCTATGTTGAAGTTCCGTACAAGGAGCTTCACTTTTCCAAAGTCGAAGATGTGTATGAATGTGATTATGAGGCATCGGTCCAGTTTCTGGGCAAAGACAAACAAGTCGTGGACAACCGGGTCTGGAACAACAATGTACGCGTCCGGGATTTTAATGAAACGACCTCCGATAAACTCAAGAGTCTGACGCACCAGGTGATGGATATCGCACCGGGCACGTACGAAATCGACGTTCAGATCTATGAACCTGAAACCCAGAAAAGAACCGTACGACAGAGTTCGATTCTTGTGACAGACTTTGGAAAAGACGAGCTTAGCTTGAGCGATATCATGCTCGTGAACAGGCTCACCAAAGTCGGCGACAAGACGGGGGTGGTTCCGAATGTTTCAGGGGATTTCACACGGCAAAAGGATGGATTCTATCTTTTCTTTGAAGCGTACCACGTAAGCCCAATCGATTCACTGCTGCTCGTATGCCACATCTATGACTCTCGCAAGGTGGAAGTCTGGAAGAAAGACGAATTGGAACCGCCGTCGGAATCCAAAATACAAATCTTTGTCAAGGTCGACAGCACGAATTTCCCGGCCGGAATTTACACACTGATCGTGGAAGGGTACGATGCGAGGGCGGGCTCGAATCCGGATTTGAAGGCGACGACATCGCGATCTTTCTCCGTGCATTGGGCTGATCTGCCGTTTTCCATCCTCAACATCGATAAGGCAATCGAAGAATTGAAGTATGTCGCCACGGATGAGGAATTGGATTATATTGAAGCCGGAAAAACGCTGGACGAGAAGCAGAAACGATTCAGTGCGTTCTGGAACAAACGGAACCCGGACCCATCCTCCGGTCGCAATCCGCTTATGGAAGAATATTACCGTCGCGTCCAGTATGCAAACAAAGAATTCACTCGGTACATCGACGGTTGGAAAACTGACAGGGGCATGGTCTACATTCGGCTGGGACCCCCGGAGAATATCGAGCGCCATCCTTTTGAAATGGACTCGAAGCCGTATGAAATCTGGTATTACTACCAACTGGATCGGGAATGCATCTTCGTCGACTACAGCGGGTTTGGAGACTATCGGTTGCAGAATCCGTCGGCCGATCTCTTCAGAGGGCTTCGCTAACGCTGGATCGTTCGACCTGCAAAGAAAAGCCAGTATGAACGAGGGTTCAGCTGGCTTTTCCTTTTTTGGCCGACTCCTCGCACTCTTCGTTGTTGCTACCTGCAGCGTTTGCGGACAAGGAAAGAACGACGTGAGAAGCATCGACATCCGTGGTCTGACGGTGTTCCCTCCGGAAGAAGTGATCGGCGCGTTTGTCACCAAAGTCGGACAACCCTTTGCCCCACGGGTGTTTCAATCAGATTTGGACCGCTTCGTAGCAAAATACAGGGACTTCGGATACCTCTATGCACATGTGGATTCCTTTTCTACCCACTCGTCATCTGGCGCCGTGAACCTCACGGTCTTCATGAATGAAGGAAAGCAAGTGAAGATTGGTTCAATAGGCTTCGAAGGAGATTCTGCTCTTCGTGAACCCAAACTCCGGGAAATCCTCACTATAAAGGCCGGTGATCCTTTTGTCCAGAGTGAAATCGAACGTGGCGCGCACGAAATCCTTCAAGCTTACGAAGCATTCGGCTTCCCTTTTGCGAAAGTAGCAATCGTGAACACGCTAATGAATGAAACCCCTACAGAGTATACCGTCCGGTTCACGTACAAGATTGAGGAGGGTGAACAGGTCAGGATCAAAGAACTCCGCGTCGAAGGCAACACGACGACCCGGAACTCTGTTATTCTTCGGGAGGCGAGGCTTCGGGGAAATGAATTCTACAGTGAGCAGCTGTGTGAAACGGTGAAACGGCGGCTGGACAAAATGCAGCTTTTTTCGTCGGTATCCTTGCCCGAATTCTTTTTGGACCAGAAGGAAGAAGGAGGGCTCCTGATCAAAGTGCAGGAAGGCAACCCAAATCGATTCGATGGAATTGTCGGCTATGTACCATCTCCGCGGCCCGGCGCGTCGGGGTTCCTCACCGGTTTGGTTGACGTACAATTCCGGAATCTATTTGGGACGGGTAGGCGCGTAGCTGCGCGATGGAGCAGGGAGGACCAGAGCACCCAGGAGCTCGGCTTACAATACTTTGAACCGTGGATTGCAGCGTATCCCATCAATGGCCAAGTGGGATTTGTCCAGCGGATCCAGGATTCCACGTACGTACGACGTCAATTTGACCTGAACCTGGATTTTTCTCTGAACGATCAGTTGTCGTTCGGTGGAGTCTTTACCCGAACGAACGTGATTCCATCACAATCCTACGGTCAGACTGTGCTGGCCGAAAGCCAGGGGACAAGCGTAGGTCTGACGATCACCTTTGATACCAGGAACGATCCCGTCACTCCCACTTCGGGGCTCTTTTACAAAACCGAATATGATCTCGGTGTGAAGCAAGCATACGCTTCAACATACTTCGCCTCCTCATCCAACAGTACGCAAACGATTCTCATGGACCTCGACTATTTCACGGAGCCGATCTTCCATCAAGTTGTGGCAGCGGAATTGCAAATCAAGGATTTCCGGTCGAACCTCATCGAGCTGGGAGATCTTTTTCGGCTCGGCGGTGCCGGCACGCTGCGCGGGTATCGCGAGGGTCAGTTCCTCGGGTCGCGGTTGGTATGGTCAAACCTCGAGTATAGATTCCTCGTAGCTCAGCGTTCCTTTTTTTATGGATTTCTGGATGCCGGCTATATTGTCACGCCGAATGAGCCTCTTGCAGGGCTTGAAGGATCCGAACAGACCAAAGTTGGATATGGTGTCGGCATCCGGATGGATACAAACCTTGGGTTAATCGGGGTGAGCATAGGGTTCGGGGAAGGAGACACATTCAGCACAGCCAAACTTCACATTCAGCTGATCAATGCTTTCTAAGAAGCTCAAAGCGTATGTTGATTTGACCAGACCGGTCAATGTAGCTATCACGATGCTCTCGATTCCCGCAGCCTCGATCCTCGCCGGCGGAAATCTTAAGCAGTGGTTCGAGATTCTTGTAGCGGCGCTGACAGGCGGATTTGTGGCTGCAGCCGCGAATTCAATCAACGATTTCTTCGACGTCGAGATCGACAGGATCAACAAGCCGGGTCGTCCGATTCCCCGTGGCGATGCGTCAAAAAAGGAAGCCTGGATTGAATGGCTCTCCCTTTCCATCGTCGCCGTCTTGTTGAATCTGATGCTCAACGATTATGCTCTCGGTATTGTCGTTTTCGCAGTTGTAACGCTTTATTGGTACAGCGCCCTGTTCAAGCGCACGGTTATTGCTGGGAACCTTGTCGTCGGCCTGATGACGGGGATGGCCTTCGTTTACGGAGCGGTTGTCGTCGGGAATCCGGGCAAAGCTGTCGTGCCGGCGCTGTTTGCTTTTCTTATCAACGTTGCCCGCGAAGTAATCAAAGATATCGAAGACGTGGAAGGCGACCGTGCGGAACACGCTGCAACGCTGCCGGTGAAGTACGGTACAAGACCCGCATTGTGGCTGGCAACTGTCTCCATCGTCGTCCTGATTGCGACGACGATTGTTGCATTTTGGCGTGGGCTGTATACTGTACTGTATTTGTATCCAGTTCTGGTGGTCGATATTCTCCTCCTGATCGTAACGATCTGGATGTGGAGGGACCAGAAGCCGGCAACGATGAGCAGATTGAGCAACGGTTTGAAACTGTGCATGATACTGGGTCTCGGTGCGCTTTTCGTTGGATCGTTCTAGAACTGAGAAGCCATGAAAGAACTCCACGCAACCCTGGAGATCGAACTCTCACTCTGGGCAAAGGGAATACAGACCGTCGCCGGAGTCGACGAAGCGGGCAGAGGGCCTCTGGCCGGCCCTGTCGTTGCTGCTGCGGTCGTTTTTCCGAGTGGGTCGTTCATCAAAGGAGTCGAAGATTCGAAGAAACTTTCGGAGAAAAAGCGCGAAGAATTGTTTCCTCTGATTCACGACCAGGCGCTCGGCGTCGGTGTCGGCGTGGTCGGCCACGACGTGATTGATCGGATCAACATCCTCCAGGCAACGATCCTCGCTATGCACAAGGCCCTTGACGATCTTCTGGTGAAACCGGAATTTGTGATTGTCGATGGCACTACGTTTCGGCACGATCGCTACAAATATCAAAACATCGTTGACGGAGACGAGAAATCCTTTACGATTGCAGCCGCGTCGATTATCGCGAAAGTCACCCGGGACCGGTTCATGCGCGAGTACGATCTTCAATATCCCGCCTACGGTTTTGGACAACACAAAGGCTACGGCACGAAACAACACCTTGAGGCGATCAAACGTTACGGCCTTTGTGAAATCCACAGGCGAACCTTCGACCTCCATCTGGGGAAGTGAGTACGGATGGTTTTAGTCGGAAGGCGCGTATAACCGGCTCGCAACGAGCACCATTTCTTTCATTTTGATTCTTCTTTCGTTACTTTCGGGTCGATGAAAACTCTTGAGCACACCACCTGGACGAACAACCGGAAGAACAAGGTGACGGGGGACGTCGGAGAGGAGATGGCTGTGAAGTTCCTTCAGGAGAAGGGGATCCGCGTTCTTCAGCGTAATTATCGGTTTGACCGCGGGGAAATCGACATCGTTGCAGAGGACAATGGAGAAATTGTTTTTGTTGAGGTGAAATCGCGCCACTCGCATTCCTTCGGTACGCCCGAAGATGCCATCACACCGGCGAAAGAGTCGCATCTCAAGCGGACGGCGGAAGGTTATTTGCTGCAACGTGGAATCGAGGGCAAGCCGTGCCGGTTCGATGCCATCACGATTCAGTGGGAGTCAGGACAACCTCAGATCCGTCACCTGAAAAGAGTCTTCTAAACAGCTTAGGATTTCCATCGTGCCTCTCTTGCAGAAAAACATCGCCCTCTACACGGACTTCTACCAGCTCACGATGGCACAGGGGTATTTCCTTGAACGCAGACAGGAAACAGGCGCTTCGTTTGACTACTTCTATCGAGAAAACCCCTTCCAGGGTGGCTACCTCATCTTTGCAGGTCTGGGCGATCTCCTGCCAATCCTCCAGGAAATGAAGTTCGGGGCGGAGGATCTGGACTACCTTGAGTCCCTGGGGTTCAGAAAAGAATTTCTCGACTATCTGAGAACATTCAAGTTCCAGGGCACAGTCTATTCGGTTCAAGAAGGAGAGGTGATTTTTCCTTTCGAGCCCGTAGTGCGAGTCGACGGCAACATCATCGAGACTCAGGTGATTGAGACCATCCTGTTGAACTTGCTCAATTTTGAATCTCTGATTGCCACGAAGGCGTCCCGCGTCCGAGCGGCGGCCGGTGATCGCCGTGTTATTGACTTTGGACTTCGCCGGGCCCAGGGACTGGGGGGTGTTCACGCGAGCAAGGCCGCGATCATCGGCGGCATCGACGCGACCTCGAATGTGTATTCCTCGTTCGAATTCGGTCTACAGCCCTCCGGCACCCAGGCGCATTCCTGGATTCAAAGCTACGATGACGAGTTGACCTCGTTTCGAAGGTTCGCCGAATACTATCCTGATCGTTGCATATTGCTTGTCGATACGTACGACACACTTCGAAGCGGAATTCCCAATGCCGTGACCGTGGCAAAAGAACTTGAAGCGAGAGGTTTTCGCATGGTAGCAGTCAGGCTCGACAGTGGAGACCTCGCATATCTGAGTAAGAAGGCGCGCCAGATGCTGGATGATGCAGGTTTGCAGTATATCAAGATCGTGGTCTCGAATCAGCTCGATGAGTATCTGATTCGCAGTCTGCTCCAGCAAGGTGCCCCGATCGATTTCTTCGGAGTGGGCACACGCTTGATTACGGCAAACGGATCGCCTGCGCTGGAAGGTGTCTACAAGCTTGCAATGTTCGACGGCAAACCACGCCTCAAGTTCTCGGAGAACTACTCCAAAGCCACGCTCCCCGGCCTGAAAAGAGTTCTCCGGTACAGCAATGACGATGGTATGTTCTATGCCGATGCAGTGGTTCTCGAGTCTGAGCCTCCTGTCGATTGCATCTATCATCCGTTCTTTCCGGAACAGCATAGCTCACTCAAGCAATGCACCTCGGAGCCCCTTCTGAGAAAATGGATGGAGAAGGGCCGGATTATCAAGAGGCCTGGCCTTCCTCAGGAGGCGTCGGCGTATGCCAAAGAGCGATTGGCGAAGTGTTCCGAGGAACATAAGCGGTTTGAATATCCTCACACGTACAAAGTTGGCATCAGCAGCGCGCTGATGAACTTGCGAACGAAGACCACTGAAGAACTCCAACAATTGATTTCGTGAAGGCGATGAAAGCCTTGCTCGTTGTCGATGTGCAGAATGATTTTTGTCCGGGCGGCACACTCGCTGTGCCGAATGGGGACAAGGTTGTCCCGGTCATCAACCAACTCTTGCAGAAGTTCCAGATTGTGCTGGCGTCGAAGGACTGGCATCCAGTCGATAGTGTGCATTTCAAGAAGTGGCCGCCTCACTGCGTCCAGAACACGAAAGGAGCCGAATTCCATCCTGCGTTGGCGGCTGACAAGATTCAGAAGGTGTTTCTCAAGGGGACGAAGAACAAGGACGACGGGTATTCCGCTTTCGAGGCGACAAGCGATGACCTGGAGAAGGTGCTGAAACAAAGCAACGTTGATGCCCTGTATGTTACCGGATTGGCGACCGATTATTGTGTACGGGCTTCAGCGCTGGACGCGTTGGAACATGGATTCCATACATACGTGGTCACGGATGCCATCGCGGCTGTGGACGTCAAGCCTGGCGACGGAGACCGGGCACTTGATGAAATGCGGAACGCGGGGGCGGATTTGATCACATCACGCGAAATTGAACCTTAGTTTCCAATCTCAAACAACATCCAAGAAACCCCTATGAACGCTCTCCCGTTTATTCTTGGTGCGCTGTTGGTCATGGCCATCTCGTACCGGTACTACAGCGCATTCATCGCGGCGAAGGTCGTTGCGCTCGATGATTCGCGGATCACTCCGGCATACAGGCTTGCCGACGGACAAAACTACGTTCCCACCAACAAATGGGTTCTGTTTGGCCATCATTTTGCGGCGATTGCCGGTGCGGGACCGCTGATAGGGCCGGTGCTTGCGGCTCAGTTCGGTTTCCTTCCCGGATTCCTTTGGCTTCTCATTGGGGTGTGCGTTGCGGGTGCCGTCCACGATTTCATGATTCTTGCAGGCTCCATCAGGAGGAACGGCAAATCACTCGCTGAGATCGCAAGGAATGAAATCAGCCCTCTTGCTTCCCTCGTCGGCTCCATCGCCATTCTGATTATTATCGTTATCGCACTTGCAGGGCTTGGTCTCGCCGTCGTCAATGCACTGCGTGAAAGCTCGTGGGGCACCTTCACCATCGCGGCGACAATCCCGATCGCACTGTTCGTCGGCCTTTGGATGTACCGTATCCGTCCCGGAAAAATCGTGGAAGCGAGCGCGATAGGAGTCGCACTGACACTTGGTGCTGTGTTTCTTGGCAGCCTGATCCCGACTTCGTTCCTCGCGCCATACTTCACGTTGTCACAGGAAGGCATCATTATTGCGCTTGTCGTGTATGGGTTCTTCGCATCGGTTCTCCCCGTTTGGCTCCTTCTGAGTCCACGTGACTACCTCAGTTCTTACATGAAAATCGGCACGATTTTCGTGCTCGTCATCGGCGTTGTTGTGGTAGCGCCGGAGTTGAAGATGCCTGCGTTCACCGCTTTCATACACGGTGGCGGACCAATCATTCCGGGGAAAGTCTATCCGTTCATGTTCATAACGATCGCGTGCGGTGCAATTTCAGGATTTCATTCCCTCGTGGCTTCGGGCACAACACCAAAAATGCTGACAAAGGAATCAGACGCACGAATGATCGGCTACGGAGCGATGTTGATGGAGGGACTCGTCGGGATCGTTGCGCTGATTGCTGCGAGCTCGCTCTGGCCTGCCGATTACTTCGCAATCAATCTCAGCCCGGAAAAATTCCACACGTTGGGGATGACCACCGTCAACATCACCGGACTTTCAAAGGAGGTCGGGGAAACCATTGTAGGCCGTCCCGGTGGCGCCGTTTCACTCGCACTGGGGTTTGCCCAAATCTTCTCATCCATTCCGGGTATGCGTGGATTAATGTCATACTGGTATCATTTTGCGATCATGTTCGAGGCTCTGTTCATCCTGACGACGATTGATGCCGGGACAAGGGTAGGACGATTTATCGTTCAGGAGTCGCTGGGTCGCGTTTGGAAACCGTTTGAACGGACAAACTGGATCCCGGGCGCCGTGCTTGCAACGGGTCTCATTGTCTTTGGGTGGGGGTACTTCATTTGGAACGGTTCCATCAGCACCATTTGGCCGATGTTCGGCACGGCGAATCAACTGCTGGCGGGAATCGCGCTTGCCGTCGCCTCCAGCGCAATCATCAATGCCGGCAAGGTACGGTACGTGTGGGTTACGCTCATCCCGATGCTGTTTGTGTCCGTGACGACTCTTGTTGCGGGATGGGAGAATATCTTCGACAATTTCGTGCCTATGCTGGAAAATCCTGCGACCGCCACACAGGGAATCATCGATGCATCGCTGACAGCCATTATTATGGTATGTGCCGTGATTATTCTCATCGAAGCCGGTAGACGCTGCTACAAGGTGCTGATTAAAAGGAAAAATTTCATGGGCGGAAAACTCGTTTCGACCGACGAGGCAACGTACGCACCACCAGCCTATGGTTGCAGCTAATTCATCCAGGCAATGAACCACGACGAGGTCTATTACGACGTAGAGACCCAGCTCTCCGCGGATGAAGTCGGAGGATGGAACAACATACGTGCGATGCGAGTATCCATCGCCGTGACGTGGTGTGCGAGAGACCTTTTTCGCTTGTGGGAAGAAGGAACCGTTATGACGATGATTGAATACCTCGGCGGGTTTGGAAAGGTGATCAGTTTTAATGGTGATCGGTTCGATTCCGAGGTATTGAGTTATTATGGGAATGTCGAAGCGGTCAGGAAACATTCATTCGATGTTCTCGTGGACTTGTCCGGGCGTCTTGGCCACAGGGTGAGCCTCGATTCCGTTGCCCAGGCAACGCTGGGGGTGGGCAAATCTGCCGATGGAATCATCGCATTAAAATGGTGGAAGGAAAAACAGATCGAGCTCCTGGCGGAATACTGCCGGAAGGATGTCCAGGTCTTAAAGGATGTGGTGGAATTCGGGAGGGCGCACGGTCACGTGAAGTACCTGGACCGCGTGGGGGCAAGTCGGACGGTCAACGTCGATTGGTGATCCGTCAATCTCGGTGGTCCCGGATCTTCCCCGTTTCCAGCCTTAGTCCGCCCCGCGTTCATCCTTACAAAAAGAAATGCAGGTTTGGTTCACGCCAGCTGAAACAAGTTCACACCCGGCAGGAAAAACCAGTACAGGACCCACATCGTAAGGCCGATGCTGATGGGAATGGAGATGTTGTCGTCGATCGCCCCGGAGATTGCTTCGACGACGGCACCCACGGCGCACGCGACAATGGCGATGACATATTCCATCGCGAGGCTCTCGACTTTCGGTGCGAGGAGAACGACAATAATTGCGGAAAGAAAAAACGCCAAGGAACCCTCCAGGCTTTTCTTGAAGAACCTTTTTTTGCCGTATCTTCTTCCGATGAGTGCTGAGGTCGTATCCGAAACGATGAGGACCGCGAACGCATTCACGGTAATGATTTTTGGGAAGACGAGAACACAGAAACAGGCCGAAAGCAACACATTCGTCGCGCCGCTCAAGCGCTTGGCCGATCCGTCTTGCTCATGCTTCCGAAGAAGCCAGCCAAACCAGCTGTAGAACCAGCGAGAAATTGATTCGGAATAATGGCGCGCGATATCGACCACCAAAAAAGCTGTGGTCAGTGGGATCAGGATCCAGAG
>Ga0335081_10007654_pt1 | contig 17271 bp, 14 predicted proteins | sample Lox_Sample_35_FD_206713 | JGI IMG/M metagenome (GOLD analysis project Ga0335081, IMG submission 206713) | Soil microbial communities from Loxahatchee National Wildlife Refuge, Florida, United States - Lox_Sample_3.5 | ecosystem: Environmental > Terrestrial > Soil > Wetlands | place: USA... | reverse complement strand
TTCCAGGCAAACGGCAAGGCGCTGGGCCTCGGCGATTACGCGGGCTGGATCAAGATCGTGATGGATGAAAAATACGGCGAGATTTTGGGTGCCCACCTGATCGGTCCCGAAGTGACCGAGCTATTGCCCGAACTCACCCTGGCGCATCTGATGGAATTGACGCCGCACGAGATCGCGCGCAACGTCCACGCCCATCCGACGCTTTCCGAGGTTCTGATGGAGGCCGCACACGGAGCGGAAGGAACGCCGATCCAGATTTGAACGCAGCGGGACCCCAGGGTCTGGCAGCCCTTGGGGTCCTTTATTCAACAACACCGGTGCAGAGCGAACGCCGAGATAGGTTGGCTGACCGGAAGGTCACCCTGAGATTTCGATTCCCTTTCCTCTCCCCCTCAGAGACCGGGCCGGATCGTGCCGGGGATCGCCGCCGCCCAATTGGCAGACGAACGCCCGCGGCAACTTCTTCCGCGCTGAGCTGTACTACCTGGCCGCGGCGCAACATCTTGGGGCCACCTCGGCGGGGTTTCCACCGCTCGCGGGCCTCGGGCGGCCTTTTCACGGACAATTCTGGGCGGTTCTGTCAGGGCCGTCCGTGCCGCTGCCGGCCCGCCGGAGGGTTGACAGCGGCACGGATCCAGAGGTACGCGAAGAAAGACTTCCGAGGTTCCCCGACTCGGAAGTCTTATGGTGATTGGTGATTTACTTCTTCTTCCTGCTGAAAAACGAAGTCCCAAAGAAGGCGGTGCCGCGTTCGCCCGAGCCGGGGATCAGCGCCGAGGTGTCTCGCAGGCTGCGGCTTGGAAGCGGCGCGTTCTGCGTGAACAAAAGTTCCACACCGGCCAGGGAAATACGATCGCCATGGTAGAGTATGGCTTGGGCGGTCCGCAGGCCATTCACGTATGTCCCGCCCGTGGAGTTTAGATCAAAGACATCAAAATGACCCTTGATGGCACGCAATTCTGCATGATGGCGCGAAATGCGCGGGTCATCGATCACAATCGTGTTGTCGTGATAGCGCCCGATCCGGATAATACTCTGACTGAGCGGCACGGATTTCGTGCCTCGGATGATCAGAAAGGCATTTTCCGGAATCGAATGATCCGGTTCCTCGGCATCCTTTTTTTGATTCGGGGCATCTTTCGAATTGTCAATCCAGTTCAAGCCATCTGCTCCTGGGGTTTAGTATATAACATTTGAGGTTGTTTTTCAATGCCAGGTGCATTGCCAGTTTTGCAGGTCCGGCAGTCGGTCAACGAGGGGCAGGAGGCAGCCCGACGCCGATGGTCATCCCCGGAACGAAGCGCCGAGCGGAAGGCTGGCTCAAGCTCATTTTATTTCGAGCGTAAAGCCGGCGCGCAGGCGCGTAAAACGCTCGGTGCCCGTGACCACCAGCACGGCGTTCTGCCCGGGCTGCAAGGAAAGCGGAATGTCCGCGGTTTGATCGGGCGTCAGCGTGATATTTTGCACCGTGATCTTATTGCCCTTGGCGATCAGCGCCAGGCGGAAGGTTTGCGGCAGATCGTTCTCGATGCGCGCAAAACCGTCGGCCTGCCATCCGCCGTCATCCATTTCAAAATCGGACGCATAGTGGATGGCCGGGATGGAAACATCATCCAGGGCCAGGCCGTTCAAATTGACCGCCGGGTCGGTGACATATTCGAATCTCAATTGGACTTTCTGGCCGGCGTAGCGGGAAAGATCAACCGTTTCATTCAGCCATTGAGCTGCGCTTCCGCCCCCGCTCCTGCCGGTGTAACCGCAGCCGTACGCGTTGCCCGAGGTATCCTGATCGAAACAGGACGGGGTGTGGATAATGTCCCAATGCTGACCATCGGTGGATGCCTCCAGGTAGGCGTAATCGTAGCCTTTTTCAAGATCGTACCAGGTCCAATAGGACATTTGAATCGGCGCGGGCACGCTCGTGAAATCGAACGCATGGGTCAGCTTCATGTCGGACTGATCGCCATCGTTCGACCAGAACATATACTGCCCGGAATGCGGAGAAGTCGGCAGAAGGTCTACCTCGGTGGAGCCCGTGAAGGAAAGCGTGTAATTTCCCGCGCAGGAGATGTCGATGTATTCGGCCCCATATTGATTCACAGACAGGTTGCTCGGCGCCTGCGGACAGCTCGTGATCGTCTGGGTGTCGTGGGTTTGCGGCAGATCCGGATAGTTATGATAGGTATAACGTCCGTCGCCGACCGAGCCGTCCTTCAGATACATGGCCACGAACCAATCCATGACCACATCATCCGCGGTGACCAACTTTCCACTTTGGGGATCGGCGACGTGGAGGGTCTTGAGCGTATCATCCACGCTGGGCAGACCGTGCTCGGTGTCCCGCACCAGCGCCTGAGTGGCCTTGTTGCCGAAGCGGTCGAGGAAATAATCCATGAAGAGGAACGCTTCTCCATAATGAGGACCGTTGTCGGCGGGGTCGGGCAGCCAATCGGTCAGATTGAGATCGGGATTCTGGACGTACAGTTGATCAAAGTACGGCGGGTAACCATTGATGAATTCCGCCAGCACGGAAGAGCCTTCATTCAACCAGGTGGACTCGTTGCGGTCCAGACTCCAGTGGATCATATGCTGGAACTCATGGGCCATCACGCTGTAGGTATACGGATCGGAGAGCGAAGAATTGTCGGCGTTGAACACGAACATCTCGTGCCCATTGGAATATTTGTATACGAGCGGATTGTATTCGTCGGGGGAAGCGAAATAGCCGGCATTGGAGGTGCCCGTGCCGCGCGCGTACAGAATATAAATGTGTGGATCATTATCCACGCCCGGCGTCCATTCGCTCCCAAAGAACTGACGGTCGGTCGGATAGATTTTGTTCTCAAAGCTATCCATCAATCTTTTCATATCGGGCTGGTTGACCTGCACGTTATTCTGCACCCAGAAATATGTGTGGGGCGTGATATAGAACAAAGTTGCCGTGATTTGAAAGTTTTGATCGGTTTCCACGTTGCTGACCCAGAATTGCTGCTGGGCGCCCACCTGGAGCGGCACCGCAGGCGCGGGCAGGGTCTGCGGCACATTGCATACATCCTTCAAACGGCAGGCGAGATCATAAAGATCGTTGTACGGAACGACCTCCTGCTGCAATGCGTTTAAGGCTTCCTCAGAAACAGATTCAACGGGCGTACGCACGACGGGGACCGTGGGCTGTGCCAATGCGTTGTTGTTCTCGTTATTGGACGGCTGGCTCGGCAGCACCGGGTTGAGAACCCGATGATTGCTCAGGCTGTAATATGCATATCCGCCAATCGAAACGACCATCAAACAAATGCAACACAACACGACCACAATGGCGATGATCCAGCCGCGCACCGCTGATTTGGATTCGGGAAGATCCATGAGTTTGCTCCTGATCAGATTCCCACCATATTACCTGATTTTGCTTAATCCTGCTTTAGGAAGTCTGCACAAAAATACCGCGCAGCTGAAGCTGCGCGGTATTTGAGGTTTGCGCATGTCCGAGTTAGGCCGCCACCTGCTGTCTGGCTTTCTTCAGCGGCTCGGCCTTGTGGAAGGAAATCTTGTTCTGCTTCTCGTCCACATCCACCAGAACGGTCGCGCCGTCCTTGTATCTTCCGCCCAGCAATTCGACAGACAACGGACTCTCGACATATTTCTGGATCGCGCGCCGCAGGGGACGCGCGCCGAAAGCCGGATCATACCCTTCCTTGGCAAGCCACTTGCGCGCGGGTTCCGTCAGCTCGACCTTGATGTTGTATTCATTCAACCGCTCCTGAACTTCCTTCATCTGCAGATCAACGATCTCACCCATTTCGTCCAGCGAAAGCGGCGAGAACATGATGATCTCGTCAATGCGGTTGAGAAACTCCGGACGGAAGGTGCCCTTCAGGGCCTTCTCGACCTTGTCATGGGCCTCGCGCTCCTCGTCATTATCGGGATGCTGGAGAAAGCCAAGCGTGCCTCCCTTCCGCACGTATTCGGTACCGAGGTTCGAGGTCATGATCAGGATCGTATTGCGGAAATCCACCACGTTGCCCTGGCCGTCGGTCATGCGCCCGTCGTCCAGAATTTGCAGCAGCGCGTTCCAGACTTCCGGATGGGCCTTTTCGATCTCATCGAAGAGCACCACGCGATACGGGCGGCGGCGGACCGCTTCCGTCAATTGGCCGCCTTCTTCATAACCGACGTAACCGGGCGGGGCACCGAACAAACGGCTCACAGTATGTTGCTCCCGGTATTCAGACATGTCCACGCGCACCAGGGCGTCTTCGTCATCGAACATGAACCAGGCCAAGGCCTTGGCCAGTTCCGTTTTGCCGACGCCGGACGGCCCGATGAAGATAAACGAGCCGATCGGCCGCGAGGGATCCTTCAGGCCGGAACGCGCCCGGCGGATGGCATCCGAGATGGCATGAATCGCCTCATCCTGACCGATGATGCGCTCGTGCAGCCGTTCTTCCATATGAAGCAGTTTGGTGGCTTCGGTCTCCATCATCTGGCTGACGGGAATGCCCGTCCATTGATGAACGACCTCGGCAATGTCATTGATATCCACTACTTCGTCGAGTTGATGCTCGGCCTCCCACTTGTCGCGCTTGACGTGATATTCCTCATCTTTGCGCAGGCGTTCCACTTTGATCTCGGCCGCGCGCTGGTAATCGCGTGCATTCGAGGCTGCATCTTCTTCCGCCTGCAGGTGATCCAGTTCGGCCTTCATCTCCTTCAACTCCGGAGGCATCGAGTAGAGCGCGACCCGCAGTTTCGCCGCGGCTTCATCCATCAGGTCAATGGCTTTATCCGGCAGGCGGCGATCCGTAACATAACGGTCTGCCAGGCGCGCCGCCGCCACCAGGGCATCGTCCGCAAAGCGGACTTTGTGATGCGCCTCATACCGATCGCGCAATCCCTGAAGCATTTTGATGGTGTCATCCACGCTCGGCTCTTCGACGTAGATCGGGGCAAAGCGGCGTTCGAGGGCGGCATCTTTCTCAATATACTTATGGAACTCATCCAGGGTCGTCGCGCCGATGCACTGCAACTCGCCGCGCGAGAGAGCGGGCTTAAGCATGTTGGAGGCATCCATGGCGCCTTGCGCCGCGCCCGCCCCGACGACCGTATGGAGTTCATCGATCATCATAATGACGTCACCCTGGGCGCGCTGGACTTCCTCCATCACCGCCTTCAGTCTCTCCTCGAATTCGCCCCGGAAACGCGAACCGGCGATCATCGAACCCAGGTCAAGCGCCACGACGCGTTTGCCCGAAAGAATTTCCGGCACATCGTTCGTGGCGATCTTTTGCGCCAGACCTTCGACAATGGCGGTTTTCCCGACACCGGCCTCCCCGATCAGGACCGGGTTATTTTTGGTGCGGCGCGACAGGATCTGGATCAGGCGCAGGATTTCGTTATCGCGCCCAATGACCGGATCCAGCTTGCCTTCCCGGGCAAGCTGGGTCAGATCCCTCGAATATTTTTCGAGAGTGCGATAACGCGTCTCGGCCTGTGGATCGGTGACGCGCTGTCCGCCGCGCAGATCCTGGATCGCATCATAGACCCGGTCCCGGGTCAGGCCGGCCGACTCGAGAATGCGCGCGGCCGGTGTGTTGCGCTCCGTCAGGATCGCCAGGAAGATATGTTCGGTGGAGATGTATTCGTCCTTCAAACGATTGGCTTCCTCATTGGCCAGGTCAATAATCCGCTTGACCCGCGGGGTGATGAAGATCTGGCCCGCCCCACCGCCAAAGATGTTCGCCTTGGGGCTAGAACGCAGGGTGGCATCCAGCCGCTCGACGAGCGCATCGGGGCTGACATTCATCTTTTCCAGGATCTGGGGTATCACACCACCGGGCTGTTCGATCAACGCCAGCAGGATGTGCTCGGTGTCAATTTGGTTGTGGCCATAGCGCTGGATGATTTCTGCGGCACGCTGGGCGGCCTCCTGCGCACGTTCGGTAAAGCGGTCAAATCGCATCATAAGAAGACTCTCCTGTCCAGCAGGCCATCACTTGGGCCGTGCTAGAATTCACAGCGGAATTATAACAAAACCGAGGTCAGCAAATTGTCCGCCCTGCATTAGAGTTGTGTTAAATTTTCCGCCAGTCCGGGCTATAATACACGCAATGGCAACCCCAGCTGTCAAAATTCAGGCCGGAGAGGCTACTCCCTTGCGACCCCTCAACATTTTCCGGGATCTGCCGCAGGTGGCCGATCTGATCGAGCTGTGTTTCTCCTCCACCATGGACGAAGACGGTCATTCCTACCTTCAGCAAATGCGCCATGCCAGCCGCGATAACAGCTTTTTGCAGTGGGCGAACTCGGCGCTCGACGGCGCAGCCGTGCCACTTTCCGGCATTGTTTGGGAGGAAAACGGAAAGATCGTTGGCAACGTCAGCCTCGTCGTGCACAACTATCGAGGCCGGAAGATCACGCTGATCGCCAATGTCGCCACGCACCCGGACTATCGAGGGCGCGGGATTGGCCGGGCACTCACCGAACGCGCCATGCTTCAGGCCCGGCAAAAGGGCGCAAAGGAATTATGGCTCCAGGTCCGAAACGATAACCCGGTTGCCATTACGATCTACCGCGATTTGGGGTTTGTCGAACGCGCCCACCGCACCACCTATCAGACCTACCCCAACTCGTCTCCTGCCGCGACCACGGGCGAGGTCGCGGTGACACAAATGAAGCCGCATTTTTGGCCCCTTCAGCGCGATTGGCTTTATCGGGCGCATCCGGACGATTTGAGCTGGTATTGGCATTGGGATTGGAACCGGCTGGGGCCCGGCCTGCGCATGCGGCTGCAGCGTTTCTTCGTTGAATTCGATATCCGGCAATGGGCGGCCACCAGGAACGGAAATTTGCTGGCCGCAGTAAGCTGGCTCGGGACAGCCCGTCCAACGGACGTGCTGTGGGCGGCGACTCCCCCCGAGGGGGACGCGGCCGCGTTGAGGTCCGCCCTGGAGGCGGCCTGTCGCGAGCTTGCCCACCAGCGCCGATTGACGGTCGAATATCCGGCAGGGGAAATGGTCGAGGCGATCCAAGCGGCGGGCTTCAAACCGCAGCGGACTTTGATTTGGATGTGCGCGACATCCTGAGATGTTTTTCGTATTGAATCAAGGAAAGGATACGGACCATGACCAAATTGATCTTGCGCTGGATCATCAATGCCATTGCCATCTTCCTGGCCATTAAATTCGTGCCGGGCATTCATCTGGAGAGCCTGTTTTCGATCATCTGGCTGGCACTGATCTTTGGACTCGCAAACGCCTTCCTGCGTCCCTTGCTCAAACTGTTGACCTGCCCCCTGATCATCTTAACGCTCGGCTTGTTCACTTTGCTGATCAATACATTCCTGTTTTGGCTGACCGGACAGATTGGGAACGCCTTTGGCATCGCCCTGACCTTTGATGGCTTCTGGCCCATATTTCTCGGCGCCCTGGTCATCAGCCTGGTGAGCATTGTGCTCAGCCTGATCTTGAAGGACGAGTTGAAAAGCAGATAGGGACTTCCCCGCGACCGCGCCGGGGCCCGAGTCTCTACACGTTTAATCCGGGCAGCCCTCCGGCCGGGGCAGCCAGCTTTACGCCGCGCCGGATCGCCTGGGCCAGCGCTTCCGCCGCGAACGCGCCGATCGTTGTGACGTCCGATTTTTTACTGCCGACCGATAGTGCAAAGATCGTATCGCCGTCCAGCATGGTGTGCGCGGGACGAATGCAACGCGCCAATCCATCATGACCCATCTGGGCGACCTTGGTGGCTTCGACTTTCGTCAGGGCGGCATTGGTCGCAACCACCCCGATCACCGTATTGGCTTGCGTGGAAAGCTGCATCGCCTGCCGTCCCGCAAACGTTCTCATCATCTTGAGGGTGTCGGCCCAGTACTCGCCTCCGCCCACGCGAATCGGTCCGATCCTTCCGGAACGCAGACCGGCGATGATCTTCTCATCTTCGATCACGTCCCCCCAGGCATTGACCGCCGCGATCGCGCCGACCACGATCCCATCTCCGATATCCACACTGGCGCTTCCCAACCCGGATTTCATGGCGAGCGCGTTGCCAAACAACTTTCCCACGCTGGCACCGGTCCCCGCCCCGACATTCCCCTCCGCCGATTCCTGCCGCGAGGCGTGGAGACAGGCTTGATACCCCATCTCCGCATCCGGGCGAAGATGGGCCTGGCCGAGATTCAAGTCAAACAAGATCGCGGCAGGCACGATCGGAACTCTCGCGACGCCCGTGTTGAACCCGATCTTGCGCTCTTCCAGATAACGCATCACGCCGCTGGCGGCATCCAATCCAAAGGCCGAACCGCCGGCCAGCACGACCGCATGGACCTTCTCAACCAGATTGATTGGATTGAGCAGATCGGTCTCGCGCGTGCCGGGCGCGGAGCCGCGCACATCCACGCCGGCCACCGCTCCTTTGGGGCACAAGACCACCGTGCAGCCGGTCAGCGCCTCATCATTCTGGGCGTGACCGACTTCGAGGCCGGCGACGGCGGTGATCGAGTCTTTTGATTTCATTTATTTCAGCAGGCGAGCCAGCTCGAGAAATTCCTTCCACTCCTCCTGAAAGAAATGAACCGTGACATTGTTGAGTTCAACATGATAGGTTGTTTCGCCGTCCGGTTCTTCCGCTCTCCAGACGAGGTAATTCTCGGTCTCAGCCAGAGTTTCGGTCCGGGGTTCACTGTTGTTATCTGACATGGCATTCTCCTTTGGTGGTCTTCCAATCAACGCCGATGGAAATCATGGACTTGACTTGATCAACCTGCCGCGCACAGTATGCCAGAAGTTCCGAACGGCGACAAGGATCCGGGCCAGCGAAAGCGGCGGCGGATAGGTGGATTCACCCTCCGGCCATGGATCGAGATCAAGCATTTTGCGCACGGTATAACGCCAGAAAAGGGTCACGGTGGCCAGCATCGGCGCGGCGATGATGATGCCGAGCAGGCCCAGGAAGGAGGCGGCAACCAGGGCCGCGATCAAAACCGCGGCCGGATGAACATGCAGGGCGCGCGCAAAAATGCGCGGCGTGACCAGATTGTCGAAGGTCTGGTCGATCAGGAAGGCAACGGCCACGGATGCCAGCGCGTAGCTCAGCGGCAGAAGTCCGAACAAGCCGCTTCCCTGAAAATAGGTCACCAGGGCAAGCGTGATCCAGGTCACCGGCTCGCCGAAATAGGGAACAAATTTGGCCAGTCCCGCCAGCAGCGCGATCCCGATCGCATACTTTACGCCGACCAAACTGAAAACAATCAGGTACACCAGAAAGGTGAAGAAGAAGACGATGAACTGCCCCCGCAAAAAAGCATTCCAAATAAGTCCCAGTTCATGTCCGAGGCGGCGAATATCTTCGGTATAACCGGGAATATCCAGCCAGACAATGCGTCGGCGCGCCCCGCCGCTTTCGGACAGCGCAAAATAGGAGACCAGCAAGACGAAAAGCAGCCAGCCAAGAAACTGAGCCGCTCCGCCGGCAATCGTGCCCAGCAGGGTGCCGGTCCTTCCCAGCACGGGCTGGATCAGGCTGACCAACTGCTGGCTGAGGGCATTGAGATCAAGATGACGAAAGTCAAACTGGAACGGGCCAAACTGATAGAGCTGACCGGTGAACTGCTTGATCAGACCGGGGACCACAGTCAGGCTGTTTTGAACAAATGCGACCAGATTTTGTATCTGCTGAATCAATCCCAGGCCCCCCACCGCCAGCAGGCTGATCAGCACCCCCAGGAGCAATAAATAGATCAAGCCCACCGCGAGCCGCCAGGGAAACCGGAAAACGCGTTGGAGAAAGCTGGCCACGGGATAAAAGAGATAGGCCAGAACAAAGGCCATCAACAGCGGCGCGATGATGCCCTCAAACCGAAACAAAAGCCAGGCGACGACGGCCACAAATGTCAAGGCGACCACCAATTTGGTCGTCGCGCCCCAGGCGGGAGAAGCCGATGGTTCAGTCTGATTCATGGCAACTTGATTTGGACGGGCCCCATTCTATTCAGTATCCGTTGATTTTACAACCATTCCCGAAAAAATCGCCCCTGCCGGTCATCCTGCAGGGGCAAAAAGCACGCAACTTGTCTATTTGCCACATCCCGTCAGGAATGGGAAGAAAGTGCACCACAAGTAATTTTGATCGATATACCAGACGGCGACCACGCACACGCAGATCAGCAGCAGGACCCCAACTCCGATCATGATGGGAAGCAAATTCGTCTTCTTGGCCCCACCCATCGGCGTTGAATAGTTTGGCGGAGGCGGCGCGGTCACCGGGGCCGGAGCAGGCGCGACCGGGGCGGGTGCGCCCTTGCGGGAGGAGATCACCGTGGCGCCCGCATCCACAGACAACGCATCGTACACCAAAACAATCTGTTCCCCCAGCGAAATCACATCACCCGCTTTAAGGACCACCGGCCCGACCAAACGCTGCCCATTCACGAACGTGCCGTTGGTCGAGCCCAGATCATCAAGCACGTACTTGCCTCCCTGAAATGTCAGACGTGCATGCTTGCGAGAGATCTCAGAATCGTTGATAACCACGCCGTTGTTTGAATCGCGGCCGATGGTAAGTTGATCGCCTTCCAGTGAGTAGGTCGCGCCGGGCGTCGGGCCGGAGCGCATGACAAATTGAAATTGGGCAGCCATATCTCCTCCAAAAAACGATGAATACTTTGCACTTAGTGTACAGTCTTCAGGGCAAAAAGTCAATTGCCCCGCGGATTACCCCTCGGTACCATGTGAAAACCAAACACCTCTCCAAATGCCAGGATGATTTCCTGCTTGACCCGGCTCATTTCCGGCGCCTCCGGCAGCAAGTCGGCCAGGCTGGTCACCGGATACTCCGCCAGGCCGCAGGCCACGATGCCGTCCCAATACGACATGTCGGGATCGACGTTTAAAGCAAAGCCGTGGCGCGAGACACCGCGCGCATCCACCTTGACGCCAATCGCCGCGACCTTGGCCGGCTTAGCGCGATCTTCCGGGCGACAACGCGGACAGCGCGAATACACATCGGCTTGCACCCACACGCCGGTCAACCCGGTCCGCTGACCGGCTGCCACTCCCAGACGCGCCAACGCGACGACCAGCATCTTCTCCAGCCTGCGCACATAGCCGACATAATCCGCCTCCGGGATCCTCAGGCCCCCCGCCCAGCCGCGCGCGCCCCCCGAGACGGGCGCAGGGGCAGGGACGCCCAGCGGGATCAGCGGATAACCCACGAGTTGCCCGGGTCCGTGGTAGGTCACATCACCCCCGCGGTCCACCCAGTGAACTGAAATGCCCTTTTGTTTGAGCTGTTCTTCACCCCATAAAAGATTTTCGGCGCGGCCGCTCCTTCCAAACGTATAAACATGCGAATGCTCCAGGAGCAGCAAAGTCGGGTCGCGTACGCCGTCTGCAATTTCGGCGGCATACTCGTCCTGCAATTTCCAGGCCTGCTCGTATTCGACCAGGCCAAGCTCAATCACGCTGAGATTCATGGGCTGCGGGTGGTGTCTGAATCCCAGGTCCTGCCAGCGCCAAAGACCCGCTGGTACAAATCCGATTCCAATAAGCCATTTGGATCACAACGCTTCTTCAGATCCTTGAACCGCGAAACGGTATCTCCGCCCAGAAAGCGCAGGGCCGTCTCGGGGGTCGTCTCGCTGTTCTTGGCAAAATAGAATCGTCCGCCCGCCTCCAGGACAATCTGATCAAACTCCTGCAGCATCTCACCCAAGGCGGCGCGATTCCCCGCCGTGACCTTGAAATCCATGGCCAGCGAAAAACCGTCCACAGCATGGGTTAATAGGAATGGATCGGGGCGGTGACGTTTGGTCACGCCAAGGTAGGAAGGCAGGCCGCGCTTGAGGGAACGCCTCAGCATTTCCGTCCACGCCGCCTCGGCAGTTTCCCTGGGCACGAACGATTGATACTCGATCAATCCGCCGCGGCCAAAAGACAATTCCCAATTCGGAATATAGTCGAGCAGAAAGTGAAAGGCGGCATGGGATTCCCGGAACGTATGGCGTGGCAGGCTGGCCAGGTACTTTCCGGTGTTGATCCCCCAGGTCCCCAGATTATTCACGAAAGGGCTCATGAAGTAATGCAGGATCGATTTCGGAAAAACGCCGAAGATGCGCGACGGCAGGGTTTGATTCTTCAACAGCATGGTCTTCTGGGCGTTCGGATCCTCGCCTTCGCCCAGTTCACGCGCGGCATGGATCTGTCCCCGACCGAGAGATTTTCCGCCGGCCGTCGTATCCAGCCAGCCTACGATGTAATCGTAATTCGGCGCGTTTTGGAGCAGGTCAGCCAGGTGTTCGGGGAGGTTGTGCGAAGGGCGCGCATCCACCTCCAAAAGCCCGGAATAGATGCGTTTCATCTGCAGGGTGATGGACGTGAAAATTCCGAGCATCCCAAAGCCGCTGATCATCGCGTAAAACAGATCGGCATTGGTTTGGGGCGAGCAGACAATCTCGGCGCCGGCCGGCAGAATTGCACTGAACTCCAAAACGTGTTCGCCGATGGTTCCGACCTTGAAATTATTCTTGCCGTGGACGTTCGCGCTCAGGCAACCGCCCAGGGTTGTGAACATCGTGCCGGAGACGACGGGCGGCCACCAGCCATCCGGCTCGACGCGCTGCCAGAGCTGCTCAATCGTGACCCCCGGCTCGGCCGTCAGGCTGCCTGTCTGCGGATCCCATTTCAGGATGCGATTCAGCGCGGACATATCCAGCACGATGCCGCCGCCATTTAACGAGGCATCGTTATAACTGCGTCCCGCGCCGCGCGCCGTGATCGTAAGCCCCGTGCGCCTGGCAAGCTCAAACGCTTGAGCGATCTCTTCGGGATGGGTCGGCTTAATCACATACGCAGGCGCCCGCAGGGAGTGCCCAAAGTTTTCGAGGGTGAGAAAGGCGTTATCGAGGGTCACCATTTTAGAAACTCATTCTGCGGAATACGATGGAGGGGATATTGCGGATGACGAACATGATCCCGCCCCAGAACCAGGGCACGTAAACCACCTGTTTCCGGGCCCTGACAGCTTTCCAGATGGCCTGCGCGGCGTCCTCGGGGGGGATGGGGAACATCACTCTTTGCGCAGCTTTCAGCATCTCCGTCTGAACAAAACCGGCCTTGACGGTCAAGACGTTCACGCCGTGCCGGGTGAGGCGGTTGCGTAACGATTCGAGATAGCTCGTCAGCCCGGCCTTCGAAGCATTATAGCCCGGGTTGCCCACGCGTCCGCGCTCGCCCGCCACCGACGACAGGCCCACGATCTGTCCGGATTTCGCGGATTGAAACAATGCAGCCACCGGATTCAGCCAGACAAATGCGCCGAACAAGTTAATTTCGAGCATCTGATGGTCCTGCTCCGTGTTATACTCGTCGAATTGAGGCGCGAAGTTGACGCCCGCCGCATAAACCACGAGATCCAGGCCACCCAGGTCTGAGACGATGCGGCGCAGGACATCAGGTACAATTGAATAGTCGCTGACGTTATGAAGATAGTATCGAGCGCGCCCGTTGTTCTCTTGATTTATTTCGTCACACAGGGCAGACAGCAATCCCTCCCGCCGCGCGACCAGGGCCAGATCATAACCCTCGCGAGCCAGTTTCTTTGACAGTGCCGCGCCCATCCCGCTCGAGGCGCCGATGATCAGCGCGCGTTTGCGTGGTTTGAGAGGTGTGGCATAAGGAAAACTCGGTTGTTTTGCGGGCACAGGCCCTCCAATTCTGCAAAGAATAAATCCATTTTAGCGCGTTTAATTTTATAATGACCAATGAACGCAGGCCCGACAGATATTTTACTCTGGATAGGCAAAAACTGAATGACGAGCTGGATGATGTCAAAAGAGGATACCCGTCTGGAAGTTCTAAAAGAGGCGCAGCGGTCATTGGCCGAAGCGGAAGACTTGACTGCCGAGGAGCGGGACAGCCTTCTGAAATTATTGCACCTTTTGATCGATGCGGGGGATAAGTACTACGATTCGGAGAGCCGTCTTCGGAAGCTGGCCGGGGACCTGATCAGCAATCACGGTCTGCTCTTGATGCTGCAACAGCAGTCCGACGAACTGGATACGCTCAAGAAACTGAGCCTCAACCTGACCTCCAGCCTGAACCTGCCCACCGTGCTGGATGCGGTGGTGACGGAGGCCATCCGTCTGGTAAAAAAAGCGCGGGCGGCCCACATCTTTCTGTACAACCCGGATGGAAATCTGGAATTTGGCGCGGCCATTAACAGCGAAGGCGTGCGCAATCAACTTACGTGGGCACCCCGCAAGGAAGGGCTTACCTATACGGTGGCCCGCAGCGGCGAACAGATCGTGGTCGACGACATGGGCAGCCACCCGTCATTTAAGGAATCGACCGATGACTGGGAAGGATCCATCATCGGGATCCCGCTCAAATTCAGCGACAACGTGGTCGGAGTCATGGATCTATCAAAATCGGTGGTGGGCGGATTCTCCCCCTCCGAATTGAGACTGCTTGGGCTTCTCGCAGATCAGGCGGCGGTTGCCATCTCCAATGCCAGTTTGCATCAGATGGTAAGCGCCCAGGCCTATACGGATACCGTCACAGGAATCCACAACCGGCGGGCCCTGGACGATCATCTCGAACAGGAAGTGTACAATGCCAGACGGAACGGGTACAGCTTTGCGGTCATCATGATGGATCTGGATGGGTTCAAGGAAGTCAACGACACCTACGGCCACGCCACAGGGGATCAGGTTCTGCGAGTGATGTCCAATTATCTGGCCATCCTGTTGCGCTCATCGGATTTTCTGGTACGCTACGGAGGGGATGAATTCACTCTGATCCTGAGCAAGACCGACCCGCCTGCCGCGCGCCTGGTGATGGAAAAAGTGCTGGAGAAGGTGAAGGACTTTTCATTCGACGCGCCCAACGGCGATAAAATCAAACTCGGTCTCTCGGCGGGGATCGCCTTCTATCCCGTCCATGCCCTGACGGCCGCCGACCTGCTCCGCGCTTCGGATGATGCCCTCTACCAGGCCAAGAAGCATAACCGCGGCTCCTACGCCATCGCGCGCGGCTTTACCGGTCAATTGCCCGAAAAACCATCCTAAGGAGGCGCCGCGGCGCCTCGTTGTCCAGGGCCGAGGGTTGTAGTCTTCAAACACGATTCACAGAAGGATCAATCAATGAGCCGCAAGGTCAAAATCATTTTAAATCCCATGGCGGATATGGGCAATGCCTGGAAGGTCGCTAACGATCTACGTCCCATCCTCAGCGAATACGGCAACGCCGACTGGAGCGGGACGGTGTATCCGACCCACGCCACGGAGCTTGCCAGGCAAGCCGCCGAACAGGGTTATGACCTGGTCATTGCGATGGGCGGCGACGGGACCGTGCATGAAGTCGTCAACGGGCTCATGCAATTGCCGGCCGACCGGCGTCCCGTGCTCGGGATCGTGCCGGTCGGCTCGGGCAATGACTTTGCACACGCCGTGGGCGTCCCGATGGAATCGGACCATGCCCTGGATCACGCCCTGCAGGGTCCGCCCGTCACCGTTGACCTGGGGGTGATGACCGATCAACACGGGCGCAAAGAATATTTCGACAACACGATCGGCATCGGTTTCGACACCGTGGTCACCATCCGCGCCCACAAAATGCCGATCCTGCGCGGTTTCCCGATGTATTTCGCGGCCGTACTCCAGACGATCTTCCTAAACCACGAACCGATCAAGATGCAGATCGAGGCGGATGACAAGAAATGGGAACAAAGCAATTTGATGCTCACGCTCTGCAACGGTCCGCGCGAAGGCGGCGGATTCATGATCGCGCCGGAGGCCAAGGTGGACGATGGTCTCCTGCATTACGCCATGATCGTGAATGTGGGCCGTCTGATGATGCTCCGCATCGTTCCGGAGGTCATGAAGGGCACGCACGGAAAATTCAAAGAGGTGACCCTCGGCTCCTGCCGGAAAATGAAGGTTGTTGCAGATCGTCCCATGTATATCCACGCCGACGGCGAGATCTACACCAGCTTTGGAAGCAATCTGCGAGAGTTGACCTTTGAGGTCCTGCCAAACGCTCTGAAGGTGGTACGCGGGTAAAATAAAAGGCGAGCGCTGCTCGCCTTTTTCGTATGCCTGATATCTATCATTCGCTGCTCGGTCACGACCTTGGACACCTGCGCATCGTCGCGGAGTTGTGGGGTATTGAACTTAGATCGAAGGAACTCCCCGTCGCGACCAAGGAACTGGCGGCGGCCCTGCTCGACCCGGCCGGGCTCACCGACCTGATCGCCTCCCTCCCTTCCCCGGCACGTGAGGCGGTCGGCGCCCTGACCGAATCGAATGGCAGGATCCCGTACGCCACCTTTATCCGCCGCTTCGGTGACATCCGTGAAATGGGCCCCGGCCGGCGCGACCGCGAACGACCGCACCTCCAACCTTCTTCGACATCGGAAGTCCTGTACTACCGGGCGTTGATTGCGGAAGCTTTCTTTGATACCGATCAAGGTCCGCAGGAATTTGCGTACATCCCGGATGATTTGCTGGCATTGATTCAATCCACCAGGCCTGGCTTGCGGACGGCCTCCAAAAAGGACCCGGCCCTGGGACGCGCCGCGACGGCCGGCGAAAAGGCTCACCTGATCCCTGCCACGGACCGCATCCTCGACGACGCAACTACTTTGCTGGCCGCGCTGCGCCTGGGATTGGAAATCCCGGCCGATCCAAAACTCCTGGCGCTGCTGCACCTGGCCGGCTTGTTGAAGAAGAATATTCCCCAAACCGAAGCCGTGCGGAAATTCCTGGGAGCTTCGCGGCCTGAGGCGCTAAATATGCTGGGCGCGGCCTGGCAGGAATCTGAAACATTCAACGAATTGCGATTCATGCCCGCAATCATCTGTGAAGGTGAATGGAAAAACCCGGCCCGCGAGACCCGGAACGCGCTCTTCGGCTTCTTAGCCACGGTTCCCGCCAATACATGGTGGAGTCTGAATGCCCTGGTCAGTGCGATCAAACAGACGAAGCCCGATTTTCAACGGCCTGCTGGAGATTATGATTCGTGGTTCATCAGGCGCGCCGCGGATGGGTCCTATTTGCGCGGCTTTGCAGCCTGGGACGAGGTGGACGGCGCGCTGATTCGATTTTTCATCGCCGACATTCTGCACTGGTTGGGAAGGGTCGAACTGGCGAGTCCGGCAGAAGGAAAGGAAGTCACTGCTTTCCGGATGCCCGCTCCCGATCCCCGGCTATCCGCCTCGTACTCGAAGAGCAATACCGAGAGCGGCAGGCTCAAAATATCCTCGAACGGCAAAATTGCCGCCCCA
>Ga0335081_10007653_pt1 | contig 17273 bp, 19 predicted proteins | sample Lox_Sample_35_FD_206713 | JGI IMG/M metagenome (GOLD analysis project Ga0335081, IMG submission 206713) | Soil microbial communities from Loxahatchee National Wildlife Refuge, Florida, United States - Lox_Sample_3.5 | ecosystem: Environmental > Terrestrial > Soil > Wetlands | place: USA... | reverse complement strand
CGGCCCGGAGCCGGTCTCCGATGTGCATTGCGGTTTCGAGCAGCCCCGTCACCGTGAGATTTTCGCCGAAGACTCCCCATGGCAGCTTGACGCCCGGCAGCTCCTGCTGCCACCAGGGGTAGTGCTCCGACGGATAGACGTATACGGCCTTCGATCTCCCACCGTGCACCGAGAGATCTGACTGTTCATCGCCATCGAGATTCGTTGTCCGGACCGCCACCGGCCCCTGGACGGGGTCCTTGAAAATCGAGGTCAGGACCGTCTTGTCCTGCCAGGTGACTTCCCGGGGACGCCCCACGTGAATGGACAGAATCTTCATGGCGTTCTGATCGGGGTCCCCTGGGCAGAGGCCAGGCGCCAGCGGCCGTCCTGCTCGACAAACACGTGGGTGTAGCGGCTCTCCGCGGTGAACGGCGTTCGATCGAAGCGCCCGCGCATTTGCGTTCGGCCCGTGATGACCGCCGTCGTACCGTAGCGGCGCGACTCGACCTCGGTTGAGTCGATGGATTCGAACAGGAGCTGGCCGGATCCCAGCAGGTCGAGCAGGGCATCGCGCGGAACGCGTGAGCCAGTCATCACGTCGATCAGGATGAAGTCGGTGGTGAGCGCGCGGTCGAGCGACGCTACGTCGCGCGTGAGGAGCGAGCGAAAGAACTCCCGGTCAGCCGCTGCTGGATCGGATTGCGTGGCCATCCTGAAGGGAAACTTAACTCTGAAGGAGCGCCCCGCGATCTTCGAAACCCTGTGGTGACACAGTCGATCACGACTTCGGCTTGTCCTGCTCCTCCGACCGTCGCAGCCATTCCACGGTGATGTAGGTGACCGTGTCCCACGCGTTGTGAATCCCAATGAACAGGAGCAAGAGGGCGGCGCCAGCCAGGATGAACAGCGATTCGGCCGGGTGACGCCGAAACGTGATGGCCGCGATGAACATCGACGTGTACGCGAGGAGGGGCAGGATCGTATGCCACAGCCAATCTTCGAACACTGGCTTGTAGTTGAGTGGCCGGAGCGCCCGTCGCAGGACGATGATCGTGTAGACGATCCCCGCCACGCCAACAATGTCCAACGCGAGATTGGCTCTCCCGAGATCCGGCCAGGGAGCGCTGACAATGGCGGCGATGAGTAGAACGGCGCAGAAGTGGACGACGGTGGGCGTGCCGAACGCGGCGATCTCCCCGATTCCGCCGCGGCGCGGGCTCTGCGCGATCAACGTGAGCACCACGAACTGCAGGCCAGTGAGCGCCGCGGCCGACGAACCCACGATCACATAAAAGTTGTCCCAGTTCGCGAACGGCGAAGTGGCGATCTCCTCCGCCAGGAGCGTCAGAATCGAACGGAAAGCTCGAGTCCCGGGGCGCCGTGCAGCGCGAGCAACGGGACCAGACTCGCCTCGAATGCCGTCTTCCGCTGTTCTGCCTTGCGGCGCGCGACCACGTTGTCGTGATGCCCCATCAGTGCGTACGACGCGAACATGATACTCAAGCCACCCACCCCCGCCGAAAATGACGCCAGCGATCGCGGGGCGGCAGGCTGCAGGAATAGAGCGATGCCCACCGCTGTCGAGACGACGCCCGACGCCATGCCGATCTTCACGATCCCGAGCCGCTGGCCATCCGAGTTGACCGTTGCGTTCCAGGCGCTCGTCACCAGGGAGGTTACAGCGGAGCCATAGGTAAGGCCGCGCAACGCGACATTGGTCATCTTCATCGTGTGCGAGGGGGGATTGGGGTCCGCGGCATAGACAATCTGAATGCGTGCCGCCTCAGCCAGTGTCAAGCCGTTCAGGTCGAGCCAACCCCTGAACGCCGTGTCTCCGGCGAGCTGGGCAACATATGCGTTGTTGTTCGCACGGCGCACTCGGCGCACGATGTCGCTGCGCCCGGTGAGCGCCAGGAGATGGCCAACGGCGCACAGGGTCCCCGTCTTCCGATCGACGAAATACGGAGTGGGATCCGCGTAGTCGTAGTTGTGCGGAAACAACCCTCGATCTCGATACCCGCGCAGTGTCGAGAGGAGACGGGCGCGCCGCGCGCGCTGTGCCAACGTCAGGCTCTGGACGTCGCGCGTCACAAGCTCGGACAGCACGCTGTCCAGGTGCGCTTGAGCGCGAATCACGCCGGGGTCCTTTTTCTTGACGGAACCGGCGCGCGCCGCGGCGAATACGACGCCCAAACCGAACAAGATCGCGACAGGACCGGCGAGACGAGAGGCGCGCATACGTGACCTCCGGGGAGCATGTACCGCAGTTCCTACTATAATGTCATACTCTCATTCGGGCGGCTCGCCCGCAAGCGGGTAGCTCCAGGGTTGCGAGCGCGCGCCGTTCGAGGAATCTTGTTGGTTGACCATTGGAAAAGGCAACGATGATCCATTGTGGCAGCCCGGTACGGTCGCTTGCTGCGATCGCGATGATGGCATCGATGTTCGCCCTGGGCGCGTGCCACACCTGGCGTCACCTTGACGCGAGTCAGATCGAATCCGACGAGATCAATCGCGTCTGGGTGACGCAAGCGGATCAGAACACCGTCATCATGAGTGCCCCGCGATTGTTCGGCGATACCATCGCCGGCTTCGTCGAAGGCCAGTACCGCGAGATGCCGCTGGCCGATACGCGAAATCTCCAGGAGCGGGTGTTCGCCGCCGGCAAGACCACCGCGCTGGGGGTGTCAATCGGCGCGGTCACGTTGACGGGGATGATTTACATGGCCAACCGCAGCTACGTGGGAGACGGGAAGACGTGCAACTACGGCATCGACGCCGTGACGGTCCCATGCTGCGCAGGGCAGAGCACGGTGGTATGCTGAGAAGCGCGTCCGTCACACTCCTCTTCATTCTCGCTGCCTGCCACACCATGCGGCCCGTCGCGACCAGCGATCTGACCTCGACCACCATCGATCGTGTGTGGGTCACGCGAACCGACTACAGCATGCTCATTTTCAGCGCACCCCACGTCACGGGCGACACGCTCGCGGGGTTCGTGGAGGGGGTGTACCGTGAGATGCTGTTGTCCGACACGAGAGCGGTGGAGCAACGCGTGACGGCGCCGGGTCGGACGACGGCATTGAGTGTCGGCATCGGCGCGGTCGTGCTCTCGGGAATGATTTACATGGCCAACCGCAACTACGTGGGCGACGGGCAGACCTGTTACGCGGGATACAACGGCATCATCGTGCCGTGTTGCGCGGGGAAGAGCACGATCAACTGCTGAGGCGGGGGGTTGGCTGTCATTCGATCAGCGCGCTCGCAATTCTGCGCGCGGCGTAGATGCCGATGCCCGTACCCACGAAGCTGACGATGAATGCCGTGAAGACGCCCGCGAACGCGCCGAGCCACCAGCCGAGCCAGCCGCCCGCGGTCGCGCCGATAAATGTTACGAGCTTGGACATCATCGAAGCGGTGCCTCTCCTCGCACGGGTTGCGATGGCGTTCGAGTCTTTCTAATATGCGGTTGTTCACGCCCGTAATCTCACTCAACCAAGGAGGTGATCCTTTGTCTAGTCATATAGCCCCGCGCGACCTGGCATGGGCAAGCGATCGCCTGATTCGTAGCTAACCAAGGACCGAATCGCGATCTGCGCCGCAGGTTCAGCACCGGCAGACGATCGTGCCGGGCGCGCGCAGGACAAAAAGACCGCGCCGTTGGGTGTTCGGCCCAGCGGCGCGGTCGTGTTTCATGCTTCTAGTACGATCCGCCGTGCAGCGTCAGCGCCACCGCCCAGCTCACCCCGCACATCGCGATGATGCGGAGCCAGCTCCAGCCGTTCACGGAGCGGCTGAATCCGATCAGGGGAAAGTTGCACAGCCCGGCGATCGCGCCGCACACCGCCGCGAGCACGAGCAACGCCATGTTCATCGCGTGCGTGCCCGCGTCCTGGGCCCACGTTTGACGTGCCGCATCGTTCGCGAAGCGCGTGCCCGCGGCTTGCAGAGTCGTGAGTCTGTTTTGGAACAGCAGCTTGGCGAGCGGCGGACCGAACGTGCGCGCGACGAGCTGCCAGCCGAGCGTAACCACGAGAAAGCTGGCGATCAGCTGCAGTCCAGACATACGTCCTCCTCCAGTAGAGGTGTCTGGGCGCGCGCCTAAACTATGGAACCGTGGGAACGGCTCCGCGACACGGATCACGTGTCACGGATCTGATTGAATCTTAAGGAGCTAGCTGTCGCTGTAGGGTCGAGGACTGGGCTCAAGAGGAAGTCATGCGGACGCACGCTGAACCCCGCGAGGCGCAGGAACGTGGCGACCTGACTCCAGTGGCGCGTCTCGTGTAGCAGCGTCTGAAGCATGAGCTTTCGCGGTGTGACCATCCGCGTGTACGGACCAACTTTTATTTCCCGCGCGGCATCCCATTGGACCGACGAAGCATTCTCGAGCAGCGCTCGCAACGCGGGGCGGGTCGTGTGGCCGAACTGAAACAGGGCCGCAACGTCGTCCGGCGGGATCGCTGGCGTGTCCGTCAGCGCTACGCCAGCCGGGTGGCGTTGCGCCATCCGAGCACCCTTGACGCGATACATCTCAAGATGTATCGTCATGACACTGCTTAACGTAATATCGTAACAACGTATGGAGGAGAAAACATGAGACCACGGGGTTTTGCATGGCCGGGCGCGTTCGCCGGATTCGCGTTCGGTGGCCGGCGCCGCCAATGGTTCGGGGCGGGAGACATGAAGTACGTGATTCTCGAGTTGCTCAGGGACAAGCCGCGCCACGGCTATGAGATCATGAAGGCACTCGAGCAGCGGATGCACGGGTGCTACTCGCCGTCACCAGGGAGTGTATATCCAACTCTGCAGCTTCTGGAAGACGAAGGATTGGTCAAGGCCAGAGAAGTCGAAGGCAAGAAGGCGTACGACGTCACCGCGGATGGCATGAAGTTCCTCGATCAGCACCAGGACGTGGTGGCGGACATTTTCGACCGCGTGAGCGAGGCGGTGGATCAGGCAGTTGGCGGAACGATGGGGGACGTCAACGAGGGCACGGCGCGCCTCGTGAAGGCGGTGTACCGCCGGGGGTGGCGCTCGAGCGACGAGGCGCGGCGGAGGATCGCCGACGTTCTCGCGCGCGCGACGAAGGAAATCGAGGAGGCAACCACATGAACACGATCCGGGCTTCTGACACCGAGCGCGACGAAGTCGCGCGGATTTTGCAAGAGGCGGCGGGAGCCGGGCGTTTGTCCACCGAAGAGGCGGGCGAACGAGTGGCACAGGCGCAGACCGCGCGGTTCCGCGAGGAGCTCGCGGCGCTGATCTCCGATCTTCCGGAAGGCTCTGGGTTCCGGCAGCTTCCCGCCTTGTACCCGCCTGCGCAGCGGCGAGCGAGCGCGTGGTTCGCGTGGCGGCTGTTGCGGGCCGGGGCTCTCGCGCTGCTGTTCGTTGGAGCGCTAGGTCTGATCGGGTTGCGATGGTTACTGTTTCCGTTCTTCTTTCCCGTCTGGCCGCTGGCGTTTCTTTTCTTCGGGACGATGGTGCTACGACGTCGCTGGATGTGGCGGCGCAGGTACTGGGGCAGAGGCCAGCCGTATTGGAACGCGACGCGCTACGAGTTCTAGCAACACAACGCCCCCTCGACTGAGGGGGCGTTTCGTTAGCTAAACCGCGTTGCCTTCCACAATGTCACACCCGCGGCGACGAGCAACGCAAGCGACAGGAGGACGAGAACGCCCATCGCACTCCAGTTCAACGCCAAATGCGGAACCTGAGCAACCGTTGCGAACCCGATAAAAACCGCCGTCGCGCCACACACGATGGCCCAATCCACCCACGTGCGGCGATGCTCGCCTCCCGCTTCGCCGGACAACGCCGACTCGACGTAGGTCCGATCGACTCCATACTTCTCGCCCTCGCGCCTGCCGGCCTCGCGCCACTGTTCATGCTCCAAGGGATTGGCGGTCGCGAGTGCAATGGCTGCCGCACCGAGCGCCATGACTACCGAGCCGCCGATCACGCGGGCGTAGGTTCCCGCGCCTCCGCCGTGCAGCTCGCCGAATACGAGCGTGCCCCATGCGAGCCCCCACAATTGATTCGTGTTCGAGAGCGGAATGCCGCGGCTGATCCCGATGTACTTAGCGGCGTACTGCTGGAACAGATCGCCGATCACCCACACGAACCCACCGCACAGGAGCCAGAAGACGATCGTCTTCGAGCGCGCGAGCTCGGCGGCGAGCGGGGCGACGCCACCGCGATCCGATAGCGCGAGCACCGTCATCATCACCACTTCTCCGATCGAAAAAAACGTGACGAACGAGAGGGGATTCATGCCGGTCAGGTAGGCCTTGCGATACGGGATGTACATCGTGCCCCACAGCGCGCCGGCCATGAGGGCCGCTACGACGCCGCGCAACGCGTGGCCGCTTGGCGCCTGCGTCGATGACGTGATCGCGAGCAGCGTCGCGCCGGCGAACATGAGGACCGCGCCGCCCAGCACGCCAAGCCGGCGGCTCCGACCGGCGCCGCGCAGCTCATTGAAGAACACGAATCCCCACACGATGCCGAGCAGCGAATTCGAGTTCCACAACGGGAACGCGATCGAGAGGCCGATGTCGCGAATCGCGAACACGGTCAGCGTGTTCGCGACCGCCCAGAGACAGCCGGCGAGAACCGCCCAGATGATGAGATGCGGTGCCTGACGCACATCGGCCGAGATTCCGGAGTTGCCGCGGATCAGCGCGGGCAGGGTCCAGCGCGCGAGAAATACGCCCAGCACCATGAGCAGCGAGATCACGACTGGCGGGAAGCCGAGCGTGACCATCTTGGTCGGCGCTTCGGCCGCGCCGAGCCACGCGCCGGCGGCGAATCCCGAGAGCACGCCCACGAGCTGCAGCTGGCGCAGGCGTACGGTCCCGACAGCCGGCGCGGCCGCTACCGGATCCATCGCAACACCACGAGCCCCAGGGCGAGCACGAACACCGGCACCCAGAATTGGGCGTCGCCGAGTACCGCGCGGAATCGGGAGCGGTTCACTCCCAGGAGACCTCCCCCACTTCGGCGACGGCGTGGTCGTGCAGCTGATCGGTATCGGCGCCCACGCCCACCGCGACGATGGCATGCGGCGCGTGGTCGAAGGCGCGACGATAATCTTCGAACGGATCGCGTCTCTCGATGTACCACGATCCGTTCGCGTCCTCGCCGCGGCGCAGCACGATGACCGCGCGGGAATTCCCGGTCCAGCTGCGAAACGTATCGCCCACCGGTTCAGCGTTGCCCCAGCTGTAGTACAGCGTGCGGCCGTCGTCGAATACGAGAAACACCCGAGCCGGACTGTCGTCCCGCTCGCGGGAGCGCAGCGACGCGTGGTGCAGCGGCGTCTCGGTGCGCCAGCGCCAGGTAAGCTCACCGTGCGCGGGGCGCAGCGGAACGTGCAGGCGATGAACCGCGAACCCGGCCTCGGCATTGGCTTCGACGCGCAAGGCGTGGCCACGCGTGACGCTGTACTCCGGCGCGCCGACATGCCGGACGCGCTCGAGCGTCCAGCCGCCGGGCAGCCCCGGCCCGGGATGGCTGAACGCCAGGTTCGTCAACACCTGCAGCGCGAGCACGCCGCCGATCACAACGGCTGCTCCGCGTAGTGACAGGCGGCGAGCTGTCCGGGCGTGATTTCCCGCAGCGCCGGGCGCTCGGTTCGGCAACGCTCGTTTTTCTGCGGGTGCGGGCACCGCGTGTGAAACGGGCAACCGGCCGGCGGGGAGGACGGCGACGGGAGGTCTCCCGAGAGCACGAGACGCGAGCGGCGAACGGCGGGGTCGGGCACCGGCACGGCGGACAACAACGCGGTCGTGTACGGATGGCGCGGGCGCTCATAGAGCACCCGGGCCGGCCCGAGCTCGACGATCCTGCCCAGGTACATGACGGCAACGCGATCCGCGATGTGGCGCACCACGGCCAGGTCGTGCGCGATAAAAAGGAATGTGAGCTGCCGGTGCTCCTTGAGATCTGACAGCAGATTCAGCACCTGTGCCTGCACCGAGACATCGAGCGCGCTCACCGGTTCGTCCAGCACGAGGAACTCGGGCGCGAGCGCCAGCGCGCGCGCGATTCCGACGCGCTGGCGCTGACCTCCCGACAGCTCGTGCGGGTAGGCGCCCGCGTGCGAGGGATCGAGGCCAACCTCGACGAGCAGCGCGCCGATGCGTGCCTCTCGCTCTTTGCGGGTCCCGAGGCGATGAATGATGAGCGGCTCCGCCAGCGCTTGTCGCACCGTCATGCGTGGATTGAGCGAGCCGTAGGGGTCCTGGAACACGATCTGCATCCGGCGCCGTGCCTGCCGCAGCTCGCGGGGCTTGAGCGACAGCACGTCGATGTCGTGCACGCGCACGGTTCCCGCGTCGGGCTCGACGAGCCGCAGAATCGCACGGCCCGTCGTCGACTTGCCGCACCCCGATTCGCCCACCAGTCCCAGCGTTTCCCCGGCGGCAATGGAGAAGGAGACGCCATCCACGGCTCGCACCGCGCCGCGCGAGGGTCCGAAGCCCAGGAATGTCCGGCCGATCGGGAAATGCTTCACGAGATCGCGCACGTCGACCAGCAGCGCGCCGTCATTCATGGCGGTCGTCGCGCCGCCCGGGTTCTTCGAGCAGCCAGCACCGCGCGGTCCGAGCGTATCCCGCATCCCGCGTCCCGGGCTCCCTGCGTTCGAACAGCGGTGGTTCGTCGGCGACGCATCGCTCCCAGGTGTAAGCACATCTCGGGTGAAACCGGCACCCGGCGGGCCATCCGGTCGCCGCGGGAACCTGCCCCCGGATGCCGGCCAGCCGGCGGCGTGGATCGTCGAGCCGCGGGACCGAGCGCAGCAATCCTTCCGTGTAGGGGTGTAGCGGATGCGCGAACAGGTCTCTGGTGGTCGCGGTCTCGACCACGCGCCCCGCGTACATGACGACCACGCGATCGACCGTGTCGGCCACCACCCCGAGGTCGTGCGTGATGAGAATCAGCGCCATGCCGAGCTCCGCCTGCAGGCGCTCCAGCAGCTCGACGATCTGCGCCTGGATCGTGACGTCGAGCGCCGTGGTGGGCTCGTCGGCGATCAGGACCTTCGGATGGCAGATGAGCGCCATGGCGATCATTACGCGCTGCAACATTCCGCCCGAGAGCTGGTGGGGGTAGGCGTCGATGCGCCGCGCCGGGTCTGGAATGCCGACGAGCTCGAGCATCTCGAGAGTTTTCGCGCGAGCGGCGCGGCGCGACAGACGTTGATGCACGATGGCCGCCTCGGAGACCTGGTCGCCGATCCGGAACACCGGGTTCAGGCTGGCGTGCGGCTCCTGAAACACCATCGCGATCTCGGCGCCGCGCACCGCGCGCAGCTCGCCTGGCGTCAGGCCGAGCAGGTCGCGTCCCTCGTATTGGATGACGCTGCCCGCGAGAATGTGGCCGGGCGGCTCGGGCACGAGCCGGAGCAGCGACAGGGCCGTGACGGTTTTCCCGCATCCCGATTCGCCCACGAGCCCCAGCGTCTCGCCGGGATAGAGGTCGAACGAGACGCCGTCGACGGCACGAGCGATGCCCTCGCCACGCTCGGTGACGAAGTACGTCTTGAGATCCCGCACCGAGAGCAGCGGCTCGTTCACGCGTCGCCGACCCGGTAACGGCGTGGGTCGAGCGCGTCGCGCAGCGCATCGCCCACGGCGTTCAGGGAGGTCACGACGAGCGCGATCGCGAGGCCGGGGAAGAGCGTGCTCCAGGGAGCGGTCGCGAGTTGGGCCGCACCGTCGGCGATCATGTTGCCCCAGCTCGGGGTCGGGGGCTGCACCCCGAATCCGAGAAACGACAGGCCGGCCTCGAGCAGCATGACATTGCCGATGCCGAGCGCGGCCGAAACGACGATGGGGGTGAGCACATTGGGAATCACGTGCCGGGCGATGATCCGCCCCGGCTCGCCACCGATGGCGCGGGCCGCGACGACGAACTCGCGCTCTCGCAACGCGAGCACCTCGGCGCGCACGAGCCGGCTCGTGCCGAACCAGCCCGTGAGGCCGATAATGAGGACGAGCAGCACGAGCGGAAGATGCTCCCACAGCGCCACCGCCAGGAGGAGCAGATAGATCCGCGGCACGGCGAGGCCCACATCGACGATACGCATGAGCACGGCATCGATCCCCCCGCGCATGTACCCCGCGACGGCACCCACCAGCGCGCCGATCGTCACGGCAAGCAGCATCGCGAGGGCGCCGACGGACAGCGACACGCGCGAGCCATAGATCAGTCTGCTCCACACATCCCGACTGTAGACGTCGGTGCCGAGCGGATGCAGGAGCGACGGCGGCCTGTTCTGGAGCGCGATGATGTCGAGCGGTTGCGATGGAGGATAGCGCGTGACCCACGGCGCCGCGATCGCCAGCAGCACGAACGTCGTGACCATGAAGATGCCGAACCACGCGAGCGGATGCTGAAAGAAGCGGCGGCCCCACGCGCGTCTGATCCCGCGCCGCTGCGCCTCGAGGGATACGAGCAGCGCGATCGCGACCGCACCGAGCGAGATGACCGGCGCACCCGCGATCACGCGTCGTGCACGCGGATCCGTGGATCAGCGGCGGCATACAGCAGGTCTGTCACCGCGCTGCCCAGCACCACCATCACGCTGGCCGCGATCACGACCGCCATGATCACGGGATAGTCGCGCCGGAACACCGCCTCGGCCGCCAGCCGGCCCATTCCAGGCCACGCGAACACGGTTTCCACGAGCACCGCGCCCGTGAGCAGGAACGGCAGCGACAGGCCAAACAGCGTGATGAACGTGAGCAGCGCGTTTCGCAGGGCGTGCACGAGCACGAGCCGGCCCTCCGAGACGCCCTTGGCGCGGGCCGCGCGAATGAACGGCTGATGAATCACCTCGAGCATCGCCGCGCGCTGGTACCGCGCCGTCCCTGCGGCTCCCACCCCGCCGAGCACGAGCGCCGGCAGCGCGAGATGCCAGGCGTCGTCGCCGAACCGGGCGAGCCAGGGCAGCGAGCGATGCACGACCGGATCGCTCATCCCGCCGACCGGCACCCAATGGAGCCACTCCCCGAACACGAGCAGCGCGAGCAGCCCGAGCCAGAATGTCGGGACGGAGCTGAGGAACAGTGTCGCGTATCCCAGGAGCACATCGCGTATGCGACGGGCGTGCGTCGCCTGGTAGATCCCAAGCACGAGCCCGAGCAGCAAATCGATCGCCAGCGCCGTTCCGGTGAGCACGAGCGTATCCGGGATGGTCTCCGCGAGAATCTCGGAGACGGGGCGCCGCTCCGCGAATGACTCCCCCAGATCGCCGTGGGCGAGGGCGCGGAGGTAATCCACATATTGCACGAACAGCGGGCGGTCGAGCCCGAACTCCTCACGCACGTGCTGTGTTACGGCCGGATCGACGTAGCTCTCGCCTTGGGGAAGAAACGGCTCACCGGGCGCGAGATGAATGATGAAGAAGACCAGCGTGACGACGGCGAAGATGATGATCAGAGACGCGGCGAATCGCCGCACCAGCCATGTCGTCACTAGGACCCGACCGAGTCCCGCTGGATCAGGCGGTCGGCGGGGATGCGCCACGTGCGCACGGTCGCCCACCAGGAATCCGGGTGAATCGTGACATTCTCGATCCGACCATGCACTGCCGCGACATTCGTGGTCGCGAACAGGAAGACGGCGGGCGCGTCCTGATTGAGCATGTCCAGCGCCGCGCGCCATTGCCGCCGAGCGAGCGGGAAATTGAAGACGGACCTGGCCTGATCCACCGCTCGGTCGAACGCGGGGTTCACGTAGTGGAGATAGTTCGACTGTCCCACTCCGGCGCGCGTCCAGGTCTGGACGATGGCGGATGACGGCGTGGGGTCCGTGTTCCAGGTTTGCAGAATCGCGTCGAACTGCCCGCTCTTCGCGCGCTGGGTGAAGACGCCGAACTCCACCTCGTCGATCCGCACTTCGACGCCGATGCGGCGAAACTCGTCCTGCAGCAGCCGCGCGTACCGGCGCCGCAGCGCGCTCGAGGTCGGAACGAGCAGGCTGAACGACAGGGCCATCCCGTTGCGGTCGCGGACGCCATCGGAGTCGGAATCGGTCCAGCCCCGCTTGGTCAGCATGCGCGCGGCCCGCGTGGTGTCGTAGGACAGCTGCCGCGTGCCCACATCCCAGATTGACCAGATCTCGGACATCGGTCCGGGCGGGACTTTCGCATAGGTCTCGAACACGCTTTGCAGCAGCCGGTCGCGATCGACGGCCATGGCGAGCGCGCGGCGCAATTCCCGGTCGCTGAACAGCGGGTGCGGTTTGGTCGAGTCTCCCCGCGCGCGCAGGTTGAACCCGAGATAGCCGTACGCCGAGCCCTTGTAGGGATAGGTGGCGAGCTGATGCGCGTCGGCCACACGCCGTACGTTGTCGGGTGAAACGAGCACCTCGATCGCATCGTCCTCACCCGCCACCAGCGCGGTCACCGCCACCTGCATGTCGGGCGTCACGCGCCAGATGAGTCGGCGCAGGTGCGGCCGGCCGAGAAAAAACGTCGAATCGGCGGCGAGCTCGACCGACTGCGTGGGCGTCCACGAGACGAAGCGGTACGGGCCATCGCCAACCGGGCTGCGCCCGAACTGGGCGCTGGCCCACTGGCTCCGGGGAATGCTCTGGAGCAGATGCGCCGGCAGGATGCGCATGTGGTAGACCGCGTCGTAGAACATCTCGGGATACCGCTTCGCGAACTGAAACACGACCGTCGCGGAATCGACGGCGGTGACGCTCGTGATCCAGTGAATCGCTGCCCGGGCAGGCGAGTTCACGACCGGATCGTTGTACGCCGCGAAGGTGAACGCGACGTCGCCTGCGGTGACGGGCCTGCCGTCCTGCCAGCGGGCGCGCGTATTCAGGTGGAAGACGAGCCGCTGCTTGCCATTCCACACCCAGCGTTCCGCGAGCGCGGGGGTAAATCCCTCGTCGCCGATCGTGTTCGTCTCGGGGCCAAGATCGGCGAGCTTCAAGAAGATCTGGTCCGAGATGTCACGGGCGACAGCGGATTCGACGAGAGGCGGAAGCAGCGTTTCCGGCTCGCCGATCGCGGCAAAGACGACCGTGCCGCAGTACTCTCCGCGGCACCCCGGCGGGTGTGGCGCGCAGGATAACCAGGCGCCCGACACGACAACCGCGAGCGCCGCGAACCTACGGGAGTGTCGCATCGGCCTAAGATTGTGAATCGGCGCTCGGCAGGCAACGCCGTCGCCATCGGACAGCGACGCTTCGTCGTTGGCGGGTTAGCCGCTGGGCTAGCGGCGCCAGGTCCAGCTCGAATCTTGAAACCGGGCGGTCCCAAGCGGTAAGGGGCGCTCGAGGGCGATCGGTTCGAGACGCGCACCCCAGCTCTTGATGACATGCTCGGCAACTTCGTGGAACCCGACGGGTCGACCCAGTTCCCCCGACAGCGATGTCGCATCCTGGAAATCCACGACGTCCTGGCGCGTGATGTCGAGCAGAATCGAGCCGTGCTGCAGGAATGCCGTGCCCGTTCCATCCTCGAGCTGTGCCGAGCCGATGAGCTTCCGACCCCGCGCGACGATTTCTCCGCCGACGGCGGCGGCGAAGCAGGAACCGCGCGCATCGGGACGGGGGGTGTGGCGGCTCGCGGGCGCCAGCACCGCGGGAACGCCGAGCTGGCCCATGGCCTGGGCGAGGCGCGTGTGAATCGCGCAGTACGCGTCCCGCAGCGATCCGAACAGGGCGAGTGGCGCCGTAACCGAGTACGTCACCTCGTGCTCGTGCCATACGGCTCGGCCGCCGGTTGGACGACGGACGACGTCGATCCCGAGCCGCTCGATCCGGGCGCGGTCGTAGCGGCGCTGTGCCGGCTCGTGGCGCCCAAAGGAAAGACACGGGGGATTGAAGCGGTACAAGCGCAGCGTCGCGGTGCTCGTGGCCACGGCGTACGCGAGCAGTGCTAGGTCGACCGCCATGTTTTCCGCGCCCGGCCGGCCTTCGGAGTCCAGCAACAGACTCCAGGGGGCTTCAGTCCGCGGCGATCTGCTGGCGCTCGACCGTGGTGCGGGTGGTAACGAGGTTGCGGTCACCCCAGGCTCCGTCTATGCGGCTCACCGACGGCCAGACTTTGTAGCGCCGGGTGGCGGCCGACGGGAAACCCGCGCGCTCTCTCGAATAGGGACGGTCCCACGAATCGCTGACCACGTCCTCCAGCGTGTGCGGGGCGTTGGTCAGCAGATTGTTGCCGCGCGGCATCCGGCCTTCCTCGATTTCGCGGATCTCCTGGCGAATCGAGATCAATGCGTCGCAGAATCGGTCCAGCTCCTCGCGCGCTTCGCTTTCCGTAGGCTCGATCATCAACGTGCCAAGCTCGGGAAACGAGACCGTCGGCGGGTGGAATCCGTAATCGATGATTCGCTTCGCGATGTCCTCGACCTCGATGCCGGCGGACTGTTTGAACGGCCGCATGTCGAGAATGCACTCGTGCGCGATCAGGCCTTCGCGCCCCGAATAGAGCAGGTCGTAATGGCCCGCCAGGCGGCGCGCGATGTAGTTCGCGTTGAGGATGGCGACCTTGGTCGCGTCGGCGAGACCGTTCCGTCCCATCGCGGCGATGTACGCCCACGAAATCGGGAGAATCCACGCGCTGCCCCACGGGGCCGCGGACACCGTGCCGCACGACTGATCGTGCCCGAGCGGCACGACGGGGTGATCGGGCAGGAAGGGCTCGAGGTGCGGCGCGACACAGATCGGGCCCATGCCGGGGCCGCCGCCGCCGTGCGGGATGCAGAACGTCTTGTGAAGGTTGAGGTGACACACGTCGGCGCCGAAATCGGCCGGCCGGCACAGCCCGACCTGCGCGTTCATGTTCGCGCCGTCCATGTAGACCTGCCCGCCGTGGGCATGCACGATGGCACAGATCTCACGGATCGACGACTCGAACACGCCATGCGTGGACGGATACGTCACCATCAGCGCCGCGAGCGTGTCCTTATGCGCTGCGGCTTTCGCGCGGAGATCGTCGAGGTCGACGTTTCCGCCCGGGTCGGACGCCACGGACACGACGTCGAGTCCCGCCATGACGGCGCTCGCGGGATTAGTCCCGTGCGCCGAGTCCGGGATGAGACACGTTTTCCGGTGAGCTTCGCCCCGCGCCTTGTGATACGCGCGGATCACGAGCAGCCCGGCAAACTCACCCTGAGCGCCGGAATTGGGTTGCAGGGAGACGTGCGGGAACCCAGTGATCTCGGCGAGCTGCCCCTCGAGCTGACGGAACAGCATGTGATATCCCTGGACCTGCTCGGCCGGGGCGAACGGATGCAGCCGGTTGATCTCGCGCCACGAGAGCGGCACCATCTCGAACGTGGCATTGAGCTTCATGGTGCACGACCCGAGCGGAATCATCGCCGCCGTGAGCGAGAGGTCGCGCGCCTCGAGCCCCTTGATGTAGCGCAGCATCTGCGTCTCGGAGCGGTACCGGTGGAACACGGGATCCGTGAGATAGGGCGTCTGGCGGCGCAACGAATCGGGAATGGCGCTGTCGGCCCGCGTGCCGAGGTTCTCCACCATGAACGGGAGCACCTCGTTGATCGAGAAGACCGTCACGATGTCGGCCAGATCGCCCAGGCCCGCGGGTTCGTCGAGCGAGATGCCGATTCGGGTCGGGGTGATGACGCGGAAATTCATCCCCCGCGCGCGCGCCGCATCGATGATGCGGGGCAGGGCCCACCGCTCGACCTCGACGCACAACGTGTCGAAGAAATCGGAATGGACCACGCGATAGCCGAGCCGCCGCAGCGCGGCGCCGAGCAGCACGGTGAGCGTGTGCACACGCTCGGCAATGCGACGGATGCCGTCGGGTCCGTTGTACACGGCATACATGCTCGCCATGACCGCCAGCAGTACCTGCGCCGTGCAGATATTGCTCGTCGCTTTCTCGCGGCGGATGTGCTGCTCGCGCGTCTGCAACGCCATCCGCAACGCGGGACGACCGTTGGTGTCGCGCGACACTCCGATGATCCGGCCCGGCACGAAGCGTTTGTAGGCTTCGCGCGTGGCAAAGAACGCGGCATGCGGTCCGCCGAACCCCATCGGCACTCCGAAACGCTGGCTCGAGCCGACCGCGATATCCGCTCCCCATTCGCCGGGCGGCACGAGCAGCGTGAGGGCCAGCAGGTCCGTTGCCGCCGCGACGAGCGCGCCCGCGGCATGGGCTTCCTGGCACAGCTTGCGATAATCGTCGATCCGCCCGTCCGTGCCGGGATACTGGACGAGTGCCCCGATCACGTCCGGCCCGAATTCGAAGTCGCCGGGGTCGGCCACGATGACGGTGATCCCGCGTGCCTCGGCGCGGGTCCGCACCACCGCGATCGTTTGCGGATGACATCCCTCGGACACGAGATACACGCCCGGACGCTTGGTGACCGCTTCCGTCAGGTGCATCGCCTCGGCGGCGGCCGTGCCCTCGTCGAGCAACGACGCGTTCGCGATCTCGAGTCCCGTCAGGTCCGAAACCATCGTTTGGAAGTTGAGCAGCGCCTCGAGTCTTCCCTGCGCGATCTCGGCCTGATACGGGGTGTAGGCCGTGTACCATCCGGGATTCTCGAGCACGTTGCGCTGCACGACCTGCGGCGTGAACGATGAGTAGTAACCCATCCCGATGAACGAGCGAAACACCTGGTTCTGACCAGCCATACCGCGCAGTGCCTGGAGTACCTCGCGCTCGGCGCGGGATGGCGGCAGGCCGAGCGGCCGGTCGAGACGAATATCCTCGGGTATGAGCGTGTCGATGAACTCATCGAGCGAGCCGTATCCCAGGGTTTCCACCATCTGCTCCGCGTCTTCGGGGCGCGGGCCGATGTGCCGGGAAACGAACGGATCAGCGGGAAGTAACGCGGCGCGTGCCGTAGGCATCCGACTACTCTCCGACGTGCTGCTTGTAGGCCGAGCTCGAGAGCAGCTTGTCGAGTTCCCCGGGATTGGCGAGACGCAGCGTGATCATCCAACCGGCGTCGTAGGGCTCCCGATTGACCAGCGCCGGATCCCCTTCGAGTCCTCCATTGACGTCGACCACCGTGCCCGCCGCCGGCGCAAACAGCTCGGACACGGCTTTGACGGCTTCAATCGTGCCGAAGACATCGCCCTGCTTCAGGGTCGTGCCCGGCTTCGGCAGCTCGACATACACGACGTCGCCCAGCTCGCCCTGGGCGTAGTCGGTAATGCCGACCTGAACGACGCTCTTGTCCTGGGTGCTCTTGATGTACTCGTGCTGCTCGGTGTAGCGGAGATCGTCGGGGATCTTCGACACTCGTCTATCCTCTGGCTCGCGGCCGTTTTTGAGAGGCGGG
>Ga0335081_10007652_pt1 | contig 17274 bp, 8 predicted proteins | sample Lox_Sample_35_FD_206713 | JGI IMG/M metagenome (GOLD analysis project Ga0335081, IMG submission 206713) | Soil microbial communities from Loxahatchee National Wildlife Refuge, Florida, United States - Lox_Sample_3.5 | ecosystem: Environmental > Terrestrial > Soil > Wetlands | place: USA: Florida... | reverse complement strand
CCCAGCAACAGCGCAAGGTTGACGCGAGCGGAGGTCCAGGCCGTGCCGCGCAGCAACTCCCCGATCTCTTGGCCGTTGAGACCGGTGATCATTCCCACGGCCCGCACCGCACCCAGCCCGATCGCAGCCACGGTGACGGCTGCCGCCGCACGCGTGACCCACACCTTCAAGGCCGCCGGGACGCCGCGCCCGGCGCCGGCGCGAGCTCGACGCGCGAAAAACAGGGTGACGCGCTCCATCAGCGGATCGAAGGTCGCCTTCCGGGCCTTCCGCAAGGCGCGCGACTGGCGCACGAAATCCAGCCAGAAGGACCGCGAGTCGGCGGTGGACTCCAGTTGCTCGAACCTGAACTTGCCGGACCAGACCGTCAGCGGACGCCAGATGAGTTGATCGAGGAGAATGATCACGCCCACCATGGTCGCCAGTCCCCACCAGATGGCGCGCGTATCGCCGGCGCTTGCCGCCGTCTGGAGGTAGGAGCCGAGCCCCGGCACGCGAAAATCGCGCTGGCCCAGCACAAACATCTCGCACGCGATCAGGAAGAACCATCCTCCCGCCACCGACATCATGGAGTTCCACACCAGGCCGATGGCGGCGTAGGGCAGTTCGAGTTGCCGGAAGCGCTGCCAGGCGCTGAAGCGGTAAAGGCCCGCCACCTCGCCCAGCTCACGGGGGATGCTCTTGATCGAGGAATAAAAGCTGAAAGCGATGTTCCATGTCTGCCCGGTGAAAATGAGCAGGACCACTCCCATCTCCACGCCGAGCTCGTGATGCGGAAACAGGCCGACCATCGCCAGCATCACCGCGGGCAGAAAGCTCAACACCGGGATCGACTGCAAGACGTCGAGCAGGGGAATCATGAGCTGCTCGGCGCGGGAAGAGCGCGCCGCCAACCAGCCGTAAGTAACCGCGAAGAGCAGGCTCAATACATAGGCTACGGCCATGCGAAAGAGGGAATACGCGGCATAGGCCGGCAAGGCCGAGGGGCGGAGGGAGATCTCCATTGCCGGGTGATAGGGGCCCAGCCACATCCCGGACATCGTCACCAGGCCGTAGAGCAGCGCCAGCCCGGCGGCGAGGATCGCGGCGTCCGTCAACCGGGACTGCCAAGTCCGTTTTCGCTCCCATTTCAGCATAACGGCGAATTCGAAGGTCCGTCACTGTCGCGCGCAGGCTCGGGCCAGCTCGAGGGCAAAGTCGCCGCGGCGCTCCACCACCACCGACTCCAGATCGAGCCAGCCCGCCATCGTCCGCAGTTCGCGAGCGAGGGTGTCCGCGATTTCGCCGGATTTGGCGAGAGGCTCCCGATCCCGCTCGCGATAAGCTGCCAGCACCATCAGCCGGCGTCCCTCGCGATCGGCCTTCAGGTCGACGCGAGCTACAAGGTGCTCGCCGAACAGGAATGGCAGCACGTAGTATCCCCAACGGCGTTTCTCGCGCGGCACAAAAATCTCGAGGCGGTAGTCGAAGTCGAAGAGCCTCGCCACCCGCTCGCGGCACCAAATCAAAGGGTCGAACGGCGAGAGCAGTGCGGCGGCGTTCAACCCGTGTGGCAGGCGCGCGCGCGGGCGGAGATACGCGGGCTCGCGCCAGCCTTCCACGCGTACCTCGCGCAACTCCCCGGCGGCCATCAGTTCGGCCAGGCGCCGGCGCAGCTCCCGTACCGACCCGCTTCCGCTGCCTCGTGGTTCACGGACGCGATAGTAGTCCGCCAGGTCTCCGGCTGTGCCGACTCCGAGCGTGCCGGCCGCCTGAAGCAGCAGCGCGCGCTCGGCTTCCTCAGGTTCCACCTCGCGGCCATAATGTTCGGGAGGGATCACCCGCTCGGCGAGATCGTAGAGACGCGAGAAGTCGCTGCGACGCGTCGTCACCCCCAGCAAGCCGCGGCCGAAATGCGCCTCCAGCACCGCTCTCTGGACCGTGCCGACCCACGCCCCCGGAATGCCCGTCAAGACATGAAAATTGCGCCGACGTCCGGGCCCGGTGCGGTCAAACCCGGCCAGATCTTCCAAGTCTTCGGCGGCCAGCGGACCCCGGGCGCGCACCTCGTCCAGCACTCGAGCGACGTAGTCCGGGTGCTGCTCCATGAACTTCCCGAAGGCCCAGGGTCGCGGGCGGTGGTGCTCCCGGCGGTTCCGCAGCAGTGGCCAGGTTTCCACCGGCACGATCGACGCCTCGTGCGCCCACTGCTCGGTGAACTCGGGGTACACGCCTTGCGGCCCCGCAGCCACGCTGTCCAGACTGCCGCTCTTCCCCCGGCCGCGCTTGGGGTGCCCGCTCGGCTGGGGCTCGTCGGGCCCGTCCGGCTGGGACGGGCGGGCGTAAACGAGTTGGTGCAGAAGCGAGCGGCGATAAGGGCCGAGGCGCGAGAAAAGCACCTGGTAGTGCGCGGGTACGAGCACGTTGACGAAGTCGAGTTGCAACACGCCGAGCTGCGAGATGATCCGGCGGATCCCGCCCAGCGAGATCGCCACCCCGCTGCGTGGGCGGGGCCGATCGAAGCCTTGCGCCGCAAGCGCCAGGCGCCGAGCCTCGGGAAGTGCCAGGTGATCGGGAGATACGGGCATAGGGTACAACCGGCTTGGTCGCGCTCACGCGTCCGGCGGAAGGAAGAGGCGGCCTCGATCGGCATCGTAGTCGAGGATCCCGCTGTAGCGGCCCCATTGAATGGCGGTATCGAGCTGCCGCCGCGCCTCGTCCGGGCTGAAATGATTCTCCAGCACGTCCAGATAGAAGCTGTCCGAAATCTCGTGGTCAGACTTCGCCCGCACCATCTGATGGATCTGTCGCAGCAGGACGACGTGCTCGAGCGCCGCCTCGCGGAAGAGGGCTTTCCGGGCCAGGAGATCCGCCTCCGCAAAGCGCTTTCCCTGGTCGGTGAGCTCGATATCGCCTTCGCGCAGCCGGGCGAATTCCAGCGTCACAGCCGCATCCACAATCGGAAGCAGATCGTCCACTTCCATGCTGAGATTGGCGGCCAGGCGATAGAGATCCTCGCGGTCGCCGCCGTCGTGCAGGATCTCCAGCAACCCCGAGATGCCGCCCGGGCGCGGGTGGGGCAGCATCGGATAGCGTGCGGGGCCGGTGACGGCTTCCGGCTTGGCCCCGGCCGGTGGCGCGGCCTCTTGGTCGGGTTTGGTCAGGACCTTGTAAACGTAGTCCACCAGCTCCAGGAACCGCTCCGATTTTCTCTCGCGCGGATGGCTGAGGCGCACATCGAAGTCGGTCCGCACGCGGGCCGGATTACCCCCCAGAACGATCACCCGGTCTCCCAGGGCGATTGCTTCCTCAATGTTGTGAGTGACCAGGAAAATAGCCCGCGTGGGAATCTTCTGGCCCTGCCAGAGGTCCAGCAGTTCGCCGCGCAGGTTCTCCGCGGTCAGCACGTCGAGGGCGGAAAAGGGCTCGTCCATGAACAGCACCTCGGGCTCCACCACCAAGGCCCGAGCAAAGCCGACGCGCTGCTTCATCCCGCCCGAGAGTTCTTTGGGGTAGGCGCTTTCAAAACCCTTCAGGCCCACCATGTGGAGCGTCTTCAAGGCTCGCCTTCGCCGGATGACGCGGGGCCAGCCCTCCGCCTGGAGCGGGGCCTCCACGTTCTCCACCACCGTGAGCCAGGGAAACAAGGCGAAGCTCTGGAACACCACGGCGACGCTGGGCGGGTTCCCGTCGATAGGCCGTCCGCCCCACAGGACCTGGCCGGCCGACGGGGCAACCAGACCCGTCAGGATCCGCAGCAGCGTGGACTTGCCGCAACCGGAGGGGCCGAGCAGCGCCAGGATCTGGCCGGCGCGGACGACGAAGTCGGTGGGTGCAATCACGTTGATGCAGCCGTCGCCAGGCTCGCCGTAGAACTTGGCGACGCCGCGCGCCTCAATAATGGGCTCCGTGGTGCTCTCGGTAACCGGTGGTCTTACCGCGTCCATATCTCACCGCTTTCGACGACGACGCGCCAGATTGGCAAGCTTGGCCAGATTACCACAATCTTCGCTTCCGACTCACGCTCGCCGCACGACGATTCCGCTGGGCATGGTTGGGTGTTGATCACAGCGCGTTTGCTCCCAGATAGGTATTTCAGTATGATGCTGGCGATCGAACAGGCTCGCGCCGTCAGGCCGTTTGGCACGCAGCGGTCAGAGCGGGAGGAGGAAAACGGCGCGGTCCAGAACAGGGGAATCCAAAATGAAAACGATCTCCAGAAGAGGGTTTTTAGGCAGGACCGTAGCCGGGATCGCGGCGGCCGGTTACCTGACGCGAGGAGCGCCGGACGTCCAAGCCAATCCGCTTGGGCTGCCGATCGGAATGCAAACCTGGGAGGTACGGGACGCGATCGGGAAAGACTTCGACGGGACGCTGCGGCGGCTGGCGGCGGACGGGTACCAGGCCATCGAGATGTGCTCGCCGCCGGGTTACCAGAATTACGGGTTCGGGCCTCTCGCGAGCCTGAAAGCCTCGGAAATGCGGGAAAAAATCCGCGCCGCAGGATTGATCTGCGAGAGCTGCCACTTTGGGTTCCCGGAGTTGAAGGACCATTTGGACGAGCGGATTTCCTTCGCGAAGGAACTGGGGCTGAAGCAGATGATCATCTCCACGTTCTGGCTGCCTCCCAAGGCAACGATGGCGGACTGGATGCGAGCCGTGGACGAGGCGAACCGGATCGGCGAGAGAACGCAGCAGGCGGGGATCCAACTCGGCTTTCACAATCACGACTTCGAATTCCAAAAGATCGAAGGGCAACTGATCTACGACAAGCTGATGGGCGAGTTCGACCCGCATGCGGTAAAGATGCAGTTCCAGGTGGAGGTGGTGCGGCTCGGCTACCAGGCGGCGGACTACTTCGAAAAGTATCCCGGCCGCTTCCTTTCCATTCATCTGTCGGACTGGTCGGCGGCGGGGCCCGAGGGGAAGGAAGTGCCGTTGGGCCAAGGCGTGGTGGACTGGAAGAGGACATTTGCCGCGGCAAAGACGGGAGGAGTCCGGAACTTTTTCCTGGAGATGGAGCTCGACGTCATGAAGGCGAGCTTGCCCTTCCTGCACAGTCTCAGTTGAGAATTGCCGATTGCCGATCGACGATTGCCGATTGGAAGACGGGCTCATTGAGGATGGTAGATGACCTATTCGAAGACGTCGCTAGGCTTTCCCACGCTCCTTTCCAATCGTCAATCGGCAAACTGCAATCGTCAATTCAGCAACCGCTACTCCTCTTTGGCCGGCGTCCTTCCCGCGTCGAGGCTATCGAAGTTGACGATCGTGTTCAGGACGAGGCCGTAGCTGCCCTCGGTCTCGCCGCGATAGACCGGGTTCAGGGAAAACAGCACGACGTGCCCGTGGTCCACCGGCACATCGATCAGCGCCGCGTGCTGCGCGATCTCGTTGCCATCCTCGACCAGGCCGGAGACCAGCAGGTCCTTGGAATCGGCGTAGCGCAAGATCACGCGCGGCCGGACGGCGGGCGGAATCACATTGATGCCGTTGCGCCGCTGTTCTTCGGTCAGCGGCAAGGCCTCCCAAGCTTCGGCGTGCGGCTCTTCCGGCGCGGCGGCGGCGGGACGTCCCGGCGTGAAATCCGGATCGTCCGGAGTGCCGCGACCCGTGGGCCTCTCGCGCTCTTCGGGGCGTGGGCGTCGGCCGCCGCGGCCACCGGCGAAGTTGCTGAGGTTGAAGATAGGGCCGTTCGAGCAATAGACAGACAGCTTCTCGCCGTAGCCATAGGCTATGGGGCTCGCGGCGTCTACCATCTGCGTCCGCACCACGCTGCCGATGATCTTCATCCCCCGCGAAGGCGCGATCGACACGCCCTGGGTGAGGCCCAGCGACGTGGCGAAATTGGCCGTGTCCTCCGCCGTCACCAGCACGCCGCCGCGCCGCACGAAGTCTTGCAGGTGGGCGAGGCCGGTCCAGCCGAGGCCGGGGCGAATATCGTCGGTGGAGTCAATGCCCATGTTGGGGGTCTCCGGCGTGATCTTCCACGGCAGCGGATTACCCCAGTCCGTCGGCATGCCCTTGACGATGGTGAGCGGATCGCCACCCGCGCCGGGCGGAAACAGGATCACATCGTACTTCGCCTTCAGGTTGTCGTTGGCAGCCACGTATTGGGTACTGATGTAGTCGTAGGGCAGGCCCATGGCGTCGAAGGCTTGCCGCCACCAACCCTCGGTCTGCGTTCTCAGCCACGTGTGCAGCAACGCCACGCGCGCGGCGCGCACGGGATGAGTCTTCACGGCGGGTGCAGCGTCGAGAGCGTAAGCCTGCAGACCCAACTCAGAGGCTGTCTTTTGCAAGTCCGAACCACTCGCGTTGCGGATGATAAACGAACCGCGATCGAACTTGTGTCCGCCCGACTCGAAGGCATCCTCGGCGGCATCGATGGCGGCGTCCTTCATCCGGTAACGCAGGATGGCCAGCGCAGTATCCGCGTGGTTGTTGACGGCAAGGATCGGTCCCCTTCCGGCCACGCCGCCGGGCACGCTGATGTCGGTGACGCGCTGCATAGGCGCGTCGAGCACCTTGACGTCGGTCACCCGCACCACCTGCACGTTGAACAACTCCCCGAACGTCCAGCCGGTGTCGTCGTAGGGCGACTTCTGGGGATCGTCGGGGCTCCAGTATTGATAGTCGAGCAGCGCATCGGCGATGCGCGAATACGGCTGGTCCATGCGCACGATGTAGCTGCCCGCCGGAAACTGGCGCGTGGTTGGCGCTGCCTTCTTCACCGCTTTCTTCTCCGTCTTCTCCTCGGGTTCGCCTTTGCTCGTCGGGGCCTGCGTGGCCTGGCCCTCGTCGGTGGTTGCTTCCGTTGCACCGTGATGCTTCGTCGTCTTCTTGGCCGGCAAGGTTACGGTGAAAGCCGCCGTGGCGCGCGAGATCTCGCAGGCCTGCTTCTCGAGAACCTTCAGCAGGTCGCGTTGGGCGCCGGGACGAGGATCATCGGCGGGCAATACGTAGGCCGCCGGACCCTCATCATGCGGCTTGGTGATCGACCGCTTCGACTTCAGGTAGAAGTTCCTGAGAAAGAGCCCGCGATTGTCGGAGAAATAGTGGAGCGCCGTGAGCAGGCCCGTTTCCTCGTAGTTGTTGTTATCACGCTGCGACCAGAGGATCTTGGGCAGCGGCGGGCTCTGCCGGTACCATGTCCGGCCGTACTCCTCGGGCGTGAGCGTACGTTCCAGCGTATCGGCGCCGCCGTTGCCGAAGGTCTCGTAAAGCCGGCTGATGCCGTTGTGCATAGCGGCGATGAACATCAGGTAGCCGGGCGACCAGGTGTCGAAATCCCCGTGGGTGAAGACGCCCGGCATGCCGAATTCAGTCATGTCCGCCACGTTGCGCCAGCCCATCATCTCCCACTCGTTGGTAAGAATCGGGTCCACCCAGGCGTTGAACGGACCGTCGCCGGCGGTGTTGTCGTACAAGTACGGCACCGACTCGTGCAGGTCGTGCAGCACCTGCGCCTTCCACGCGACGAAGGTGTTGAGGATGTTCTCGGTCAGCTTCAGCGTCACCGCCATGGCGTCGCGATTGTTGTCGTGCGCCACGTAATGGCCCCAGTAGATCAGGCGCGGGTAGTTCTCCTTGGGGTGGGCGAGGTGCCAGCGGTAGAGGTCCACCATGCGGTCGCGGCCATCCACTTCCACCACGGGCGTAATCAGGGTGATGACGTGGTTGCGGATTTCCTCGATGTACGGGCTCTCGTCGACCGCCAGCCGGTACGCGAGCTCCATCAGCGCCGTCGGGGCGCCGGTCTCGGTGGAGTGAATGGTGCCGGTGATGTAGTAGATCGGAACCGATGCGTCCACCAGGCGATCGGCCTCCGCGTCGTCGAGGTGTATCGCGCGCGGATCGGCCAGCTTCGCGAGCCGCTCACGATTCTCGTCGAGGCGGGCCAGGTTGGCCTCAGAGGATACGGCCACGGCGATCATCTCGCGCCCTTCTTCCGTGTCGCCGATGGAGTAAACTTTCACCCGCGGGCTCGCTTTCTCCAGCATTCGCATGTATTCGTAGATCTGCTGCGAGTAGGGCAGGATGCCGGGCGCGCCGGCGACGTCGCCCAATACCGCCTTGGGCGTGGGGACCGACAGCGATGCCGGCAGGTAGTCCACGAGCGGCGACGTGAAATAAGGCTCGGTGGTGTAGTCGTGGATCTTCTGCGTGTACTCCGCGTCCAGCGGCTGCTTGGGGTCGCGGCCTGGGGCCACCTCCGCGCTCCACAAGCACGAACCCGGCGCGACGAAAAGGCTCAAAAACAGTGATACGACCGGGGGTTCGGTCCACCTGGATAGCCGCGTCGACGAATGTCTCGACATGAATGCTCCCTGTACCCTGATTCTGGCAATCTGCCAGCGCCAAGTTGTATCACGCCGAAACGGCTCAAGGCAATGTCGAAGCTGGGTAGGCCGCTATTTTGTGTTACACCGAGAGGGCTTTGAGCAATTCCTTTCATCGTCGGTCCGTGCAGCCCGCCATCGCGGGCGCTCTTCTCCTGCTGCAAGTGAACCTGCTGTGGGTAGCAGCCCTGCATCACCACGCGGAGTTCGACGTGTTGCCGCGGACGGCGGCAGCGATGTGCGCCGGAAACAGTCAGCCCGCGCCGCTGGCGGAGAGCGGAGTGTTCTGCACCGCTTGCCAGATCGCGCGACATGGCGCGGCGCTTCCCGCGGCGGCGGCATCCGCCCCTGAACCCGAGACCGAAATTTTTCCCGGCGCCGTGGCGCGCCCCGTCCGCTTCCACGCCCGCCAACCCAAAGCCGTCTGCGGTCGCGCTCCTCCTCTTGCCTGATTGCATCCCGAAGGAAAAAGCTTTAGCCATCGACGCCGGAAGTTCTCGTCTTTCACGGCGTGGCATCCGATGCTGGCGGTGTGAATCAAATGTCACAGGTCCATTCGCTTTTCGAAACTCTTAATCCAGGCACCGCTTCCCTTTTTCGCCTGCTTTCCTCTGGTCGCGTCGGACCAGCAATTCGTTCAGCAGGCGGCCCCCAACCTGAATATCTACCCCGAGCAGGTGGGCGAGGCAGAGGGCACGAGGAGCCGGCAATGAACAGAAGAGCGGCGAGTGCCGAGTGCCGAGGGAAGAGAGATGAAAAGGGTACCCGTATGCTCCTGTTTCTGATGCCGCTGCTGGTTGCGCTCGCAGCCTGCGAGAAGCGCGCCACGGAAGCGACGGAGTCTACTTCCAACGGCTTCGAGGGAGCCAATGCGCAGGCGCAACTCTTCACGGTGCCGCCGGAGCAGATGTCTCACGTGGAAGTTCTCACGGTCGAGACCACGCGCTTGCCGCGCGTGCTGCGCCTCACCGGTTCGGTTGCCTACAACGGCTTCGAGACCACACCGGTGATTACTCAGGTCAGCGGCCCCGTCTCGCGTATCGTTGTCGAGCCGGGCCAGGTGGTGACGACGGGCCAGCCCGTGCTCTACGTGAGCAGCCCGGACTACGCGCAGGCGCGTACCAACTACCTCAAGGCGCGGGACGCCTATGCGCTGGCCGACAAGTTCTACGCCCGTGCTCGCGAACTCTACGCCCATCACGCTATCGCCGAGGCCGATTTGCAGCAGTCGGAGTCGACGCGAAGCCAAGCTCTCGCCGACCTTGAGGCGGCCTTGCAGGCCCTCAAGGTTTTGGGCGTGAAGGATGTCGACCGCCTCGTCAATGAACCAGTCTCACCGGAAATCCCCGTATTGGCTCCCATTGGCGGCGAGGTGGTGGAGCGACTGGTGGGCCCCGGACAGGTGATGCAGGCCGGCGGTACCCAGTGCTTTACCATTTCCAACTTGCGGACCGTCTGGGTGCTTGCCAATGTCTACGAACATGACCTCGGGTACGTTCACCTCGGCGACCCGGTCACGATCCAGACCGACGCTTATCCGGACCAGTTCCACGGTCGCATCTCCTACATCGCCGCCGCGCTCGATCCCACCTCACGCACGCTGCAGGTAAGGATCGTCACCGACAATCCGGGTGGAAGGCTGAAGAAGGACATGTACGTCGTGGCAACCGTGCGGGCGGGCGTGGTGGAGAATGCGCTGACCGTGCCAGACGCGGCCGTACTGCGCACCGCAGAGAACGAGCCGTTTGTCTACGTGGCCGAGAACCCCGCTAAGCCCAACGAGTTCAGCCAGCGGCTGTTGAGCGTGGGCGAGAGCCAAGGCGGTGAGACCCAGATCCTGAGCGGGCTCAAGCCCGGTGAGCGCATCGTTGGCAACGGGAGCCTGTTTCTCCAGTTTGCGAATTCGTTGCAAAGATAGTTTCATTCCTCAGTTTTCAGTTTTCAGGAACTGACGCCTGATGACTGAGAACTGAGACCTGTGGCCATGATTCACCGGATCGTCCAATTAGCGTTGCACCAGCGCTTCCTGGTCCTGATGCTGACCGTCTTGCTAATGGTCGCCGGCGTCATCGCCTTTCAGCGCATGCCGGTCGACGCCTACCCGGACCTCTCAGCGCCCATGGTCGAGATCATTACTCAGTGGCCGGGACACGCGGCGGAGGAGGTGGAGCGCCTGGTCTCACTGCCCATCGAAGTCGAGATGAATGGTGTGCCGCAACTGGTCTTCATGCGCTCCATCTCGCTGTATGGGCTCTCCGACGTTCGCCTGACCTTCGAAGACGATGCCGACAACTACTTCGCCCGGCAGGTGGTCTTCGAGCGGCTCTCGGACGTGACTCTGCCGTCGGGTGTCACTCCCAGCCTGGCGCCTCTGTTCAGTCCCAGCGGACTGGTTTACCGGTACGTGATCGAGAGTCCCGACCGGTCACCGCAGGACCTGAAAACCCTCGAGGACTGGGTTATCGAGCGCGCCTATAAATCCGTACCTGGCGTCGCGGACGATTCCGGCTTCGGCGGTACCGTGATGCAGTATCAGGTGTTGCTCGATCCGGCGCGCCTTTATGGCTATCACCTCACCGTGCCGGGCGTGATCCAGTCGCTTTCCGTCAATAACAGCAACACCGGCGGCGGGTTCTACGAGCAGGGCGGCCAGTTCTATTACGTGCGCGGCCTGGGGCTCTTGCGCGACCGGCAGGATATCGAGAACGTCGTTCTCGCCAGCCAGAGCGGCGCCCCGGTGAGGGTAAAGGACGTGGGCGAAGTGGTGATCGGCCACGCGCCCCGCCTGGGCGAATTCGGCTTCCAAGACCGTAACAAAAACAACGATGACGCTGTCGAGGGTGTCATCCTGATGCGTCGAGGTGAGCAGACGCAAAACGTTCTCAAGGGCGTGGAAGAGAAGACGGAGGAGCTGAACCGCGAGTTGCCGCCTGACGTCAAGATTCGTCCCTACTACGACCGGAGCGGCTTGGTGGAGCTCACAACCGACACGGTAGAACACAACCTGCTGTGGGGCATGGTCCTGGTCCTGATCGTGCTGATGTTCTTTCTCGGCAGCGTGCGGGCCGCCGTCATCACCGCGGCCACGATTCCTCTGGCTTTGCTTTTTTCGTTCATCTTGCTTCACGCTCGCGACATTCCTGCCAACCTTCTTTCGATCGGGGCCATCGATTTCGGGATCATCATCGACGGCACCGTGGTGATGGTGGAGAACATCTATCGCGAGTTAGGCCAGCGACGGGGGCAGAGTTACGACCTTTTTGACGTGATCGTGGCGGCCGCCAAGGACGTTGACCGTCCCATTTTTTATTCGATCGCCGTCATCATCGCCGGCTACCTTCCCATTTACGTGCTGCGCGGCCCCTCGGGTTTGCTGTTCCACCCGATGGCCGACACCATGTCGTTTGCCTTAGTTGGGGCCCTGATCCTCACGCTGACGCTGATACCGGTGCTGGCTTCCTACGGCTTCAAGCGGGGAGTGCGCGAAAGGGCCAATCGCGCCTATGAGTGGGTGAAGCGCGAGTATGGCGTGGAGCTCGATTGGTGCCTGAACCATCCGTGGCCGACCATAATCGCGGCTACGATTATTTTCGGCGCCACGCTCTTGCTGGTTCCATCCATCGGCGGCGAGTTCATGCCTCACCTCGACGAAGGCGCCCTGTGGGTGCGCGCTGCCATGCCCTATACGATCTCCTTTGAAGAAGCCAGCAAGATCGCGCCCCAGATTCGCCAGATTTTGATGTCCTACCCGCAGGTGACGGTCGTGGGGTCGGAATTGGGGCGCCCCGATGATGGCACTGATCCGACCGGCTTTTTCAATGTCGAGTTTTACGTCGGCCTCAAGCCCTACAAGGACATTTCCTGGCGCACTGCGGGTGGCGTCACGACCAAAGAGGAATTGATCGACTCTCTGGGCCACAGACTCGACGCCTACCCCGGCATCATTTTCAATTTCACCCAGCCGGCCGAGGACGCGGTGGACGAGGCTCTGACCGGGCTGAAGAGTGCGCTCGCCGTAAAAGTCTACGGCGCCGATCTCAACGTCCTCCAGGACATTGCCCTGAAGATCAAGGAGACGCTGCAGAAAATCCCGGGCTTCGCCGAGCTCACGGTGGTCCGCGAACTGGGGCAGCCGAGCCTGCTGGTGGATGTCGACCGCGGCAAGATCGCGCGCTACGGGATCAACGTGGCGGACGTGGAGGCGGTTGTCCAGGCGGCGGTGGGCGGACAGGCGGCGACCCAGGTGATCCAGGGCGAAAAACTCTTCGACCTCGTGGTCCGCATGAAGCCGGAATTTCGCGAAAGCGCCCACGAGATCAGCAACCTGTTCGTCGCGACGCCCGGCGGCCAGCAAATCCCACTGAGCCAGTTGGCGACGATCACCCAAGGCAACGGGGCGTCCTTTATCTATCGCGAGAACAACTCGCGCTACATCGGCATTCAGTACAGCATTGTGGGCCGCGACCTGGCGCGGGCAGTGGCGGATGCCCAGAACGCGGTGAAGAAGGCCGTTGCTATTCCCCAAGGCTATCGCATGACGTGGGGCGGCGAATACAGCGAGTTTTTGGCCGCCAAGAGCCAGCTTAACGTGATCGGGCCTCTCAGGTCCCCTTGGTTTTCTTGATTTTGTTCGCGCTCTACGGCAACCTCAAGTTCCCCGTCATCGTGGTGCTGAGCGCGCTGCTGACTGAGCCCGTGGGGGCTTTGCTGGCGCTCAAGCTGACGCACACACCTTTCAGTGTTTCTTCGGTTCTGGGTTTGCTGGTCCTGCTGGGTGTCTCGGTAGAGACGGCCGTAATCAATGTTTCCTACATCAACAAATTGCGGCTGGAAGGATATGACATTTGGCACGCCACGTTCGAGGCGTCGATGGTGCGCTTGCGCCCCATCATGATGACGGCGCTGGTGGCGTGCCTCGGATTGCTGCCCGCCGCGCTTTCACACGGCATCGGCTCTGATACCCAACGGCCGTTCGCCATCGTCATCGTGGCCGGCCTAGTCTCGCGCCTCTTCCTCGGTCGAATCGTCAGCCCCGTCCTTTACAAGGTGGTTGCCCGCGATGGCGACGTGCTGCAAGTTTAGAACCGAGCCCTGCGAGCTTTCCCTCAGCGGGGACTGTTCCCTTCCGGGTGGGCGCATTCGGCGCATTACCCTGGCGACTAACTACTAGCCAAGGGCTCCGCCCTTGATATCCCGGTAGGGACAAAAACGCGAACAGAGTTTACGTTTTGTCGGCCATAACGGACTAGCGCCTAAGCGATTAAATCCCGTGGCATCCGGCGCCGACGTCACGAGGCTCGGGCTCGGGCATTCGCCCAAAATCGGCCCGAAAGCCGTATCCGGGCCGATTCCGGCACACGGAGCAGGTTTGGTTGCGGCGATATGGTGGGCTATCCCAACGATCCCACCATCTGCGGCGACGTTTTCCGAATCATGTCCTCGAGGGCAGACCGGTCAGGCTTGAGCAGCTCGCCAACAGCCTGCGTGCCGATGTGCGCGACGATGATCTGCCCAATTTCGGTATGCACGTCGGTAAAGATCCCCAGTGCCTTCATCCTATCCGCCTGCAATTGGTTATCCTCGGTCGGCGTCACGTAGTGTATGCTGCTGGCTTTGTAGCGATGGATCAAAAACAGATGGATGAGCGTCATCAGGCGCTTCTTGCGTAACCGCGTGACCGTGTGCTGATCGCGAAACGAGAGGATGGTCCGGCCACGACGATCCTGAATGTTGGCGAAGATGACGTTGGCCAGCTTCTCCCCACTGGGTTCGTCGAGCACTCTCAGTTCCAACAGTTCCGAACCGGGCGTGTGGGGACGCAGCTCCACTCGCATCTTCGTCGGATAGTCCCAGTGCTCCCTCCACGTCGCCAGCCATTCCTCCAGCAGCTTGGTGGGGACTTCCGTCTGAACCAGGTGCTGGAACTGGGTCGATCCCTTGCCCATCGCCTTGGTTGCCGCTGTGCGTCCCGACGAGGCCATCAATGCGCCATCCAACCGTGGTCCTCCCACCAGCGTCTGCGGCGTGCGGTAGGGCGACTCAAGCAGCCTGAACTTGCGCTGCAGGCGCGCCAGGGCCAACATCCCGTCTTGTTTCAACGCGGTGGCGAACTCCTCGGCGGCCAATCCATCGATCTGGTGCCCGCCGTAAGTGATGAAGTTGAAGACGAAGCCGAGCTTTCCCAGTTCCTCCGGGAAGCGCCTCATCTCCTCGTCGCTCATGCCCGTGGTATCCCAGTTGAAAGACGGCGACAGATTGTAGGCCAGCATCTTGTCGGGATATTCGGCATGGATTGCGTGCGCGAACTTGCTGGCGTCCTCCAGGTCGGCCGTCTTGGTCTCCATCCACAGCAGATCGGCGAAGGGAGACGCAGCGAGCGATTTGGCGATGGCATAGTCGATTCCGCTCTGGAGTTGATAGAAGCCTTCCGGGGTCTTGGGCAGCTCGCAATCCCAGACGACCTCGACGCCCATCGACTTCGCCCGCGAACGCGCCTCGTAGAAGGAGGCCCGTTTCGAGAACTCCAACCATTCCTCGACGCTCATGTCGAAACGATCGCCTTCGTCGGTGCGCGACTCCATCACGTCAGCAACCGCCTGCCCATAGGTCTTCAGCCCGGCTTCCGCCGCCCAGATTTCCGCATAGCGGGTGTCGATCTTCTGCAGCGCCGTCTCGAGCTGCGTTGCCAACCCATTTCTGGTGGCGGCAGTCTCGGTGATCATCGACATGAGCCCGACCTGCTCAAGCCAGGCAAAGGTCGCCTCATACTCGGTCTCCGACACGGCGAACAGGAGGTGCCCCCGGACCTCGTCGACCCCCAATTCGAACAGCTTTCTCAGGATGGCCAGATATCCAACCCGGTAACTTGGCAACTCGATGTTGGTTGCGCCGAGGATAAACGGCTGGTCGCGCTCGTCGCTGCGATTCTCAATAAACGTTGCCGCTTCGGCATCAGTCCGGGCCACAATGATGCCCGGTACGCGCATGATGTCAAGCTGCAGGCGGGCCGCGTTGAGACGCCTGATCTGCTCGTCCTCCGCCACCAGCACCTTACCGCCCTGGTGGCCGCACTTCTTCGCCCCGGGCTTCTGGTCTTCAATGTGGTAGCCCGGAACCCCGACCTCCACGAAGCGGCGGATCAGGTTGCGCACGTGCGCATCCCCACCGTGCCCAGTGTCGGCATCGGCGATGATGAAGGGCCGATAATCGACTGCCGGAGTCGCCTTACGCTGTTCTTCGCTCATCCGTGCCCGCGCGAAGTGTTGGTTCTTGTCGGCCGTGAGAAGTGCTCGCACCAGCCCGGCCGCCTCGTCAGGGACCTGGTTCAAAGGGTAGCTCGCCAAGTCCGGGCCCGGGTCCTCTGAATGCGAGCCCTTGGCGGAGGTAGCCCAGCCGCCAAGGTAAATGCCTTCTATCCCCATCCGCTTCAGGACAACCGCCTGGCCCGGGGAATAGGGGCCGAAGGTCGTAATCTGCTTGCGCTGCTCGAACAGTTCCCGTAAGCGCACATAGAACTCCTCGGCTGCCCGTCGGGCGACGGTGTAGTCGCCGGAGATCGTACCCTGTTGCTCGGCCACCTCACGCGGAGAGTAGAGGCGGACGATGCCGGCGAACCGTGGGCTCGCAAACCACTCCTCGGCGGCCGCTACCTGTTGGTTGAATGTGGTCATACTACCTCCTTGGACTCAGCGTACTCTTGAGTCGCTCGAAAGTCGATGGATTTTGCCATTACCATTCTTGTCCTTATGAGTCCTTATGAGCCAGTATTGCCCTGCTTCGTCGTTGGGTCAACGCCGAGTGGTCCGACTCGGACGACTGGTCCGAGCCGGGCGAGGCAGGATGCGCTTTGCCGGGAGATGCGGTAGAATGGTTCTCAAAGGAGACAGAAGTCAGGAGTCAGGAGTCAGCATAAAGACCCCGGAAAGCCGGGTGGCAATCTCGATGCGGTTGCGGCGCGCCGCGAGCTTGGCTTGCTATCGTAATTTGCTCCGCATGTCATCCTGAGCGCAGCGAAGGACCTCGTTCTGCTCTCGAAGTGGAGGGTTCGAAGCGAGGTCCTTCGCTGCGCTCAGGATGACATGCGGGCGAGATTAGGACGGCGCCAGAGATGGAAACGCCGGCAGGAGAGATCAGCGCTGGTGTTACAACGATGACGCGTCCAAGACCTCTCCATTCTCACTCCTGTCTCCTGACTCCTTCTGTGAGAAACTGAAAACTCGGAGGCAAGAACATGGTTCCTGTCCAACAAGAAGAAGTGCAAATCACGCGCCTGGTCAGCGAGGCCCAAGCCACAATCCTCACCGAGGAGGCGGCACATTTCCTAACCAAGCTCGCCAGGAATTTTGAAGATACCCGGCAGCAGCTTCTCAGAAGGCGCGTCGTCCGGCAGCAGGAAATCGACGCGGGCCGGATGCCGGAATTCCTGCCCGAGACCGCCGAGATCCGCGCGGCGGAGTGGACGGCTGCACCTATTCCGCACGACCTGCTCGACCGGCGCGTGGAGATCACCGGCCCCGTGGATCGAAAGATGATCATCAACGCCCTGAACTCCGGGGCGAGCGTGTTTATGGCCGACTTTGAAGACTCGAATTCTCCTACTTGGCAGAACAACCTCGACGGCCAGTACAACCTGCGGGATGCGGTCAACGGGACCATCAGCTACGTGAGCCCGGAAGGGAAAGCCTACGAGCTGGCGGAGAAGACGGCGACCTTGATGGTGCGCCCGCGCGGCTGGCATCTCGACGAAAAGCACTTTTGGGTGGGGGGCAAACCGATTTCCGGGTCGCTGTTCGATTTCGGCCTCTTCTTCTTTCATAACGCCAAGGCTCTGATTGCCAAGGGTACCGGGCCTTATTTCTACCTGCCCAAGCTGGAGAGCCACCTCGAGGCGCGACTCTGGAACGACGTCTTCAATTTCGCGCAAGATGAACTGGGGATTCCGCGGGGAACGATC
>Ga0335081_10007649_pt1 | contig 17277 bp, 15 predicted proteins | sample Lox_Sample_35_FD_206713 | JGI IMG/M metagenome (GOLD analysis project Ga0335081, IMG submission 206713) | Soil microbial communities from Loxahatchee National Wildlife Refuge, Florida, United States - Lox_Sample_3.5 | ecosystem: Environmental > Terrestrial > Soil > Wetlands | place: USA... | reverse complement strand
CTCGTTGCAGGGCGGTTGGGGCTTCTGCTTTTTGCCTTCGGCCTTCTGACCTGGGTAGTGGGTCAGTCTGCCCGCAATGATCGGACACTGTAGGTCGGGGTTTATCCCCGACGGAGGGATGTCGACGGTTCCTGCGTCGGGCATAAAGCCCGACCTTCACAGACTGCCCCACCACCCTGATCTGCGTCAGCTCACGCCGGCTCGGCGAGCAGGCCGGCCAGGTCGAGCGGGTGGGTGTACATGGCCACGCCGCCCTCCGGCGGACGCGGCCATTCCGCGCGCGGACGGTCCCGGTAGAGTTCGACACCATTGTCATCGGGATCGCGCAGATACAGCGCCTCGCTCACCCCGTGGTCAGCCGCGCCCTCGAGGGGGATGCGGGCGCGCTGGAGGCGCCGGAGCGCGTCGGCCAGTGCGGCGCGGCTGGGATAGAGGATGGCCACGTGATAAAGGCCGGTCGTGCCCGGCGCGGGCGGCTTGCCCCCGAGGCTTTCCCACGTGTTGAGCCCGATATGGTGATGGTAGCCGCCGGCCGAGACGAACGCGGCTTGCGGACCGAACCGCTGCATGAGTTGAAAGCCGAGCACGCCGCAATAGAAATTCAACGTGCGCTGGAGATCGGCGACCTTCAGGTGGACGTGTCCGATGGACACGCCGGGATCGATGGGCGGGGCGGTATCTGGACGCATGGCGGCAGAATGAGCCGCTTTCGGCCGAAACGCAAAGGCGGCGGGGACGGATCATCAAATGATGGCATTCGGCGTGGTCCGCCGTAGCCCTGGGTGGGGTTCATTTTAGTCGGGACCCGAATCACGAATGAAATCGCCGGCACCAAATGGTGCGTAGGGCCGGTGTCGCGCACCGGCCGCATTTGCCGCGGCGCCTGCAAGACAGGCGCCCTACGCCTGCGGCGTGAGTCGGGCCGAGTGCACTTGAAGGGGCAACGGCGGACGATGCCGCCCTGCAGCGCCTTGATCCGCGACGTCGGAACCGCGCCGACGCCCGGCTCCACGGGCGTCACGGGAGGGCGGCGCAAGAAAGTTGGGAACTTGGCCGCCGGATCGCGTACGAAACCCTGCCTCGACCCGCATGCCAGCCCGACGCCATGGTTTCATGGGGAAGAAGCGCGTTCTCCCGCCGGAGACATGAGACTTTCCACGCGCATCATGCTCGCGATGGTCATGCTGGCGGCGTTCACCGCCGGCGCGACGGGGCTGATCTCATATTGGTATCTCCAGGGCACGGTGCCGCCCGCTGAGCTGTCGCCGGCCGAAGCGCGGGCCCCCGCAGCCGGGGCCGGAGCGGCCGGGCAGACGCAAGAGGTGTGGCGGCATGCGTTCGTCATCCGCCGCGCGAGCCTGGTCGCCGGCCTCGTGTCGGTGGCCGTGGCGGTGGTGCTGGCCGTGCGCCTGTCCCGGTGGCTGACGCGGCCGCTGCGGCAGATGAGCGAGGCTGTGCAGGCGTTTGCGCGTGGCGGATCCGCGCCGCTGCCCGTCGGCGACGCCGGGTCAGTCGGCCAGCTCGCGCGGGCGATCGCACAGATGACGGCGGAAATCCAGGCCAAAACCGCCGCCATGGCGGCGCAGATCGAGGAACGCCAGCGCGCCGAAAGAACCCTGGCGGGATTGATCGCGGCGAATCCCCACGCGATCATCGTGACGGACGGCCGGCGCGAGGTGCATCTCGTCAACAGCGCGGCGGTCATTCTCTTCGGCCGGCCGCGGGAGGACCTGCTGGCCCACCCGTTTCCCTACGCCCTCGAACTCGGCCGCATCACCGAGGTGGAGGTCGCCCGGCCGGACGAGAAGCGTGCGGCGGAGCTTTGCGTCGTGCCGGTGGAATGGCAGGGGAGCCCCGCGTTTCTCGCGATCCTGACTGACACGACCGAGCGGAAGCGGCTGTCGGCGCAGCTCCGTCAGGCCCAGAAAATGGAGGCGATCGGCCGGCTGGCGAACGGCGTGGCCCACGATTTCAACAATTTGCTGACGATCATCCGGATGTCGATGGACCTGCTTTCCAGCGATGCCATCGCGGCCACCCCGCGCGCCCAGCAGTTATTGAGCGAGATTCGCTCGGCAGGCGAGTGGGGGGCGTCCCTTGCCGCCCAGTTGCAGGCCTTCAGCCGCAAATCAGCCGGCGCGGCCACGGCGGTGGATCTGAACGCCGTTGTCCGGGAGCTGGAGCGGCTGCTCCGGCGCCTGCTCGGCGAGGACATCGAGTTCGCCACGGTCCTGGAGTCGGACCTCGGCGTGGTGAAGGCGGACCCGTCCCACCTTGAGCAGGTGATCATGAACCTGGCGGTCAACGCCCGCGAGGCCATGCCCCGCGGCGGGCGCCTGACCATCGAAACCCGCAGCGTCGATCTCGACGAGGCGTACGCCCGGCTGCACTTTGGAGTGGCGGCCGGTCCCTATGTCCGGCTCACAGTCTCGGACACCGGTCGGGGCATGAGCGAGGAGGTCAAGGCCCGCATCTTCGAGCCGTTCTTCACCACCAAGGAGGGCGAGCAGGGGAGCGGGCTCGGGCTGGCCACGGTGTACGGCATCGTGAAACAGCTCGGGGGCGACATCACCGTCTACAGCGAGCCGGGGCAGGGGACGTCGTTCACGATTCATCTGCCGCGGCGGACGCCGGGGGTCGGCTCGACGCCCAGCCAACCGCAGCGCTTCGAGATCGCCGTCGGCCACGAGACCATCCTGCTGGTCGAGGACAACGCGACGATCCGGCACTTGACGCGCTTGGTGCTGGAATCGTGCGGCTACACGGTGCTTGAGGCGGAGGACGGCCTGAAGGCGCTCGAAGCCGTCGCAGCGGCGCCGGGGCCCATCGACCTCGTGGTCACCGACGTCGTCATGCCGCGGATGGACGGACGCCAGTTGGTGGACCGGCTGCGGCAGTCGCAGCCGGAGATCCGGGCGCTCTTCATGTCCGGCTACACGGATGACACGGTGGTGCGCTACGGGGTGCTGGAGGCCAGCGCAGCGTTCATCCAGAAGCCGTTCAGTCCGGCCAGCCTGGCGAACAAGGTCCGCGCGGTGCTGGACGAGCTGCCGCTTTGACGAGCGAAGTCGCTTCCACAGGACGAAACGAAGCGCGGGCCGCAGACGGGGCTGCAATTCGTCTCACGCAAGAGCGCGAGTTGGCACTCTCCATCCCCGGATGCCTGCGGCCCTTGTTGAAGGGATGACGCCGTCGGCGGGTTTTACCGCCTGGGCCTATCTTCCCCAAACACCCATGAATCGAAAGCAGTTCCTTCAACTGGGCGGCTGTTGCGCCGCCCTGTCCCTGTTGCAGCGCCTGGCCGGAGCGGCCCCCGCCCCGGCGAGTGAGCCGCCCCCGCCGCGTCCGCCCACGCCGGCGCCGGCTGGTCCGCCGCTGACCACCGCCGAAGCGCGGGTGGACTTCGCCGAGCGATGGGCCAAGCGCTTCTTTGACATCTTCGACGCCAACCTCGGCGAGGCGACGCGCGAGAAGATCATGAAAGCCAACGGGCGCGCCTGCCACGAAGCCAGCCTGCAGGGCCAGAAGCACCCGCCGATCAGCGTGGATGACTTCGTCGCCCGGGTGCAGTCGTATGTCGGCGCCGAGGCCATCCACCGAGAGGGGGATTCGGTTTATTTTCACTACGTGCAGAATCCGCACGGACTGAAGGTGGCCGGCGGCTACTGCCTGTGTCCGCTGGTGGAGACCGGCCCGGCGGGGCTGTCGGGAACTTACTGTCTTTGCTCGGTCGGCTACGTGCAGCACATGTTCGAATCGGCGACGGGCCGCCCGGCGAAGGTCGAGTTGCTGGAGTCCCTCAAGCGCGGCGGCAAGACCTGCAAGTTCAAGATCACCCTCGTATGAGCGGACGAATCCGCGGCAATGCGGATTCGGCACAAGGCACACCGGGCTCCACCCTGGAGCCTGCGGAGGAAGAGTGCTTTTTTCGATGGGTCCAGCTGGAATTTTTCAGTTGTCCGCGAGTGGCCGGGAATTTTGGCCGGCACCGATTGGCGCGTGGGGCCGGCGGCTTGCGCCGGCCGTGATCGTGGCGGCGCCGGCGAGGCAGGGCTCCCCACGCCTGCCAGCCGCGATCATGGCACGCCGGGCGGCATGCGGCCTTTGGCGCCAACGATTTCGCACTTCCCCCGGGCGCCAATGTCAACTAATGGTTGACATCACTGATGAATGCCCCGCTCAGACTCCCGCCACAAATGGAATTGCCGGGCGGGTTGGCCCTGATCCTGGCCGAAGCCGCCGCCGCGTATCTCAAGGACCGGCAGAAGGCGTTTCGCGTCGCCCATCGGCCGCGCGTGGGCGCCACGTTGCGCCCGGGCAAGGAAACGCCGCTTTGGAACGCCCTGGCCGCTGAAATCCGCCCGCACCTGCGCAAGTACGGGACGCAGGTGAACCTCGGCCGCCTGCTCGGGCTGGACCGGCAGACGATCCACGCCTATTTCGTCACCCGCACCCGAATGCCCGATGCGGAGCGAACGCTGCAACTGCTGACCTGGCTCATCGCCGTGCGCAAGGGCGCGCCGCCCTCCTGAGGCGCCGGTGTCGCGAATACGTCAACGATGAGTTGACCTGTTGTCCGGCGGAGGAGGGCTGGAGTAAGGCGGTCAAGGGGGCTGTCGCGAGGGCAGGCCGGGGTTCGCGGCCGGATGAACTCCACCAGTGCGGCGCCCGGCCCCGGGCGCCGTGCGGGCCGCCGACGGGCGGGCCGCACTGGCGGGAGACGATGTCAACTATTAGTTGACATGTTTCCCGGCCGGCCGATCGCTCTGGCCGGCGGACACCATGGCGACGCGCACGGTGGGAGCTTCGCTCGTGGCAAGTCCGACCGGTTGACCTCGCGGTCGAAAAAAAACCCCGCCGGGCATCCGGCGGGGTTCGCAAGAAGGGCGGCGGGGCGCCTGCGGGGCTTATTTCTTCGCGGCCCTGGCCTTTTCCTCAGCGACGGCCGCCTGCGCGGCGGCGAGGCGAGCCACCGGCACACGGAAGGGGCTGCAGGAGACATAGGCGAGGCCGAGCTTGTGGCAGAACTTGACCGAGTCCGGGTCGCCGCCGTGCTCGCCGCAGATGCCGAGCTGGATGTCGGGCCGGGTCTGGCGGCCCCTGGTCACGGCGATCTGCATGAGCTGGCCGACGCCGGTCTGGTCGATCGTGGCGAACGGATTCCGCTTCACGATCTCGAGGTCGGCGTAATGCGGCAGGAACGAGCCTGAGTCGTCGCGCGACATGCCGAGGCAGGTCTGCGTGAGGTCGTTGGTGCCGAAGCTGAAGAACTCCGCCGTCCGTGCGATCTCGTCGGCGGTGAGGGCGCCGCGCGGGATCTCGATCATGGTGCCGACCGCGTAGTGGAACTTCACCTGCTGCTCGGCCATGACCTCGCGGGCCACGCGATGCACGATCTCCACCTGCAGATCGAGCTCCTTTTTGAAGCCGACGAGCGGGATCATGACTTCGGGTTTCACCTTGATGCCCTCCTTCTGCACCTGGGCGGCGGCCTCGAACACCGCGCGGGACTGCATCTCGGAGATCTCGGGATAGCCGATGCCGAGGCGGCAGCCGCGGAAGCCGAGCATGGGATTGAACTCGTGCAGCTGGCTCACGCGCAGCTCGATCTTTTCGACCGGCACGCCGATCTTCTGCGCGAGATCCGCCTGCTGGTCCTTGGTTTGCGGCAGGAATTCGTGCAGCGGGGGATCGAGGAAGCGGATCGTCACCGGATAGCCCTTGAGGGCGCGGAAAATGCCGGCGAAGTCGTCGCGCTGGTAGGGGAGGATCTTGGCCAGGGCGGCCCGGCGGGCCTCGACGGTGGGGGCGAGGATCATCTCGCGCATGGCGTCGATGCGGTCGCCCTCGAAGAACATGTGCTCGGTGCGGCAGAGGCCGACGCCGACGGCGCCGAATGCGAAGGCATTCTGAGCCTGGGCGGGCGAGTCGGCGTTGGTCCACACCTGCAGTTTCGTGGCCTGGGCGCACCACTTCATGAGCTGCTGGAAGCTCTTGAACTTCTCGGTCTGCTTCGCGGCCGCGTCATTGTGCAGCAGGCCGGCAATGATTTCCGAGGGCGCGGTCTTGATCTGGCCGGCGTAGATCTTGCCGACGGTGCCGTCGATCGAGAGATAGTCGCCTTCCTTGAAAACCCGGCCGCCGGCCTTGAGGGTCTTCGCCGCGTAGTCGATTTCGAGGGCGGCGGCGCCGGCGACGCAGACCTTGCCCATCTGGCGCGCAACCAGCGCGGCGTGCGAGGAGACGCCACCGCGGGCCGTGATGATGCCCTCGGCCGCGATCATGCCGCGCAGATCCTCGGGCGAGGTCTCAATGCGGGCGAGCAGAACCTTCTCCCCCTTCTCGGCGGCGGCGACGCACCGCTCGGCGTTGAAATAGACCTTGCCGCAGGCGGCGCCCGGACCGGCGGGCAGGCCGGTGGCAACGGCCACGGCCTTCTTGAGGTCGGCGGCCTCAAACACCGGGGCGAGGAGCTGATCGAGCTGGTCCGCCGGGTTGCGGAGGATGGCGGTCTGCCAGTCGATGAGCTTCTCCCTGACCATGTCGATGGAGAACTTCAGCGCCGCCATGGCGGTGCGCTTGCCATTGCGGGTCTGGAGCATGTAGACGCGGCCGTCCTCGATCGTGAATTCGAAGTCCTGCACGTCCTTGAAGTGCTGCTCCAGCACGGCACGGATGCGCTCGAGCTCCTTGAACGCGGCGGGCAGGTGGCGCTGGAGCTGTGCCACGGGCTCGGGCGTGCGCACGCCCGCGACGACATCCTCGCCCTGGGCGTTGATGAGAAACTCACCGTAGAATTCCTTCTGGCCGTTGGCCGGATTGCGGGTGAAGGCGACGCCGGAGCCGGACTTGTCGCCGGTGTTGCCGTAGACCATGGCCTGGACGTTGACCGCCGTGCCCCATTCGTGCGGGATGTTGTATTTGCGGCGGTAGACGATGGCCCGGTCGTTCATCCACGAACCGAAGACGGCGCCGACGGCGCCCTCGAGCTGATCCCACGGATTCGCCGGAAAATCCTGCCCGGTGCGCTCCTTGACCAGCGTCTTGAACCGCGCCACGAGTTCCTTCAGGTCGGCGGTGTTAAGCCTGGTGTCCTCGATGTCGGCGTTGCCGTAGCGCTCCTGCTTGAGGCCGCCGATGACGGTCTCGAACGGCTCGTGGTCCTCGCCGGCGCGCTTCTGCACTCCGAGGACGACGTCCCCGTACATCTGAACGAAGCGGCGATAGCAATCCCACGCGAAGCGCTCGTTGGCGGTCTTCTGGGCAAGCGCGGCCGTGGTCTCCTCGTTGAGGCCAAGGTTGAGGATTGTGTCCATCATGCCGGGCATGGAGTCGCGCGCGCCCGAGCGGACGGAAACGAGCAGCGGGTTGCCCAGGTCGCCGAACTTCATGCCGGTCTGCTCCTCGATCGTGCGGATGCCCGCCTCGATCTGGGGCTGGAGCGCGGCGGGGTAGCTGCGCTTGTTGGCGTAGTAGTAGGTGCAGACCTCCGTGGTGATCGTGAAGCCCGGGGGCACGGGCAGCCCGATCCGGCACATCTCGGCGAGATTGGCGCCTTTGCCACCGAGAAGCGGGCGCATCGTCCCGTTGCCATCGGTCTTCCTGCCGAACAGGTAGACGTATTTGAGGGCCTTGGCGGCCGCGGATTTCCCGGCCTTGGAGGCCGGTTTCTTGGCTTTAGCTTTAGCGGGCATGTTTTTGAGTAAGTTGTGTGCGCCGGAAAGGGAACGCCGTGAGCACGCACAAAGCGTGCATCGGAATACCGCGGGGCTGAGCCTGTCAATGGTGGAGAAACGGTATTCGGGCTCCTTTTTGCCAGCCGCCGGCTGTTAATCGCCCCGGGTGGCGGGTGCGGCGAATCCCGGTGTCGTCGGAGTTTCAGGTCCCCCGGAATCCGGGTGACGGATTGAGGGAACATGCCGGACACAGCCGGCTTCTGCAATTCCGGCCCGAGGACGGCCGCAAGGATTCGGCCGCCGTCCCGGAGATCGCGCCGACAATCCCTTCCCGGTCGGATTACTTCTTGCGTTCAGCGCGCTGCATCCGCAGGACCGCGCGGAACATCTGGAGACAGAGCCAGAAGACCGCCGTGAGGCAGGACGCACTCACGGCCGCCCACAGCAAAATGTTCACCGGATCGTTTGACGGCACGTGCGGGCGGAGAATCCGGGTGAAGAACAGGAAAACCGCCAAGGTCAAGCCCGCGTCGAGCGCCAGGGATGCCGGCGCGGCTGATTTCCGATTGGTCTGATCCATTACGGCGAAAGAGACGCGCGCGGCGGCTTTTGTCCAATCGATTCTGGCGACCGCCGGCGCGGGCGTCACGGCGGCGCTGTCGGGACGAACACCTCCATCGCATCGGCTCCCAGGATCGGCTTCAGGCGCCCGCCGTGGCGGCGGAAGATGGAGAGCATGGGGGCATTGTCCGCCTGGACTTGCGCATACAGAAAGCTCATGCCGCGCTGCCGGGCAATGCGCAGCAGCGTGCGCAACAGGGCGGTGCAGATGCCCAGGCCGCGTTTGCTTTCCCGCACCACGAACGCCATCTCTGCCGACCGGCCGGCGGCATCGAGCAGGTACCGGCCCACCGCATGCAGCACCTCCTCGCCGTCGGGCGCGCGCTCGAACACGCCCAGCGCGACGTCCCGCGACTGGTCCACTCCCACGAGCCGGCGGGCGCGCTCGTGGGTCATCTCCGAAATGTGGTAGCCATAGCGCTGGCGGATCGTTTCCTCGGTGTGGGAGTTGAAGAAGGAGATCAGCCGGTTTTCATCGGCGGGCTCCAGCGGCCGCACCACATGCGGCCGTCCGCCAAAGAGGACGTCGCGCGGCGCCAGCACGCGCGGATCGTCCCGCGGCGGTGGCGCGGGTGGGAAGGCGATAAAGGGATTGAAGCTGACGGCGGGCACGGCAGCCGGTGGGGCGGCACCAGCGGGCGACGCACGGGCACGACGCGCGGACCCGCGGCCGGGCCGGCGCTTTGCGACCGCCCGCCGGGAGCGGGGTTCGCGCTCCTGATTTTTATTAGCCATTGACCGCGGCTGATTAACCAAATCTAAGGCACGTTAACGCGCTGCCATGCAACTGTCTGCGCACGATTTGCCCAGTTGTGTGCGGATTTTGTCGGGCACGCGCCGCGCGGCGAGACAGAAATCGGCGTTCCGCGTTGCGCGGCGCCGCCGGTTGCCCTGTGATGACGGGCCATGTTGGATTCAGGCGAGACTCCCGCCCGTCGCAGCCGCGTGATTGTCGACCAGTTGACGCGCTCAGAACTTTACCGCGATTACGAGCGCGCGTTTCAGGAGGTCACCGGATTGCCGCTGGCCCTGCGACCCATCGAAGCCTTCGATCTGCCGCACCAGGACAGTCCGTATGAGAATCCCTTTTGCGCGCTGATGGCCTCGACCAACCAGACGTGCGCGGCCTGCCTGCAGCTGCAGCGCAAGGTGGAGGAGGGGGCCGGCCTCGCGCCCAAGACGCTCAAGTGCTTCGCCGGGCTGTGCGACTCCGCGGTGCCCATTCGGGTCGGCGAGGATCTGATCGCGTTTCTGCAGACCGGGCAGATCCTGCTGCACCGGCCGACGCGGCGGGAATTCAGCCGGCTGGCACGCCAGCTCATCAAGTGGGGCACCGACGTCGATCTGAAACGGCTCGAGGAGGCCTATTTCCAGACACGCGTGCTCACCAAGACCCAGTACGAATCGCTCCTCCGGCTTCTGACCATCTTTGCCCAGCATCTGGCGGCGCTCAGCAACCAGCTCATCGTGCAGGAGGAGACCTCCGAGTCGCCGCAGGTCGCGCGGGCCAAGGTCTTCATCACCGAACATCAGGGCGAGGATCTTTCCCTGAGCGAAGTCGCGCGGGCGGTGAACATGAGCGCCTTTTATTTCTGCAAGGTGTTCAAGCAGGCGACGGGGCTCACGTTCACGGACTTTCTGGCGCGGATCCGGGTCGAAAAAGTGAAGAATCTGCTGCTCGACCCGCACAAGCGCATCAGCGAGGTGGCGTACGCTGCCGGCTTTCAGTCGCTCTCGCAGTTCAACCGCGTTTTTCGCAAGATCGCCGGCGAGGCACCCACCGCCTACCGGGAGCGGGTGCACCGGACGGCGGCGGCCTGACGGAGTGGCTGGCCCCAGGGCGTCACCGACCCGGGGCCGCCGCCCACTGCAACCGCACCGGGGGAATCCGCGGCTGCCGGCGGACGCGGGGCGGGCCGCGGCGCTTCCCGGTCACGAGGCCGGCCCGGGCCCGCGCACAGCTGCCGCGGCACAGATCGCAGAAGATCTGGAGTTCGTGCTGGGCGAGGTAATGAAACGTCAGTTGTACCTCGGAGAGGATCTGCTCCTGCACCGCGGGCGGCACCGCGGCTTTGTCCGGCAGGGCCTTGGCGGCGATGGCGAGAATGGCCTCCTCGCCGGAGACGAAATAGTGCAGCAGCGGGTTGCGCCCGCACGGGCAGGTTTCATTCAGCGAGCCGCAGAGCAGGGGATGCCGGGCCAGCCAGCGCCGCGGGCTGGACGACAGCATGGCGGCGAAAAAGGTGTCGAGGGTCCGATCCATCATGAACACAAGCGTGTCGGGATTGCCGAGGGCGGAGGCGGGCGGCTCGGCGCGGAGCATCACCTCCCAGCAGGTCTTGATCATGGGGCGCAACTCGGCGAGTGCCTTCAGGAAGTGCCGTCTCATCGGCGCAACTATGCCACACGCCCCCGCCCCCCGCACTGCATGGCTTGCCGAAGCTTGCGCATCGGTTGAACGGGCGGGACCGGAACGCCGGCGGGGCGAAGGGCAAGATTCGCGTGGATTTTGGCAACGGGTGCGGAGGCGCGGGCGCACGCATGTCCTACCTTGGTCGCCGGTCCGATGAGGCCCGAGCTGATTTTCCACACCGAGGGTTTTGCGGCGGGCGGCGCGCTGGCCGCGCTCGCGTCGCACCGGGCCGACGTGCTCCTGCGGCAGATCCCGGGAGTCACCCGCATCCGGCTGCTGGTGATATTTGAGCGGATGCCAAGCGGCACCGGCATCTACGCGGCGCGCGGGTACGTGGACGGACCCGGCAGCGAAACCGTCGCGATCGAGGTGGCCCACGATCCGGACACGGCCATCCTGCGGGTGTTTGCCCGCCTCGGCCGCCAGCTGGCCGGGCGGGCCGCCGCCGCGGCGCCGGCGCCCTGACGGCCGGCGGCGACCGGCCCCCGGTGGATGCCGCGGGTTTGCCGGCAGGGCGCGCCGACCCGCCACCGCCGGCGCGATGGCCCGCGGCAAAATTTGCGGCTCGTTGTGCAAAAAATGCGGAGCGCAAAACCGGCTTCCGGGCTAGAGTGGCGGCTCGCACCCCTCCACGCACCATGTCCTTCCTCCCGCTCACCCTCAGCATCAGCCTTTGCCTGGTCTTCACCCTGGTCGTGTTCTTTCTGCGCGAGCAGGCGCGGCGCCCCCTCGGCAGCGCCGCCCGGTCGGCCCACCGCGAGGACGCCAACCCGGACGGCGCGACGGCGGATTGAGCCGGCGACTCCCGGGGCCCCGGCCGTGCGCGCGCCGGCCCGGTGGTCCGTCATCAATCGCACGGCCCGGCGGACGACGATGGCTACAGGGATCGGGAAATGGCCGCGGTCAGCACTTCCGGGCCGCCGTCCGTGATGAGCACGTTGTCCTCGATGCGCACACCGCCGAGGGCCAAGTGCGGCTCGATTTTGTCCCAGGCGACGGCGTCGTGGAATTTCTCCCGGCGCTTCGGGTCATTGAGGATCGGCGGAATGAAATAGAGTCCGGGTTCGACCGTGACGACGTAACCCGGCGCCAGCGGGAGGTCCAGGCGCAGGTTCTGCAGGCTGGCGCGGGTCGAAGGCGGCCGGCCGGGCAGGGTGCCGCTCGCATCGCGCACGCCGAGGCCGACCAGATGGCCGATGCCGTGGGGAAAAAACAGGAGGTGCGCCTCCTGTTCGACGAGTGCTTCTGCGTTGCCGCGCATGAGACCGAGGGACACGAGGCCGGCCGTCAGTTCGACGGCACCCTGCAGATGGATGTCGCGCCATTCGGCGCCGATCCGACAGCGGCCGATCGCCGCCTGCTCCGCCGCGAGAACGACCTGGTAGAAGTCGCGCTGAAAGGCCGACGGCTGGCCGGCGACATAGGTGCGCGTGACGTCGATCACGTAGCGATCGATCTCTGCGCCGGCATCGATCAGCACGAACTCGCCTGCCTGCGCCGCGCGGGCGGTCGGTTCGAAATGCAGCACGGCGCTGTTCAGGCCCGTGCCGACGATGGTGCCATAGCCGGTGCGCGTCGCGCCGTGGCGAAAGAACTCCGCTTCGAGTTCGATCTGCACCGCCCGCTCCGTCACGCCCGGGGCGATGATGGTGGCGGCCCGGGCATAGCCGGCCGCGGTCGCCACGGCCGCGCGGCGCATCGTGGCGAGTTCCCGCGCATCCTTGGGCCGGCGGGCGTGCGCAAAGGCCTCCCGCACCCTGGTGGTGAGAGCGCCGTCGATGCGCACGCCCGGCAGCGGGGCACCGAGCAGGACGACGGGCCGGTCGCGGCGCGCAGTGATCCAGGCCGCCAGGGCGGCGAGCGGCTCGCCCGCCAACTGCTGCCGCGCCTCCCAGACCCGTTCGCCCTCGGTGACATCGGGCACAAACAGCTTCCAGCCGTCGCGCGGCCCGTCCCGCGGGTCGAACGCGGCAACCGCGCCGGGGCACTCCACGCCGGCGACGTAGAAGAACTCGGCATGGGCGCGGAAAGGATGGGTCTGATCGGTGTTCTCGGGCAGCGGGATCGGCGTGCCGGCGCCCAGGAGCAGAACCTCATCGTGCAGGTCGAGCGCAGCGGCCAGGCGTGCGCGTCGTTCAGCGAGTTCGTCAAACATGGGAGGGAAGGGTCTTGACGCAGTTGTTGGCTCGAAGGGGCCGTCCGACAAGCCGTTTCCGGCGTCGCGCCGGAGTTGCTCTCCCGAAGTCGCTGGTCATAGTCGCAGCCAACGACATGAAATTCAGCCAACCCCGGGCCGACGTCTACGTGCCGTCCGGCGGCGATGCCGCCGCGGCGCTCGCGCATACCACCCATCTCTGCGTGGCCGCCCACCAGGACGACATCGAAATCATGGCCTACCACGGCATCGCCGAGTGCCGGGGTCGGAATGACCGCGGGTTCAGCGGTGTCGTCGTGACCAATGGCGCGGGCAGCCCGCGTACGGGGCGATTCGCGCACATAAGCGACGAGGAGATGCAGGCGGTCCGGCGCCGGGAACAGCGCCGCGCGGCGCGCTTGGGCGGTTATCGCCTCCAGATCCAACTCGCCCACCCGAGTGCCGCGGTGAAACAGCCCGGACATCCGGAAGTGGCCGCCGATCTCCAGCGGATTTTCGCCGGCTGCCGACCGGAAGTGGTCTACCTGCACAATCCGGCCGACAAGCATGACACCCACGTGGCCGTGTTCCTGCGCTGCCTGGAGGCCATCCGTTCGCTGCCCAAGCCGCTGCGTCCGCAGCAAGTGCTCGGCTGCGAGGTCTGGCGCGATCTCGACTGGCTGCCCGACGCCGAAAAGGTGGCGCTCGACGTGTCGGCGCAACCGCGGCTCGCGGCCAGGTTGCTGGCGGTGTTCCGGTCGCAGGTGGCCGGCGGCAAACGCTACGACCGGGCCACGCTGGGCCGGCGCGCGGCCCATGCGACCTACCACGCCTCGCATGCCACCGATGCCACCACGGCCCTGACCTTCGCCGTGGACCTGACGATTCTGGCGAAGGTCGACGCCCTCGACGTGGAGACGTATCTGCGGGGACTCATCCGGCGTTTCCGCGACGACGTGCTCAACCGCGTGCGGCAGTTCAGGTGACGGGGACGGCGCGGCGGTGGTGGTTCACCGCCAGATTCGAGATTGGCGCGTGCGGCAATCCTCAAGCCCTTGGTGGTTCCGGGCGTAGCGTTGCCTCCCGCCTGCCTTGGGGCACGCAAGGGTGGAATCACGCGGTTGGCCCGGAGGGTCGGCGAAAATGTTGCCCCACATTCAATCAGAGCAACGGCCATCCGAAAACGGCTCGGCTGCCCCGAGCGAGGTCGCCGGTCGCTTCAACGGCATGTCAACGATTGGTGTCTCCTCCGGCGATGGTGGAAACCCCTCGCCTTCGGGCGAGGCTCGTTCAGTTGGCATCGTGCGATTGGACCGAGAAACACAAATGGTGGCAGCCCCACCAAATGCTGCCGAGGGCCGGTGTCTCGCCCGTCCGGAAGCACCTCGACGAGCTCGGTCGAGCCGCGCAGGGCCGCGAGCGTGCCCACAGTGAGCTTGCCGAACCCGTCGAGGGACACGGGCCACGGCGTTCGCGGCGCCTGCAGGCCAGGCGCCTTACGCCGACTGCATGAAGTCCGCTCAATCGGTGATCTTGTTCCACCAGGTCTTCTTCAGGATCAGCGAGGTGATGATGAGGACCGCGATCGCCTCGAACATCGGCACATGCTCGCGGATCACGATGTAGATCGGCAGCACGACCAGCGAGGTCTGCCAGATGATGCCAATGACGATGTTGAACATGTCCCGCCGGAAATTCGCGTCGGATTTGAAGCCGGGATCCGCCAGGACGACCTTCGCGTGAATGGGCCGCCAGAAACCCCACGGGCGCACCTGCCGGTAGAATCGCATGAGGATCTCGTCGTCCTCCGGCGGGGACAACAGCGTGCCGAGGAGGCAGCCCACGGTCGATAGCACCAGGATGACCGGGAACGAATACAGGGGATAGAGGTTGGCGGCGATGTCGGGATACAGCCAGAGATACAGGAACGGGAATTTCGAGAGGATCAGGGCGGCGGCGATGCCGGTCATCATACCCCAGAAGTAGCCGTAGCCGTTGAATCGCCACCAGTACCACTTGAGCACATTGGCCGCCGTGTATCCGCCCCACAGCGCCGACACGATCCACTGGGTGACTTGGTTGATGTCCCTGGCGTGCAGGCCGAACAGGATACCGACGACCACGAACGCGAACGACACGAAGTAGCTCATGACAATCAGCGTGCGCCGGCTGGCCTGCGGATTGACGTAGCGCTTGTAGATGTCGTTGACCACATAGGCGGGCGCGGCATTCACGGTCGCGGCGAAATTCGACATGTAGGCGGCGAGCAACCCCGCCAGCACCACGCCCAGGACACCAGCCGGCATGAAATTGCTCAGCGTGTCCGGAAGGATCTGCTCGAAATCAATATGCGCGCCCATCGCCCGGATCTGCGGGCTGAAAAACACCAGGGCCATCACCGTGAAACCGGAAATCATGAGATAGCGGGGGAAGAACAGGCAGCAGCACACGAACCAGTTCATTTTGGAGGCATCCCGCGGGCTTCGCGTGGCCAGAATGCGCTGCATGTCATAGTTCGGCGCCGGACCGGCCAGGCTGACCAGCACGCCCTTGAACAGCATCATCATGAAGAAGATCGTGAACAGCGAATACCCATCTTCCGCGATCTTCGCGTTGACGGACTGGATCAGGCCCGACCAATCGAGATTCAGGTGCCAGCCGAAGAACAGATGTTTCCACCCCGCCGGCACGGCCGCCGTCACCGCTTCAGGCGAGATCTTGGTGATCGCCACCACCGCCACGGCGACGGACGAGACCGTCAAGACCGTGAATTGGAGCAGTTCGGTCAGCACGACGCTGTACATGCCGCCGGCCACCACATAAACCGCCGTCACGAGCATCAGCGCCATGGCATAGGTGTTGGGGGAGAAGTCCCACGGCAGGAACGGCGCGAGGAATTTGCCAATGCCCGCAAAACCGTAGGCGAGGAATCCGATCACGCTGACCAGAGCAAAGGTGACCACGCTGAGATGGGCCAGGACCGCCCCGCGTCCGCTCCCAAACCGGGTGTTGATCCACTCCGCGCCGGTCATCACGTTCGAGCGGCGCATCCACTTCGACATGTACACCATGAGGAAGACTTGGTTGAACACGGGCCAGAGCCAGGGCAGCCAGACGGATTTGAGGCCGTAAACGAAGACGATGTACACCAGCCACATGGTGCCGGTGATGTCGAACATGCCGCCGGCGTCCGAAACGCCCAGAATCCAGAACGGCAGTCCCTTGTCGGCCAGGAAATACGAGTTCAGCCCTTTGGCCGCTCGTTTCGTCAGGACGATGCCGATCACGACGGTGAGGAAAAGATATCCGCCGATGATACTGATGTCGATCAGCCCTAATTTCATGAAAAGGGTCGAAGGCCGGGGTTAAGACGACGAGGTGGGGGAAGGGCCGTGCACAATCGGAAGTGCGATGAAAGGCGGCGATGTTCGGCGCGCTGCTCACGCCTTCGGATCTGCGCCGTCGGCGGGCGGCTGAGCGGAGGGGGCAATCATCGCCGCAGTCGTCTAGAGGCGGCGCCCGCCCTGCGCAAGAAATACCCGCAGGCGGCGCGGCGGGCCCGGGCTCGCCGCCGGTTCAAACGGCGGTTTGCATCGCCGCGGTCCGCTGCGACCACGTCGTTCCGAGCTCGGCGAGCGTCTCGTCCTGCAGCACCCGCTCCAAGAGGGGGAACACGACCTCCTCCTCAAATTGAAAATGGCGGCGTGACGCCTCGATCGCCGTCTGCAACAGGCTTCGCGCCTCCGGGCAGTCGAGAGCCTGCTGGACGCGACGCAGACTGGCATCGATCTCGTGGTGCTCTTCGTGCAACTGGTCCAGCTGCCCTTTCTCATGCATGACGTGATCGAGCGCCAGGTAGGCGAGGTTGGTTTCCGTTCCGGCATGGCTCTCGAGCATGCCCTCGATGACGCTGGCCAGCGCCTTGATCTCGGCGACCGTGGTCATCTGCGTGAGCACGCGTTCGATCTGATCGAAGACGCTCAGAAAGATCCTGTGCTCGGCGACCAATGCCTCGGTGATCTTCATGCGGGCGGGCGCGATTGATTATGGGAAACGCGATTCAGCATTTTGTGCCCGGCGGGCGCCGGCCACCTGACCGGGCCCTTCAGTGGGAGCCAGGCAACCCGGGTGGCCCGGGATGGATCCGCCGGGGTCTATCCCCGCGGGGTTCCCGTCCGGATGCAGGCTTCCCCTGCCGCGGGCCGGCTGCACCGACCGCGTGGTCGTTATCCGCGGGAGCAGGCAGGGGTTTGAGCACAAGGGTAACGGACCACACACTAGCACACCCTCAACGGTTTTGCTGAGACGCCGAGCACTCATTTTTTGGTAGTTTCGGACCAAGCCTGCGCCCCTTAGCGCCACTGGCTGGCCTTTGCCAAGGCGGAGCCGGGGATCATCACGAATGAATTGCGGCTGCGCGCGTCCGCCGCCAT
>Ga0335081_10007648_pt1 | contig 17280 bp, 11 predicted proteins | sample Lox_Sample_35_FD_206713 | JGI IMG/M metagenome (GOLD analysis project Ga0335081, IMG submission 206713) | Soil microbial communities from Loxahatchee National Wildlife Refuge, Florida, United States - Lox_Sample_3.5 | ecosystem: Environmental > Terrestrial > Soil > Wetlands | place: USA... | reverse complement strand
AGTTGCTCAAGTTCGACGGCAAACCGCTTTTCCCGGAACGGCGAGCCTACACCGTCGGCTACAAACTCTCCGACCCCGAGGCGGCGCTTTATAAGAGCGTCACGGACTACGTCAGGGAAGAGTTTAACCGCGCCGACGCACTCGAAAGCGATGGCCGAAAGGGCACGGTTGGCTTCGCTTTGACCATCCTGCAACGGCGACTCGCCTCCTCACCCGAAGCGATCTACCAGTCCCTTAAGCGTCGTCGCGAACGCCTGGAACGCCGCCTTCGTGAAGAACAGATTCTGAGGCGCGGAGCGGCATTACAGGATGACGTTTTTCAAGCCCTGCCGGCTCTGACCAGCGATGACATCGAAGAACTCGATGATGCGCCCGACGACGAAGTGGAGCAGACTGAAGAAACCGTGGTCGATCAGGCGACAGCGGCCCGGACTATTGCCGAACTTGACGCTGAAATTGAGATACTGAAGCACCTAGAGGGTCTGGCTCTAAGGGTTCGTCGAAGCGGAACAGACAAGAAGTGGGAGGAACTTTCCTCGATTCTCCAAAACCATGCAGAGATGTTCGATGCCCACGGCCACCGACGGAAGATGGTCATCTTCAGCGAACATCGCGACACCCTGAACTACCTCGCCGATCGGCTCCGGGCTCTCCTCGGGACCCCAGAGGCGCTGGTCACCGTGCACGGCGGCATGGGTCGCGAGGAACGAACGAAGGCCCAAGAATCCTTTCAGCAGGATAAGGACGTGCTGATCCTACTGGCGACCGATGCGGCCGGCGAGGGCATCAATCTTCAGCGTGCGCATCTGATGGTGAACTACGATTTGCCGTGGAACCCAAACCGTCTTGAGCAGCGGTTTGGTCGAATCCACCGCATCGGACAGACAGAGGTGTGCCACCTCTGGAACCTGCTGGCCGAAGAGACTCGCGAGGGTGACGTCTACAAACGCTTGCTGGAGAAGATCGAGCAGGAGCGAGAAGCGCTTGGCGTCGGCGTCTTCGATATTCTGGGCCAGCTTTTCCGTGAACAACGGCTGCGCGACTTGCTAATCGAAGCCATCCGGTACGGTGACCAGCCCGAGGTCAAGGCTCGCCTCCACCAGATCGTCGATAACCTGACCGACCGGAAACACTGCCAGGAACTCCTCGAAGAACGTGCGCTGGCCAGAGACAGTATGGACGCCACCGAGGTCCAAAGGATTCGTGAGGACATGGAGCGCGCAGAGGCCCGGCGTCTCCAGCCGCATTTTATCGAAGCCTTCTTCCTCGAAGCCTTCAAGCTTCTCGGTGGCTCGATTAAAGAACGTGAACCGCGTCGCTACGAGATCACCCACGTGCCCGCGCTTATCCGGCAACGGGACCGCCTGATCGGCTTGGGAGAGCCGATTCTGGCGAAGTACGAGCGGATCACCTTCGAGAAGGCCTTGCGGGCAGTTCCTGGACAGCCGCTTGCCAGCTTTGTGTGCCCAGGGCACCCGCTTCTAGGCGCGACGATCGATCTGGTACTGGAACGGAACCGGGATCTGCTGAAGCGCGGCACGTTGCTGGTGGATCCAAATGATCCCGGCGACGCAGTACGAGCACTGTTCTACCTGGAAAATGCCATCCAGGATGGCCGGACCGACAAAGCGGGCAACCGCCGGGTTGTCTCCCGGCAACTTCAGTTTGTTGAGGTGGATTCGACTGGAGCGACCAAGAATGCGGGCTATGCTCCGTACCTCGACTATCGCGCCGTGTCTCCTGAAGAGCTGAATTTGCTGGCTCCGACTCTCGATTCCCAGGATTGGCTCAAAGGGGACATCGAGTCTGCCATCGTTGGCCACGCCATCACCGACCTCGTGCCAAAGCATCTCGAAGAAGTGCGATCACGTCGCGAGGATTTGGTGACCCGCACGATGGCGGCCGTGAAAGACCGGCTCACCAAGGAAATCAACTACTGGGACCACCGCGCCAACCAGCTTAAGGACCAGGAATTGGCAGGCAAGGTCAACGCGAAGATCAATTCCGGCAAAGCCCGCCAGCGGGCCGATGAACTTCAGGCCCGGCTGCAGAAGCGGATGGCGGAACTGGAACAGGAACGCCAGATTTCGCCGCTCCCGCCGGTTGTCATCGGTGGTTCAATCGTCGTTCCGGTTGGTCTGGTCAGAAAGATCCAGCCAGCCCTCACGCAAAATGGCACAACAGTCGACGCCGCCGAGAGCGCGGAGAACCGAAAGAAGGTCGAACTCCTGGCGATGGAGATGGTTATGGAAACTGAGACGCAGCTTGGCTTTGAGCCGAGGGATGTCAGCGCCGACAAGTGCGGATACGACATTGAATCTCGAATCCCTGGAACGGGGAAGCTCCGCTTCATCGAGGTAAAGGGTCGCGTCGTCGAAGCCACAACCGTGACCGTTACGCGAAACGAGATTCTCACCGCGCTGAATAAGCCGGATGACTTCATTCTCGCAATCGGCCAGGTGGAAGACGGGCAGCAAAGACTTACCTACATCCGCCAACCTTTCCATGGCGAACCAGAATTCGAGGTCGAGAGCATCAACTACAAAATCAAGGAACTGCTCGCACTCGGGAGCCGACCCGCATGAGTACTCCCTGCTGGCGTCTCTCTGTAAGCCGGCCCGAATTCGCCAAAGCGCTGAGACTTGTGGGGCGCGCCGGAAGGGACGTCCGGTCTGGGGAAGCAATCCTGACGTTCGACGGAGGTCGGCTTATCATCGACCTCTCGGGTAATGTGGCTCAGGTTGCCGCAACTGGGGCCTGGCCCAGTGAGGTGCGGCTGCCGGGCGGCGCATTGGAACGCCTCGCCAAATCGCTGCCGGAGGGCAATCCGCTTGATCTAAAGGTGGAAGGCGATCGGCTGCTTGCGGCGCGATTCGCGATGCCGTGTAAGTGGAGCATGCTGTCCCGGCCAGGAACGCCGGTGCCGGACCTGATCCCAGCCAACGCTGACCCTTTTCAGATTCTTATGATCCGAACGCGTTGTTCGGACGCAGAGATCGATGCAGCGGGAGCCACTGGTCTGATAGCCGAGGCCGAGCGTAGGATCGATTCGACTTGCGAGGCCGCAGCAAGGATATTGCATCACTACGGAGTCAGCCCAGCCCATCTGAGGAAGTTATGCGACGAGCACGCCGCTGATGGATCGCGAAAGTTTAGCGAGAGTGACGGCGTCACAATCGGGCAGATCGCGAAAGCATGGCAATTACTCGCGCCTTTGGGAGTTGAGCCGGATGAACTGAAGGCTTTGATGGACGACTGCCTGCGGAATGCCTGGAGGCATCCAAAGTGAACACGCCGCAGTGCTCTGTCGTCAGCTTCACTGATACTGAGCTCATGGCGCTAGTCCGCTGCGCTAGACGTCGATTGGTAGTCATTGCGCCGGGACTGTCCGAGCACGTTGCGAAAGCAATCATCGAGCGGTGGTACGAACTCGGACCGGGCGCCGTGCAGGTGGTTCTCGACCCTGACCCCGAGGTGTGCCGGTTAGGCTTCGGAGAAGTCGCTGCGTTAAAACTCCTGCATGAAGCGGCAGAGAGGATGGGGGCTCGTATACACCAACAGCAGGGATTGCGAATCGGAGTCGTTGTGACGGATGAAACGACCGCTGTCTACTCCCCCACTCCACTGCTCATTGAAGCCGGGGGCAGGCCCGGAGAGAAGTCAAATGGCGTCAGGTTAGAAACACCCATTCTTGACCCGAGTGGGGGAAATGTCGCCGCCGACCTTGACAACCTCAATCTCCGGCCTACCCCTGTCTCCGAGAATGATGTACAGAGGACGAGCGATGATTTGAATGCGAATCCTCCCATGAAGTTCGATCTGGCTCAGAAGGTCCGTGTGTTTAACGCACGGTTCGAGTTCGTCGAGTTCGAGACTCGAGGACTCAACGTTTCACGGAAGACCGTACAAATCCCTTCGGATCTCACGAGCCTCGGTAAGGACCCCAGAACACAGCGACAATTCAAGAGCACCTTTCAACTGATTGAAAAGAGCAGCTCACTCTCCGGAGAACACATCACCAAAAGGAAGCAGCGGATCATGGCGAACCATCTCATCGTTCTGGAAAACTACGGGACGGTCATTCTCCGCGAAAAAAAGGATGCCTTCCTGGCCGAGGTCCAAAAGTTGGAAGCGGAGATCAGCGAATTCCAAAAGCATCTAAAACAAGACTTGCAGAAGGAAATCGATGCCAACCGTGATGCGGTTATTTCCGCACTTCTCCCAGTCGTCGCTCAGAATCCTCCTGCGCGATGGCAACCGTTTCTTGGCGGCAAACCGGCAATCGAAGAAGTGGAGCGTCTCCTAAGAAAGGAGTTGACCAAGATCTTCGGTTCGGCTGCTGATGTCTGTGAGGACATGAGTGTGACGACCGTATTCAAGGGACTCACTTACGAGTTATTGAGTGACGCGGAATTCATCAAAGTGGCTCACGAAGCAATCCCATCACTGGACTTCCTGCACGACGAATATGACGCGGCTAAGGCGCAGGGGCAGTTAGAAATCTAAATGAAGAAGAAACTCATTGAAGTCGCGTTACCGCTGGAGGCGATCAATAAGGAGTCGGCGCGGGAGAAATCGATTCGGCATGGACACCCGTCGACGTTGCATCTCTGGTGGGCGCGGCGCCCGCTGGCCGCGTGCAGGGCGGTCTTATTCGCTTCGTTAGTCGATGACCCGTCGAGCCTTCCGGAGCAGTTCCCGACCGAAGCGGATCAGGACAAGGAGCGTCAGCGGCTATTCCGGTTGATTGAAGAGTTGGTGAAGTGGGACAACGCGAACAACCCTGCGATTTTGAAAACTGCCTATGACGAGATTTTGAAGTCCACGGACGGGAACCCGCCTCCGATCTACGATCCCTTCTGTGGCGGTGGTTCGATTCCGTTGGAAGCACAGCGACTGGGATTGGAAGCGCTCGGCAGTGACTTGAACCCGGTCGCAGTCCTCATCACCAAGGCTCTCATCGAAATCCCCCCGAAGTTCGCCGGGCAACCGCCAGTGAACCCGTCTGCAAATAAGAAGATGAGCGGGAAGGGCATGTGGACCGGCTCGCGCGGTCTCGGTGAAGACGTCCGGTACTACGGCCAGTGGATGCGCGACCGGGCTTCCGAACGCATCGGCCACCTTTATCCCAAAATCAAGCTGCCGAAGGAGCACGGAAGCGGCGAGGCAACAATCATCGCCTGGATCTGGGCTCGGACCGTTAAATGCCCCAACCCCGCCTGCGGCGCACAAATGCCCCTAGTGCGCTCATTCGCTCTTGGGACAAAGCCGGGCAAGAAGGCCTGGGTCGAGCCTGTCGTTGACCCAATGGCGAAGGCATTGCGGTTCGAAGTGCGCACTGGTACCGGGACCACCCCGGAAGCGACCGTAAACCGTCGAGGGGCTAAATGCTTAGTGTGCGGATCGGCCGTTCCTCTAGATTACGTCCGTGCTGAAGGACGAGCGCACCGAATGCCTGCGCAGTTGATGGCCATCGCTGCGGAAGGCGTCCGCGGGCGCATCTACTTGCCGGCGACACGAGAGCACGAGCATCTGGCCGCGACGGCGGTTCCACAAGATGCACCTGACACGGAGTTGCCCGAAAGAGCACTTGGTTTCCGCGTCCAAGCATACGGAATCACAAAGCACCGTGATCTCTTCACGCCACGACAGTTAGCTGCGCTTACCGTGATTAGCGACCTAGTGGCGAGCGCCTACGAACAGGCGATGGCTGATGGCGCTACCAAAGATCGTGCGGTAGCGATTGCCACCTATCTCAGCTTCCTTGTTAGCCGGTTAGTAGATCTCAACAATGCTTTTTGCCAATGGCGATCAGATCCAGCTAAAGAACACGTCGGCCACCTATTTGCCAGGCAGGCAATCTCGATGGTCTGGGACTTTGCGGAGGCGAACCCCCTGGGCAACTCGGCGGGAGGTTGGGACAAGACATTTGTCTTCATTTTGAAATTCCTTGACACGCACGCAGTTCACATCTCGGTCGCTTCCGGTGAGGCTCGGCAAATAGACGCGACGCAACTGTCCCAAACTCAACGCCCTGTTTTGTTCTCAACTGATCCTCCTTACTATGACAACATCGGTTACGCGGATTTATCGGATTTTTTCTATGTCTGGCTGCGGCGTTGTCTGCTGAAGATCTATCCGCAGTTACTCAGCACTATTCTCGTTCCGAAGAAACAGGAACTGGTTGCGGCACCCGATCGATTCGAAGGCGACCGCGCCAAAGCCCAACAGTTTTTCGAAGAAGGATCGGTTCGCGCCTTTGAAGCGATGCGGAAGTCTCAACACAAGGAATACCCGCTGACCGTATACTATGCGTTCAAGCAGGCTGAGACCGATGAAGATCAGGATTCTGATAGTGTTTCCGCAACCGCTTCGACAGGATGGGAGACCATGCTTGAAGGGCTGCTCGGAGCGGAATTCCAGGTTACTGGAACGTGGCCCACCAGGAGCGAACTCGGTAATCGGATGCGAGGTCAAGGAAGCAACGCGCTTGCCTCGTCAATCGTTCTTGCTTGTCGCCGTCGACCGGACGCCGCACCAATCACGACGCGCAAAGACTTCCTCGCCTGTTTGAAGAAGGAACTCCCGCATGCACTTCGAAACCTCCAGAAGGGTAATATCGCCCCGGTGGACTTGGCTCAGGCGGCCATCGGCCCCGGCATGGCGGTATTCTCCCGGTATAAGAAAGTCCTCGAAACAGACGGCTCTCCGATGCGAGTCAGGACAGCCCTTGCGCTGATCAATCAGGGCCTGGATGAGGTGCTTTCCGAACAGGAAAGCGAATTCGACCCGGATACACGGTGGGCCCTGGCCTGGTTTGAGCAGCATCAATTCGACGAAGGGGCCTATGGCGAAGCTGAAGTGCTGGCCACTGCAAAAGCGCTCAGCATTTCGCACCTTGCCGAGACTGGCATCGTTCATTCCCGTGCCGGCAAGGTCCGGCTACTGCGCCGCGATGAGCTTCCCGAAGACTGGGATCCGTCCTTGATAGGCCGCCTTACGGTTTGGGAGGTCACCCAGCACCTGATCCGGCGGCTCGACCAGAAGGGCGAGAAAGAAACGGCGAATCTGAAGGCGAGAATCGGCGGGATGGCCGAGATCGCCCGCGACCTCGCCTACCGGTTGTACACGCTCTGCGAGCGCAAGGGCTGGGCGGATGAGGCCGGCTATTACAACAGTCTCGTTGTGGCATGGCCATCAATGACGTCGGACGCGTTCGAACTGGCCTAAGAAATCGGCGCAAAGAAAGGATTAGGACACTCCAATGAGCGGTGACAAGGAACACCGATTCCGGAAAATCGCGCCAAGTGAGATTGCGGAAGACCCAGACCGCTTCCAGTCCCGAGCTGATTACCCTCGCGATACGCTAGAAAGCGATCTCACCGACGTGAGACATTATAACGAAGACCTCGCAGGGGGTCATTTCCGTTTGGCGCGATGCTGACGGCGGACTTTTCGTGATCGATGGGCATCGTCGTCAAGCGGCTTGCAAAGCGCTTAGAAGTTCCTCTCGTGTTGGTACAGTTCTTGGAGGCAGAAAACGCTGCGGACGCATTCTCGAAAGGCGTTGTGCTAAATATCGCTCTGTGGGCGTTCGAGCGCGGCGACAAGCGGCTTTGGGCGATTGCCAGCCGCCGGGCAGCCGTCGAGTGTGCGCTGCACACGCGCTACGTTGACCCGGACAGAGCCCCTGCAATTCGACTATACGAATACTACCCAGACCTGGGAAGACGTTATGCTTCCTTCCCGAATGAATGCAAGGGGACAGGAGAAGTCTGATGGCTATCACGAACAGCGAACGTGTCGGCAAAGCTTTGGAACTCCTGAAAGATGGAATGCGCCCCTTTGTCGAGCGCGAATTGAAGGTGAGCTACAAGAATCGCTGGCTGGAGACGGCAAAGCCGAGTTTCCCGGACTGGCAGCAGCCAGGCAAGGACGGTGAGGGGCTGAACTGGGATAGCCAGGCCATTCTTCAGTTGATGTGTGAACTGTGGAACGACTGCTTCAAGAAGATCCTTGGTCCGTCTGAGAGGAACCTGGCGTTCGAACTCCGCGACGTGCGGAACAAGTGGGCTCATCAAAAAGCCTTTTCGACCGACGATGCCTACAGAGCCATCGATAGCGTGTCACGCCTTCTCGCGGCCGTCTCGTCATCGGAGGTTGAAGCCGCCGAACAGATGAAAGCGGAGATCCTGCGCGTCAAGTTCGACGAGCAGCTCAGGAATCAGAAGCGGAAAGAGTCGAGCATCGCGGTGGAAGGCAAACCGGCGGCTGGTTTGCAGCCGTGGCGGGAAATCATCACACCTCATCCAGATGTCGCCTCCGGCCGGTTCCAGCAGGCGGAGTTCGCCGCCGACCTGTGGCAGGTCTTTCTGAAAGAAGGTTCGGAAGAATATCGCGATCCGGTGGAATTCTACCGGCGCACGTTCATCACCGAAGGCATACAAAAGCTACTGGCGAACGGGCTGCTCCGGTTGGCCGGGCACGGTGGCGATCCGGTAGTGGAATTGCAGACCAATTTCGGCGGCGGCAAGACGCACTCGTTGCTGGCGCTCTGGCACTTGTTTGCCGGAGTACCCGCAGGGCAGTTACCAGGACTGGAGACCGTGACAAAGATGGCCGGGGTCTCCCAGCCGCCCAGGGTTCGACGGGCCGTGCTGGTGGGCAACCGATTGTCGCCGGCCGACGTTCACAAGAAGGCGGACGGAACGATCGTCCGAACTCTGTGGGGCGAACTGGCTTACCAGCTCGGTGGCAAAGAGGGCTACGCGATGGTACGCAGCGCGGACGAGAAGGCAGTCAGTCCGGGCGACTCACTTCGACTGCTGTTCAACAAGTATTCGCCGTGCCTGATCCTGATTGACGAGTGGGTGGCCTATGCGCGGCAGCTCTACAACAAGTCGGATCTGCCGGCTGGCGACTTCGATGCCCACTTTACGTTTGCACAGACGCTGAGCGAGTCGGCGAAACTGGCGGACAAGACGCTGCTTGTGGTCAGCATTCCCTCGTCGCAGAACGAGATCGGCGGCGAGGGCGGCCAGGCAGCGCTGGAACGGTTGAAGAACGTTATCGAGCGCGTTGAGACCTCGTGGCGTCCCGCCAGCGCGGAGGAGGGCTTTGAGATTGTCCGCAGACGGTTGTTCCAGCCGATCACGGATCCGGAGTTGTTCACGGCCCGCGACACCGTGGTCAGAGCGTTCTCTGAGGAGTATCGGAAATTCGCGCAGGAGTTCCCGTCCGAGGCGGGGAAGTCCGAATACGAGCGCCGAATGAAGGCCGCTTATCCCATCCATCCGGAGTTGTTCGATCGGCTGTACAACGATTGGTCGACTCTGGATAAATTCCAGCGGACACGCGGCGTACTGCGCCTGATGTCTGCGGTAATCCATACGCTTTGGGAGCGTGAGGACAAGGGACTCATGATCTTGCCGGCGAGCGTGCCGGTTGACGCGCCTTCCGTCCAGAGCGAACTGACACGGTATCTGCCGCCGGTCTGGGATCCAATTATCGAGAAGGACATCGATGGGCCGAACTCGTTGCCGCTGAAGATCGATCGCGAGAATCCGATGCTGGGGCGGTATTCGGCGGCACGCCGGGTGGCCCGCACGCTGTATCTGGGTTCGGCGCCAACTCAGGATGCGACGAAGAAGGGCCTCGAAGATCGGCAGATTAAGCTCGGCTGTGTCCAGCCGGGTGAGACGTCCGGGACCTTTGGCGATGCGTTGCGGAAGCTGGCCGACCAGGCGACGTACCTTTACGTTGATGGAAGCCGTTACTGGTATGCGACGCAGCCGAGCGTTAATCGGCTGGCCGAGGAGCGAGCGGAGCGTTATCACGCCGAAGACGTAACAGAGGAGATCCTTCGCAGGTTGGCGGAAGAGGCGAAGCACCGTGGCGACTTCTCAAAAGTTCACGTGCCTCCGGCCGGTTCCGGTGATGTCGTCGATGAGCCCGAAGCAAAACTTGTGATTCTGAGCCCGGATTTTGCGCACAGCGGAAAGACCGATTCCAGCAGGGGCCGGCAAACGGCTGCGGATATCCTCAACCGAGGCTCGGCAGGCCGGAACTGCGGGAACATGCTGGTGTTTTTAGCGGCCGACAAGACCCGGTTCGTGGACCTCGATAAGGCCGTTCGTTCTTACCTGGCCTGGCAGTCGATCGAGAAGGAAAAAGTTTCGTTGAACCTGACGCCATTTCAGACGAATCAAGTGGAGCAACGCTTGACGAGTTCTGATCAGGCCGTGAGAGGTAGAATTCCCGAGACCTATGTTTGGCTCCTCGTGGCTGGGCAGAAGCGGCCGGAGCCAGGGCAGGCATTCCCCGCGGTCGAGTGGCAGGAGTTCAGGCTTCAAGGGCAAGAGTGGCTTGCGGAGCGGGCATCGAAGAAGCTAAAGAACGACGGGCTGCTGGTCACTAGCATGGCGGGGTCGATCCTGCGCTTCGAGATCGACCAAGTGCCGCTGTGGCGCGGGAACCACGTGGGCGTCAAGCAACTGGTGGATGATTTCGCCAAGTACCTCTACCTGCCGCGGGTCAAGAACGCTCAGGTGATTCTCGACGCGATCCAAGACGGGGTGAGCCGCCTCACCTGGTCGCAAGACGCCTTTGCCTATGCGGACTACTATGATGCAACAGCTGAGCGTTACCGAGGGATCGAAGCCGGGCGCCGGCCGAATGTTCAGTTGACCTCAGACAGTGTTGTGGTAAAGCCTGACGTCGCCGCCAAGCAGATTGAGAAGGATTCCGCAACAGCCACGACGACAAGCAGCGCTGGCACAACCCGAACCGGGACAGGTGTGACCGACAATGGCCCCACCGTAACAGGAGCGGAAGCCGCGAAGGGCACCGGCGATGGCACGCAACGCGAGAAACCGGTTCTGCGCCGCTTCCACGGTTCCGCTAAGATCGACGCCACTCGCCTCTCACGCGACGTTGACGTGATCGCCGGTTCGGTCGTTCAGCATCTCACAGGGCTTTTGGATGCCAAGGTGACCGTGACAGTGGAAATCGAAGCGGAGATTCCTTCTGGCGCGCCGGACAACGTGGTGCGAACGGTAACGGAAAACTGTCGGACGCTGAAGTTTGAGGACTCCGGATTCGAGGAGAGCTAGGCAGACCGACAACGTCAGACACTCCCAGTTCGAAGGTGGCTGTCTTTTCTGGACATAGCTCAATTGGTGATGGCATCCAAGAGCCCGCGGTTTCCACGATTCTAAGGCCGACCAGCCCGGTCCGAATTGCGTCATCGTTCTCAGCCTTGGCGAGCGTTGGACTTGCGAAACGCGCAAACCACTTCCTCCTTGATTAAGCCCTTATGGCCCGAACGCTTCGGTGCTAACATGCGATTTGCGATCGGGTCGGAAAACATCTCGAACAGAATAAATCCTTTTCGTTCGAGCATATGCCGCAGCACTTGCCATGTCCGTATTCGAACCCCACCAATAAGGTTGTCGCCGCAAACGAGAATGAACTGCGCTTTGTGCTCCATAAAACTGCTGACATTCTCGAAGGCGCGGCTCATATCAAACAGGTATCTATGAACGACCGCAGCGAGGCGGGGCGTCCGCCGGTCGAGCGCTTTCAGGCTAGGAAGCGTCTCGCAGTTCGCATTGAGAATCTCCTTCGGAATCCCGGCTAGAAGATCGCCACGTTCGGTTCCAATGAACCGTGTGCGCAAATCTTCAACTCGAAATGGTAGCAAGCCTTCGAGGATGTATAGTTCCAGTTTGAAGTTTCGAAAGTAGTCCTGCGCGTTTATGTACGGTGGCGAGGTGATGACGTGAGAGTGCTTGGCGATACGCGGAGCGAAAGAGTCTGACGTAATATCAGAAAGAAGAAAACGAGAATCCCGGTGGGAGGAGACGCACGCCGATGAAGATCCCAAGTCTTCCAGTACACCAAGTAGTGTCGTGTACGGGTCAAAGTGCCTACCTTTTCGATTCTCGCTGGCTTCCTTTGAAATGAAGGGCTTAGGGCTGCGCTGATCTGCCTTGGAGCATAACCGAACAGATAAAGACAAACCCAAGAGAACTGCTATCCCATCTGCGCTGCGGCTCAACTTCAGCTCATGAGCAGCCCCTCGCAGCCTTTCGAACTTGCTCACCGTCGCGGGTGTAAACCAATAGTCTTTTCCTGCCCACTCTATCGGTAATGGCTTCACGCTCCCGGAGGCAGCATTGACAAGTTCTCTCGCAAGGGAGACCGCTCGGGAGGGATTAAAGCCTCTGAGCTTTACACGCGAAAATAGCTCCGCAATTGGGTTTACGTCTACCCCGGTGACGGGGATTCCTCGCCGGTTAGCTGCGGTCAGTACGGCACCCGATCCGCAAAATGGATCTAAGATACGACTGGCATTTGATGCATACCGGTCCACTAAGCGGTCTGCGAGTTTAGAGACCATCTTTGCAGGGTATCTATCGAGCTGAGTGCGAGAAAGCATGATTCAGGACGCCTGCTTGAGAATCCACGTATTGCCCACGCCATGAGAGAAGAATTCATGATTGTGGCGGAGCGGACTTGCATAAACTATCGCCGGCACGTCGACGCACGATCGCAAATAGCTATAGATCCCAACCGTTTGAGGCTTTGTGCCGAGTGGACACACTATCCTCGCGCATGTCCCGCGTTTGTCCTCCGGTCCAAAAATCCTGGTCAACGCAGTGTGAACATTGTCTGGGTCAACAGAATCCACCTTCTCAGTCGTTTCGCCGCCAACAAGTCCGATAAGGTCAGCATTAAATTTTTCAGTCCTGCCCACCCAGGAAGGTTGATATGGAGGGTACGGTACCACAAGAGTGGTTTGCATGGGCTGAAGGTGTTCGTAGACCGCAAGTGCTCGATCCCCTTCGTAGCCGAGGAAGAGGACTAAATGAACAGGTCGGCTGAGGTCGGGACAGGCTCCGAAGCCAGGAATCTGCTGGACACTCGAAAGTCCAAACGATAGGGGAACATACTTCGACACATCATAGTCATCCGGCTCACTGTAAACGATGCAAAGACGGTTCCAGCGACTTTCGTCGTCCAACCACCGTAGCATCATAAGAAGGTGGCGCTTTGTGAATACCGAAATGTCGAATACAACCGGGAGCTCCGGGTTACTTATCAACATCTCTTTCAGGGCTTCCATATTGTCGTGGAGGCTCTTCACAGCACTGCTTTCGGTAAATGGAAGGGAAAGAGGCGTTATACCTCTTGACTGAAGGTCCTCCTCCATCTTCTTGTGGTGTTCCTCTCTCTTTGGGTTCTCGTCGTCGTAGTGGAAGATGATCGCGTGAGCGGGCCTCCAGTCGTCCATGTGCAGAAAGAGACCTCTACAGCGAGCCTCGTGGCTGGAGCAGGTGAGCAAAAGTGCCTTCGCTGGTAGAGCGCTGGAGGACAATATAGCTTTCATGGCTTTTCAAAAAGCACTGGATGCTCGGCCTCCTCCTTTCTTCGGGGTCTGGAGGATACGAGTTGAGACTTAAGCTGCTGCAATGCCTGAGAACGCTTATCAGGCGTCGCGAGACCTAAAAGCGCCTTGCAGCTGACAAGGGTCCGCCACCGTAAGCGAGGGCTAATCTGTAAAACGGGCGCGAAAATGCGGCAAATATTGAACTCCGAAGGTTGTGGATCAGACCCATGTTTTGGCTTGAAAGCAGGTCTTCCAGCTTTTGTTTGAAATACTCCCTCTCTAACGCCGACATCCAAAAGCCGCCTTAACGGAGCCATGCCTGTCTGGTCCAACAATTCAGGATCTTCGATCGTTAACCGTGCGGCTTCAGGTTCGCTACCATGCTTTTGGAGCTTGTGGCGAAGACAGTCACCGATATCCAGAAGCAAATATTTTAGGGCCTCGCCATACGTCTCAACGTTGCGGCTCAGAGTAGTTAAGTTGTGCTCGGAGACGAAATATACAGCGAGCGCTTGCTTCTCCGGCGGAAAAGATAATCCGCTCGAACCTGGAGAAGCCGAGTTGTACGTTAGATGGTACGCTACACCCAGCATTTCCTGAAAGTATCGGATCACTCCTGAGCTGATAAAGGCTAAGTCGTTGAGGCCCGAAAAGCGCTTTTCTCTACGCTGCCCTTTGGCCCCATATAGAATGCGGTATATAGCAGCCTCTCGGTAGTAGGTAGTCTTCTCACGCTGTTTTGTCCCTGACAGTGCCTCGAACTCCTCAATCGTCATTTTGCAGAGCTTTGCGACTTCGAGGAAAAGGGCGGTCTGATCCACTTCGGGGCTCATATCCTCAGGGAGCACCTCTTTGAGCTCCATTTCTTTCAAGCCCTGACTGCGCAAGATATTCGCAACAATGTGTTTCAACAACTCGTGATAGGCCGCAAGTTGCACTGGGTCTTCTACGTCGTAAACAAGCGTCAATCGTGTGTAATCATGTGTTTCTTGAAGTTCCTGGCCGGTTGTCGTTCCGGAAACCTCCGCGGTGCCCAACTTCTTAGCAATTTTAATGGAACAATCTGGTGGCCCGAGCTTGACGAACCCATTAACGATGCGTTGTTGGTACGGGAATAGATTCTCGTACTCATCGAGTAAGACGACGAACATCGCTTCCGAAAGAGCCGGGAGCGTACTTCTGACGAGCTTGATTGTTCTTTGCAGCAACTTGATATCAAAGATCGCTACCGGCACAGACAGGGTCTCTCGGTATATGAATTTGCGGCGAATGTAGTTCGCGATGTCCCGATGGGTGTCCGACAGCTTTTCCAGAAGATCTTCGATAGCTTTCGCACGACCGTTTGTTGAAGGGAACAGAGCTGCGTCGAGCGACTTTACAAGCGTCTCCTCGTGGAGTCGATCGCAGCTCAAGTGAGATTGACGGATGGAAAAAACCACTTCGGAGAGTAGACTTTCAAGCAGACACACGACTAACTCTTGGGCAGCAATGTCAGTAATCTGCACGATCTCCGACTCAGGAAGTCCTTTCGGATCGCTGTTCGGATCTGAGATGATACCCGCATTGCAAATTGCTCCACGAGTAAGCTTCAGGTAGAAGCCGAAGACCTTGCATGGATCAGCTCGCTCCTTGTGACCGGATAGAAAATTCCTCGCGCGCAAGGATAGAAGCAACATAGACTTGCCGGTACCGCGCGAGCCTTCGAGGAAGCAGGGCTTCATTTCCTCCAGCGCTCCCATCTTGAGATTGTCTGGAGGGGCGAAGGTTTGGGCTAGGAGATCCGGACGATCTTCAAAATACTCAGCGCGAACGCGGCGGAAAGGGTTGCTGGAGTCTGCATGGAACGCTTCAGAGACCACGGAGGACGCAGTCTTATCTGGAAGAATCGTTCTACAGACCGCTTCGACTAGCTGTTGGAAAGAACTCGAAACGGATGTTTCTAGCTTCCCATAGACCTTGGGGCCAAGAAGCGGTGGGATTGGAGTATCGTCTAGCCGAACTACGATGCACGTTCCTCCGCCTTGGGCGACTTCATTCCAAAGAGCAGCATTGATTTCGAGTTTTTGCCATGCAGCCTTCTGCGTGTGTTGGGAGTACAGAATTATAACCGTGTGGGCATCGGCGATGCTCTGGTTCATGAAGGCGATTGAATCGTCTCCCAGGCCGAGCTCTCTGGTATCCACCTTGGTATCGTGCCCTGCGTTTCTGAGATCGAGCGCCAGTCGGTCCGCGACCGTCGAATCAGCCCCCGCGTGAGAGACGAAAATATGCTTCATCGGTGAATCAATCAGGCAGATTCGTCATGCGCTGCCGACGCATTCCCGTTAACAGTCGAACGCTTCATTGGCCTTTCGCTTGTAAAGGAACATTTTATTAGACCGCGCAGCACTCCGGGAAATCAAGAGACATAACCGCCCCTCGAGCTGGAACTTTTGTCGCTTCTCGCTGCGGTTGATGAACCCAACTGTATTCTCGCAGTTCGCCTGGAGCTGATTCGATACGATTGCTTTTGCGCTAAGCAAGCAACCGTCAGAACCGCGAACCCTCGTTGAGTTCATATCCGCGATAGCAGCTCGGCTCGACTCTCGGCCGTGTTCTCTACGGCGAGTCACTCCCAGCGAAGGTATTCCCCTACGGAGCACCGTACTTCTTTTCCGTCCTTTTTTCGCAAAGGACAAAGGATGTTTTACCATTCACTAAAGCTGCAGGCGTGAGATTCAAATCAGCTGCTTTCCACCGCCAATTTGCTTCGCGCTGAAGAAAGGCACACGATTTGCACACAGGTGGACGTTCGATTCCGGAGATGGCAACTGATCCAGAGTCTCAGTGGCACTTGCATGCCAAGTTTGCCGCTGGTTAAGGCCCGTCGCTTGCGCGCTTGCAGATCCCGTAGAAGCTACGCGCCTGCTTGCCAGGCATCGGCGCGATCTCCACATACTCCAAATGGCTCACGGCGAGTTTGCATGTCGACGACGGCATGAAACAAGAGACGCTAAACCACAGTGGGCTTCGCGTCGAGCATTACGAGCTCGTTGACATCCACTGATAGCCGTTTTACGTCCTGTAGATTGTCTCTTGATGGTGCGATCAAGTTCGGTAGTTCGAGCCTGATCGTTGTGCGAAGAAGCCACCAGACGAATCCACTCAACCGCTGCGTAAGCACTTGAGAATCAAATTGGCGAATAAAGACGACTCTCCCCTCAGATGGCTCAACTGCGACGCCTCGATCATCTCCTCGGTGGTCGTCGCTCTCCAGTCGATGTAGTGGCCTGCCTTTATTCCGAGTTCGCGAATGAATTCGCGCTGGGCCCTCCCGTTTCCTTCGCGAAACGGATGCGCTGCGTTCAGTTCGCCAAGAAAGTAGGCAGCGCGGCCGGCAAAGGTGTCGGCATCGAGCTCGATGAGATGGTTCTCGGCTGCCAGCTTCGTTAGGACTTGCTGGAGTGCGGGTTCCAGGAACGTAGCGAGTCCGAAAAGATGACCGCCCTTGGAAATATTCACCGTCCGAAACTGTCCCGCCCACTCGTATACGTCTTGGAAGATGTACCGATGGATCGCCTTCAAGTGGCCGACATCGAATCGCCCAGGAACTGGATTGTCGATCAACTCCGAGACGCGGTAGTGGGTTCGGCGTGCCTCGAAGCGCTCTAGCAATTCCGGATCAGTGAGACCGCGCAGATTCTTGAGGACGTTTGTGCCGGGATAGAGATACGGGTCCGAATTCTCGGGCGTCGAGCTCATCGATTGCGCTCCCTACTTGGGCTAGCGTCAATTCTCCACTGATGTATTGCTGGTACAGCGCTTTCACTCGCTCATCGAGCTCAAACCCTTCAAGGCGAACGGAAGCAAGGGCCTCCTCGTAAATTCGGGTGCGTCGGGCGCGCTCCGCT
>Ga0335081_10007647_pt1 | contig 17281 bp, 10 predicted proteins | sample Lox_Sample_35_FD_206713 | JGI IMG/M metagenome (GOLD analysis project Ga0335081, IMG submission 206713) | Soil microbial communities from Loxahatchee National Wildlife Refuge, Florida, United States - Lox_Sample_3.5 | ecosystem: Environmental > Terrestrial > Soil > Wetlands | place: USA... | reverse complement strand
TTATCGCAACTGTTTTGTTCGCAGCTTTGGCAGCGACCGTGTTTCTTTCAAGGACATCCGCCCAAGGTAAGCCCGCCGATATCGCTGGTGCCTGGGATATGGTGCAGGAGGGCCGGAATGGTCCCTTGCACCAGACGTTGACGATTCAGCAAACTGGCACGGCTCTGAAGGGATCCATAAAGGGTCCGAATGACGAAATCCCGTTCACGGGAAGCGTCTCGGGAAACAAAATAAGCTTCAGCCTGAAATTTAACGGACGAAACGGCGAAGAGATTCACGAATACGAAGGTACCGTTACGCCGGACGCGATGAGCGGAACAATGAAGGTGGCCGACCGCAGCATCGAGTGGTCCGCAAAGCGACCAACTCATTAGCTACAACAGCTAACCCTCTATCCAAACAATACTCGGAAGGCTCAAGCATCGCGATGTTAATGCGATTCCGACTCGCGGTACATTGCTCTCTGCCTGAACCCGCACGGAGATGCTTCTCGGGTTCCGCTGCGCGGGGCGCGCGGCAGCCACGTGGCCACGCTGGTCGAGCGTCATTCGCGGTTCTGCTAGGTTCAGTGCTTCGGTTACAACATCTGAAGAAGTCTCGACGCCAAGAGTAAGAACCTTTGCACGAGGGGCATGGTCGCGCAGCCGCCTTGCGACCTGTGTTCCATTTCAAAAGGCAGAATGTATAGTCCGGCAACGCTGGGTGAAAGAGCATGAGGCGCTAATCTGCGTTCCAAGCAGGGCTAGGCCTCTACTTTGCCTGGGGCTTTGCCTTAGCCCTTGCTGCCTGTGCAGCTATATTCTTTGCATCCGTCAAATCCGACTCATTCGTGCAGAATTGCTCTTCCCAGTCGTCATCTGCAGATGCTAGAGACCAACGACGAGGCGCCGAATTCCATGGCTTGGCCAGCACCACGGGATCTTCAATGGTGATCTGGTAGGAGATGAAGTTCATGGAGGCACGGGTAATGCGCTCGATGATGTGTTCCTGATCGCTATGCGCCCAGCCAGGTCCTCCGCCGGATAGTCCGTCCGGCCCGGCCAGCCCGGTAATCCCCATGCGCGTATCCAGAGCGATATCGTCGATGACCAAGGTATCTCCCTCCCAATGCGCGACGGAATCGCCGTTAAAAGTAGGGTCCGGATCCTTGTGGTGGGGACGCCCGTCGGTGTGTATCACGCGAATGTCCCTGGGGAATTCGATCAGCTGTACCAGCTGTCCGGGGGTTTGAACCAACTGCATGGGCCAGTTCTGAGTGATTTGCATCAAAATCGCACTGGGAACTCCCGCCCAATTGCACAGGTCGGCGAAGCTTGCCAGCCCTCCTTTCCCACGATATTTCGCTTCCATGCCAGGCTTGAATACAGGCGGCTCCTCCTGCACCTGGGTAGGGTCGAACTGTCTGCGAACCTCCTTGCCGAAAAAGGTCATGTAAGTCTTCTGGAGCATTCTTCCGGCGCCGTTTGGATACCAGCGTCCGGTCAGGTCGGGGTGCCCATCCGGCGTGCGGGGCGCGGGCCCGCCCGGCGGCAACTCTTTCACTTGCTCAAGCCCCCCGGCAATCGGCTTCGGGGCTGCGCCTTGCTGGGCGAACGAGGACGTGGAAAAGAAGCACACGGCCGCCAGGACTGCCACACTTCCCGCGTAATAGCCGAATCGTCCCTTCATCGCGCGAATCCTTTCCTCGTCATTTTTGCGTCATATCGGGCAAATGCTGGCGGACTTGATCGGCATTCAGGTTCTCGACGTTCTGTCCAAGAACTCGCGGTATTCCATCCGTCATCTCCAGGAGTTCCACTTCTCCTTTGTACTTCGCGCCGCCGGCCTTACTGGGGCACGCCCTGAAGGCTACGGGCTTCCCCACGCCGGCAAGAAAGTCATCTTTGGTCGTGCCGGCGCGCTTCAAGCTATTTGGGGAGATCGTTTCAAAGCTCCAGGCCGCTACCTTTCCGCTAGCGTCCTTCACGTCGATGTGCACATACGCGTGCGGATTCTGCCAGTCGATGCCCGTCAGGGTGCCTTGATTATCGAAGCACTTTGTGGGGTCGAACTCCACCGTGAATCCGTGGTGTGCGAAAGCGGGAGCCGCCGCAAAAAAGAGTGTGGCAACTGCGATTGAGATCCTGTGAAACCTATCGAGCATGGAAATCTCTCCAGCGGAGCCGATTTTTCAATCTTTGAGTGCGTATTCCTATGTGTTATCCATTGAAAACCAGCAGCCTTCCTCATTCGCTCTGGCATTAAGACACGGCGCTAGAAGGACAACTTCAAGCCGAACTGGACGTGGCGCGGCCCGCCTGACCCGAGCACGGGATTGGATGAGTCCCGCGTGTTCTGGGAGTGGCCAAACGATGAGGGAGTGGTTGGATCGGCACCAGGACCGGCAAAATCGGAACGGTTAAAGAAGTTGAAAAACTCCATTCGGAACTGTGCGCTATACCGTTCTTTCCACTTCCAGAGCTTGGCGACCGAAAAATCCACGTTTCTGTAGTTGGGACCCGCGAACATGCCTCCTGTCGCATCGCCCAGAGTTCCGAAGGCAGGAGGAGTGAGAACCCCTCCATTCTGTATGTAACAGCCTCCATTGTAGAGAGCGGCAACAGCGAGCTGTTGGAGCGTGGGGTTGCCGGCATAGGGAGCCTGGGCAGCGCTCAGGCAGGCTGATTGTATCGCGGCCGGCGCGGCCACAAACGTCGTGACGCAGCCGGTGTACTTGCCGTAGCAGGGAATGGCGTTTGGACCCGTAACAGCGAAGGCGGAACGAGGGCCGCTGTAATTCCAATACTGCACGACGCCGCCACCGATACCGGCGTTGGTGTTCTCGCCGGTCCCGAGCAAGTCGTCTCTGGTGGCATCGGAGGGCGTCCAAGAGAGCCCGGTCTGCAAAGTCAGGATCGCATTGACCGACCAGCCTTGAAGCATCTGTGCCGGGGACTTCATCCCGGGTATCTGGTATGTCGGGGAAAACGTAAAGCGCTGCCGCAGGTCGGTGGAGCTGCTTCCATAGTTGAGACGCAGGTTGTTGCCGTCGCTGGGAAGAACGTTTCTGGAATTCGTCACGCCTCCGCCGGGAGTAGCGAGGCTATGGGCCCAGACGTAGCCGGAGAGGAACGATAGCCCGCGATAGCCTCGGGCGACGACGGTTGCCTGCAGGGCGTTGTAGTTGGAAAAGGCGCCGGGCGTGTTGGTAATCTGGTCGATCTGGTTGAGGTAGGGGAACGTGGCGCGGTAGAGCCCCTTTGCGGCTTCGAGATTCGTATTTGCCGTGCACTTGTTGTAATTCGTCGCGGCACTTCCCAGACAGGTGTTCACCGTACCGGTGTCCCATCCGGTGCCAATCGCCGGCTGGTTGAGGTCGGTGATGTGCGCTTCGCCTGCGGCTTGATTGCCGACGTAGGCGACGTCAGCCGTTATTCTATTAGTGATGGCGCGCTGGACGTCCAGGTTCCACTCAACGGTAGAGGGTGCGCGATAGTTGGAAACTACGCCTCCGGTCTGGCAGGGAGTGGCGATGGTACAGGCCTGACCTGTATACGTGACGCCATTTTGCACGATGACCTGATTGGCGGTGGGAAATATGGGGGCGCCCGTCAGGTTCCAATTCCACTGCCCCGGGCAGACAGAGGTCGCACATGCGCCCAAGGTGAAGGTTGTGGAGTTGTGGCTATTGATGTCGGTACCGCTATTGTTCACGCCGATGCTGGGGATATTGGCCCCGAAGGGACTGGTAGGCATAAGACCAGAACCGATCAGGGAGAATGTATATGTGCCCGCGCCGGCGCGAACTACGGTCTTCCCGTTGCCTTGGACGTCCCAGGCCACGCCCAGCCGCGGCGAAAGATATCCCCAGCCGGCGTTGTACTCAGATGAAAGCGGCGCGCCCGGCCCGTATTGCTGGACGGCCGAAGTTGTATTGGGATTGACGTTGGGGTTGAAGTTGCCGATGTAATTGTTCCGCTCCGTGCCCGACCCGTAGTATTCGTAACGCAAGCCCAGATTCAGGGTCACTCTGGAGGTGGCGCGCCAATCATCCTGAAGGAATCCCGCGTACCAGTGATAGCGGTCATGCTGTTGAGGGTTACCCACGAAAATCGACCCGCTCGTCGGTATGCCCTGGAGGAAATTTTGCAGGCTTGAGAAAACGGCCGTGCCTTGGGCATTTCCAAATGAGAAGAGGTCGAAAATCATGTCCACGTATTCAAAACCCGCCTTGAAATTGTGATTCCCCCGCAAGTGAGAAATACTTTCCACCAGATCGAAGTCGCCTTCCGGGCCTGCGCGACCGGTGCGATCGTCGCCACCGCCTCCCCACAAGGTGAAGCCGGTAACTTGAATTTCCGGGAACCCGCCATACAAGGGATTCGTCACGCCGGTAGGCATCCCATAGCCCGACGGCCAAGGGGTTGAGGCCAGCATGTCGCCGTCGGGAGCCAATTCGTTGTTGACGACGTAGACGTAGCCTGCCCGCAGGTCGTTCACCCAGGTGGAACTTGGAGTCCAAACCCAGTCCCCGGAGATCTGCCGGCTGAATTGCGGAGCGGTGATTCCCCATTTAGCCTCGATGGCGCTCGGAGTTGAGGGAGAGGTAGGACCCGCGGCGCTGTAAGCCGTGGACTTGGACTCGTAAAACATGCCACTGAAATGGTTGTGTTCGCTGAATACGTAGTCGCCCTTAAACATCCCGTTATTCAGCGGGAAGGAGCTGTTTATACCCGGCGCAAAAAGTACTCCGTGCGGATTGGCCGCTGTGGGCTGAGCCGTGTTGTAAGGGAGCACATTCTCAACCGCGGATGACGCGGGCGAAACCGCGCAGGTCGCGGGGTTCAGGCCCACCAATTGCGCGCTGAGGGTATTGATCTTTGCCGTGCCCAAAAATTGACACGCGTTGACCAGGCTAAACTGATTGGTGGGATCCGCCGAGGCGGGCAACAGGATATCCGACGGGATCGTGGCGGTGGTAATCACATCACCCACGTAGTCGCGCAAAAACTCCGCACTGGTAAACCAGAAGAGCTTGTTTTTGAGAATCGGTCCGCCGGCCGTCGCGCCAAACTGCTCGAGCGTCGCCGGCGTGACGCCTCCGAAGAAATTGGCCGCGTCGGTGGCGCTGGCATCGCGCCCAAAGGCGTAGGCGGTGCCATGAATGCTATTGGTGCCCGATTTTATTCCGACGTTCACAACCGAGCCGTCCCTGAAGCCATCCTGGGCCTTGGGCATCTGCTCGGAGCTGAATTCCTGTATGGCATCGATGGGCACAAGGGAGCTGGAATCTCCTCCGTGATAGACATTATTCAAAATGGCGGAACCAGTGGTTTGGGAGATTCCTGCAATGCCGTCCAGCCGGAAGAGATCGTTTTGCGTGTGGCGGCCATTGGTGGTGGTGACGCCTGTACCAGCCCCCACCGCGGCATACACGGCCGGCCGCAGTTGCAGCAAGCGTTCGAAGTTGCGGCCATTCAAGGGCAGTTCATTTATGGCCTGATTGCTGACGGTTCCGCCCAAGACAGCGTCGGTCGTATTCACGGTAGCGGCTTCAGAGGTGACGGTCACCGATTCGGTCTGCTCGCCCGGCTGCAGCACCATATCGACGCGAACCGTTTGAGTCACTTCCACCTGCACGTTGGTATTTTCCGCCGGACGAAACCCCTTGGCCTCGGCGCGGACCGTATATGTCCCCGGGATAACGTTGATCGCGACGTATCCGCCGGTGCTATCGGTGACCAAAACTCGCGAGATGCCTCTGGCCACATCGGTCACCGTAACCGTGGCTCCGGCAATTGCGCCGCCGGACTGATCGAGCACTTCACCTTGAATGGTGCTCTGAATGGTTTGAGAAAACAGGGGCAGACAAATTAGACACAAGGTAATCATGACCCAAAACAACCGTGAGGCCGGCTTCACAACCCCTCCCCTGAACATGGCGGAAACCATGAATCCTCCTTGCCTTGTTGCGATGAATGCGAAACGCCGAGGCTTGTGACGCGCAGGTTACACGGGTTTCCTCGGTTGTCAAGCACAATGACTTTCCCCGCGAGCGCGTGCACCGGCGGCGCTACGGGAATCCACAATGAGCGTGCGACACCAATCATTCCCTTTCGAATTTGCAGTGGAATGAAAGCCGTGGAAAGAAGGGTGAGAAAATCGGTAGGAGCGGAAGTTCAAGCTCCGAACGTGCGCTCCGTTTGTAACTACGGGTGACACCGAGTGGCCGCCCTTTGCATTCTACTCCTTCGGCCTAACCTCCGGCAGGCCGGCAGGATGCTCGATCAAGGTGTCGTACCTGCGTGCCGTGTCGCACACGTTTTCCTGGAGCGTGTCGGTTTTCGAATCGAGCTTGAAGGATTTCTTCCATCCCGTCCAGGGCTTATCGCCCCACGCCTTCGGATCGTAATAGGTCATCTCCAATTGCAAGTGCGTGGCGTCGGTGAGCGTGTACCGCTCGACAAGGCGAAATGCTTCACTCGAATAGTGCCCCACGTTCTCGCTAATCCAGCGATGGCCTTGCTCGCCGTTATATCCGGTTGTGTCCACGACGAGCGTATTTCCTTCCCATTTGCCAATCGAGTCTCCATAGTAGCTGGGCAGCAGATCCTTAGGATGGTCGCGGTTGAGCCAGATCGTTCGCCATTCGCGATGGTACTCGAACATTTGGTAGATCCGATCCGGCAGCATGATGAACAGAATCGGATAGGCGTTGTAGTTGAAAGCTACCGGCGTGCCCTGCAACTCGCAATACTCGCCCGGATAGTGCCCCTCGGGAACGTTAGCGGGAACCCCATTTTCATCGACAGCATTTTGACCCGCCGTTGTCTGCGCCGAAGAGTTGCCTTTCGAGGTGGCATTCAGCCCGGCGTGCGAAATATTCTTCAGCATCAGGTGCTGCCGCGCCCAGTCCGTTAGAGGCGGCTCGGGGACAGAATTGTCGTCACCGTAGATCCGGCCCGTGCCAATCCACGATCCATTCAGATCACGAGGATCGAACTTTTTTGCCAAATCCGCCGCGGCCGAGGACGCAGGCTGCTGTGCGAAGAGGGCGGGACAGAGCGCCATCGCGGTAAGCAAGACTATGACCGTGCATCTCGTTTGAGTTTTCATTCTCGCCTCGCTTCGCTAAAACCCGCGCTGCAGGCCGCGGGACGTTGCCAGTCGTAAGCCCTCAGATCATCGATTACTCGGGGATGCGGGACTATTTGCACAGGTTGGGGCCGTGTGTCAAGCAAATCCGTGGAATGAGAAGCTGGCGGATTGCTGTCTTCCAGGGGGCCCCAGTTTGACAAGAAGAAACCCACTCGGCTAAAAGAGTGCCTGTCCCGGTGAGTGAAAGTCTGACTTTTCGACAAAGAGGAGTGTGTTTATGGTGGCCATCAAGCGCGTGTTGACGCTAGTCCTGTTGGCGGCAGTCAGCTATCCATTGTCGTTGTCTGCTCACCATGGCTATGCCGCGTATGATATGACCCAGACGTTAAGCCTCACTGGAACGGTCGTCGAAGTCCAACTGGCCAATCCGCATTCTTCCCTGTCTTTTGATGTCAAGGATGACAAGGGCAATGTAACCCGCTGGGCGGTCGAGTTCGGCCAATTGCGGGCCGTGGTAGCGCAGGGGTGGACCAGGGAAACGCTTAAGCCGGGCGATGAGATCAAGGTCACCCTTCGTCCCGCAAAGAACGGGGCCCATGTCGGCGTCCTGAACGGCAAGATCATGTTGGCCGACGGCCGGCCCTTGGCCTTGAAATCGTCGCAAGAACAGTAGTTTGCAACCGCGCCGGACGATCAAACGACGCAAAATGGAGAATTTGACGCCCGCGCAACTTCGCGCTAAAAAGCAATGAACCGCGGCTGAGCCTGGAAATATTTTGGTACGTCTCAACGGGAGGATGGAATGCGAAGGATGCGAGGTTTTGAAAGACTGTCGCTCGGGCCCACGCTTGTGCACGTGGCGACGCTACTCGCCATTTTGTGGACGGTTTCACCATCAACGTTTGCCCAGAATGTGCAGGGTGGAACAAGTGGAGTCGCCCAAGAGCGCACCTCGGCGGGATCCGAGAATTGGCATGTAGTGCCGCCGGGCGGGCCGGCACCCCGTACGAAGGATGGACATCCGGACCTCAATGGAGTGTGGTTTCCCAACAGCGCCGGCCGGCAGGTGCAGAGGGCTTACCCCATTGATCCGGCTGCGCGCAGGCAATTCGATCCAAAGGCGACACCGGAAGAGAAGCCGGTACTGCTCCCCGGAGCCGCGGATAAATTCAGGAGGCAGCAGCAACGCTATGGAGATTGTGCTCTGCCGGGTACGCCGGGCACCTTGCTGGAAGAGAATGTCCTGACTTGGCCCATCCAACTCATTCAAACTGCAGATCGCCTGCTCATGTTCATCGAGTATCCGATGGATTTTCGTATCATCCATACGGATGGACGCCCGCACCCGAAAGATCCCGATCCCACTTTCAACGGCAATTCCGTGGCTCACTGGGAAGGAGACACGCTGGTGGTCGACACGATCGCCATCGACGAAAGGGCAAATTTTGGAGGCTTTTTTCACAGCGATCAAGAGCACGTAATCGAACGTTACAGCCGTCCCTCGAAAAACTACATCATTCAGGAAATTACGGTTGAAGACCCGCTGGTTCTGGCGAAGCCTTGGAAGTCAGCGCCTCGCAAGTGGTCGCTGTCGGTGGTCGCAGACGATGATTTGGAGGAGTTCTTCTGCACGACCAACGAAGAGCCCCAGGAATGGCAGAAGGAGGGTCGTCCGTCGAACGTCCAACTGGGAAATCCTCCTTCTAGCAACTAGCCGCGTAACCACCGCGTCCGCCAACTGAGCCGGTTCGGGAGGCGGTCGAGCGAATCCGGCAGCGATGGAGTGTCGCATAATATCGTTACCAGCGTTATCGCTTGAATTATGATTAAGCGTTTCATCTTGATCATCCTTATAGGACTAAAGGCCTGTGTTGCTCGCAGCACGGCGCTAACGAGATAGCTGTGATGTTGATCACTAGGGTGTAGTCAGCGCAAGCCCGACAGTCAGCACAAAATATTGTGCGCAGCTTCGAATTTCGGGGTGTTTCAGCACAACAGATTTTGAACCTCGCATCCCTTCGCAAGAATGGTCAAGGCGTACGTACTCCGGCCTAATTCGCAGGCGATCCTACTCGTAGGCATCCCAAATGTTTTTTGCCGCAACAACGAGAAGCCTTCAGACAAAGCGGAGTCCGTTGAAATTCCCCGGTAAGAATTACTCCTGCGACATAAGGCGCAATTTTCGCGATGAACTGTGACGACTTACCCTTTACGAGGGGATTGTTCGACGTTAAGCAGAACACCAGGCATCACTATTTCCAGGCATTCTTGCCGTGCGGAGTCGCACATTCGATCACTGTAGAGTTTCCCTGATCGGCTCCCGATTGCGGCTCGAATTCTATCTGTGACCACCGGCCACATCGCTTACATTTGATTTCCAGTGGAATAGCCATTGGGAAATCGTAGCAAAAATCGTGCTTTTTTAGTCGGGTTTTCAAAAAGTAGGCTTCTGCCAAATAGAGTTGGAACCGCTGTCGGGCATTCGATCATCTTACGAGAGAACATCCAATCGGAGCTGCTCGGAACGCATGAACCATCTCCTTTTGACCGGCGTACCAGCCACCGGAAAGACTTGCATAGGAAATCACCTCGCCGATAAATACGACTTTCAGCATCTCGATATGGAAATTGATAAGGTCCTCGCCGCGTTTCCCCAAGACCGAGGCGGCTTCAAGGGCTGTGATCAGTTGGGGCTTCTCTCCCGATCATGTTGCAGATGTTTTGTTTTTAAAGGAACACGGATGGTTTGTAGTGTGGTTTGATGGAGACCGTCCCGCTGCCCTGAAAAGTTTCATTGCGCGTGGAACTGTGCCAGAGGCAGCTTTCTATGCGAAAATGTTCGCTATCGAAAGACAACGTGTTCCGGAGCGGATTGCGCCTCATGCTTGCGTTGACCCGTTCGATCAGTCTATGTTTCGTCCATTAGACGATATCGTTCAACAGTTACTTCGCCTCTCAACTATTTGAGACATTTCGACACAAAGAGTTGCCAAACTAGTTCTCCACATTACAAACGGCCCTTTTTCAGGACCGAAGCCGCTGCGTCTCGCTCATTAGAACTTGAGCGTTTGTGAATCGGGGAATTATGGTCGGGCTGCGCACGCGCTCTTCAGTTCGTTTGCAAACTCCGCCCCAATCTGTTCGCGGTTCGTGGGCCTCGTAGTCTCAATGTGGGTATGCGTGTAGACCATGGCAGTGCCGGGTCTCAACTATCTCCGCACTGGCCGCAAAGCCGATGGTCAATAGTTGGTAGTTGTACCTGACGACCAAGCCGCTCGGCAGCTTCTTAACCCACTCGTCCGAGTCCGCAGCCACATCTCACCCTGCGGGAGGCTCGCGGGCTGGGTGGGCGCTTACCTCACCGGAATTGGCGAGAGACTATATTCGTCCTGCCGTAGGTGTCAACCGAGGGAGGCCCCGTCCAGCTAGGTGGCGCTTTCAGGCAGACAGTCTAATGTACGGCGGGGGAAGACATAGTTTTGTCCGAGGCACGGTGTTGGCGAGAATTTGAGGTTAGGGCAGTGTAATGAATTTGTAATGGTTTTCGGTTCAAGACAGGTCAAATCGCGTACAAACGATTCAACCCGCGCGGATCTTAAGTCGTTGAGGACTATAGTACAATCCACAACTTTCAAAACCCGTCAAAACCGTCCCTGTATTATGAGTCCGCTGCTCTGACCGCTGAGCTACGGGCCCGCAAAACCAAGCCCTCAATTTAACATGGGTTAGCCAAGTGCGGTCGCGGCGTTCTATGCCCCGGGAATCCTTTTTTTCGAAGTTGCCGACCTACTGGCCAGGCGGACGATTGACAGGTTTCCCACTGTCTTTCTCGCTGGCGACGTCGCCGTAGTCTTTATTGTATTGTTCGATCTCCGATGGGATGCACATCATCTCCGTCACGTGGTAATCGGGAGATTGCAACCTCATAGGAAACTTCATGGCGACCCAGGGCTTCGTGTACATCTTCGGATCGTCAATCGTTACCGTCAGCTCCAAGTTGCCTTGGTCTACGCGATGGAACCTTTCCTCCACTTGCATAGCATCGCTGGAGGGACGACCCGTTTCGTCAAGCCAGAGTTTCTCATCGCCTGTTATCCCAATCGTCCGGACGACCAGTGTGTTATCGTCCACCCATTTCCCAACCGAATATCCGTAATACTGCGGCTGCGGAATCTCTTTGGGGAGTTCTCGTCCATCCGTCCAGATTACGCGCCAGATCTTTTGAAATTCATACAAGATCACTACCTTTTCGGGGGTCTGAAGGATTTGCGTGTGCCTGATTTGATAAAAATCCGCGCGTGGAAACCCTAAGGGATCGCACTTGTTTCTAGGGTCATTGCTAAGTCCCGAGACAACTCTAAGGTACCCCTCCAGCGGCTTATGAGATTTCAAGGTCTGTAATCCCAAAGGAGTGTAAGGCGGATCATGCTCCGGCTTCCCGTCAAAGGGCATATCCCGCGGGCCAGAAGCCATGATTCCGTCCCCGGGCCCGCGGGTTGGTTCCCAAGTCCCGGAAATGTCATGGCGCGGAGCGGGGCCGGGCTTCTGGCCATGGAACGGATCCGTTACGGGCCGCCCCCAACCGTCGACAAGCTTAAGCTGAGCGGGATTTGCCGCTTGAGTTTTCGACGCATCGAGCTGTGCACGCTGGGCATTTTGAGCATGCATGGGAGCTAGCGACAGCACTACCGCTGCAACTAACAAAATCGCGCCGATGTAGCCTCTTCGCATTTCAAACCTCTCACGGGTAAATGATTTCGATATCGCGAAAACTCTCGTATTCACTGCCGCCCTACCAAGGCTTACCGCCCACGGAACGGATACGCCTCCCCTGTGGGACCGCCTTCGGGGTTGCCAACTGTTTTCAAATAGTCCGCCAGCTCCGATGGCGAGCAGATCATCTCTCGAATATCGAAATCGGCCGGCTGCAATCTCATCGGGAATTTGTCCAGGGCCAGCCAGGGTTTCGTATAGATCTTCGGGTCGGTGATCGTGACCGTAAGCTCCAGGATGTCATGATTCACGCGATGGAACCGTTCCTCGACGCGCAATTCGTCGCTGTGGGGGCGGCCACTATTATCGATCCAGGTTCTTTCATCAGTGCCGACGGTCTCGATCACTAAAGTGGTGTCGTCCACCCACTTGCCAATAGAATATCCGTACCACCGAGGCTCCAAAGAATCTACCCAATCCTTGGGGAACTCTCGTCCGTCCGTCCAGATCGTACGCCAGGCCTGATCATATTCGTACAACATCAGCGTTTCGCGTTCCGTCTGGACGATCTGCAGGCCCCTGAGGTTATAGAGGTCCTCGCGGGGAAAGCCCAGACGGTCACAGTAGAGGTTCGCGGGATCATTGGTGTCCCTTGCACCCACTGAGGTGAAGCCTTGCGTCGGCTTATTGGCTTTGAACATTTGCTGGCCCAATGGCGTCATGGGCAAAGTATGCTTCCCGTCCGAGGGGTTGGCCTTCGCGCCAGATGCTTGGACTCCGTCGCGCCACCCGTTAGCCGGCTCCCAAATTCCAGACATGTCATGGCGAGGGGCTGGGGCTGGAGTCTGGGTGCTCGGGGCTTGGCTTTCGATTCGGCCCCAACCGTCGATGTGTAGCGGGGAGGATTCATCCACGGATTGATCCTTCACTGCTCCCGATTGTCCGCGCTGAGGGGTTTGAGCGCGCGCAAAAGTAGAGGGTATCAACGCTGCAATCAGTACGATCGTTGAGGCCGCGCAGCGTTTTTGCATTTCGGGTCCCTCCCTCGTTCAATTTCAGCTTTGGATTAGAGGCCGCAGACCGATTGCCGGCGACTGATCGTGAGCGCCTTCGGTGAGCGCCACGATAGCCTTTAATTAAAGCCGCCGTAACTCTTGCCGTTGACTACGATCTTGCTGGGACGCCCCACCAGCGCGCCATTCTTGGCTACTCTCGCGGTAACGGTGGCCATTTCTCCGGCCTTGAACGTATGCCTGGTCAAGCCATAGCCGACTAAGGTTGCCGGTGCGTTTTCCTCGAAGACCCAATGATCGACTTCGCCTTTTTCGTTCATCACATCCATTTTCAGCCAGCTATGAGGATTGGCCCAGACCCATGCGGTAATGGTTCCTGTCACCGTAATTTGTTTCGAATTGTCGATGGCCGCATTGCCGTGATGCGCAAACACGGGAAGCGCGACCATAATCAGAAGGCCCGCAAGGAAAATGTCCCGGGTTCTCATACGATCCTCCTCCTCCCTTTTCGGCCTAGCTTAACGCCAACCTCGCAATGTCCAAAGCGATCTGTCCTGTCCTTTATAGGCCGCCAGAGAACGTCGCAGCTAGAAAATAAACTTTGCCCCAAGCTGAACCTTGCGCGGCCCTCCAGTTCCGAACACTGGCGCTCCGTGAGCTACGTCCGGGGTGCCCGGCGAAACACCAAACAGGTTGGGCGTGAGCGGAGTGGAATTCGCTCCCGACTTGGAGCCCGGCCCGCCGAGAATGGTTGAGTTCAGAACGTTAAAGCACTCCGCGCGAAACTGGAACTTAACGCGTTCTGTAAGGTTCCAGTTCTTAACCACGGAAAGATCCCATTCGCCGAACCCCGGCGCTCGCAGCTGGTTCCTACCCATATTGCCGTATGTGCCCTGCGCTGGCGGAACGATCACAGAGCCATTCGACAGATAGCAGCCAAAGTTGCTCAACGCAGCCAGCCCCGTGGCATTCTTGTCGCTGCTGGGCACGCTGGGGTTGACAGGTAAACCGGCGGACGCAGTAATGCACTGCCCGGGCATGTTCGCTACCTTTTGCGCTGCAGTGGCTGCTCCGGCCGGAATGGGAACTGTCGTACACCCGGGCGTCGCGGCGAAGCTGCTCCCGGTAATGCCATAGCAGGGGAATATTTGGTTGTTGGCCGTAAAATCACCGTTATTCCCGAACAGATCCCAGCGATCAACTTTCTCGCCGGTTCCGCTGAAGTCGGATTTGGTATCCAGGGCCTCATAGGGGGTTTGGTTAAACCAGTGGACCGTGGTGTTCATCTGCCAGCCTTCCAGCATCTGTCCGGGCGATTTCTTTCCGGGAATCAAATAGGTCCCCTCAAACGTAATGCGGTGGCGGTAGTCGAACTCCGAGTTCCCATATACCGAAGTGGGATTCGAGGGTTGCGCTATGTAACCATGTGACTCCGAGGCCATGTCGAGGGCGTGACCCCAGGTGTAATTCAGGCCATAAGACAGACCGTGCACTGCCCGCTGCTTTAAGCCGACCTGCAACGCGTTGTAATTGGAAATGGCTATGGGCACTATTTCCCCAATCGATCCCAGGTATGGAAATTGGCTGTAGTAGGGCCTCCTTTGTTGTTCACCCGCCGTGGTGCCGGGTGTGGGTTGATTGAGGTCCTCCAGGGTTTGTTCATTGGCGCCGTGATTGCCAACGTAGTTCACATCCAACGTGATATCGCTGGTGATGGCATGCTGAACGCCGAGGTTCCATTCCCCTACAATTCCCGGCGTAAGATCTGGGTCAACGACGGTCAGACTGCAGGGAGCGGGTTGAGGAGCTATACCATTGCCGCACGAAATCGTCGAACTGGTGGGTAGGGTTCCAAAAAGCGGCGTGTTCAACGCCCAATTCGCCTGAATCACGGAGCCTAATCCGGTGAGCGTGCCGTTATTGAGGGTACCCGTGCCCTTTACTGTGCTGCCGTTTGCCAAAGTGTACGTGCCCCCGGTGGGAACCGCATAAACTGCCGCCGTGGTGGAAACAAGTTGGGTAATAAAGGGCAGGAAGAATACGCCACCCGCTGCACGGACAACGGTCGTTCCTTTACCCGTCACGTCCCAGGCGACTCCCAGGCGCGGTCCCAAATCCTTCTTGGTAGACTTCCAGAGAGACTGCGAGTTCGTCTGCTGGGATAACCCGGTGGAGGAGTTGGGGTCGAACCCACCTGCCGCATTCGTCGCGCTCCTCATGGGCGCCTCAAACTCATATCGCAGCCCGAGGTTCACAGTGACTTTGGGGGCGATCCGCCAATCATCCTGAATGAAGGTCCAGTAGCTCTTCCAGTTAAAGTTTTCCGTTGGATTTCCCACAGCCACGGTATTAAACGTCGTTGCTGGATTGGGTATCCCCGCCAGAAAGGCTTGTAGGGCCGTCAGATTGCCGGCAGCAACAAAATCGATTGCGCCTCGTTGAGCCGAGGGGCCCGTTGTACCGGTCCAGTCATTCTGACGGACCCCGCCCCCGAACTTGAGTGCGTGGTTGCCAATGATGCGCGAAACCACATCTTGCCCTTGGTAAAAGACGGTAAGCACGTTGGTACCGAGCGTGCTGCCCGCGGCCGTATAACTACCTATTGTAAAAGTGGGGATTCCACAGGCGGGCACCCCGGATACCAAACCGAACTGAGTCGCGTAGTCTGGGCTTCCAGCAACTGCTGGAACAGATCCTGCCGGAAGACAATCCCCCGAATAAGCCGATTGGTGAATTCGGTCAGTGCCAACCACTGCCTCATTCACCCATTCTGAATTCGGAGTGAACACCCAATCCAGCCGCGCCACCTGGGAGCGTATGTGATATTGGCCCTGCCAATAGGGCTCTAGTACGGCGGTTGTGCCCGCGGCAATGGGTTTGCCGTCGCCGTAGGCGTACACCACGTTCATTGTATTTTTGTCACTCAGGACATAGTCGACTTTCCCGACGAGGTTATTCGAATAATCGCTTGTGGGAAAAGCGACAGTCTCCGAGGTTGTCGGTGCGGATTGCCCAAAGAGACCCTTGTTCACGTCGCAAGAAATAAGCGCCGGATTCGTTGGATGGCTGGCGGGATTCGTGCAACCCGCCATGTTCAAGCTGAGCTGGCTGACTGCCACGCTAGCCGCGTTCATTTGCGCTATGGCATCGGGAAAACTTCCCGCCGCTCCAACGGCCCCGCCTCCGAGCGACGCTGTGGTTGGCACTGAGGCCACCTTGGGAGTTGTTATCGAATACTGCTGATACTCGTAATTCCCAAAGTAGAAGAGCTTATCCTTCTTGATGGGTCCGCCTAGGCTCACGCCCCATTGATGGACCTCATCGACCTGCTTGGTGGTGAGGAACGCGTTCCTGGCTTCCAGAGCGCTGTCACGGCCAAAAGCGTATGCCGTACCGTGAATCGCGTTGGTGCCCGATTTGAATCCCATATTGATGTAGGCGCCCGGCTCGCCTCCGAATTCCGCTTTGGGATTGTCCATAACGTTGATTTCTTGAATGGAGTCGACGGGAAGCAGGTTTGCTTGCTCGGGTCCACCGCTTCCCGAACCTGCTCCCAGAATCGGGCTGGCGCCCGTATTGATGTTCGTACTGAACAGACCCTCTACTAAGTACGCGTTGGCGGAGCTTCTTTGGCCATTGCTGACGTAGGAGTCCGGCCCACCCCCAGGCTGCATTACAACATTCGGACTCTGCAACAGAAGATGCAGATAATTACGGCCGCTCAGCGGCAATTCAGACAGAGCGCGGTTATCAACCACCGAGCTCAACGTAGCGTTCGTCGTATTAATGGCCGGGGCTGCCTCCGTCACCGTGACCGTCTGGGTTTGCGCCCCTACAGCGAGTGAAGCGTCCACACGAACGTCCTGGCCGACCACCACCGCGATGTTTTGCCGGTCGAATCCGGCGAATCCCGACGCCTGGACGGTCAACCTATACTGGCCGGGAAGCAAGTTGGAAGCTACATATTCGCCCCCGCTATCGGTAACCAGAGTGCGCGCTACGCCTCTGGTCACATCCAGGACTGTCACGTTAGCCCCGGCGACGACAGCGCCGCTTGGGTCCCTGACTACCCCCAAAATCCTGCCGGTAGTACCCTGCGACCAGGAGGGCAGGCAACACACGAATGTCGCCAACCCCGCGACCAAGATCAGTGCAATTCTCTTTCGGCCAAGGGACGCGAATGGTTCACAGGACATTTCACTACCCTCCTAAAGATTGAACCCTCGACTACGGAGGCGAGAGGTGCCCATGCACACTCGTTCGCTTACTTTTGAACTTTAGTCTTTATCCCGATGGAACCCCGGAATTGCAGGAGCAACTAACATCACCCCCGACGAAAGGTCAAGCATAAAGTTTATTGTGTCGCAGCAAAATGAGAATGTCCGGTTTGTGCAAAGTAGAAATGTCCGGTTTCATCCAGGGCGGGAGGGGGGATGGAATCGGAGCGAATCGAGTTGAGCGTCAAAGAACGGGAGCGG
>Ga0335081_10007646_pt1 | contig 17281 bp, 17 predicted proteins | sample Lox_Sample_35_FD_206713 | JGI IMG/M metagenome (GOLD analysis project Ga0335081, IMG submission 206713) | Soil microbial communities from Loxahatchee National Wildlife Refuge, Florida, United States - Lox_Sample_3.5 | ecosystem: Environmental > Terrestrial > Soil > Wetlands | place: USA... | reverse complement strand
ACCAGGTCGCCGTTGAAGGCCGCCGTCCCGGAAGTCACCTTGAACGTCGCGCTCACGCTCGCACCTGCCGCTACCGGCTCGGCGATGGTTACCGCCGTCTTGGCCCCGCCCGAAGCCACGGACGTCCACCCCTTCGGCACCGTGATGCTCAAAGTGACACCGGTCGCCGGCGCCCCCGTGGTATTCGTGAACGTCACGGTGGTGTCCTGCGACGACCCCGGCACGAACGTCTGTAGCCCCGGCGGCGCAGCCGTTGCCGTAGCCGGCGCCACGCTCAGCCGCGGCACGTCGTATCTGGCAGCGACGACGTTGGCGTGTACCAACTGGTCGGTAGCGTTCGTCGGGAACGTGCCCGCCGCCGTCATCGCGCCTTCATAGAAGGTGCCCTGCGAGCCGACGCTGTTGTCGCCGCCGTTTCCCAGCAGGATGGCGCCCTGTTTGCGCATCGGGTCATAGGTGTGGTCCACACGCGGTCCGTCGAACATCACCGTCAGGTCGCCCTTCTGCGCGTCGCCGCCCATCGAAGTCCAGTGGTGCGGCTCTCCCTTGGCCACCCCGGTCACGAATCGCCACGTGATGCTCGGCAGGTTTGCACAGTTCTTGATTCCATCGGGGTTGACGCAACCCACCAGGTTGTTCTCCTGGTCGGTCATCACCCACGGCCCGGGCCCGCTCCCGCGAAACCAGGCGCCGGCGTTGCCGTAGTACGTGGTCTCCATCGTGCCGTTGTCGTCGTCGCGGCTGTCGATCTCGGCGTTGCCGTAGTCGAAACAGCAGCCCGAGTTGTAGTGCTGGCCGTTGATCACCCAGTACTGCCCCTCCGCTTGATCGTCCACCGCGGTGCCCTTCACATCGTTCTGGCGCAGGCCCATGCCCGGCGCGATGAAAACGCCGTAGACCTTGTGGCCCATAATCGTTACCGGCGCCCAGTCGGCCACCGGCAGATTGTTGAACCCGCCCATGGCCGGGCCGCTGAATCCGCCGCGCGGCGCCTGGATCAGGTTGTTGTGCTTCGGCGATTGGTCGTAGACGATCGCGATCCAGCAGTACGTGTTGGCGCAGAACGTATCCTGCGCGGCCGCGTTCGCGTATCCGCCCGCATCCGGCACCGGCGACGCCGTGGGCCGTACGACGCCGATGTCCAGCGTCTTGCCGTCCGACTGGCGCAGCACCTGGTAGAGCGGCCCGTTATAGGAGGCGTACAGCGCGCGCGTAGTGCTGTGCGCCGCCACGCAGGGGTTGCCTGCGGCGGCGTAGATGTCGCACGGACCTCGCGGCCGGGGCGGAGCCTCGCCCGCCGGTGTGGCCGTCGTCAACGCGGCGCCAATCAGCGTGAGCGCCCCTGCGAGCAGTAGCACAACATCGATTCTCGTTTTCATGCTTACCCGATCGAATCTTCCAGTGTAGTCTCAGTAAATCACACCCGCCGCGCCAGGCGCTGCACTGTCAATCCGTGTCCATCCGCGTCCATCCGCGGCTGGTCCTTTTCCAGCATCCCGCCAGAACCTGCTCGCCCCGCTTGTTTTTCGCCTCTTGAAAGCCGCTACAATTGCGGTCGCATGCACAAGCCAGTTCCGCTGGCGCTGCTGCTGTCGTTCGTCGGGATTTCATCGGGAGCACAGGCGCAGTCGCTCGAGCCCGGAGGTGAATCGTTCACCCTTTCGGCCCGCTGGTCGCAATATCTGCATCGGACATTCGGAGCCACGCGTTTGGGCATTCTCGCGGCCGAAACGGCTGTTGACCAGGGCCTTGGCGACCCGGCCTGTTGGGACGATTCGGCCACCTCCTACGTGCAACGGTATGCCCGGGCGTTTGACCGGCGATTGATCAAGAACACGGTCGAATTCGCCACCGGGGCACTGACCGGTGAAGACCTGCGGTATCGGCAATCGCGATCCCGCTCCACCCGGGCGCGATTCTGGAACGCCCTCCAGTCTTCTGTCACGGCGCGAATGCCCGATGGAACCCGGCGGCCTGCGTACACGCGGTTCTTCGCCAGCGCCACCACGGAGCTGTCCACGGCTCACTGGACTGGACAACGGATTCAAACCGTCTGGTTACTCCAGTCCATGGGATGGTCCACTCTCGACCAGGTGCAAACCAACCTGCTTGATGAGTTCGGCCCCGACCTTCGCCGCACTGCCGGGCGGATATGGGACGCAGCCCGCAATCGAACTCGGATCGGACCCGCGACGGTTAGGGATCGGTCCCGGCCCTGATAGCGCGGAATCCGCCACGGTCACTCCACGGTCGATGCGCCGGCGCAAGCCCCATGCCGGGCCGATACGATTCTCAGCGCTTCGTTGAATCGCGCTTGCCGCACGTTGTGCAAAAGCCGCTCCCAATGAACCCGGCCATAAACGATCTTCATCTGGTTGTCATCTAAAGTGACCTCGCCCGCCCAGAAGCGCCGCTGAAAGTCCCCGAATTCCGGCACCGTCTCACTCCAGTCGATCGGCTTGCCCGCCCAGCCCACGAACAGGAAGGCCATGGCGTAGAATATGTGCGCGATCTGCTGCATGAGAAAGAACCGGGCTAGTTGGTACTCATCCGGCGCTCCTCCAAAATACTCCTGAAGATAGGCCCTTTCCTCCGCGTCGTTGGTGACCAGCATATTCGCCACCACCGCCAGGTCGGCATACCGGTCGTTCCGGAAAGCTGCTTCCCAATCCACCAGCCACACGCGCCGTCCGTCGAAAAGCATATTGTCCGGCTTGAACAGGTCGTTGTGGCTCGACACCATGTCCCGATCGTGATGCGGATAAACCGCCGCCACCTGCGCGTACCGGGCGAATAGCTCGTCGCACTCGCCGCCGGGAAAAATTTTCGCCGCCCGAAACTTTTCGAGGAACCCGTCCACCGCAGTTCCTTTGTTCATCAGGAACATGCACGAGGTGTTGATATGGCCTGGCACTTCGGGAAACGGCGGCAGCCCGTGCAGCGACCGCAGCGCGGCGGGTACCCGAACCAACGCCTCGCCAGCCGGAAACGGGACTGTTTCCACAAAATCCTCGATCGACATCCGGTCTGCCGTGCTCATGTACCAGACGCGCGGCGCCAGGCCGGCTTGAGCCGCCGCCTTCATGCAGCCGTAGTGGCGCGCCGGATCGTTGGTCCGCTTGCTGATCTTCAACAGAAAGGGAGATCCTCGCACCACGATGCGAAAGACCAGCGACGCCGCGAGACCCTTCATCATGCGGACGTCTTCCATCTCTGTTGCCCCGAAAGCCTCTTGCAGGCCGCGAGCCACGGCTGCACGGTACTCTTGCGGAATCATGAAGTCCTCCGTTTGGGTTGGTAAAGGAAAGATGCGTCGAAACCAAATTCGCCGCTACGGGCAACGGTCTTCCGGTCGCGTGCTCCGCTGGTAGCCGCCCGTAGTTTTCACCGCTCAAATGCCCATCACTTCGGTGTCACATGAAACAGTCCGCCCGGATTCGCGTCCTCCAGCATCCATAACGACCCGTCGGGCCCTTCTTCGACATCGCGTATGCGATGGCCCACGTCCCAGCGCTCGGCTGCCTTGGCGCCCCCGTGGCCGTCGAAGACCACGCGCGTGAGCGACTTGCTCGCCAGGCCGCTGATCAGCCCGTTGCCGTTCCATTGCGGGAGGATCTTGCTGCCGTGGTAGAACATCAGGTTGCCCGGCGCGATTACCGGCACCCAATACAGCACCGGCTTCGCCAGGTCCGGCCGCGTGTCGGGCTTGTCAATGGGCACGCCGTTATAGTTCTCGCCGTACGAGACCAGCGGCCATCCATAATTCTTGCTCTTCTCGATCAGGTTCAGCTCGTCGCCGCCGCGCGGGCCATGCTCCACCTCCCACAATTCGCCGGTGGGCGAAAACGCCAGCCCGTACGGCGTGCGCACGCCGCTGGCCCACGTTTCGGCCGGCGTCAGGTTGGGACCGTCGAAGGTATAGGTCCTGACCACCTTCGCGGTCTTCGCGGCTTCCGTGTCGCGCGGCGGATCGATCAGCGGAATCGTGGCAGCGCCGGTCTTGCCGAAATTGGGATTGCCCGGAGCAGGTTTGCCGTCCAGCGTCAGCCGCAGAATCTTGCCCTCGGGCTGATCTGGATCCTGGGCCGGAGTCATGCGCTGGCGGTCGCCCACCGCCAGAAACAGATACTTGCCGTCCGGCGAGAAAGCAATCTGTGCCCCCTCCTGCCCGCCTTTGCCCGTCGGCCTCTGGCGCCAAAGCACCTCGAAGTTCTCGAGTTTCGCGGACGTGGCGGTGGCGTTCAGCTTGGCGCGCGCCATCGCCAGCCCTCCGCCATACTCGCCCGGTTCGGCATAGGTGAGGTAAATACTGTGGTCGGTCGCGTAATGCGGCGAGAGGAAGACGCCGTGCATCCCGCTCTGGCCCTGCCAATAAACCGCGGGCGTGTTCTCCACCTGGATCTTCTCTCCCTGCTGGGAAACCAGCCACACCGGCCCGGGCTTTTCGGTGATCAGCATGCGGCCATCGGGCAGGAACGCCAGCCGCCAGGGCAATTTGAATGTTGCCACCGTGGTCATGGTGAACGGCAGGCTGGCTTCCGGCTTCTGTTCGCCCACATTCACCTGCGCCCAGGCCGTCGACGCCACTGAGAGAAGTAGCGCCGCATTCGCCAATTTCATCGTCATTTCTCCTCGCTTCTATTGAGCCCCAGCCCCAAGCCGTCCGGCGCTGAAGAATTCACTATATTCTGACAGTCTATCCTTTCACGCTTCGAACTTTGGGACTCCCGGTCAGGCGAACGCGTACTTCAAAATGGTATTTTCCTCCTGTGGACGAAGCACAGCGGCTGCGCGAAATCGTTCTTGATTCGCTCGATCGGGAGCAGGATGCGAGCGGTTTCGCCCGGCACGCGTATCGAAGCCGGACACAGTTTTATCGCGTGTTCCGCGCGATGATCGAGGAGACGCCGGTTGCCATGCGCCGGCGGTTGCTGCTGGAGAGGGCGGCCTGGCAGTTGTCTCGCACCCGGCTCTCCGTGACAGACATCGGTCTCGACGCGAATTACGGATCGCTGGAAGCCTTCACCCGGGCATTCCGCAATGCCTTCGGCGTTTCGCCGAGCCTCTATCGCCGCATGGGCGCAACCTATACTCACCTGCATTCCGCCAATGGAATTCACTACTGTTCCGGCGGGAATGACACGAAAGGAGCAGCTCGATTTATGGATCTCTTTGACATCTTCTCCGGCCAGGAGTCCTGGCATACGCGGCGTCTTCTCGACCTGGCGAAGACGCTGAACGACGAACAGTTGGACCGCCCTCTGAAAAACCGCATTCATGTATTTCCATGGGATGGTCCGGATCAGAGCCTGCGCCAGCTTCTGGACCGGATGGTTCAAACCAAGGAAGCCTGGGCCGCGGCGCTGACGGGCGGCAGCGCGCCCCTGTTTGACAATGCCCCGCCCCGGGAACGCACTCCTTCGGCCATGCTGGAGCGCCTGGAAAAAGCCGATCGGGGGTTTCACGGCGTCCTCACCGACGTGCGCGATCGGAGCGCCTGGCAGGACACCTTTGTCGATGCGTTGTGCGAACCCCCGGAAACCTTCACTTTTGGCGGCATGTTCGCACACGTGATTACCTTCAATGCCTACCGGCGGATGGTTGCCATCGATGTGCTGCGCGGCCTTGGAGTGAATGTCGAAGGCGTTGGCTGTCCCATGGAGTACCTCGAGAGCCTGGCGAAGCGTGACATCCGCGAGTGAAGAGTTGCTCGCTGCCGGTCGGCTGGGGTCTTACGTTGCCCTTCAACTTCCCGTTTGCCGACGATTCGGGAGTCATTCGTTTCTACTGCGGTAGAATCGAGTGAACTCATGCCATATGCCCCTGGTTCACACCTCGGACCCTACGAGATCCTGACACCGCTCGGTGCGGGCGGAATGGGCGAAGTGTACAAGGGCGCGGGATACGCGGCTGGACCGCGCGGTCGCGATCAAAATCGCATCCCAGGGATTCAACGAACGCTTCGGGCGCGGAAGCACGGGCCATCCGCACATCTGCCAGCTCTACGACGTCGGGCCTAACTACCTGGTGATGGGACTGGTGGATGGCCAGCCCCTGAAGGGTCCGCTTCCGCCCGCCGTGGCGGTCGCGCACGCCAACCAGATTCTGGACGCGCTCGCAACGTCTCCGGCTTCAATTCGACCTTCCCGGCGGCCCCCCTCACAAACCATTACCCACCCGATTTTTCCGCCCCGCGGATTCAACGCCAGGAACTGACTTCAGTGCGAGTGGTGCGTGCGTGCTGTCGGGCTCTGTCTTCGCATAGGCGTTCGGATCGTGGTCGAGCGCCCCTTGAGGAAGCCACTCCCACAGCGGCCCCAGGTCTTTTCGCACGAGGTCAAAATAATATCGGGGAAGCTGGGTGGTCTCCTGTTCAAAATAGGGAAGAAATTGCGGGTCTTTATCCAGTCGCTCGCGAACGTCTCTATGATACCTGAGCCTTCCAAACCCTTCCGTTGAAATAGCTCGTATGACGTTCATGCCCCGCGCGGTCAGCCCTCGGGTGGCGCGGAAGCGACGGGCCATCGCCTTCCAGGAAAACGAATACGCTGTGAGATCAATAATGTGATCGTAGAAGTCGCACCAAGAATAGTTCCCGGGCCTGACGTTCATGGCCTGGTTGTTATTCAGGAAATGAAATGGGAAGGGCAGCACTCGGTTGGCGCGCTGGTAATCCAGGTTGAGCGGCGCGGCGCGGCCGAACGCCGTAAGCAGCGAATAGCCGGGAAATGTTCCGGGCGCCAGATCCAGAAATCGCTTCGTGAGTTCAAAGGACTCCGGCCCCCGGTCGGTATCGAGTCCGAGCACGAAATTGGCTTGTACGTACGGTATGTACCGCAAAATCAGATTGACGTGTTCGGCTACCTGGCGAACTTTATCCATCCCTGTTTGTGCGCCAGTCTTCGACTTGTTGCCCAAATCGAACCATGATTCAATGCCGGGCAGGAGCGCCTGAAAGCCATTGCGCTTGAGCCGTTCCAAGTGCGGTTCCGAAAGGATGGATAGACTGCTCTCGGCGATGAACTCGATACGGCCCCGAGGCACCGCTCGCTCAATCACATCCAGGTAATCATCAAAGCGGACGCCGAAATTGGGATCGTGCCACGCAACCGTGGGCCGTCTGAACTTCGTCAGCAGGAAACGGAGGTCCTCTTGAATTCCGTCGAAGTCCAGCGACTGGTAGGGCACGGCGGCATCGATGCAGAAACTGCAGGTATAGGGGCATCCTAGGCTGCCGAGCATGGGAACGATCTTGATGAGGGGCGCCGTTTTGAGCGTGGGTTCGATAAACTGCCAGCGCTCGCGGACCCCTGGGAGTGTTTTCGGCTGCTGCCTGGCTGCAATTTGAATCCCAACCGGCCGATGCGGGCAGCATTCCCGCAGAATTTCGTGGAGCGTCTCCCTGTCGGTAAAGCCCAGGACGTAATCGAAGTACCGCAGCGCATCTTCCGGGTAGCAACGGGCATGAGGTCCCCCAATCGCGGTGATGGCCCCTCGGGAGCGGAACAGATTGCTCAGCGCGTAGGCGGTATGAGCCGCGTCGGTGAAAGCACCGATGAAGACCAAATCGACCTTGGACGGCAATTCCGTTATCAGATCTTCCAACCCTGTATAGCAAACGAACGAAACGTCATGCCCTTGCTCCCGGCACCACACACCAATTACCTGCGGCATGATGCTGGCAAGATTGGGATTCATCACGCGAGCATACAAAGCGCGCGTAGGGCCCCTCGAAACGATGTCTATGATCCCAATGTGAAGTTTTTTCATGGCAGGACGACTCAACAGTTCTCGGACGGTTCTGAAATGAGTCTATGCTATTTCGCCACGGCGTATGTCCCTTGAAGCTGCCTACTCACGGATTCCGCCTCGCGGACTTGAGGGTAATACTGGATTGATCTCGCTGATACCCAGCGTTTACGCATTCACGTCAATGGTTTAGCGCCGATGGTTTCTTTTAGCGCCACGAAGGCCAGAGGCGGTCCACATGGCGGAACCGGCGTTATGCGCCAAACTCGGCCGTTCCATCGAAGTTCTGAATGGCCCCTGATTTACCAGAAGCACTCAACGGAACCAGACGCAACGCGTCATCGTATCTCATCAAACGGACTGGGGTAGTCACCCGCCTTTGGTTCGAGTTTCGGCCTGTGCGATGAGGTGGCGCCAAGTGCCCTGGCGGCTCTCCGCAGATCGTCCGCCCCAACCCACAGCATTCCTCCGTAGTGGCCGGAACCGGCGCAGAAAACTTGCATCGAAATATCACTGATATTCGCTGCGGCCAATGTCTTCGCGGTGTCCGCCACTGCTCCGGGCCGGTCTTCGTCCTGGATCAGAAACCCGGTCTTCATCCTGGTCAGCATGAGGCCCTTGGTTTTGGCCGCCCTTCTCAATGCGCCACTAATTTCCGGGATGAGATCCAATTCGGACTTGTCCGCGTCGTGCTGGAGCAGCGAGATGCCTAGCAGGTTAACTCCTTCGCCTTGTAGGGCGGCCAACACACGTGCCGCCTCTCCGGGCTCATCCGATACGGTCAAGCAAAAACTGTCGATTCGTCTGATTTGGTCCGGCACGATCACCTCACCATCTGTACAGGGTTGCGGCCCACGTCCAGCCGGCGCCGATAGCTGCGAACAAAAGCAGATCGTTCTTGTGGATCAGTCCACCGCGGTTTGCTTGATCCAGCAGCAACGGTATGGTAGCGCCGGCAGTGTTCGCGTAGAACTCCAGATTGGTTTGCATTCGTGAATAAGGGATATTGAGTATTTCGGCTGTCCTCCTGAGCACGTGCGCAGAAGCTTGGTGCGGAATGATCATCGAAACATCTTCGAGTCCCAGGCTGTTCAGGCACAGAATCTGCCGAATACACTCGGGCAGCGCGGCGGTCGCCTTTTCGTATACAGCCCTTCCGTTCATCCTAAAGTAGCCGTCGGTCGGAAGAACCGTGAAATCATCCATTCCGGTGCCATCAGCGAAGAGAATGCTGGAGAACATCCCGTTCACCCGGTCGACCCTCTCGAGCACCACGGCGCCACTGCCGTCGCCGAAGAATACGCAATTGCGGTCATTCCAATTGGTCACTTTGGAGTAGGTGTCCGCACCGATGACTAGCGCCCGGTCGTACACCCCATTCTGGATGAATTGTCCGGCGATTGTTATGCTGTAGAGAAACCCGGAGCAGACCGCGGCCACATCGAGTGCCGGGCATCCGTTCCGAATCCCCATCTTGTTCTGCGCCATGCATGCCGACGAAGTGGCCACGATGACTAGATCAATTTCGTTCGGATCCAGGCCCGCCGAAGCGATCGCGCTCAGCCCTGCACGGGCTGCAAGGTCCGATGTGTACTCCTCCGAGTCAGCAATGCGCCGCTGTCGAATTCCCAGAGTCTGTACAATCCACTCCGGAGAGGTTGGCAGGTTCCCGACAATTTCTTCGTTAGTCAGAATCCCGGCCGGAACATACGAGCCGGTCGATCTGATGGAAACGCTGTCAAACCGGCTGTTTCGAATTGCCACGGTGCCCCTTTCCAGCAGACGTACGACTCGGTTCTCTGGCTTGCTGGAGCGCAACGGATATGGCTCCTGGTTCCGCCGCCAAAGCCAGAGGACGAGCGACGCCCTCCGGGCGCTTTAGTCGCGGCTATAGTGGTTGCCGCTATAAGAGAGTATTTTATCCGAATTCGTCGTTGAGAGAGCCTTAGAATGCGCGGACTCGATTACCACTCGCCAGTGGGTGGTGAGGTAAGCTACACTGCACGCGTCATAATCGGGGTCACCAACTGGACCGCTCGGTCGTCCTCCTGCACCATGCGCCGGAATTTCTGCACGGCGCGCTGCTTGTCAATCTGGTATTGTTTCTTCATCCGCGACTCTCCTTGCGAAACCATTTGCCGGACCCTATCAGGGCTCCGGCGAGAATCGCTGGTTTCAACTAAATTCCGGGCAATCTCAAATCAGTTCCGGACTTTGAAATATTTTTTCGCCCACCCACCAACTACTTACAGCTCCTCCCCCCCGGCCCGGGCCGTCACGTCTGTTAGCTTGGCCTCGTAAGCGGGACCTGCACCCCGCGACTTCGTAACGCGGGCCTCCTGGCCCGCGATTTTTTTTTGAAATTTTTTGAAAAGGAGTTCTACCGATGTCTACCCCTGCGCAAATCGCAGCCAACCGCGCCAACGCGCAAAAGTCCACCGGCCCCCGCACCCCCAAGGGCAAGGCCGCCTCTCGTTTCAACGGCCTCAAGCACGGCCTCGACGCCGCGTCCATCGTCATCCCCGGCGAAGATCCCGCCGACTACGAAGCCCTCGCCGACGATTTCCGCCGCGAGTTCCACCCCTCCTCCGCCCTCGAGCACCACCACGTTGAGACCATCATCCGCTCCGCCTGGCTCAAACGCCGTCTTCAGCGGACCGAAGCCAAACTCTACCGCGCCCTCTTCGCCGAAGGCCCCGACCCCGGCGATCTGGACGTCGCCGTCCTCTGCGATTCTCCCGTCGCCAGGCTCATCCACAAAGTCTTCGCCCAGATCGCTTCCCTCGACCGCGCCTTTTCCCATGCCGTCAAGGAATTGCGCCGCATTCAGAGCAGCGCTGAGTCCGCGCTCGATCTCCTCCTCGATGCTCCCCTCCCCGTCGATCTCGCGCGCTTCTCCCAGCCCCGGCCCCCGGCCGTTGCCGCCCGCGATGTCGATCCCGACCTTCGCCAGTAGCCCGCCCCGCCGCTCACCGAAACCCGAATTTGATTCCACACCACCTTCACATCACCGTTTTAGTAGGGTAGGCGTCCTCGCCTGCCCGCGCGCGCAGCGCGCCTTTGGTTTTCGATACCATAAACGGAACATGAAATCCGGCAAGCGAATCACTCCTGCGCTGTTTCTCTGCGCTCTCGTTGCCCAACGCGCCGGGCTCCCGGTCGGCGCCACCTCCCAGCTCGCGACACCAAGTGACTATGTTTCCCTATGACCCGGCCCTGCTTGCGGCCGTGACGTCGCCGCCGGCAAGCATCGATGACGTCGTCCGCGCCATGGAAGCCATCGACGCGGCGTGCGTCGATACCGACGGCCTCAAGTGGTTCAACTGGCTCTACCTCGAGGTCACCCGCGCGGTCGAAGCGCGCGTCGCCGCCGGCGGCTTCCAGGATCCGGCGTGGCTCGCCGTTCTCGACGTCCGTTTCGCGGCTCTCTACTTCGGCGCGCTGAAGGCACGGCTTTCCGATGAGGGCAGCGTGCCCGAGTGCTGGCAGGTGCTCTTCGACCGGCGCAGCCAGTCCGCCATCGCCCGCATTCAGTTCGCGCTGGCCGGCATGAACGCGCACATCAATCGCGACCTGTCGGTCGCGCTCGTCGCCATGGGCAGCGCTCCCGTCCACGGCGGAGAGCACTATATGGACTACACGGCGGTAAATACGACGCTCGATGCATTGGTGGACACCGCCAGGCAGACGCTGAACGTGCGGCTTCCGGGTGATAAGCTGCCCGAAGTCTCCCGCCTCGAGGACACCATCGCCGCGTTCAGCCTGAGCGCTGCCCGCGAGAACGCCTGGAACAAGGCCGAAGTGCTGTGGAGCCTCGGCGGATTGCCGGACTTACGTGCCCGAACCATGCAAGCCGAAGATGGCCTCGCGGCCGTGATCGGGAAAGCCCTCCTCGTACCCGCTCCCTGGTCATGAGATTGTGCGGCAGGCTTCAGCCTGCTGCGGGCTTCAGCCCGCTGGCCTCGGAGTGGATGCTACACCGCCAGCATCCGCACCGCTCCGTACACCGCGAACGCTGCCGCACAAGGAGCCCACAGCCGCGCCAGCCGCGGGTGGCCCCACGCCATCCCCACCAGCATCGCCGCCGCCAATGGACTGAGCGCGTGCAGACGAATCGCCTCCGCGAACTGCCCCCTGCTGATCGCCGCCAGCGCATGAGTAAGCCCGCACAGCGGGCACGGCCTGCCGGTCAGCCAGCGGAATCCGCACAGCGGAAGATCGGGCGGCGTCATCAGGTAAAGAGCGGCGAACAGTCCGGCGACGGCCGCCACCCGCACCGCGCGCGGGTTCATGCGATGCGTTCCGGCGTCTGTGGATCGAATCCGACCAGTTCCTGGTAGGCGATCGTGATCGCCGCGAAAGTAAGCGGGATCGTCACCAGCAGCCCGACGATGCAGCATAAGAATCCGAGCAGGTTCACCAGGGCGGTCAGCAGCAGGAACATCGTGAAACCGAAATAATCGTTGCGCGTGACCGCGTGGCTCGCCTGCATCGCGGGCCAGAAATCCATCCGCTTGTCGATGATGAAGAGATAGGTGAACTTGTACATCGCGGCCACCACCAGGCCGGGAATGATGCAGAGCAGTGTGCCCAGAAATACAAATAGCCCGATCAGGAGCGAAGCCACCAGGGTCGGGATGAAAAAGTTGAAGCCTTTGAACAGATCGGCAAACTCCGGGTTGCGGCCCATCAGCTTCTTCAGGAAATAGAAATGGAAGCCCGCCACCAGCGCACCCTGGATCAGCGGAACCCCGTTCAGCAGAACGAATACCAGTGCCACCAGAACGATGTTGCCGAGGTCCGCCTTGACCACTTCCCATCCGGCACCGATCCATCGGCCCGGCGTGGCGGTGATTCCCGTCCGGGCCACGAAAGGCACGTCGGCCGGGACGGCCGGAGCAGGACCGGCGAGCGACTGTCCGCAGTTCGGACAGAACTGTACGCCCGTGTTCACTTGGGTACCGCAGCTATGGCAGAACATGATTGCGAATCATAGCACTTGGATGAGACGAACGTATGGCGCCTCACACCGGCGCCGTGGAGCTGGCAGCCGCCGTGGGCTACATCACTGCGGGAAGCGTCAGGCCGGCCTTCGACAACGACCGCTGGAGCATGCTCTCGGCCGTAATTTCCGGTACGTTTCGCGAGATCGAGATCTCCGAAACCAGCATATGCCGCGCGCGGTCCAGCATCTTCTTTTCACGGAACGAGAGCGGCTTGTCCACGTGAATCTGCAGCAGGCCCTTGAAAACCTCCGCGGCCTTCAACAGGTTCCCGCTTTGCATCTTGTCCGTGTTTTCCTTGAACCGCAGCTTCCAGTCGGACGCCATGGCGCACCAGCCCGTAGCCAGAAACGAAAGCACGCGTGAGACTTCGCGGTCTTTGGTTACCCGGCGCAGGCCGATGTTTGCCACGTTGGAAAATGGCACCAGAACGGTCATGCTGTTGCAACCGAATCGCAGCAGATAGAACCTTTCGAGTGCGGCACCGAATGTGCGGCTGGAGATATTCTCGATCGTCCCAACGCCTTGGTTGGGATACACTACTTTGTCACCGATCTGAAACGTCATAGACGGGGTCCCCTCTAACCACCGTTGTTGAGTGCTGTTACAGAATATATGCGACGACCATAAATACTACGCCGTACCGTACACCCTGTCAAGAGGGTTGTGTGTTGAAAACCCGCACAGGATGCGGGTTTTCGAACCAATCCAGTTAGTCGCGAAAGCCATGAGTGCGGAGCGGCAGGGGGCGACACCAAGACCGCGTACACTCTCTCAAGGTGTAATATTGGCCTTGGTAGTACTGCGGGCCTATTCCCCGGCTGCTGCCACCTCCGCGCCTTCCTTGCCCTCCAGCGGCATTCCGCGCTCCGCTAGAAGGAGCCGCCGCAAGGTGCGCAAATCGTTGAGGATTCGGCGGCTGCTGGTGATGTGGAGGTTGAGTTTGGCGAGATTGTAGGAAACCAGAAGTAATGCTTCTTTGCGGCGGTCCGCCTGATCCTGTTCGGCGGTGGCAATTTCGGCCTCGACTTCGCGCCGGGCCTCGTCTACCGCTTCCGCCAGCAATCGCACGTATTCGTGCGAACCCTCGATGTTGTCAAATGGAGTCTCGGGCTGATAGCTCACGCTCTCCCTTTCTGATCCCCCTGCTGGCACAGGTGGTCCTGACAATTGTTGGTGCGTTCCTAATTGTTACACCAAAAGCCGCTCGTTGCAAACCGGTTAAACTTGGATTCTTGGACGGCAACCCCACGCTCAAAGCGGCCATCGTCGACGATGAGGAGCTGGCGCGCGGCTATCTGCGGGAGCTTCTGCGCGCCCATCCCGATATCGAAGTGGTGGCCGACTGCGCCAACGGCTTCGAGGCCGTGAAGGCCATCGCCGAGACCTGCCCCGATCTGCTCTTCCTCGATGTCCAGATGCCCAAGCTCGACGGCTTCGAGGTGCTGGAGCTCATCGACCCGGCGCACCTCCCCGTCGTCGTCTTCGTCACCGCCTACGATCAATATGCGTTGCGGGCCTTCGAAGCGCACGCCGCCGACTATCTTCTGAAGCCCTTCGATGCCGGCCGTTTCGAGCGCGCGCTCGAGCGCGCCCGCTCGCGAATCGGCGACCGCCGACCGCTCGCCGCCCTCACGATGGAGGCGCGAGCCGCGGGCGAGCGGCCGCGTCGACTCGTCGTCCGGGACGGAGTCCGAGTACACGTAATCCCGCTCGCCAAACTCGACTACGTCGAAGCGCAGGACGATTACGTTGCGTTGCACTCCGATGGCAAGAGCTACCTCAAGCAGCAGCCCATCGGCGATTTGGAATCGCTGCTCGACCCGGCCTGTTTCGTCCGCATCCACCGTTCCGCGATCGTCAATCTCGAGCGCGTATCCCGCATCGAGCCCTACGGCAAAGACAGTCGTGTCGTGATCCTGTCCGACGGCACCCGTCTCCCCGTCAGCAGGGCAGGGTATTCGCGGCTAATGGAGGCAATGGGGGAATGAAGGCGTCAGGCGTTAGGCTTCAGGCTTCAGCCGGTCTCTGCTCCGGGTCGGCTGAGCGCCCGCCCCGGAAGACACGCACGCTGACGCCTAATGCCTGAAGCCTGACGCCTGAAGCCTGACGCCTGAAGCCTTCTAGCCCCACGGCACTCTCACCTCCACCCGAAACACCCCATCCCGCGCGAGAACATCCACCCTCCCCCTGCCCCCAAACCCCACTTCCACCCGCCGCCGCACGTGCGCCAGACCGACACCCAGCTTGGCAGCAGGCGTGGCATCGGGATCGAAGGCGTTCTCCACTGTGACCACGACCTGCTCGTCCCGGCGCGTGACCGCGATGCGGATCTCGCCGCCTTCGAGCAGTCCCGCGATGCCGTGCTTCACCGCATTCTCCACCAGCGGTTGCAGCAGCAGAGCCGGGATCTCGCAGTCTTCACAGCCGGCATCGATCTCCTCCACCACCCTCAGGCGCGCGCCGAAACGCACCTGCTCCACCGTCAGGTAGCTGCGGGCCAGGGCCAGCTCGTCGCGCAGCGGAATGCTTTCACGCCCGCCCAGCACGAGGCTGCTGCGCAGGAAATCGCTGAGCCGGACGCACATCTCCCGGGCGCGCGCGCCGTCCTGTGTGGCCAGGGCGGCGATCGAGTGCAGGCTGTTGAAGAGGAAGTGAGGGTTGATCTGCATGCGCAGCGCCTGCAGCTCCGCGTCACGCGCCAGCGTTCGCGCTTCGGCGGCGCGCTGCTCCGCCTCGCGCGAGGCCTCGGCCGCAAGGCCGGTATAGTGCAGGCCCGCCGATAGCAGGTAGAGAATCACGCCCAGTGCGAACAGCAGGCTCAGGTTGGGAACAGGCTGCCTGAAGAGGCGCGCCGCTAGCCACGCGCCGCCGGACAGGACACCCGCCGCGCAGGCGCCCGCGGCGGTCCAGGTGCCGGCCAGCCGCGTGACTTCGGAAAGTCGCAGCGGCTGCACCCGGCAGATGTACCACGGCGAGAGACACTCAAAGGCGAAGACCAGGCACGCCGGCAGCAGGGTCGCGGTGGCCGGCAGCAGAGCGCTCCCCTGCGCTCGGGAGAGGAACGCGAGCAGGCCGGCCAGCGGGACCCACGCGGCCAGATAGAGGACGAGCCGGGCTCGTCCGGCGAGGATGGGATGCATGAGGCACCGTCGTGCTAGTTCTTGATATCGACGCCGCCGAAGATAGCCTCACCCTTCACAATGAGCTTCTTCAGGCCGGGTGAGTCGTCGGGCGGCTGCGAGGTAGAGTCCGAAAATCCTCCGAAGATTCCCGTGCCCTGCGAGATCACCAGCCAGTTCTGCGGAACCTTGATCTCAACGCCGCCGAAGATGGCGCTCACCTGCACCACCGCGGAATCGCCGGCCATGCCCGCCTGCCGCAGGTTGAGCTCTCCTCCGCCGAAAAGCGCTGTGATGGATGCGCCGCGAAAATCTCCGTCGGTCACCCGGCGTTTGAACCCGCTGAATACCGCGTTCGCGCTGAACACCCCTTCCCTAACCTGGGCGTTCGGACGCGGCGCCCACAGTTGGGGACCCGAGAGCCGGTTGACCAGCATCAGCAGCCCGACGCCGATCAGGATCAGCGGCCAGAAGTCGTCCCACGAGAGACGAATCAGGTTCATGTTGTCCGCCAGGAACAGTGCGCCGATCCCCACCAGGACGCCGCCGAACACCCGTGGACCCGTCCCCGGTGCGTCCACCAGCCGGGCCAGCCCCGCCGCGATCAGGATCACCGGCCAGTAGCGATACCACTGGTCCATGTACAGCACGTGCAGGTTGTTCAGCAGAAACACCAGTCCGATCGCGATGATCACCAGCGCTGGAAGCAGCCCGCTCGAGGAGCGCCACTGGTGAGGCCTGAAATCGTCGTTTCTCATGAGTTCAGAGTATGGCAGCGCCGTCCGGCAATCACCGCGAAATCGGTGAACGGCGGCGGACTACCGGTGAACCAACGATGCGCGGGCATCGAGTACCGCGCTCATCTGGCGGCGAAACTCCCCTTCGGAAAACCGCTGCGCCCACGATTGGAGCTCCACGGGCCGAAACTGGGGCTCCAGCTCCTCGAAGCGCGCAATGGCTGCCTCCATCGCACCGGCGTCCGGCTCGGAGTAGAAGATACCGCCGAAGGAAGGCACGGTTTCCAGTGCGCCCCCGCGGCCGTAGGCGATCACCGGCTTGCCGCTCGCCATGGCTTCCACGGGCGTGATCCCGAAGTCCTCCTCGCCGGGCAGCAGGAACGCGCGGCACCGGGCATAGAGCTCGCGAAGCTCACCATCGGAGACCCGGCCCGCGAACTCGATATTCGGCGCTGCCATCGCGCGCAGCCGCGCATACTCGGGGCCGGCGCCCGCGATCTTCAGGCGCCGCCCGCTGCGCGCAAAACATCGCACCGCCGAATCGATCCGCTTATAGGGCGCCAGCTCGCTGACGATCAGGAAGTAGTCGTCCGGCGGCCGCCGGTAGAACGAATCGACGTCCACCGGCGGGTGGATCACCATCGATTCGCGGCGATAGGTCTTCCAGATA
>Ga0335081_10007645_pt1 | contig 17282 bp, 13 predicted proteins | sample Lox_Sample_35_FD_206713 | JGI IMG/M metagenome (GOLD analysis project Ga0335081, IMG submission 206713) | Soil microbial communities from Loxahatchee National Wildlife Refuge, Florida, United States - Lox_Sample_3.5 | ecosystem: Environmental > Terrestrial > Soil > Wetlands | place: USA... | reverse complement strand
GTTGCCCCTAACCTTGGAATTTCGGAGTCGTCGATCTCCGCATCCTTCATCCGGCGCAAGCGTTCAAAATCCGTCTTCCCTTTCTTGCGCGTGCTCAAGTTGGTTTGCGTAATCTTGCCTTTCACTGCGATGCGCTCTCCTAGCTGAAATAATTCGACGGCGATTGCCGCGAACCGTGTAAACTACGACGATTTCAATTCCTTCCAGGCGCCCGATAGCCAGAGTACGGTCCTCTCCTCCACGATGCTGGACTGACTCGAACACTGGCCCCTCAAAAATATGTTTTGCATCCTCGAAATCGATGTGGTGTTTTGACAGGCTCGCGGCCCGTTTGTGCTTATCCCACTCGAAAAGCATCGTTTCACTCGGATGCCTTGTATGTACGAATTGTACACATCACAGAAGTTGCCGTCAATTACTCGGAGGCTCACCCCACCATGAGGTGGCATGAGTACGTCTTGATCACCAGCCATACTTCCCTTCCCGGCTGCAGCTTCAGGTCGTCCCGCGCCGCCAGAGTGAGGTGAACCTCTAGCCGGACGCCGCAATCCACATCCGCAACAACGATCATGTCGCGCTGCTCAAGCGAAACGATCTTTGCCGGGACCAGGTTTCGAGCGCTCAAGCCGACCGGGCCAGCCGTGGCCAGTAGAATGTCGCCGGCGCGAATTCCGATTCTTAGTTTGGCGTCAATTTGAGCGCGCACCAGCGGAGTTTCCAGCTCCACCTGACTGCCTGCCAGCCGGCAAGTCATGGTGCCGCGATCACCGCGAATCGCAACCACCGCAGCATCCAGGATGTTCTCAAATCCCGCCAGTTGCGCGACCGTTTCGGTACGCGGCGCGGTCATGACTTCATGCGGCGTGCCGTCCGCAATAACTTTTCCGTTGTCTAAGACCAGCACCCGTTCGCCCAGAGCAAAGACCTCATCGCGGCTGTGGGTCACATAAAGAATCGGAATGCGGTGCTCGCGGTTCCAGATGCGCAGGTCCTCGATGATCTTCGACTTGGTGGGGGAATCCAGGGCCGCTAATGGCTCGTCGAGCAGCAGCAATCGTGGGTCTCTGACCAGGGCTCGCGCCAGCGCCACTCTTTGGCGCTCTCCGCCGGAGATTTCCGCCGGCTTGCGATTTCGTACTGGCAAAATATGAAACGAGTCGAGGATCCTCTCCGATCGCGTCCGTCGCTCGGCTGGGCTGCACTTCCCGAGGCCATAACAAACATTTTTTTCGGCGGTGAGATGCGGAAAAAGCGCCAGGTCCTGAAACACATAGCCAATCGGGCGACCCTGCACGGGAATAGCAGTTTCTTTCTCGCCGTCAAAGAAGACTTGTTCGCCAAGCGCGATTCTGCCGGAATCCGGAGTGGCCAATCCAGCGATGCAATCCAGCAGTGTGGTTTTGCCTGCTCCCGAGGGCCCGAACAACACGGTGAATCCCGCCGTAATCTCGAAGCTCACCTCGAGGGTAAAACCGCTGTCCGCAAGCGTCTTGCGGATTGCGACAGCGAGCAGGTTCGAGATTACGGATTCTTGCGCGGTCGCTACCCTGTCGTTTTTCATTTCCTAATTTGGCCGATCCGAGCGAGTGGTCTTCCACCACTCCGACCATGAACGGCGGTTCAAACCGTAAACCAGGCACAGGGAAGCAAAGGAAATGGCCAGCAAAACCAGTGCTGTCTGGTTCGCAGACGCGTAATCGAACGATTGCACCCGGTCGTAGATATCAATCGACACCGTTCGGGTCACTCCAGGAATGTTGCCGCCCACCATTAGCACTACTCCGAACTCACCCATGGTGTGCGCGAAGCTGAGGGCAACGCCAGTGACCAATCCGGGCACTGACAGAGGAAGAATAACGCGCCCAAAAGTCTGCAGCCGCGAGGCGCCTAACGTGGCCGACGCTGCCATCAATTTTGGGTCCACCAACGCAAACGCCGCGGCAAATGGCTGCACTGCAAACGGCAGGCTATAAATCAATGACCCGATCACCAGCCCGGTGAAGGTAAACGCAAGCGTATGGCCTGTCATGCTTTGCCACCAGCGTCCGATGGGACTGCGCGAACCCAGCGCCACCAGGACATAAAACCCCAAAACTGTCGGCGGCAACACGATCGGCAACGCGACGACGGCTTCAACCAGAAATTTCCATCGCCAGCGCGAGTAGGCAATCCAGTATGCAATCGGCATTCCTGCGGCGCAAAGGATCGCCGCCACCAAAACCGCCAGCCGGATTGTCAGCCAAAAAGCTTGCCAGTCCATGACTTGTAAATCGAAGACGCCAGTATAGACAAACCCTTCCCGATCTGGGCCATCCTCATGCAGAAATGTTCACGGATCACATTGCCCGCAGGCGTTCTTCGCCATACTCGCGCCAGAGGTTCACTCATGGAGATCGAAGAGGCAATCCAGGTCATTCGCGCGTTGGCTAACGGCCAGAACCCGGAAACCAAGGAAAATTTGGAAGAAACTTCCATCTGCCGCCAGCCGCTGGCGGTCAAAGCGTTGAATCGAGCACTGGCGTCGCTCGTGGCTCAGCAGGAACGCGAGCGTAAACGACCTACGAATGCCGGGAAATCCTGGTCCCCAGCCGAAGACGAGCAAATTTGCAAGGAACTGCGCAAGGGCACCGACTTTCACGAAATTGCAAAGATTCACAACCGCAGCATCGCGGCGATTCTGGCGCGGCTGGTCAAGCTGGGCAAGATCGCTCCCAGCAAATCCGGCCATCTGTTTCCGCCCAAGGTGGCCTAGTGAATAGTCGAGTTGCACTGAAACCTGAAGTCTTTGTGCTGCTGCTGGCACTACTGGCAAGTCTGCCGTCAATGGCACAAACGCAATCGCCCCCCCGGAAAAGAGCGCAGGAGAAATGGCTGCTTCACGGCCGCACGCTTCGCGGAGAATCGTCAGCCGGACTTCGCTATCGCGCTTACCTTGCGAAGTTGAAGATGCGCTCGCTCAGTGCGAATGGCAGGCGCAACTCGCTATCCGATCCAAACGGCAGCTGGACTCCTCTCGGGCCTGCGCCGCTGGCCTCCGACGCAAGCGGGGACGGTCAGCAGGACTACAATTGGGTCTCCGGCCGTGCTACCGCGGTAGCGGTTGATCCCGCCGATCCTACGGCCAACACGGTGTACGTTGGTGGCGCCTACGGCGGCGTGTGGAAATCCAGCAATGCGGCGGCTTCCAATCCTGGCAGCGTTCTGTGGAACCCGCTTACCGACAATCAGGCGACACTTGCCGTCGGGGCAATCGCCATCCAGCCGCAGCTCTCAAATCCCGATCCCACCCACAGCGTGATTCTCGTCGGCACCGGCGAGGCCAACAGTTCCATTGACTCCTACTACGGCTTGGGCATCCTGCGCTCTGCGAATGCGGGAACTACATGGTCCCTGATCTCAACCGACGTCAGCGGCACCCGATCTTTCGCCGGCATGGCCTTCAGCAAAATAGCCTTCAGTTCGAGCAATCCGAACCTGGCAGTAGCAGCTACGGCTGGCGCCTCCGAGGGAATTCTCGAAGGACTGGCTAATCCGCTGACCGCGAACCTGGGTCTTTACACTTCGACCGATGGCGGTCTCTCGTGGTCCTTCAGCACTATCAAAGACGGCAACATCGGAACACAACCCGGTTCGGCTAGTTCAGTAGCTTACAACCCGACGGCTGGCCTCTTTTTCGCAGCACTGCGCTATCACGGTTTTTACTCTTCGAGCGATGGCATCAGCTGGACTCGATTAGCGAATCAACCTGGCTCCGGCTTGAACGCGCAGGCGTGCCCTCCCAATCCGTATTCGGCTAGCTGTCCCATCTATCGAGGCGAGATTGCCGTCGTGCCCGGACGCAATGAGATGTACGTCTGGTACGTGGACGCGAATGACAACGATCAAGGCATCTGGCAAAGCACAAACGGCGGGGCGACCTGGACCCAGATCAACGACTCTGGAATCACAAACTGCGGCGACGAGATCGGTTGCGGCACCGAGGATGGTACGTACAATCTCGAGCTAACTGCCGTTCCCGACGGCGGCGCGACAGATCTGTATGCCGGAGCTGTGAACCTTTATAAGTGCCAGATCACTAGCGCATCGCCCAACTGCAGCGGTAGTGGCCAAAACACATTCCTGAATCTTACCCACGCATATGGATGCAGTTCGATTGCCCAGGTTCATCCCGCGCAACACGCAATCTCGTTCCAACTTGTCAATAACAACGCGCAAGATGTAATGTACTTTGCCAATGACGGCGGCCTGTACCGCGCTCTCGATGGCTATAGCGGACTCACGAGCGGCTCGTGCAGCGGCAGTAATCAGTTCGACAGCCTCAATCAGACCCTGGGTTCACTAACACAGTTGATTTCCTTCTCCGAGCCTCCCAACGACTTCAATACGATTCTTGGGGGTGCGCAAGGAAACGGATCCCCAGCGACGCAATCCGCGCTGGCCAATTCCAGCTGGCTGAACGTAAACGCAGGAGACGGCGGATACAATCAGATTAATCCGCAGAATTCGGACGAATGGTTCGTCTCGAATCCGCCCAACCAACAATCAGGCGTGAACATCTTCCGCTGTGCGGCGGGGATCAATTGTCATACGCAGGACTTCCAGAACGATCAGGTTGTTAGCAGCGCGACAGTTGGCGGAGACACAGGCGCCTACTATTCTTTCTTTACCCTTGATCCTCAGAACTCCGGCACCATTCTCGTTGGCACTTGCCGTGTATGGCGAGGGGCGAGCAGCGGCAGTGGATTCGCGGTTCTCAGCGGGAACTTCGAGACAGGCGGCTCCGGCACGTGCACAGGCGGCGAGACGAATCTCGTGCGTTCAGTTGCGGCCGGAGGTCCACGCGATAACCAGAATCTATCGAATGTGATTTATGCCGGAACCGATGGCTATGGACCGCTGATCCCCACCACGCCATCAGGAGGTCACGTCTGGGTCACGACCAATGCCGCTGGTGGACCATCGACCTGGGTTGACCGGACTGGCGCAATCAATCCGGATGCTTTTCCAATCTCTGCCATCACTCTCGACTCTTCCGATTCAACCGGGTTCACTGCCTATGTGAGCATCATGGGTTTTCACACTTCGCACGTCTGGAGGACAAGCAACGGCGGCGCAACATGGTCTGACTTCACAAGTAATCTGCCGGATGCGCCCGCTGACGCGATAGTCGTCGATCCGGGTGCAAATCCGCTCACTGGGACTGTGTATGTAGCCACGGATGTCGGCGTGTTTTCGAGTCCCACCTCTTCCGCCAACTGGACCGAAGTCGGGCCCGCGCCAAATAGTGGAGACTCAGGTTACTTGCCGAACGTGGCTGTGACTGCGTTGCAGGTTCTCAGCGACGGAAATAACAAGCTGCTGCGCGCGTCGACTTATGGACGCGGGATGTGGCAGTTTCCCTTGCTCTCAGTGCCGGATTACTTCTTTTATGTGTCGAACACCCCGGCAACCGTATTTGCCGGGGATCAGGCGGTTTTTAACGGCGAGATCTTTTCTGAGGGCGGTTACACGAGTTCGGTGCAGCTTAGCTGCGCGAACGGAATCACCTCGCCACCTCCGACCTGTTCCGTCTCGCCAAGCGACCCTGTGCCAAGCAACTCCGGGACTCCGTTCACGATCACCGCAGCCGGCGCGGTCGGCACCTACACCTTCGACCTGCACGGCGTCGGGTCAGATGCCGATCACGTGGCGCACGACTCGGCGGTCACGTTGAACGTCGTTGACTTCAATCTGACGTCGCCATCGCCATCAAATGTCACGGTTGCGCCGGGAACCAACTCGCCGCCGATCAAGTTTCAGGTCACAGCGGCAGGGCCATTTGAAGAAACAGTAAGTCTCTCATGCTCCGGCTTGCCTGCAGGCGCAGCTTGCAGTTTTCAACCGTCCGCCGATGTCGAGCCAACGTCGAGCAAACCAGTCGCGCTCACGTTGACCATCAGCACAAATGCGAACACAACTGCCGGTCAGTTCACGATCACGCTTGGCGGTTCCGTTAACAATGGCCCCACCAGAACCCAAACATTGACCCTAACAGTCATCAAGGATTACTCGGTAAATATCAGCAATCCTTCGCAGACCGCTTATGAGAATGCCATCGCGACTTTCCAGGGCACGCTGAGTACACTGAACGGCTATGCAAGCCCTGTGACTCTCAGTTGCGGCACGAGCGCGCCGCCCACTTGCAGCGTTGCGCCAGCCACTGTAACGCCGACGGCAGATGGCACAGCCTTCACGGTCAGCGTCAGCAGCAATCAATGCGGACAGTACAACTTCAATGTCGTCGCGAGCGGCACTGACCCGCTCAAAACATCACATTCTTCTCCGGTGACGTTCATTTCGCAAAGCCTGGCGCCGCCGAATTACACGCTTTCCATAAGCAGCCCGGCTTTGACCGCGCCGGTCAATACTCCGGCAACGTTCGCGGGGACGCTCACTGCCACGGCTTGTTACAACTATCCCGTACAACTCAGCTGTGGTTCCGGTGCCCCGCCGGCGTGCGCGGTTTCGCCGAGCAGCGTGACGCCAACCATTTCGGGCGCATCGTTCAGTGTGAAAGTGAGCAGCAACAAGATCCAAACCTACAACTTCAGCATTTCTGCACAAGGCAGCGACCCGAAGAAGATTCAGCATGTCGCTGTGGTCTCGCTGTCTGTCACCCCGGTCAACGGTTACGACTTTTCGCTCAGCAACGACTCCGGCCAGGAATCAGTCACCGCCGGCGGCACAGCTACTTTCGATCTTACAGTCACGCCACAGGACGGGAAGTTCCCCGCGAGCGTAGCTTTGTCGTATGTGGCTTGCCCTCCGATCAGCACTTGCACCGTCAGCCCGGCAGAAGTCAGTGTCGGAGCCTCGGCAACATCAGTCCATGTAACGGTTCAGACAACTGCCCCAGTGGGCGCCAGTCTTCGCCAAGGATCGCGGCTCATTTATGCGACCTGGTTATGGCTGCCCTTGATGTGCCTGCTTCCCGCGTCCGGAAGAACGCAGCGCCCACACACGAGACGACGAATGGCTCTCGTCTTGTTCTCACTGATATTCCTGGCTGCTTGCGGCGGAGGCAGCCTGCAAGGAGGAGGCACGGCTGCAGCCCAGCCCGGCACTCCGCCGGGGGTTTATACCATGACCGTCAGTGCCAACATGAGTGCGGCCCCGGGTTCGCCCACAAAAACTGTCAACCTCACACTTACGGTGAACTAAAATCCGCCTCTCGACACGTCCCGCGAAATGTAGGACGATGGGCATGGCATGGCGGACCAGCGTTTTGACATTGCGGTAATCGGCGGCGGCATCGTTGGCCTGTCCACCGCTCTGCAGATCACCCGGCAGTATCCCAGACTTCGCCTTTTGCTCGCGGAGAAAGAGGATGGCGTAGGTCGCCACCAAAGCGGACATAACAGCGGCGTCATTCATTCTGGAATCTACTACAAGCCCGGCTCGCTGAAGGCTAAGCTGTGCGTCCAGGGCGCCGCCGCCATGGTTGAATTCTGCCGCGACCACGGCATTCCTTATGAGATCTGCGGGAAAGTCATCGTCGCTGTTACGGACGAAGAAGTACCGCGTCTGCAATCGCTGCTGGAACGCGGGCAAACCAACGGCCTCGTCGGTCTGAAGATGCTTGATCGCGCCGAGGTTCTGGAAATCGAACCTAACATCGCGGGCGTCGCCTGGTTGCACGTGCCCAGCACCGGAATCACCGATTACGCCGCCGTCTGCGCGAAGTACGCCGAACTGATCACTGCACAGGGCGGTACTGTTCGGACGGGAACCGCCGTTACTTCCATCACTCAGCGCAATGGGGAAACAGTGCTTGAGACGACGCGGGGCCTGTTCTCGACATGTTTTGTCATCAACTGTGCTGGCCTGCACAGTGATCGCGTGACGCGCATGGCGAAACAAAAGCCCGAGGTGCAGATTGTCCCCTTCCGCGGCGAATACTACGACCTGGTCCACGGCCGCGAGCACCTCATCAGGAACCTCATCTATCCGGTCCCGGATTTGCGCTTCCCCTTCCTGGGCGTCCATTTCACTCGCCGCATTACTGGAACAGTCGATGCCGGCCCGAACGCAGTCCTAGCATTCAAGCGAGAGGGTTACCGCCGGACTGATCTGAGCGTGCGCGATCTCGCGGACACGCTGAGCTACCCCGGTTTCTGGCGCATGGCTGCGAAATATTGGCAGAGCGGGGCGGCGGAGTTCTACCGGTCCTTCAGCAAGCAGGCATTCGTCAATGCTCTGCAGCGGCTGGTGCCGGCAGTGCAAAGTTCTGATCTCGTGTCCGACGGCTCCGGTGTGCGTGCGCAGGCACTGCGCAACGATGGCTCGCTGGTTGACGATTTCCAATTCGTCTGTTCGCAAAACATCCTGCACGTGTGGAATGTCCCATCGCCAGCGGCGACCGCCTCCCTGGCCATTGGGACTGAAATCACCCGCCTGGCGCAGCAAGGCTTCGGGTTAGAGTCAAACTAACCACTGAACAGCCCTACCCGGGCGGCATTTAAGAATGTGCGGTAACCACAAGGGAACCTCTCCGAGGTTACCAGGCCGTTGTCAGGTTATTTTTCAACAGCTTACATGCCGCGCCCAGAGCCGATTCCAGGTACTTCCGAGTTTTACACCGAACTTCCCTAGCACCAAAGTGCCATTTACAATGCACACACGTGAGAATAAAGTCCCAAACACAATAGCCGCAAGGGTAGCGGCTAAGGGGTGGGCATCTCTCCTCCCACGTTTTTGGGCCCGTCTCGTTGTTCGCACCGTTCCATGAAATCGACCTTGGGAGAAGATTCTTTGGCGAACGTAATCACCTTGCCGGAAGTTCCAACTGTAGTTCGAGTTTTGGCCGCTGACAGTACACGGATGAACAGTCAGCTCCTGGCCAGTGCGCTGGAGCGCGATAAGCGTTTTCAAGTTCTAGATTCAGCCGCCGACGGACGCGGTCTGATTGCCACCATTTTGAAGGAACATCCCGCGGTGGTGATCATCAGCGCCGAGATGGACGGTATGGCACGCAAGGGTTTCGAGATCGCCCGCGAGGTCCACGCGCTGCGCCCGGAAACCCGCATTGTGATGTTGCTGGATTCCTCCGAGCGAAGCCAGGTGGTGGAAGCGTTCCGGGCAGGCGCCCGCGGCGTCTTCTCGCGCAGCGAATCGCTGCGCTCGCTCGCCAAGTGCATCCACTGCGTAAGCCAGGGCCAGGTTTGGGCCAACAGCAAGGAATTGCGCTATCTGCTGGAGGCTCTGGGTGAGGCGCTGCCGCTGAAGGTCATCGATGCTCGCGGCGCAGAGCTTCTCTCTCGCCGTGAACAGGAGGTTGTGCGCTGCGTGGCGGAAGGTCTTTCCAACCGCGAAATTGCCCAGCGGCTCGGCCTGACGGAACACACCGTCAAGAATTATCTTTTCCGCATCTTCGACAAGCTGGGAGTTTCGAAGCGGGTTGAAGTCGTGCTCTACGCCTACAGTTTAGGGGGAGCGCACGAACTCAATAGCGCGCCGCCAGTAACCCCGAAAACGCTGCCGCCCGCAGCTGCCACTGCCGCCGTCAAGTCGCGCATGCCGTCCGCTATGCTGACGGGTGCCGGTACCACTTAACCACAGAAATGAATTGCTGTTTATGCCGGATCGGCGTCCGTACGTACGGAAGGTCGCGGGCGCCGCTGTGTGGCACCGATGGCCTTGTCCATTGATTGCTGCCAGTTCTTCAGTTTGAGGGCAACTTCCTGCATGTAGGCGGCGGCTTCGGTCGGACTCAGTTGCTCGGGCCGGTCTTCTTTTCGACGAGAAGCAACCACGCGGGGCGCCGGTTGCTCGTAGTACTCCTCTTCCACAAGTTCCTGTCTCGCCTGCGGCTTGAACGTCGTGTGCCGCGAAATGTCGAGGTCGGAAATCACTTCCTTGACGATGTTCAAATCCACCAGCTTGGTTTGCAGCGCATACGCCAGCGATAACGCATTGAAGCAAAAATTGTTGACGTTGCGGGGAATGCCTTCCGTGAAATCGGCAATGGCCTCGTAGGCATCCGGCGTGAACAGAGGATCGCCGCTGTAGCCCGCCACCTTTAAGCGATGTTCGACGTAGCTTTTAATCTCCCACGAAGGCAGCGGCTCCAGACCGTGAAGAATGGAAACCCGCTGGCGCAATTGGGAGAGGCCAGGGCTCGCCAGCTTGTCAGCCAATTCGGGCTGCCCCGAAAGAATGATATGCATGAGCTTGGCTTGCGGAGTCTCAAAGTCGGAGAGCAACCGCACGGTCTCTAATACCGACGGATCCAGGTTCTGGGCCTCGTCGATGACCACAATCAGGCGGTTTCCCGCGCGTGCTTCCTGCAGCAATCGGCGGTTGAATTCCTCGTGCATGCGCACGAAGTCCTGCGTGTCACCTTCGTAGCCCAGCTCTGCCAGAAGGTAGCGCATGAACTCGCGCGAATTGCATTGGGTCTGGAACAAAAAGGCAGTGCGAGCGCTGGTACGAAACCTCTCCAGAAGATGGAAAAGAATCGTGGTCTTTCCCATGCCCGGTTTAGCTACCAGGCAAAGGAAACCGCGATTCGCCTCGATGCCATAGTAGAGGGAGGCAAAAGCCTCGCGGTGGGCGGCGCCCATATAGAGATAGCGGGGATCGGGGGTCACGCCAAAAGGTTGTTCCCGCAAACCGAAGTAGCTCAGATACATTTCTTCTCCCCGAACCTCACTCCCCAAGCATATCTAAACCGGGAATCACTGCCCAGAACCCTGCGGACAGGGCCTCCCGAAGCCCCACCGACAGCCGCGTCCCCGCCTGGCCGGATACCCTCACCGTAAATCTGCTCCCTAAGGCCATAGCCGGACAAGTGGATAAAAGTCACAGAGTCTACCGTTTATCGCCAAAGGTGAGCTTAAAGGCCTGCGAAATACACTGGTTAACTGATTCTATGGAATTTATAGGCTTTCGCCAACTTGATCTTTCACCACTCCTGTAGCAGAGACCCTAGTCTCCTTGTCAGAACCGGGTTCTGGCCATAGAATTTCGCAAGTTTGTGGGGTTAGCCAGGTTCTTCTCCGTGCCCTCAATGCCCGTTCCCATCTCGGACACCAGGATCAGAGTGTTGGTAGCCGACACTGCTGCCATGAGTTGTCATTTGTTGGCGGCAGCCTTGCGCCGGACCGAATACTACTACGCTGCTGCGGCCACCACTCCAAAGCGGGCGCTGCACTTGCTGGAAAAAGGGCGCTTCGATGTCGCGCTGGTAGGCCTGGGATTTTCGGAAGATCCGCTGCAGAGCATCCGCTTCGTGCGTCAGATGCGCAATCTGTACCCCGCTCTGGGAGTTGGCGTCCTGCTGGATGTACTGGATCGGACTTTGGTAGTTGAAACCTTCCGTGCCGGCGCGCGTGGCGTATTTGCACGATCGGATTCGTTCGAATCCCTTTGCAAGTGCATCCGCTGCCTGCATGAAGGTCAGGTGTGGTCGAACCCACGGGGTCTCGAGTATGTCCTGGAGGCGCTGGTAGAGCATGGTCCCGTGGTCTCGGGTTCATCCGGATCGCGCCAGCTGAGTAAGCGGGAGGAACAGATCACGCTCCTCGTGGCAGAGGGGTACAGCAATCGCCAGATTTCCGAGCAACTCGATCTCAGCGAGCACACGGTGAAAAATTACCTTTTTCGCGTGTTCGAGAAACTGGGAGTGACGACACGAGTCGGTCTTACGCTTTATGCTCTGCGGCAAGGCAAGCCCTCTCCACGAAAAGGCGCCCGGCTGGAACCAATTCCTCTGACGCCACCGCAGCCAATCGAAGATCCCAACCTGCAGAATTAGCGCTTCCGGCTTTTACTTTTTCGCGGTCTCTGTTCCTGGCGGAGGCCCCACATTCGGTGGCATCTCTCCGCTCAGTGAGTTCAAGAAGGCCTGCAGGTCGCTGCGCTCCTGTCCGCTCAGAAAATCCAGTACATGAATGTTTTTATCGAGATTGGGGTTGGAATTTCCCGCGCCGATGTAAAAATCAATCGCTTCCTTCAGGTTTTTCAAGCTGCCATCGCTCATATAAGGCGCGGTATTCGCGATGTTTCGCAGCGATGGCGTCTTGAACTTGCCTCGGTCTGCGGAATTGTGCGTGACGGCGTAGAGGCCATCATCATTGATCTGGCCCAAATCGACGCTTACGCCGACGTTGTGAAATTTGTTGTCAGTGAACAGCGCATTCTTTGCGCCCACCGTGTGGCATACCGCGCAGTTGCCCTTCCTGGGGGAAGTAAAGACAACGAAGCCGCGCTTCACGGACTCGTTCACGGCCTTCTCGTCGTGACCATACTTCCAGCGGTCGAATGGCGAGTTCCCGTTGAGCACAGTTCGTTCGAAAGACGCGATGCTTTTCTCCACCATTTCGTAGGTGATTCGCCCCGGCCCCCATGCTCGCTCGAATTCCTCTTTATAACTCGGATCGGCATTCAGCCGTTCCTCGACCGTGGCCAAGGTATTCGCCATTTCGACCGGATTCTGCACCGGCCCTTCGGCCTGTTTCTCCAGGCTGGGTGCACGTCCATCCCAAAATTGCACCGAGAAGTACGCGGAATTCGTCACTGGCGGCGAGTTGCGATTGCCTTTCTTGTGGCCCACTCCTTCCGAAACGGGCTTGGGATCGGCAAACCCTGCGGATGGGCTATGGCAGGTTGCACAGGAAACTGTATTGTCAGACGATAGGATCGAATCGTAGTACAGGCGGCGGCCCAAAGCGATGGTCTCCGCCGTGGGGGGATTGTCAGGCGGAATTGGCACCTGTGGAAGCCCAAGCGGCGTCGCGATCTGCACCGGTTTGCCGATCGGCATCACCGTCTTCCCGTCCTCACCCACCAGCACCAGCCCACTGGCAATCAGCGTCACGAACAGCAAAACCAGGAATATCCGCTGAATGGTCACGTTAAACCTCCCGGCAAAGCATGTGATTCTGGAAACCCAACATGTTATCTCCGACATGCATCGGCAGATTGTGACGGAAAGACAAGTCCGTTGTGACTTCTGTTACCTTGGCAAGTGACCCGACTGCCGGCACTGACAAAAATTTGACAAACGAATTCGTGTAGTACTGATGCGCTTTGTCGTACACTTTTGTGCCGTGGGGTTCGGCGACTGGCGCGGCATTTAAGCGGAACCAGCCAGCTGGAAACAGGTTGCCATTTTGCCGCAATCCTTTGCAGTAGTAATCTTCGCTTTCACACGAACAACCCCTAATTTTGTTTGCCCCAGGGATGCACACGTGCTTAAGTATTAGAACGTTATTGTTACCAGGTGAGGACGTTCATGAGAAACAGGGTATTGGGTGCGCTTGCAGTAGTGGTGGGCTTTTTCGCTTTGGCAGGATGGGCTCGAGCCGGGACTGAGTACATTGTGGCGAACGATGACGCGGCCGCCCCGTTTCCTTCGGGGGTCAGCTTCTACACGATCGCGCCGAACGGTTTCCTGACGCTGGTTCAGGATGTTCCCACCGGAGGCATGGGCATCGGCGGCGGATTTTTTGGCGCCAATCGCATCGCCGTTGTCAATAACAGTGGCCAAGCTTGTGTCTACGCCACTGACGCTTCCACCGGAGATATTGTCGGCATTATTGTGAGCAGCCTGGCGGTTGGCGGCAGCGCTACCGGATCTGACAGTGATGGCGGCACATCGAACGGCATCGGTCTGGCGACTGGCGGCCAATATCTCTATGCCAGCTACAGTGATTCCAACACCATCGGCACTTTCCAGCTACAACCGGGCTGTAGCCTTTCATTCGTTGGCGATGTTTCAGTTTCCGGGGTGCAGCAAGGCATCATCAACGGCATGGCTATCCATGGAAGCATGATGGTAGCGACATACACCGACGGAACGATTGAATCATTCGACATCTCCGGCGGCATGCCCGCGAGCCATGGCGACAAGCAACTGTCCACTGCCACCGTCAAATCACAAGACGCCACTTATCCCAATTCCATCGACATCACTCCCGACGGGCACTTTGCGATCTTTGGCGATACTTCGACCTTGATGGTGGTAGAGATATCCGATATTTCATCCGGCAAGTTGGCGCCGACCCGGGTTTATTCGTCGACTGCCAGTATCAGCTCCAGCAACGTTATGCTGAGTCCCGATGGAAACGTACTGTACGTTGTGAACACCCAGGGGGACCGGGTCACGGCTTCGTTCTTCAACAAAGTCAGTGGCAAGCTTTACGGCGGCTGCAGCTCAAATCCGATCAATGGGCTTTCCGGCAATTGGTCATATCTCGCCGGGCTGGCGCTGGCCAGCAATGTGGGAACCGGGGGCGGAGTGTATGTCGCGGAATTCGGCAGCTCTCCCGCGATCGCGCTGGTCAAACTGAATGCTTCCGGCAGAACGTGCACGCTCCAGGAGGTTCCAGAATCGCCAGTTGCCGAACCCAATAGCTCGGGGCTGCTGTCGATCGGTCGAGTACCGCCTCGGCGTTTCTAGCGGATGGCAATGAAAACGATTTACGAACGAGTCATTCTGATTACACAAAGACGGAGGATCTGAAGATGCGCGCGTTGTCGAGATACTGGTTAGCAATCATAATTTGCGGATGTGCCTTTATCAGGCCCGCGGCGCAGTGCCCCAAGCGTCCTCAGCCGGGCAGCATCGTGGAAGATCCCTACAGCATCTCGTCACAAAACGGAGTCTTATCGGCTGAATTTGTGATGGCCCACTCTGTGGATGAAGGCGGCTATACGCACTACTGCTACAACTACAAGGGCCCCGACGACAAAATCCACGAGTCGCCGACACTTCGCCTCAATCAGGGCGATCAACTGGACCTCGACATTTTGAACCGGATCAAGGATGACAATCCGATGAAGATGTCGATGCCGATGTCAAGTCGGACCTGCGGGGACGGCGGCGACATGACGATCGCGTCGACTAACGTTCACTTCCACGGCTTGAACGTTCCGCCCAAGTGCCACCAGGATGACGTCATCAATACTTTGATCCAACCGGGTTCGAAAGCTTTTCCCTACCGCATGCAGATTCCCGCCAATGAGCCGCCGGGCCTGTATTGGTACCATCCGCACGTTCACGGTTTCACAGAATTCCAGGTGAACGGCGGCGCGGCGGGTGCCCTCATCGTTGAAGGAATGGAGAAGTACCGGCCCGAAGTTGCCGGCCTTACGGAACGCGTGTTCGTGATTCGTCAGCAGTATCTTGTTCCGTGGATCCCTGGGCCTTATCAATTGACCTTCAATTACCAGGTCGATGCCCTGCCGTTCCCGCCTCCGGTAATTCAAATGAAGCCGGGCGAAAAGCAGTTCTGGCGGGTTGCGAACGCCACCCTCCAGGATTTCATGCCGGTGCAATTCCAGGTCAACGGGACGCCGGCGCAGATGCAAGTCATCGCTCTCGATGGCTATCCGCTGGCGCAGCCGCGGATGCAGGACACCATTCTGATTCCGCCCGCCGGACGAGCGGAATTCATCGTTCAGGCCCCGCAACTGGGAGATGGTGGGACGTTCTATGTGCTCACTTATTCCACCGGACCGACGGGAAATCCCGACCTGAGCCAGCGCCTGGCCAATGTCCAAGTCAGCAACGATGCCGAGTCCAATACCCGCAAGATGCCGATCCCGAAGGAGCATCTGCCGCTGGACAAGCTGAAATTTGCGATGTCGGCTGACGCGCCTGTCACCGCAGTCCGCAAGCTCTTCTTCTCCGAGGAGTTTGGCGGCACCAACGGTCCCATCCAGTTTTACATCACGGTCGATGGCCAGAAGCAGAAGGTGTTCGAGCCGAATGAGAAGCCTGTGATTGTCACCAAGGTGGGCGCGGTCGAGGATTGGGTCATCGAAAACCGTGCTCTGGAAACGCACGCCTTCCACATCCACCAGGTTCACTTCCGCGTGCTGGAAGTCGACGGCAAGCCGGTTCAAGATAGCGATATGCGCGACACTATCGAGATACCTTTCTGGGAGGGCAGGGGCCCATTCCACAGCGTAAAGGTTCGCATGGATTTCCGCGATCCGAACACTGCCGGAACCTTCGTCTTCCATTGCCATATTTTGCTGCACGAGGATTTGGGCATGATGCACAAGGTCCTGGTCGAGCCCAATTAAACTGAAAATTAAAGAGGGCACAGGAGGAGAACTGACAGACTCCTACTGTGCCCTCTGATTCTTGTGGTGAATTGCCGAATTACGAAGGAACATGAATCGTTCCGGGCGGATTTGTGCGATCCTGGTTCTTACAAACCCCATTCTCTTTCTTTAATCTGGAGGTCATGAAGCAATGCGCCGAAGCATTCTGTTCATTTGTGCTGCCACGTTGTTATTGATCGTTGGTTATGTGGCGGGAAATCGCCATGCGACCGTAGCCCACGCCGCGCCACCTTCCCAGGCAAGCATTCCCAAGTCCTACGGCCGTTTGGTGACGGCGATCGCCGACCAGATCGGCACCGGTCTGGTATTTGAAGATGCACAGGGCGTCGTGCGATTTGTGAGCGTTAATGGCATGAAAGAAGGAGAATTGGCCCGCTACGACAAGGTCCCGACCCAAGGCGGCATTCCGAGATCGTATGGCCATCTGGTAACTGCGGTCGTCAATAACGGCATGACGGGCTTGGTCTTTGAAGACGCTCAGGGGGTAATCCGCTTCGTCACCTTAACCGGCGTGACCGAGCAGGAACTCAAACGCGACTGATCGGGCTGATCGCGCTTGCACCAGCGGCCTTGTAGCGGCGAGCGTAGCTTCGGCCGATCGTCTGGCCTCCGGTTTCATTTTGAAACGGAACCCACTTGATCCACGATTCCCCTTTCATTGCTGCCCACAAAAACTGCTAAAGTATCCTTGGACTCTATGCTCCCCGTCATCATTCGTCTGCCAAGGAGATTGCGATGCGTATCGCCGTAATAGGGTCCGGATATGTGGGGTTAGTAGCGGGAGCGTGTTTCGCCGACATCGGCCACGAAGTCATTCTTGTCGATAACGATCAACAGAAGATAACCGGCCTTAACCAGGGCCAGGTACCGATTCACGAAAAATTCCTTCCCGAGCTATTGGCGAGGCACCGTGGACAGCGCCTACATTTTTCCGGCGATCTCCATTCCGCCGTCGAGGCCAGCGATGCCGTCTTCATCGCCGTGGGCACGCCTTCCACCGAGCGCGGAGATGCTGACCTCTCCTATGTTGAGTCGGTCGCGCGCGGCATTTCCGGCGCCATTGGACGTTACAAGGTCGTGGTCGAGAAAAGCACGGTTCCGGTTTACACCAGCGACTGGATTCGCAAGATCATGTTGCGCAATGCCGCTGCGCCTGATTCGTTCGACGT
>Ga0335081_10007644_pt1 | contig 17289 bp, 18 predicted proteins | sample Lox_Sample_35_FD_206713 | JGI IMG/M metagenome (GOLD analysis project Ga0335081, IMG submission 206713) | Soil microbial communities from Loxahatchee National Wildlife Refuge, Florida, United States - Lox_Sample_3.5 | ecosystem: Environmental > Terrestrial > Soil > Wetlands | place: USA... | reverse complement strand
TCGTGTGTCTTAGAATATACAGGATTCGTATCTTTTGGAAGAAGAACTTGTTAAAGATATCTGCCATTTCTTTCTTAGCATTTGTTGAGCTATTGCAGCGGCGCAAATTGCCTCATATTAATTTAGACTTGACAGGAGACTTTCACCGTTGTAGTTGTATATACAACCAAATGAATGAAAACGTCATGAAGAAAGCCTCCGATAGATTGTCAATGATAAAAACCAGATCCCGACAGTGCATTGCAGCACGGATGCGGCTGCTCAATCGGGTGGTGACCAATATCTATGACTCGGCATTGAGTCCGTTTGGCGTCAAACTCAATCAGATGAGTATACTCATGGTAGTCTACCTAGAAGGTGAGATCGGTTATGAAGCATTGTGTAAACGGCTGAAGATGGAGAAGTCGACCGCGAGCAGAAATATAGAGCGCTTGAAAAAAAAAGGATGGCTTGCCGCCGTTTCGGTCGCGGGTGAAAGAAGGAAACACTTGAAAGTAACCATGGCCGGAGAGGATCTGTTGGAAAAGGTGCACAATGCATGGGAAGGGTCGCAGATAAGAGCGACGGAGCTCCTGGGAAAGGAGGGAACGGAGGTAATCTGCAATATCGCAAACGGAATCTGGAAGAAGGATAAAGCGAGCTAAATTTTTTTTTCAAATGGGTTGTATATACAACAGTGAGGAATGAGATGAAAAAAAAGATCAAGGAATTTGCGCTTGGCCTCGGGGTTGACGATGTCGGAATTGCCGCTGCGGCAGACTATCAGAGCCCTCGCTCGCCGAAACTCGAAACGATCTTCCCGGGGGTGAAATCGATCGTCGTCATGGCGTTTAAAGAACCATCGAGCTGCGACAGCACGAACATGCAGGTGGCCATGAGCGGCAGGATGGATGTAATGGAATTTGCACGGTCATGCAATTATAGAATGACCCGTTTTCTGGAGAGGGCGTTCGAGGGAACGGCGATGGCTACCCCCATTTCTTATCCCTTGGAGATGAGTGTGGAGACGATGGGGTCGATCGGGGACGTATCGCTTAGGCACGCGGCGATCGCCGCGGGCCTCGGATCATTCGGCAGGCACAACATTGTGATCCATCCCAAGCTTGGGTCTCGGGTAGTCTTTACCGCGGTACTCACCGATATCGAAATTCCGCCCGATCCAAAGTTCACGGAGGAACTCTGCACACATTGTGACGTGTGTGTGGATCAGTGTCCGGCGGGTGCGCTCGATGTGGAAGAAAAAACCGATGTCGCGAAATGCCTCCGCAATTCACAGCCGTACGGGATCGGCACCAGCATCCGTTTCTGGTCAAAGTTCGCGGACGCAACACCAGAGGAAAAGAAGAACATGGTAAAAGACGTCAACTTCTGGCGGATGTATCAGGCGGGCTTCATTGGTTTCCAGTATTTCTGCTGGAACTGCATGAAATCATGTCCAGTGGGGCAGAAAAAGAAGAAGGCGGATAAAAAGAAATAACCCGGTCGATCTGGACGCGACTTGGGGACTGAGATACGGCTGCTGCGGAATTCAGTCTACGACTTTCCGGATATTATTTTCAGGGCAGCCGCGCGGGCCTCGTCGTACACTTCCCGCAGCGGAATGCCGCGGCTGGCGGCGATTTCCCTACAATCTTCGTACTCAGGGGATACCGATTTCTTTTCCCTATCCAGGTGGCAGACCTTTACTCTTACGGGCCCGAACGACGTATCCACGGTGAAAGATTCCCTGGTAAGCTTTCTCCTCTCCAGACGCTGATACCTGACCCCGATGGAATTCGTTTCCGCAAAGATTATGGGAAGGACATCGTCAAGTTTATCCGGCGCAGTCAAGACGCTGAGCATTGTGCCCGGCCTGTTCTTCTTCATAAAGATGGGCGCCATGAAGACATCGAGTGCGCCTTTAGAAAGGAGCCTCTCCATGGCGTAGCCTAGAACCTCCGGGCTCGTGTTGTCAATATTTGTCTCAATGAGTATGGCCTCGTCTCTCTCATAGCTACTCTCTTTCTCGGTACGGCCGATCCAGACCCTGAGCAGGTTCGGGATCGTGAGTTCCCTTTTTCCGGCCCCGTAACCGATACTGTCAATCTTCATCTCCGGGGTGCGGCCGAAGCTCTTTGATACATGTTTCAGGATTGCGATTCCGGTAGGCGTAACAAGCTCACTATCGATATCGCTTTCGTAAACGTGGATACCCTTGAGAAACTCCAGGGTGGCGGGTGCGGGAAGGGGCAGGAGGCCGTGGTCGCATTTTACGAACCCTGCACCGACCGGAATCCTGGAGGTGTAGATTTCGTCAATGCCGAGCATCGAAATAGCGAGAAGCGATCCAACAACATCAATTATCGAATCCACCCCGCCGACCTCGTGGAAATGGACATGTCCGCTCTCGGCATTGTGGATCTTGGCTTCGACCTCAGCCATATTGCGAAAGATTGTTTTGGCGCCGGTTTTGATTTCGAGGGCAAGATCGCTTTGATCTATTATCATTTCGATGTCGGAAAGATGCCTCTCGGGATGGCTGTCGTCTGCGGAGACAGAAAATTTCGTCCCCGAGATCCCTTTCCTTGTGGTCTTCTCGGCCGCAAGCCTGTATCCGGACATCTTGAGCTTCCCGAGTTCTGACTCTAGCTTCCGGAAATCCAGACCGGCGTCGATCAGCGCACCCAGTATCATGTCACCGCTTGCACCCGAAAAGCAGTCGAAGTAGGCTATCTTCATTCCTCTTCACCCATGCGGTTTATCAGACTCGCGAAGTACCCCGCCCCAAAACCATTGTCGATGTTCACGGTAACTGAACCCGGCGAGCAGCAGTTCAGCATGGATAAGAGCGCAGCGAGCCCTTCGAAGCTGGCGCCATAGCCCACGCTTGTCGGAACCGAAATCACGGGGCTGTCAACGAGGCCTCCCACTATCGAGGCCAGAGCGCCTTCCATGCCTGCGACTACTATGATCACATTCGCGCTGAAGAGTTTCTCCTTGCTGTCGAAAAGCCTGTGAACGCCTGCAACGCCTATGTCGTAAGCCCTGTCGACGACATTGCCCATGATCTCCGCCGTAACCGCAGCCTCCTCCGCGATCGGCACATCCGAGGTTCCCGCGCTGACGACGAGGATAGTCTTGTCCGATTTCTTCATCCTCTTTTTTCCGACGAGGACAATTCTCGCCTTCTCATAATAGACGGCGTCTTTTCTGATTTTCCTGATGGCTCTGAACACCGCACTGTCGGCCTTCGTCGCCATGATGAACTTAGCAGTTGGCGAAAGTCCCCTTACAATCCGCTCGATCTGTTCGATAGATTTCCCACCGCATAGTATGACCTCCGGGAACCCGCGCCGCAGATCCCTGTGGGTATCGATCTTGGCATCGCCGAGATCCTGGTAGGGAAGCGACCTCAGGAAGCGGAGGGCCTCCTCGATTTCGGTCTTTCCCGATTTAACGTTCTTTAGAAGTGTTCTAATTTCTTCTTTGTCCATTTCTATTTCTTTTCCTTCAAGGGTTCATTCATGCTTCCCATCCTGTATCCTTCTACGTCCAGCGTGACATATGCATATCCCAGGGACTTCAATTTCTCCGCAATCAGTTTTGATATCCCTTCATCGATGAATATGGGCATGTCCGCGTGCGTCACCTCTATCCTGGCAATATTGCCATGATCCCTAACTCTTAATTGGCGGATTCCGAAACCGGACAGAAACTCTTCCGCCCGTGCGACCCGTGCGACTTTCTCTTTCGTTATCTCCGTACCGTAGGGGAATCTCGTCGAAAGACACGGAAGTGGAGGTTTATCCCACGTCGGGAGATTCATCTCCTTTGAAAGTTTCCTGATATCATCCTTCATGAAACCTGCGTCCTTAAGTGGGCTACGGACGCCGAACTCGACGACCGCCCTCATGCCCGGACGAAAATCCTTTTCGTCATCGACTGTCGAGCCGTCCACAATGTAGTTCAAGCCGTGCCGCTTCTTGAGTTCCGTGAGTTTACTGAAAAGCTCCTTCTTGCAGTAATAGCATCTGTCCGGGGGATTGGCCGCAAACTGCGGGTCCTCCAGTTCATTCGTATGAACTATTACGTGTTGTGCCCCGATCTCTTCTGCATGTTTCTTAGCATCTCTGAGTTCTTGAGCTGTGTATGTCTCGGAACTCGCAGTGACTGCCACGGCCCTGTCACCCAAAACCTTTGCCGCCACCTTGAGCAGGAAGGTACTGTCCGTCCCCCCGGAGTAGGCGATAAGTATGCTTTGCATGTCGGAAAGCATCTTTTCCAGTGATGCCAGTTTTGCTGAAAGCGGTTGTGTCATGTGCAGTCTCTTGAATACTAATTATCACGCTGTTTTTAATTCTTATCATCTTAATGAAGACGTTGTCAACACATTGACATTTTGGTGACAAGTTTTCTTTGGCAGATATGTATTGCTGCGATAATTTGAAGATAACGCCAAGAGGGAAATGCCATGAAAAAGATCTTAACATGCTTATTTGCAGCCGTTGTTATTCTTCTTGCTGCAGGTTCACTTCTTGCGGCCGGCCCTCCCACCGTGGGTGCGGCGCTTCCCGACATCAGACTTTCCGTGCCGCAGGATTCCGCCGCGAAAAGCTACCTCGACCTCGGCTACTTCACGTTCGGCTCCTTCAGGATTCAAGAGATCAAGACCCAGGTAGTCGTTATCTAGATATTCAGCATGTACTGTCCGTACTGCCAGCGCGAGGCGCCGAATGTGAATGATCTCTTTGCGCGGATAGAACGGGACCCCGCCCTCAAGGGTAAGATCAAGATCATCGGTATCGGGACAGGAAATACGTCCTGCGAGGTTCATGTATTCAAGAAACAGTACAATGTGCCGTTTTCCCGTCTTCCCCGACGGCGATTATGCGATACATAAGGCCCTGGGGGAGGTAAGGACACCTTATTTTATCGGTGTGAAAATCGATCCAGAAAGCTCGCATCGGGTCATCTATTCAAAGGTCGGTGCATTTGACGGGGCTGAAAATTTTCTTTCTGCACTGATTCGATTATCCGGGCTCAGGTAGGAGGATGATATGAAAAGGCATGACAGGCGCATACCTTATTTTTTTCTTGCAGGAATAATGATTACTCTCTTTCAATTTACCGCAATGGGAGAGGCCTTCGGGCTTTCCGATGCGTACAAGAACAACATCTACAATCCAGGACTGCTCAAACCCACTGATAGTGTGTCTAAACTGAAGGTGGGTGATAGGGCCCCCGACTTCACCCTGAAGGCGGTATCGGGTGAAAGCGTCTCCCTGAGAAACTACCTGGGAAAGAAAAACGTCGTCATCTCTTTTATGCCAGCAGCCTGGACACCCGTGTGCTCGGATCAGTGGCCCGGCTACAACATCGTGAAAGATATATTTGACAAGCATGACGCAGCACTCTTGGGTATTTCCGTAGACAACATCCCCACATTGTTTTCATGGACAAACCAGATGGGCAATCTCTGGTTCCCCGTGCTCTCCGACTTCTGGCCGCACGGCAAGGTCGCATCGCGCTATGGCGTTCTCAGGAAAGACGGCGTATCAGAGCGGGCGCTCTTTGTCATCGACAAGAAGGGCGTGATACGTTACATAGACGTGCATGATATCAACAAGAGGCCTCCTCTTGAGGACCTGGTAGAGGAGCTGGAAAAGCTGCGTTAACAGAAGTCAAGACATACGAAAATCCCGTCAAAACAGTCGCTGCATCTTTGCCGAGGCCGTTTCTCGTGAAAAAGTTCTCTTGACAGAAGCATCGCAGTGTGTTACGAATAACACAAAAATAACACACCTACCGGGCTAAATTTTTTTATGGTACTGGTAACACGTTCTTACATTTCATAACACGAAAGGCTGGACGAACCTCAATGCACATCCCGGACGGCTATCTGAGTCCCCAGACGTACATCCCCCTCTATGGAGTGTCAGTGGCAGTCTGGGGTATTGCGGCGCGCAAAATAAAAAAGGAGGTATCGGCGAGGCAGGTTCCCTATCTCGCCATGGCGGCCGCGTTTTCTTTTCTCATTCAAATGTTCAACATTCCCGCTCCCGGGGGGACGAGCGGGCATGCCGTCGGTGGGGGAATTATTGCCCTCCTCTTGGGGCCGTGGACGGCGGTTATTTCCGTCTCGGTCGTTTTGATCGTTCAGGCTATTGTGTTTGGTGACGGGGGCATAACCGCCATAGGGGCAAACTGTTTTAACATGGCGATCGTGATGCCCTTTGTTGCATCATGGACCTTCCGTTTAATCAGAGGCCGCTCGAAGAAGGGAGCAAGGCTGATCGCAGCCGCTTTCTTCTCGGGATATGTGGGGCTCACGGCCGCCGCGCTCTCTGCGGGATTTATGCTGGGCATACAACCGCTGATTGCCTCCGGCGCGGACGGAAGGCCGCTTTATGCACCCTACCCGCTTTCCATCGCGCTTCCTGCCATGGCGCTCGAGCATCTGCTCCTCTTCGGCATTATCGAGGGCATCTTCACGGCTGCCCTGCTGAGGTATTTTATGAGACATGAATCGATGCCCATCTATTGCATTAGGGGGGGTTAGGGTGAAGAGGTTTGAGAAGAAGCTGTGGCTCTCTCTTTCCGTCATGGCTCTCCTGACGCCGCTCGGTATAATCCTGCCTGCCAAGTTCGGGTCCGAAGAGGGGTGGGGCGAGTGGGGCATTGCCGCCCTGGAAAAGCTGTTAGGCTATGTGCCCGAAGGCATCAAGAAGACTGTCGGCATGTGGAGGGCGCCTATACGGGAGTATAATTTTGGAGGAGAGGATGCCTTGTTTTCGACAAAGGTAGCTTCTTACCTCGTTTCGGGCATCATCGGTGCTTTCCTTGTTGGCCTCGTTGTCGTAATAATAACGAAACTTGTATTGAAAGATGAGAAGTAGGATTCCGGCGTTTCTTCTGGAGAGGTCCGGCCGGCCTCAGGTTACGGACGTACATGATCGGGGAACACCCCGGGGCGCGTATGTCGAGAGAGGCATCAAGCGTCTCTCTCACATGATTACAGTGGGTTTCATTAACGGCGGCAATGCAACAGGGAAGGGGCTTTTCCAGGATATTGACCCACGCTTGAAACTGTTGGCCCTTGTCTTTTCCGTGCTTATCATCAGTGTAAAGAAGGACATTTTTCCCGAGGTTGTTATCGCGGCATTGACCTTTATCATGGTCGCGCTGTCCCGATTGGACCTGTGGCACTTCTACCGAAAGGTCGTAGTGCTTACTTTCTTTTTCGGTCTTCTCGTTGCGCTACCGGCAGTCTTCAACGTTGTAACTCCCGGAGAAATGATTTTGCCCGTCATTATCCTCCGGGAGCCTCATCAATTCTGGATATACCACATCCCGCAGGAGATAGGCCTCACGAGGCAGGGAGTCGATTCCGTACTGATGCTCTGTCTCCGAATGATGAATTCTCTTGCCATTTCCTTCCTCGTGATTCATACGACGCCGTTTCATAGGATCATGAAGGCGCTGCAGCTATTTCGCGTCCCACAGACATTTGTGCTCGTCATTACACTCTCCTACAAGTACATCTTCATTTTTGCAAAGACTGTAGAGGACATGTATCTGGCGAGGAAGAGCAGGCTCGCGGGAATGGCAAGAAGGGAAGAAGCCACGGCGTGGGTTGCGGGAAGGATCACCCATATGTTCAGGAAATCGGTGGCGCGATACGACGAAGTATTCGGCGCTATGACATCCCGGGGCTTTACCGAAGAAATCAGGCTCGCCGGGTTTGAAGATATGTCGGTGAAGAATTGGTCCTTCGGCCTTCTGTTTCTCTCTGCCGGGATTTTTATACTGATGATCTGAGGTCTTCCATGGAGAATATTCTGGAGATAAACAACGTGAGCTACAGTTACTACGGCAGAATACCCGCCTTACGAAGCGTAAGCCTTGGCATCGCAGCAGGGGAGAGATTCGCCGTCATTGGCTCGAACGGGAGCGGGAAATCCACGCTCCTTAAGGTTATGAATGGCCTTCTCCACCCCGCAAGCGGCAGGGTGCTTTTTCAGGGGGGGGAAGTCTCAGAAGACGCGCTCCGCGACAGGCAATTCCTGGGAATGTTCAGAAGCAGTGTGGGGTACGTCTTTCAGGATTCCGATGTGCACCTCTTCTGTCCTTCTGTCAGGGACGAGCTTGTGTTCGGTCCTCTGCAGCTCGGATTATCCGACGATGAGGCACACGAGCGTGCGCGGGAGGTTATGGATATGCTGGAGATAGCCCGTCTTGAGGACCGCCCTTCTTACATGCTGTCCGGGGGCGAGAAGAAGAGGGTCGCGATAGGTTCCGTGCTGACCATGAATCCGGCTGTTCTCCTCCTCGATGAACCTATGAGCGGCCTTGACCCAAGGACGAGAAGTTTCCTAATGGAACTGATGATCTTTCTCAATGAGGGAGGAAAGACCCTCGTGATCGCCACGCATGACCTCTCACTGGTGAGCGAGTTGCAGTGCCGGGTTGCGGTGCTTTCCGAGGAACATTGCGTGGAAAAAATCGGCGGCGCCGACGAGATATTGCACGATCAGGAACTGCTGCTTGCCGTTAACCTCATCCATGAGCATATCCATTACCATGGAGACCGTGCCCACGTGCACATTCATTCCCATTATCTTCTGCATCGTCACGACCAGAACGGCGAGAAGGACAGATAGATGAATGCAAAATGCAAAAGTAAAATTCAAAGAGATAAGATAGGACTGTAATGCGTTTTGTATTCAAATATCCAGGTGCCGCCATCATTCTTTTGTTGATCCTCGGTTATGCATTAATCGCCGCACCCGCGTATGCGGCGCACCCTCTTATTACCGACGATACAGGCACGCAGGGCAAGGGCAAATTTCTTTTCGAATTTAACGGGCAGATGGCCTATGAAAATGAGACCTCGGCGGAAAATGGCGGTGCAAGCGGTACGGCTAAGGAGAGGGAAATAGAAATGAAGGCGGCGCTCACCTACGGTGTTGTCGACAGCGTTGATGTCATCCTGACCGCTCCCTACATATGGAAGAAGACAGAGGTGAACGATGCGACCATTTCCGACGTGAATGGAATCGCAGATGTATTCCTGGAGGTCAAGTGGCGCTTTTTTGAGAGGGATGGCTTGAGCTTTGCCGTAAAACCCGGACTGACACTTCCGACAGGAGACAAGGACAAGGATCTGGGCGCTGGAAGGGTAGGGGGCACGCTGTATTTCATAACGACGAAAGAAGCAGGTCCGTGGGCATTCCACCTGAACCTCGGTTACAAGAGAAATGAAAATCAAGTGGATGAGAGAGAAGATATCTGGCATGCATCGCTTGCAGGCGAGTACAGGATAGTCAAGAATCTAAAACTGGTTGCCGATACCGGTCTCGAAAGAAATACCGACAAAACTTCAAGTATCAATCCTGCATTTCTCCTGGGTGGATTTATCTACTCGGTACGAGAGAACTTCGACATTGACCTCGGCATTAAGGCAGGTCTGAACGATGCAGAGGTACGTATAGCTTATCTTGCGGGGATTGCGCTCCGGTTCTGAGTGAGGGTTTCTAAAGGACAATCAAATTGAAATGAATGTGAAAGAGCACTCACGGAAACGGCAAGCTCTCTCTTTTTCTGCATTGCGGAATTACCGGCTCTTGATTTTCCCCACCATCCTGGCCCAGCGGTAAAGGGCGCCCAGGACGACGACGGCCCTTTCCGATGAATAAGCGAAAGCCGGAACGCCCTGTGTTTCGAGGAGTGATGCCGCGCGCTCCACATCGACATCGCCGGAAAGGGCCGCAACAATCGGCTTCGGCGCCTTCATAGACTCCGCGGCCGTCTTCGCCTTGATAACCGTTTCGGCAAATACTAGAGGCGGCGTGATGAGTGTATGCCAGTAGCCAAGGATCAGTGTGTCCACGCGTTCGTCCTCGAGGGCAAGACGGATAGTTGCTTCGTAGGTCGTGGGCGGCTCGCCTCCCGTGATGTCAACGGGATTTCCTGTCGCGCCGAACGGAGGGATGAATTTTTTGAAGGCCTCATCCAAGTCTTTGTCCAATGTCATGAGCGAAAGCCCGTGCTTGCTGCATGCATCGGCGAGGAGCACGCCGAGCCCGCCTGCGCCCGTGACGATGAGTACGTTCTCACCTTTCGGCGTCGGCATCTTTCCCAGGCTCCTCGCACAATCGAGGAGTTCTTCTAGATTCCCGACCCTAACGATCCCCGCTTTCGCGAAAGCGGCACTGTAGATACGGTCGTCTCCCGCGAGCGCGCCGGTGTGGGAGAAGGCCGCCCGTTCACCGAGAGAAGTCGCACCCGCCTTGAGGGCGACAATGGGCTTTTGCCGGCTCACCTTCGCCGCAGCTCTTACAAATGCGGAGCCATCTTTTATGTCCTCGACATGCATGGCGATGACTTTTGTGTTTACATCCTGCCCGAAGAACTCGATGAGGTCGTCTTCATCGACGTCGCACTTGTTTCCCACACCGACAATGGCGGACACACCCATCCTGCTCGAACGGCTGTAGCCGATGATCGCCATCCCCACACCGCCGCTCTGGCATGAGAGCGCGGTAGGGCCTTTCTCCGTGTAGGGCGTGCAGAAGGTCGCGCAGAGTTCGGCAGGCGTGTAGTATATGCCGAAGATATTCGGACCGAGGATGCGAACCCTGTTCTTTATGGCCGTGTCGACGAGCTCTCTCTGGAGGTCATTGTTCCCGATCTCGGCAAACCCGGACGAGATGACGATTGCGCCAGCAACCTTCTTTTCTCCCAGCGCCTTTACGGCATCGGCAACATTCTTTGCCGGAATGACGATCACTGCGACGTCGACCGTTCCGGGGATATCCTGGATGCTCTTGTAACATTTCCTTCCCAGTATCTCGTCCGCCTTCGGATTGATGGGATAGATATTTCCCTTGTAGCCGCCGTCGATGATGTTCTTCACCGTCGAATATCCCAATTTTGACAGATCGCCGGATGCCCCGATGATCGCGATCCCTGCGGGTGAAAAAATCCTCTTCATGCCGGCTATGATTTCTTCGGGCGAGTACACCGTATCGGCGATCTTCTTTGGCTCTCCTATCGCCATGCGGGCATCAACGACTATGGCGCCTGTGTGGGATGCAATGACAGGATTGAGATCGACCTCGAGAATTTCGGGGTGGTCGGCAACCAGTGCGGAGAGCTTATCAATGATGTCGGCCACGGCCTGGATATTCACTGCTGGTCTGCCGCGGAAATTTCCGAGAATCTTTCTGCCCCTGATCTCATCCATCATCTTGGTTGAATCCCCCGGCGCTAAAGGAACCAGTCTCATGACAACGTCCTTTGCGGCCTCCACGAAGATCCCTCCCAGGCCGAACATCACGGCGTGTCCGAACTGGCGGCTGAAAGTGGAGCCGATGAGGAGTTCCACTCCTTCAGGCACCATCTGATAGATCAGCACCCCCTGGATGTTTGCCTTCGGTTTATCATGTCTCACCTTTCTCACCATATCATCGAAAGTGGACCGCACCGCTTCCGGCGAATCGATATCTAACCGCACGCCACCTACATCGGATTTATGCGGGATATCGGGAGACACTATCTTCATCACAACGGGATATCCCAGCTTGCCGGCTATCTCCACCGCCGATCCCGGGCCGACCGCTACCTGGCCCGCCCGGACTGGGATACCGTAGGCCGCAAGCACCTCTTTGCTTTCCACCTCCGTCAGAGTATTCCGTCCCTGCCGCTTCGCTTCAGATAGAATCTTCTTCACCTCGTCTCCCATGAGGGCCTCCTTTTGCAGTCTTCATGCGTGTGAACGGCCACCTTCTAAGAATGAAAAAATGCACTGATACATTATGAGCCGCCGGGGGAAAAGTCAACTATATTACGGACAAAAGGGGCGTTAATGGCCACTTTGGGCTTGACAGAACAGGGTATTTCAGCTAAAAAATCACATATAGTTCGATTAACGATATCAAAGGAGGAGATTGTTTGGCAACACATAAATCAGCAGAAAAGAGGAGCAGACAGAGCGAGAAGAGACGTGTGAGGAATGCATCGGTAAAATCCGGTATCAGGACGCAGATAAAATCCGTGCTGACGTCCGTTGAAGCAAAGGACAAGAAGGCGTCGCAGACCGCTCTCGCAGCCGCCTCGCCTGCAATCGCCAGGGCGGCCGCCAAGGGCGTGTTTCATAAGAAGACCGCTTCGCGAAAGATATCGAAGTTAACCAGAAAGGTAAATGCCCTTAAGGGGTAATTACTGTTCTTTCCAGAAAATAATCCCCATCAAAAGCCGGACATCATAAGCCTGTATGCCTTCTCGCCAGAATCATTTGCAAGCTTGGTGAGGGCATTCGTCCGGTTCGTATCCCTGGTATTTAAGTCGGTGAAGGTATAGTCCTGGGTTGCCGTAAAGCTCTTGTCGTTCCAGATAAGTTTGTGGGAGTCCTGTTCTTCAAAGACAAGCTCCATTACTACCGACAGCCGTTCACCCGAAGCGAGCCCTGTCCTCTGGTAAGTGAGAGGGGAGGTGACGATACTCGTCACAGTGCCCTTGAAAATGGCGTCCGCTCTTTCCTGCCTGTCGACCAGGGTGAATCTCCCTCCGATGATGAATTGGTCGATGAATGCATTCCTGATGCTGTTCTCGACATTCGGCTCGCTGGTCTTGTTTGTAAAGTTATCGATGAAGACCGTCTTGATTTTCTTGTCGATGTATTCCCCGCCCGGACTGAAGCGGTAGCCGCAGCCTGCGATAAAAATCAACAACAGGACGGCCGTTCCGAGCAGAACTGCGCGGAAGTAACGCATGTTACTGGACGACGATGTTGACGAGTTTCTTGGGAACATAAATTTCTTTCACCACCTTCTTGCCGGAAATGAGTCCGGCGATCTTCTCATCATTGAGAGCGAGGGCTTTGATCTTTTCGCCGTCCTCATCAACTGCGACGACCATCCTGCTCCTGACCTTCCCGTTTACCTGGATGACTATCGTAATTTCCTCTTCCGCAGCTATCTCGTGATCGTATGCCGGCCAGGGAACATCGGCGAGACTTCCCTCATAACCCAGGGCCTCCCAGAGTTCGGCGGTTACGTGAGGAACGATGGGAGCGAGCAGTATGACTATCGTCTCAATCGTCTCCCTGATTACTGCAAGAGCGACTTTATCCCCTGACGAAGGCTTTTCAATGAGATACAGTGCATTGACGAGCTCCATAACGGCGCTTATCGCCGTGTTGAAATGGAAGCGGTCTTCAATATCGCGCGTGACCTTTCTGATTGTCTGATGGGTCTTTCTCCTCAGGTTCTTGAGATCGCCCTCGAGGACCTCGCCGCGGCCTGCAGCCTGTACTGCGGCGATGTCGTCAAGGTAATCCATGACGATCCGCCACGCGCGGTTGAGAAATCGGAACGAGCCCTCGACCCCTTGATCGCTCCACTCGAGGTCTTTCTCCGGGGGGGCCGCGAACAGGCAGAACATCCTCGCCGTGTCCGCCCCGTACTGCTTTATCAGGTAGTCCGGGTCGACGACGTTCTTCAGCGACTTCGACATCTTCTCGGATTTGCCGATAGTGATGGGCTTATCGCAAAGCGTGCATCTGTCGTCCTTCACCTCGTCGGGAAAAAGATAACCGTGTTCCTTGCAATGCGTTGTTTCCTTGCAGACCATGCCCTGGGTGAGGAGATTGATGAACGGTTCGTCGAAGGAAAGAACACCGAAGTCCCGGAGCATCTTCGTGTAGAAACGCGAGTAGAGGAGATGGAGGATGGCGTGTTCGATCCCGCCGATATACTGATCAACGGGCATCCAGTACTGGACCTTGTCTTTATCAAGGCCGGGCTTCTCCGAAAACTTGGGCGAGCAGAAGCGATCGAAATACCAGGACGATTCCACGAACGTATCCATGGTGTCGGTTTCCCGTTTGGCCCCGCCGCTGCATGCCGGACACTTCGTTTCCACGAAGGCCTTGTACTTGGCGAGAGGCGATCCTCCTTCGCCGGTGAGTTCCACGTCTCTCGGCAATACCACCGGGAGATCCGCTTCCGGAACCGGCACAGGACCGCATTTGTCGCAGTAGATGACGGGTATCGGAGCCCCCCAGTAGCGCTGCCGGGAGATGCCCCAGTCCCGCAACCGGTACTGTATGGTCTTCTTGCCTCTGCCTATCGATTCGAGGTATTCGGCTATTGAGTCTAAGGCCTTCATGTTCTCCATGCCGTTAAACTGCGCGGAGTTTATAAGCATGCCTTCTTCAACATAGGCTTCCGTCATGGTGAGGGCATTGAGCGCCCTGTCGTGAGGCTGTATCACCACAATGATCGGCAGATTATATTTTTTCGCAAACTCGAAGTCCCTCTGGTCATGAGCCGGGACCGCCATGACGCAGCCCGTGCCGTACTCGGCGACCACGAAGTTGGCGGCGAAGATGGGCATCTTTTTCTTGGTCACGGGATTCACGCAGTATGAATCGAGGAAGATGCCTTCCTTGTTGTAATAGTCCGAGGTCCTCATCAGTTTGTCCTGCCTCTTTACCTTGTCGACAAAATCCTTGACCTCTTTTTCAATGGGCTTTCCCTTGACCAGGTCCATGACGAGCGGAAGCTCCGCGGCAACGAGCATGAACGTCGCCCCGTACACGGTATCCTGCCTGGTTGTGAAGACCGTGATCGTCTCGTTCCCGTCGGCCATCGGAAAGTTTATCTCGCATCCGAAACTCTTCCCGATCCAGTTCTTCTGCATCGTGATGACGCGCTCGGGCCATCCGGGTAACTTGTCGCAATACTCAAGAAGTTCGTCCACGTAATCGGTGATGCGGAAGAACCACTGGTCAAGATATTTTTCCTCAACCTCCTTTCCGCATCGCCAGCAGAGACCGGCCTCGACCTGTTCATTGGCGAGCACCGTCTTGCAGTCCACGCACCAGTTCACCACGGAGCTCTTCTTATAGGCGAGCCCTTTCTCATACATCCAGAGGAAGAACATCTGTTCCCAGCGGTAGTACTCCGGTTCGCAGGTGGAAAGCTCCCTGTCCCAGTCGTAGCTGAAACCCATCTCCTTCAGCTGCTTTTTCATATAGGCGATGTTTTCATTAGTCCATGTTGCCGGGTGGATCTTGTGGTCTATGGCAGCGTTTTCTGCCGGCATGCCGAACGAATCCCAGCCCATGGGATGGAGGACGTTGTGTCCGTTCATGCGCTTGTATCTCGCGACCACGTCGCCGATGGTGTAGTTCCTCACATGGCCCATATGTATCTTCCCCGACGGATACGGGAACATCTCCAGGAGATAGTATTTCTTTTTGCCGGGATTCTCCGTCACCTTGAAGACGCCTTTGTCCTCCCAGGTCTTCTGCCACTTCATCTCCAGTTCGTGTGGCTTATACTTCCTCTCCATAATCATCCAGCCTCCAAAACGCTCAAGGGTACCGTCGCTTCAGCGCCGCCGCGCAAAGATAAGAATAATCCGTCATGAACGTGAACTTCCGGTGAGCCCGCTAATATTTTGATTTGTCTCTTCCTTGTATAATTTCAGGTAAACCGCATCGAGGATGCCGTTGATGAAGGAGCCCGAATTTTCCGAGCCGTAGAGCTTCCCTAAATCAATAGCCTCGTTCAGCGTTACTTTGGGGGGTATGTCCGAACAGTATGAGAGTTCGTAGACGGCCATGCGGAGGATGTTCCGGTCCACCCTCGACATCCTCGAAAGTGACCAGTTATCGGAACAACTGCTGATCAGGCTGTCTATCTCTTCTATCTTGTCGCAGGTGCCTTCTATCAGAAGGGTAGAGAATTTCTTGCACTCTTCCGGTGCGCCAAAATATTTCCAAAAAATGGAAATTGCCTCTTTGGCACCGATATCTAAAACATCCAGCTCGTAAAGAACTTGTAAGGCAACCTCTCTTGCCTTTCTCCGTTGATGCATTTCCTCTAAATCCGTTACATCAGATTCCGCCCATGGCGGGCTCGCAATAAGAGACGAAACACAAAAAAACTTGAAAATAATAACGCGTCATTCCGGTCAGGCGTCCCGCGCCGAAGACCACTAAACAACGCAACATGAAATCTCCGAACGCTTGACTACACCTTCCTGAAGAGGTCTACCATCTCGATTGCCGACATGGCTGCATCCCAGCCCTTGTTTCCCGCTTTGGCTCCGGCCCTTTCGATCGCCTGTTCGATGGTGTCGGTTGTCAGTACACCGAAGGCCACCGGCACCTCCGCCTCCAGACCGACGCTCGCTATCCCCTTGGTAACCTCGGCGCTGATGTATTCGAAATGCGGCGTTGCACCCCTGATGACCGCACCGAGACAGATGACGGCATCGAATTTTTCCGTCTTTGCGAGCTTCTTGGCCATTGCAGGCAGCTCGAATGCGCCGGGGACCTTATAGATCTGGATGTCTTTCTCTTCCGCGCCGGCTCTCGTGAGCGCATCGACCGCGCCGTCAATCAGCCTTCCGCAGATGAAATCATTAAAGCGGCTGGCGACAATGCCAAACTTCATTCCCTTTGCTACAAGCTTTCCTTCGACGATTTTTGGCATACTCTTTTCTCCCTCGTGTAATCCTGAAACCGATTATGGTTATGACCGCTCTATAAACAAAAGAACTATATCTCCAACAAATGACCCATCTTCTTCTTTTTTGTCTTCAGATATTTGATGTTGTTCTCATTCGGCTTTATTTCAATGGGAACACGCTCGGTGACGGTCAACCCGTAGCCTTCGACCCCCACAATCTTCTTCGGGTTATTGGTCATCAGTTTCATCTTCCTGACGCCGAGGTCCGCGAGTATCTGGGCGCCGATGCCGTAATCCCTGAGGTCCGCCTTGAAGCCGAGCGATATGTTGGCCTCGACTGTGTCCTTCCCCTTTTCCTGCAGTTCATAGGCCTTGATCTTGTTGACGAGGCCTATGCCGCGGCCTTCCTGATGCATGTACACGATAACGCCTTTGCCGGCCTCCTCCACCATTTCCATCGCCCTGTGGAGCTGATGGCCGCAGTCGCACCTCTCCGAACCGAAGACGTCGCCAGTCAGACATTCCGAGTGCACCCTCACCAGGACTTCGTCCTCCGGCGCAATCTCCCCCTTCACGAGGGCGACGTGCTTCATATCATCGACGTCATTCTCGTAAACGACGACCTTGAACTTTCCGCCGTAGAGCGTGGGGACCGTTGCCGCAGCCGCTCTCCTGATGAGCGACTCATGCTGCATCCTGTACTGGATGAGATCGGAGATGGTCACTATCTTGAGCCCGTGCTCTTTCGCGAAGACCTCGAGGTCGGGCATCCTGGCCATCGTGCCGTCGTCCTTCATGATCTCGCATATCACTCCCGCGGGCTTCAGTC
>Ga0335081_10007643_pt1 | contig 17289 bp, 13 predicted proteins | sample Lox_Sample_35_FD_206713 | JGI IMG/M metagenome (GOLD analysis project Ga0335081, IMG submission 206713) | Soil microbial communities from Loxahatchee National Wildlife Refuge, Florida, United States - Lox_Sample_3.5 | ecosystem: Environmental > Terrestrial > Soil > Wetlands | place: USA... | reverse complement strand
TCGTCGGTGAACAGGTCGTACAGCCGGTTCCCGGCCAGCACGTGCTGCCACAGCGGCACCGGCCGCTGCTCGTCCACGATGATCGCGGTGCCGCCGCGGACGTGGTCCAGCCATTCGCCGAACTCCTCGGCGTTGCTCACCGTCGCGGACAGCGCGACCACCCGCACAGACTCGGGCAGGTGGATGATCACTTCCTCCCAGACCGCGCCGCGGGACCGGTCCGCCAGGTAGTGCACCTCGTCGAGCACGACGTAGCCGAGGCCGGACAGCGCCAGCGACCCGGTGTACAGCATGTTGCGGAGCACCTCGGTGGTCATCACCACCACCGGCGCGTCGCCGTTGATGCTGTTGTCCCCGGTGAGCAGGCCTACCGTGCGGCTGTCGTAACGGCGCACCAGGTCGGCGTACTTCTGGTTGGACAGCGCCTTGATCGGCGTGGTGTAGAAGCACTTGCGGCCCTGGGCCAGCGCCAGGTGCACGGCGTACTCGCCGATCACCGTCTTGCCCGAGCCGGTCGGCGCGGCCACGAGCACGCCGCTGCCCGCGCCGAGCGCCTGGCAGGCCTCCACCTGGAAGTCGTCGAACTCGAAGTCGTAGAGCGCGCGGAAGCCGGCGAATCCGGGATCGGAATCGCGGGGGGCCAGGGGGGCTTTCGGGTTCGTCCCCCCCGAGGCACGCTGCCGGTCGCGGAACGCGGCGTACCGGTCCGCCGGAGTGGTCATGGACTCCAGGTTAGGCCCTCGCCGCGGTCACGGGGGGCAGGTGCTAGTTGAGGCTGTTGTCGCGGGTCCCGGTATCGTCCAGGTCGAGCGGGGACAGTTCGTCGTCGGCCAGGCCCGCGTACGGGTCCGGGTGCAGCCGGGCCCGCCGCTTGTCGTGCCGCCACACGATGAACTCGGCCACCTCCACCATCAGCGCGCACGCCCCGCCCAGGATCAGCATCGTGATCGGGTCCGGGCTCGGGTTCGCCATCCCCGCGATCAGGAACACCGCGAAGATCATCACCCGCCGCCACTTCCGGAACATCTGATGGGTCAAGATCCCGGCCAGGTTCAGCATCACGATCAAAAGCGGCAGCTCGAACGCGATCCCGAACGCCAGCATCATCGTCATCACGAAGCTCATGTACAAGTCGACCTGGATCAGGTTCGACACGTTCTCCGGCGTCAGGCCGAGGAGGAAGTGCATGGACCGGCCCAGCGACAGGTACGCCAGCAGGTTCCCGATCAGGAACAGCGGGATCGCGGTGCCCAGGAAAATATGCCCCCACCGCTTCTCCCTGGCATACAGCCCCGGCGCGATGAACGCCCAGACCTGATACAGCCACACCGGCGAGGACAGGATCACCCCCACGATGACCGCGACCTTGACCCGCAGGTAGAACGCGTCCAGCGGCCCGTTCAGCACCAGCTTGTTGACACCAAGCTGGTCGCACCCGGTGTAGCCGCGGATCGTCGCGTTGCACAGCGGCCGCTCGATGACATGCCAGACCGGGGTGAAGAAGACGAACCCCACGGCCATCCCCGCGATCAGGGCCAGCGCCATCTTCACGACCCGGTTGCGCAGCTCCCGCAGGTGATCGAACAGCGGCATCCGGCCCTCAGGGTCCTTACGCTGCGACCGCACGTACCGCTCACCGACAATACGGGCACCCGCGATGGCGCCGGGGAGTTTCGCCACGACTGCTTCCCGTCGTCGGACGGCCTAGCTGGGCTGGGTGCGCTGCGGCTCGGAGGTCGCAGCGACGTTGGCCGGGGGGGTGTCCACGGCGGAGGTCCGCTGCAGGTCGCGGATCTGCTGCTGCAGTGCGTCGATCTGCGCCTGCTGGTCCGCCGGGGCAGGTGCCGGCGTCGCGGTGAGCTGGGCCTGCGGGAACTGCGCCGCGGACGCGCCTGGCTGGGGGCCCGATTCCGGCTCGTCTTCGTGCAGGCCTGACACTTCCCTCTTCAGGATGCGCATCGACTGGCCGAGTGAACGCGCCGCATGGGGCAGCTTCTTGGACCCGAACAGCACGATGATCACCACGGCGATGATCAAGACCTTCCACGGGCTGTCGAACAGGTCGCCAATTCCACCCATATCTGTCCTCTTTAACGCCGGAGACGTTTTCTCGGCCCGAGTCTACACGGCGCCCCTGACCGGACACAGTTTCCGCAGGTTCTGCCGTCGAACCGTGCGTAACCTGTGATAACGCGACATAATTCGCAAGCGCCGCGCTGGCCGCCTCGCGGACCCCGGCCACCAGCGACGACGGCGAGATGACCCGGCCGTCCTCGCCGAGCCGCAGGGCCAGCCGCCGCACCCAGCCAGTGTCCGGGGTGCGCAGCACCACCCGGAGACGTCCGTCTTCCAGGTCCGTGACCGACTCGCACGGGTAGTACTCCGCCACCCAGCGTCCCGCCGCGGACAGCTCGAGCACCACCGATACGTCGTCGGGCGACGGCCGGAACAGGCCCTGGTCGACGTCCACCGGCTGGGCCTCGGCGGGCGGCGCGGCGGGCACGTCGAGCACCTCGAGGCCGAGCACCCGGTCCAGCCGGAACAGCCGCACCCCCTCGGCCCGCCGGCACCAGCCCTCCAGGTAGGGCCGCCCCTCCACCACGAGCAGCCGCATCGGGTCGACGTCGCGCTCGGTGGCCTCGTCCCGGCCGGGCACGTAGTACCGCAGGTGCACCCGGCGCTTGGCTAGCAGCGCGGCGCGGATCTGCGCGGCGTACCCCTCGACCCCGTCGGCGGGGATGTCGACCTGCACGGCGACCTGAGCGCTCACCGACGCGGCCTCGCCGGCCGCGGCCTCGAGCTTGGCGATCAGCCGGGACAGCGCCGACCGGTCCTCCAGGCCAGGCACCTCGGCCAGCATCCGCAGCGCGACGAGCAGCGCGCTGGCCTCGTCGACGGCCAGCCGCAGCGGCCGGCCCATGGATTCGGCCTGGCTGACGACGATCTCGCCGCCCTCGTAGGACAGGTCGATCGGGCAGTAGGGATCGGGCGCGCGCAGCTCGACGCACCACAGCAGGTTCAGGTCGTCCACCAGCTCGCGCTCGCTGACCCCGAACGCCGCCGCCGTCTCGGCCAGCCCCACCGAATTCCTGCTCATCACGTAGGGCACCAGCGCGAGCAGCCGCTGCAGCCGTTCCGTCGAGGTGACCAGCGCGCTCATGCTCTGTCCCCCGCTCGCTTCCGGGGCGCCTTGAGGCGCCTCCTTGCTTGCCTGGCCGCCTGTGGCGGCGGGCCCTCGTCGCTCGTCCCTCGCGCCTGGGGTGGGTTCGGGGGGAAAAACAGAGTCCAGTCGGCGCCGCGCCCCTCCAGCTCGCTCATGCCAGGACTCCCTTGAGGCGGCGGATCACGGCCTCGCGCAGGTCGGGCGGGTCGAGGACGATCGCGTCGGGACCGAACCAGGCGGCGTAGTCGGCGAACCAGCCCGGGTCACCGAACCGCGTCGTCACCAGGTCCCATCCCTGCGCCTGCTCGTCGGGCCGCACGGAGACCGCGTGCCTGCGCAGTCCGACGCCGGCGCCGGCCCGCACCCTGAGCAGGGCGGTGTGCTCCTGGGCGGGCGCGGAGTCCCAGTCCTTGACCAGCTCGCGAACGTCGGCGCCGTCCGGCACCGTCACCCGGCCCGCCGGGCCGCAGAACTTCACCGGGCCCGCGATCCGGCTGAGCCGGAACACCCGGGTGGCGTTGCGCGCCCGGTCCCAGCCGGCCACATACCAGCGGCCGTGCCGGTTCACCACGCCCCAGGGCTCGAGCTCGCGCTGTTGCGGGTCGCTCCGCCCGGCGGCGCGGTAGCTGAACGTCACCGGCCTGCGGTCCCTGACCGCCTCCCACAGCGGCCCGAAGGCCGGCTCGGGCGTGCCCAGCCTGGGCTCTATCCCCCGCGGGACCGGCGAGTTCCCGTCGCTGTCCGCCAGGTCCGCGTCGATGCCGGCCGCCCGCAGCTTCAGCAGCGCCCCGGCGGCGGCGCCGGCCAGCTCGGCCCGCCGCCAGACTCGTGCGGCCAGGCCGAGCACGGCCGCCTCGTCCGCCTCGAGCCGCAGCTCGGGCAGCTGGTAGGCCTGCTGCCTGATCCGGTACCCGGGATCGTCGTCGAACGGGTGGTTGATGCCGGTCTCCAGCGGCACGCCGAGGTCGCGGAGATCCTCCTTGTCCCGCTCGAACATCCGCTTGAACAGGTCATCCTGCTCGGGATAACCGGGCACGGCCGCGCGGATCTGCTCGGCGGTCAGATAGCGCCTGGTGGAGAGCAGGCAGACGACAAGGCCGAGCAGCCGCTCGGTCTTGCGCTTCGACATGGGCCCTCCAGACCTCCCGATGGCTCCAGATTATTGTCTCGCAGACGGCACGGCGTACGGTTGCGCGACCCGCAGTCGGCCCGGAGCTAGAGTGCACGTCGTGATCACATGGCGGAACGGCACGGTCAGCGGGACGCGCCGCGAGTGGCCGGGCGCGGTCGAGCTCGACGTGGCGGTGGACGGCGTGGCGGTGGACGGCGGGGCGACGGTGCGGGCGCTGGCCTACCCGGCGCTGACCGGTCACCCCCGGCCCGGCGACCGGGTGCTGATCAACACCACGGCGCTCGACCTGGGCCTGGGCACCGGCGGCTACGCCCTGGTGGTCGCGGTTCCCGACCGGCTGCCGCCCGATCCCGAGCTGGCCGGGCACCTGGTCAAGGCCCGCTACTCGCCGCTGCAGGCGTGCGTGCTCGGCGCGGACGAGCAGGGATCACCGCATCATGACGTGCTGCGCGACGCGGATGACATCGGCGGGATGCCCGTCGTGGTGGCCGACCTGCACTCGGCTCTCCCGGCCGTGCTGGCCGGGGTCTTTTGTGAGGCCGAACGGTCCGGCGTTCCCGGTCCCCCGGACGGTTCCGCGCCCCGGGTGGTGTACGTGATGCAGGACGGCGGCGCCCTGCCGGCCTGGTTCTCGCGCACTTGCGCGACGCTCAGGGACGCGGGATGGCTGGCGGCGACCGTGACCACCGGGCAGTCGTACGGCGGGGACCTGGAGACGGTGACCGTGCACACCGGGCTGCTCGCGGCCCGGCACGTGCTCGGTGCCGACATCGCGGTGGTCGCGCAGGGGCCAGGCAACCTCGGCACCGGGACCCGGTGGGGGTTCTCGGGCGTGGCGGCCGGCGAGGCGGTCAACGCCATCGCGGCACTGGGCGGGCAGCCGGTGGCGTCGCTGCGGGTGAGCGACGCGGACCCGCGCGAGCGGCACCACGGCGTCTCGCACCACAGCCTGACCGCCTACGGCCGGGTCGCGCTGGCCCGGGCGCACGTGGTGGTCCCCGGGCTAGGCGGGGAGTTCGGCGGCCTGGTGGCGGCTGGAGCCGCCGGGCTGAGCGGCCGGCACGAGATCGTCACCGTGCCCGTCGACGGCCTCGAGACGGCGCTGCGAGAGTGCCCGGCGCGGCTGTCGACGATGGGCCGCGGGCTTGACCAGGATCTGGCTTACTTCCTGGCCGCAGCGGCGGCCGGCCGGCACGCCGGCCGCCTGCTGCGCCAGGACCGCCGGATCAGCCCTTCTGGAGGGCGTCGATGATATCGACCACGAAAGCCAGGGTGTCGGTGCTCTTGATGCCCGCCTGGGGCGAGCCGGAGCTGCCGTAGCCCTGAGACGGCGGGATGGAGAGTATTACCCGGCTGCCCACGGTCTGGCCGACCAGGCCCTTGTCCCAGCCGGGGATGACCTGCGCGGGCGACGCGCCGACGACGAAGCCCACCGGCGAGCCCAGCGCCCAAGAGGAGGAGCCAGAGACGAACGGCTTCTTGGTCCGCCAGATGTAGCCGACGTACTGCGCGACTACGAGATCACCCTTCGCGACCTTCGGGCCGTTGCCCTTGACCAGCGTCTTCGTGACCAGCGCGCTGGGCGGTGGGGAGGAGGGGAAGGTCAGCGTCGGGGCGCTGCCGGCCTTCGCGCTGACGGTGGGCAGAATGCCGCCGCCGTTGGAAACTTGTGTGCCTGACGCGCCCTCGGTGGCGGAGTAGGCCTTGAGCACATCGATGACGAACACGAGCGTGGTAGTCGCAGTGATGCCGGCCTGGGGGTTTCCCGAGGCGCCGAATCCCTGTGCAGGCGGGATCACGGCGAGGACGCGGCTGCCCACCTTCTTGCCGACCAGCGCCGTTTCCAGACCAGGCAGCAACTTGATGGGGATGAGCGTCGGGACGCTGCCGAACGTGCTCTGCCTCTTCGAGGAGGTGGTTCCGTCCCAGGCGTACCAGACGATGTTCGCGGCCAGGGTGTCAGTCTTGGTCAGGGTGGTGCCGGTGCCCTGGATGAGCGTCCTGATCGCGAGGCTGCTGCCCGGCTTGGCCTTGGGGATGTCGACCGTCGGCGTCTGGCCGAACGCTCCGGTCGCGGTCACCGACGAGTTCGCGGCCGAAGAGGCGGACGATGACGGCGACGAAGATGCGGCAGGCTTCGAGGAGCCGCAGCCGGCAAGGACCACGCAGGCCAGCAGGGGGATGGGAATGAGCGCTAGGAAGCGTCGCATGAAAACCTCAATGGTGGTGGATGTCAGCCCCGCCAGCCTACTGGTACGGCCGGGCGCCCGGGTCCTCCACTCAGCTGTCTTGCAGCGAACTTCCAGGCAAGTGGTGATCCGGGGTCACATGCCGGCGATGAGCTTCTCGACCCGCTCGTCCACCGAGCGGAACGGGTCCTTGCACAGCACGGTCCGCTGGGCCTGGTCGTTCAGCTTGAGGTGCACCCAGTCGACGGTGAAGTCACGCCGCTTCTCCTGGGCCCGGCGGATGAACTCACCGCGCAGCCTGGCCCGGGTGGACTGCGGCGGGACCGACTTGGCCTCGAAGACGTCGATGTCACGAGCCGCCCGCTCCACCGCCCCGGCCCGCTGCAGCAGGTAGTACAGGCCCCGGCCGCGGTGCACGTCGTGGTAGGCCAGGTCCAGCTGGGCCACCCGCGGCGAGGACAGCGGCAGGTCGTGCCGGGCCCGGTACCGCTCGATCAGCTGGTACTTGGTCACCCAGTCCACCTCCCGGGCGATCATGTCGAGATTGCCGGTCTCGACCGCCTCGAGGGTCCTCTCCCACATCTCCAGCACCCGCCCGCTGACCGCATCGAGCCCGTTCTTGGTGGTGAAGTCCTTGGCCCGGTTCAGGTACTCATACTGGATGTCCAGGGCGCTCATCTCGCGCCCGTTAGCCAGCCGGACCCGGCTGCGCCCGGTCATATCATGGCTGACCTCGCGGATCGCCCGGATCGCGTTATCCAGCGTCAGATCCCGCATGATCGCCCCCGCCTCGATCATCCGCAGCACCAGGTCAGTCGACCCCACCTTCAGCAGCGTGGTGGTCTCGCTCATATTCGAATCACCGACGATCACATGCAGCCGCCGGAACCGCTCGGCATCAGAATGCGGCTCATCGCGGGTATTGATGATCGGCCGGGACCGCGTCGTCGCCGACGACACGCTCTCCCAGATATGCTCCGCCCGCTGGCTGACGCAATACACCGCCCCCCGCGGCGTCTGCAGCACCTTCCCCGCCCCGCAGATAACCTGCCGGGTCACCAGGAACGGGATCAGGATGTCGGCCAGCCGGCCGAACTCGCCGTGCCGACCCACCAGGTAGTTCTCGTGGCAGCCGTAGGAGTTCCCGGCGGAGTCGGTGTTGTTCTTGAACAGGTAGATATCCCCGGCGATGCCCTCCTCCCGCAGCCGCCGGTCCGCGTCGACCAGCAGCCCCTCCAAGATCCGCTCCCCCGCCTTGTCGTGCGCCACCAGGTCCAGCACGCTGTCGCACTCCGGGGTGGCGTACTCCGGGTGGCTGCCCACGTCCAGGTACAGCCGCGCGCCGTTCCGCAGGAAGACGTTGCTGCTCCGGCCCCAGGACACCACCCGCCGGAACAGGTAACGCGCCACCTCATCAGGCGACAGGCGCCGCTGCCCCCGGAAGGTGCAGGTAACGCCGTACTCGTTCTCGATCCCGAATATCCGCCGGTCCACACGCCAAGGCTACGTCCCGCAGCCCCCCGACAACAGCATCCCGACGTGTCGCAGGCCGGCTCCGTCCCTGCCATAAGCCCGGTAAGCCCTGCTCAGCCAGCAGGTTCTTGTTCCAGACGTACACGGTGTAGGGGCCGACGTGGTAGGTCCTGGCCGGCCGGCCCAGGGCCGCCAGCGCGGCGGGGCTGGGCTGCCAGTGGTTGAAGAATCCGGGCGTGCTGTCGGTGACCAGGAAGTTCGCGCGGTTCGGCCCGGGGTCGTACCAGGAGCTCTTGGCCTCCCACAGGTCCGGCCGCAGCGTGCCGGGAAACACGGCCCGGATCGTGACCGCGCCGTCACTGCCGACCGTGACCGCGCTCGACTCCCAGTACCCGCCGATGCCGCTGGTCAGGTGGTGCGCGGCCAGGAACTCCGCCAGCCGCGCGTTCATCGGGGGGACGGACGGCTGGGCAGCGGCCCAGCCGAGGCTGGCCGCATAGCCGGCCAGCAGGGCGCCGGCCGCGCCGGCCAGGACGGCCGGGCTGACCCGCCGGCGCTTGCTGCCGACGAGGCCGGCCGCCAGCGTCCGGCCGGCCAGCACCGCGCCGAACGGCAGCACGACGGCGAACTCCCGCGCGTTCAGGGCGGTCGCGTCGGCCAGCGTGCTCGGCACGTAGGCGACCACGTTGAGGATCATCGCGACGAGCAGGATCTGGCTGATCATGTCGGGCCAGCTGAAGAAGTGCCGCGCCACCCGGACCATGGCCCAGGCCACCAGGGCCACGCCGGCCAGGTGCAGCACGGCGAAGGCCAGTGCCGCGGCCGGGCCCTGCGGCTTGGCCCCGAACAGGGCGAGCAGCCCCTGGCCGGTCACCCACGCGTGCTCAGGCCAGGTGTGCACCGGGGCCAGCCGATACGGCACCGGGTGCAGGTAGAACGCGTCGCTGGCCGCAAGGAGCCGGCTGATCACCGAGGCCAGGCCCTGGGCGAGAACGGCCGCTACCGCGAGCGCCAGCTCGCAGGCGTGATCGCGCAGGGTTTTCCGTGCCCACCGTGGCTCCCGTCGGTCCTGCCGCTGGGCCAGGGACAGCGCGCGGGCGACGCGCATCGCGCACACCGCCACCAGCGGGACCACCCCGACCAGGAGGACCAGCGGGTCGGCCACCAGCACCCAGGTCAGCAGCAGCCCGACGATGACGGGGACGTACCAGCGCGCCGGGCAACGGTCGATGACCAGCCAGATCAGCAGGAGGGGCACGGCCGTGCCGATGTGACCGAGGGACAGCAGCAGGACGAAGACGCCGACGCCGAGCTGCGGGGCGAACATGAGGCCGGCCGTCAGCAGCATCCGCGGCCTGGCCTCGCGGCGGGAGACCGTGCCCCGGGCCAGCAGCACGGCCAGGATCACGACGAGGGTGTACGTCATCGCCGCCGCGATGTGAGCGGTGTCGGCGTGCAGCCCGAAGAAGCGCTCCAGCAGCATGTACTGCGGCAGCTCGGTGGTGATGAACGAGACGTCCGATAGGTACCAGCCGTGCAGCAGCAGGTTGCCGTGCAGCATGTCCCACGCCATCAGCAGGTCGTTGGACTCGTCGGAGTTCTCCGGGTAGGTCCGGGACATCTGCAGGTAGGCGACGAAAAGCAGCGCCACGGCCAGGACCGCCGCCGCCGCGGCGAGCAGGCGGCGGGCGGATGCCCGGCGGGCCAGCGGCTCCGCGGGCCCGGTGCCGACATCGGCCGGGGCGGCGGGAGGCGGTGCGGAGGACCTCTCCGGCGTCCCGCTTTTCGGCACGGTGGCCACCATGTCCTTCCGAACTCGGTGTCATGCTCGCTAGCGCATCGTATTCGTTGCCGCCGGTCACAGCGTATGGGGTCGCTCTGGTAAGCTGCGCGCGCCTGGCCAAGAATTTGCCCTTCACGCTGAAGTGTCTTATGTAAGAGTTCGCGTTATGCAAGAACCCGCTGAGGTCGCCGCCCGTGCGACCTGCACCGGCCGCTCGTGCAGACCCAGAAGGCCTGCACCCGCAACCGGTTTTGCATAACGCTCCGGGAAGCCCGTGGTGGAGGCTTGCGGTTGCAGCTCACGTCGACGTCGGAAGAGGATAGGTCCCTCCGGCAACGCCCGCCATCACTATGGTCGAGATTGAACCGGCCGCTGGTGCCGGGGATCATCGCCTTCCTCGGCTGGCTCGGCTTCGCCCTGGCCCGCTGGCAGATCTGGGCCAAGGGGCACCTCAGCCTGTTCATCATGGCCGGGCACACCTACACGCACCGGGCCCAGCTCCCCCGCGGGCTGCTCCTGGTGCCGTCCGCGGGCTACGACGGGCAGTTCTACTACCGGCTCGCGCTGGACCCGGCCAACTGGCACGCCACCGCGTTCGGCATCACGATGGACCAGTCCTACCGGTACACCCGCATCGGGTACCCGATCCTGGCCTGGATCTTCTCTCTCGGCCAGCACCAGCTCGTGCCCGTCGTGCTGGTCGTGATCAACCTGTTCGCGGTGGCGGCCATCGCCATGCTCGGCGGCGTGTTCGCCCGCCAGTCCGGTCGCCATGCCCTGTGGGGGCTCGCCTTCGCCGCCTACTTCGGCCTGGTCATCAGCGTGGGCCGGGATACCGCCGAGCCCCTGGCCGAGGCCTGCATGCTGGGCGGCCTGCTCGCCTGCCGGCGGGCCACCAGACCGATGTACCTGCTCGCCACCGCGCTGTTCGCCTGGGGCGCGATCACCAGGGAAACCATCTTGCTGGCGCCGGCCGCCATCGCCGTCACCCGGGTGATCGCCATCGGCCGCCGCCGGGCAAACCCCGGCCTGGCCGACCTGACATGGGTCGTGCCCGCCGCCGTGTACGGGCTGATCGAAGTCGTGGTGCACTTCGTGGTCAAGGGCGAGTTCCCGCTGCTCGCGAACAGCAGCCGGAACCTGACCGTGCCGTTCACGGCGCTCGTCGACGCGCTGAAGTACAACGCCGCGCACCTCAACACCGCCCACCTGAGCCCGATCGACATCGCCATGCTCGAGTACGCCACGGTGGCGGTTTTCATCGTGGCCGGGCTGACCGTGCTCTTCGTCACCACGGCGCCCGGACACGAGCGCCTCGCGTTCGTCTTCTTCGTGCTCCAGCTCGGCCTGCTGTCCAGCCAGATCTGGACCAGCACGTTCGGCGACGGGCGCTCGCTCATCGAGCCCTACCTGATGGCGCTGGTCCTGCTGGTCGCCACGCCGCGACGGTACCTGTCCGGGCCTTATCTCGGCATGATCGCCGCCTGGGTCCTGCCCGCGCTGCTCGTGGTGGCCAGGCGCCGCGCCCTGTACATGTGACCCGCTGCTCATGACACCGGGGCCTGGCTACCTCAGCCCGGGTCCGGCCAGCTTGGCCAGGAGGTTCGTGTTCCAGACCATGATGGTGTAGCCGCCGGCCTGGTAGACCCGCGCCGGGCGGCCGAAGGTGAGCTCGGCGGACCAGGCGGGCAGCCCGGCGGCGCCGCCGGCCACGACGAAGTTCGCGTAGTGCCGCGCTGGATCGTAGTTCGCGTCGTCGGTCTCCCATTCATACGGCACGAGCTTGCCGCCGGGGGCCTGGACGACCGCGCTGACCAGGATCCGGCCGTGGCTGTTCACGGTGGTGCTGTTGGCCTGCCAGTAGCCGGCCAGGCCGTCGCTGAGCCGGTGCGCGGCCAGCCAGGTCATCAGGGACTCGCTGGCGGAGGGCGCCGCGGCCTGCGCGGCGCCGAACCCGAGCGCGGCGAGGTAGCCGGCCATGAGCACGGCGAGCACCGGGACGAGCCAGCGTTTCGCCGCCCGGATCCAGGCCGGTATCCGGTCGCCCAGGACGCGGCCGGCCAGCACGGCGCCGAGCGGCAGCACCTCGGCCATCTCACGCGCGCCGAGCAGGTCCTGGGCGTGCGTGCTGATCATGTAGGCGCCCAGGTTGAGCACGATGGCCACCGCGAAGGTGGGCACGATCAGCTCGCCGAACCGGAAGATCCGGGCCAGGCCCACGCCGAGGGCCCAGGCCACCACGATCACCCCGGCCAGATGCAGCACCACGAGGACGACCTCGAGCGCGGGCCGGGCGCCGAAGTAGCTCGCGGCGAAGACGTTCCCGCCGAAGAGCTCGAGGAAGGCCTGCAGAGTCACCCACGATCCGTGCTGCAGCTGGCCCAGGTCCATGTCGGCCCCGACGGGTGATTGCTGGTAGCCGCCCAGGGCGGCGATCGCCCGCGGGGCGTAGGAGCCGGCCACGCCGGCCACCGCGGCCGCCCCGGCCAGCGCCAGCTCGTACCGCCGGGAGGCCGGCCGTTCGCCGCGCCTGACCACCCCGGGGCAGGCCCGCAGCACGCAGACCAGCACCAGCGGGACGATGCCGGTGAGCAGCACGATGGAGTCCGCCACCATCACCCAGGCGAACGCCAGGCCGACCAGCGGCGGGATGAACCAGCGCGGCGGGAACCGGTCGATCAGCAACCAGATCACCAGCAGCGGCACGGCGGTCCCGATGTGGTCCGGCGAGAGCAGCAGGATCGAGGTGGCGCTGAGCTGAGGCGCCAGCATCAGGCCCGCGGCCAGCAGGGCGCGGGCCAGCCCCTCCCGGCCCCGGGCACCGCCCCGGGCCAGCACCGCGGCCAGCAGCACGAGCAGCGTGTAGGTCATGGCCGCGGCCAGGTGCACCACCTGCGGACCCAGCCCGGCCAGCGCCGCGATCAGCATGTACTGCGGCAGTTCGGTGGTGTAGAAGGACACGTCCGACACCCGCCAGTGGCTGAGCAGCAGGTTGCCGTGCAGCATGTCCCACGCCTGCAGGACGTTCCCCGAGCCGTCCGAGGACAACGGTACCGACTGGGACTGGCGCCAGTAGCAGAAGAACAGGACCGCCGCCGCCAGCACGACCAGGGCCGTCCGCTTCGCGAGCGCGGCCGCCGGGGTCCGGGCGGGCGAGGCGGCCGGGGAAGCCTGGCCGGGAGCTTCCTGCGCGCGTCCGGCCCGGGTCATGGCGCCGCGGGCGCGACCGCGATGCCGCTGAAGCGCAGGATGACCGGCGTGTGCGGCGGCAGGCCGCCCGGCGTGTAGAACCAGTAGGCCCGGCCGCTCGCGGCCTGGGCGGGCGTGCAGATGAACTGGCTGGTCATCATGAACGTGAACGACGGGTCATCCAGGCAGGCCCGGACCCCGGTGCGCTCCGCCTGGACCAGGAACCCGGTCGTCTCCACCCAGGCCGGCTGGTCGATGTGCAGCACGATCATCTGGCCCGGGGCCCGCGCGGCCAGCGTGGCCACCACCCGCGGCAGCGACTCGTCGATGTCGTTGGTGCTGCCGGTAAGCGTGCCCGGGATCACCGCGAGCCCGGCGAAGGCGGCGGCCGCGGCCAGCACCGCCACGCCGGTGCCGGCGCGGGGGGCGAGCCGCGGGCCGAGCCCCTCAACCGCGGCCAGCACGATGACCAGCACCGTGACCAGGGGGGCCGACCAGTAGAAGTAGCCGATGTAGTACCCGGTCAGGTCGTCGATCCCGACCGCGGCGTAGAGCAGGAACGCCAGCGTGGAGACCACGTTGACGGCGAGCAGCGCGAGCAGGAACCGGCGCAGCCGGCCTTGGGTGAGCCAGCAGGCGGCAGCCAGGGCGGCCAGGTAGCCGAGCAGCGGCGCCAGCCAGGCGTAGGAGTGCGGCCACCAGAACCACAGCGCGTAATCCACGACCTGCCACAGGGGATGGCCGCCGGCCCGGCTCGAGCCGCCGTAGGAGAAGTACTTGCCGAAGTCCCCCGGCCAGTGCAGCACCAGGTTGACGACGATAGGCAGCGCGAACACCGCGCTGATGACCGCGACCGGGATCCAGGTCCCGCGCTGCCTTCGGAAGAACTCGCCGATCGACGCCCGTAGCGCGTGCCTTCGGGGCCATAGCACCGCGCCCAGCACGGCCAGCGTGATGACCGGCACGAAGAGCAGGAAGCAGGCGTGCCCGTGGATGAGGAACCAGCCGGTCAGCGCGAAGATCCAGGCGTCCGGCCCGCGTCCGGCCGCGACCGAGCCCGCCGCGAGGATGAACACCATGTACGCCAGCACGTACATGTACGGCATCCAGTCGGAGTTCACGATCGGCGGGTAGGCGATCGCGAAGCCGGCGAAGACGGCGAAGCAGGCCGCGGCGCCCCGCAGCGAGCGCGTCCACCCGTAGACGACCCCGACCGCCAGCGCGACGAACGCGCTGTCCAGGGCGAACACCGAGAGCATGTGCGCGTTCCACGCGGTCGGCACCACGTGCAGCGCGCCGCGGAACAGGTACTCGCCGAGGGCCTGCACGTACATGTAGGCGGGCCCGGGATGGTTGAAGTGCTCGCGCGAGTAGTTGCCGGCCAGCAGGGTGAAGTGCTTGGCCTGCTCGATCAGGATCGAGTTGGCGCCGCCATCACCCTGCTCGTACAGGCGGGTGGTGAACAGGAACCGGTTGCGCACGCAGAGCAGGGCGAACAGCAAGGTGAAGGGAATCACCCACACCCACCAGGGGCGCCGTCCCGGCGCCGCGTCAACGGCGGCGCCGACCCGGATCCTGGCGACGGCGGTATCCGGGTCCGGTTCGGTGATCCCGGCCGCCCTCACCTGCTCGCCGCCGGCCGTCATATTCAGATGGTTCCCGCCTTGATGGCCGCGTCGATCCAGGGGATCACCTCGTCGAGCATCTGCTCGAGCGTGGTGGTGGCCTCGAAGCCGAGTATCTTCTTGGCCTTCTCGGTATCCGGTACCCGGCGCTGGACGTCGTATTCGAACGGGTCGTCGTGGACGACGCGCAGCGGGACACCCTGGCCCTTGACCTTGCGCCAGATGAGCTCGGCCAGCTGCCGCACGGTCGTGCTCTCCGCCGTGGACAGGTTGAAGTCCTCGTTGATGGCGTCCTCGTGCTCCATCGCCGTCACCACGCCGACCGCGAGGTCGCCACCGTAGGTGTAGTGCCGCACCTGCTCCCCCGAGCCGAGAATGTGCAGCGGGTCCTGGCCCTTGAGCACCTTCTGGACCAGGTCGGGCACCACGTGGCTCATGGCGAGCTGGACGTTCCCGGACAGGATCTCCTGGTCGCCCAGGGCCCGGGTCTCGCCGATGCCCACGCAGTTGAACGGCCGGACGAGCGTGTAAGGAACCCGATACTGGTCCCAGGCCGCCCGGGCGAAGTACTCCACCGCCAGCTTCTGGAATCCGTAGGAGGACAACGGCGGCGGTATCTCCCGCTGCTGCCCCTCGTAGGACGGCCACTCGTCGGCGCTCTCGAAGACCATCGAGGAGGACAGGTAGGTGACCTTGCGCAGCCGCCCGTCCCGGCGCGCGGCGATCGCGGCGTCACACGACGCGGCGATGATCCGTTCATTGGTGGCGAGCAGGTCATAGGCGTAGGTGTGGAAGTAGGAGATCCCGCCGATCATCGCCGCGCCGGCGATGAAGTGATCACAGTCGGCCAGCAGTTCGGTCATCAGGCCGACGTCCCTGGCGTCGCCCTGGACCAGCCGGTAGCGCGGATTGTCGTCGTAGGACTTCCTGACCTTCCCGTACTTGGAGAAGTTGTCCAGGCCTGTCACCGCGTAACCGCGCTTGAGCAGTTCCTCTACCACGTATCCGCCGATGAAGCCAGCGGATCCGCTGACTAGCACCTGCTCCATCAATCCTCCTGTCTGCTCCGCTGGTCCTGCCGCTGGCCGCCGCCGCGGGCCCGCACCTGATCGGGAGTCAGCCGCGGCCCGAACGCGAACCGGTACCAGCGGACGTAGCTGGGCATCCACTTGGCGACCTTGAAGTTCGACATCCCCGCCTGGCGGTCCAGCCAGATGGTCGGTATCTCCGCGACCGGCAGGCGCAGCCGCTTGGCCTTGGCCGTCAGCTCGATGCCGATCTCGAAGCCGTCCCTGGAGTCGATCCCGACCTGCCGGACGAATTCGGTCGAGTAGGCCTTGAACGAGTTGGTCGCGTCCCTGGTGCCGACGTGGGCGAACGTCCGCAGCGAGCGGCCCGCCAGCCGGGACAGCGTGCCCTTGAGCAGGGGGCCGCCGACCTGCTGGCCGCCGGGCATGTAGCGGGACGCGGCGGCCACGGCGACCCCTCGCTCGACCAGCCGGACCAGCTCGTCGATCTGCCTGGCGTCATCGCAGCCGTCCGCCATGGTCACCACGACCACGGGCGCGGCCGCGGCGTCGATGCCGAACCTGATGGCGTTGGCGGGTCCCCGGCCGTAGGTGTTGACCAGGCACCTGAGCCGGGGTTCCTTCTGCGCGTACTCCTCGGCGACCGGGACCGTCGTGTCGTCGGGAAAGTCGACGACCACGAGCACTTCCGACGGCAGGCGGACCGACTCGAACAGCCGGTCAAGCACGTTGACGACCTGCTCGCCCTCGTTGTAGGCGGGTACGACCACCGAGACGCGAGGGCGCTCGGTCATCGAAGTCCCTTCCGCGCGGAACCCCCGCCGTTCAGGGCGGAAAGGAACGCGCCCGGGCGCGGCCCGGTAACGCGGGCGCGTCCGTTACCGGACCCGCCGCAGGGCATGCGGTGGCAGCGCGGCGGCACCCCCAGCATTTGTTTCCTCACCACGCTCACCATCCGTGTTACCTTCTGCTCGTCAGCCGTGCGCGGGAATCCCGGCCCTTCAGGGCCGGGAGGACGTCAAACGCGGACCCCGTTGCCGAGTACGTCCCAGATGTCGGCGGCGGGCTTGTCCGTCACCAGGCCCCGGTACTCCGGATGCGGCGCCCCCACCACCAGGAGGTCCGACCGGGCGAGCACCTCCTCCAGCGGCAGCAGGCCGGGGTCGACGGTCACGTACGGGTCAGTGCACAGCACCTCGGCGGCCTTGAACGCCAGGATCCGCTTGAGCTTGTAGGAAAGGCTGGACCTGATGTCGTCCGAACCCGCCTTGAACGCCATGCCCAGGATCCCGACGGTCATCGACGCCAGGTCGAACCGTTCCTCCAGCCGGTGCACCACGTAAAGCGGCAGGCCCTCGTTGACCGCCATCGCCGCGTGCCCCAGCGGGAAGTTGTTGTGGTTGAAGGCCGCGAGCTGCATGGTGTCCTTGAACAGGCAGGGCCCGGCGGCGAAGCCCGCGGCGGGCATGTCCGCGGCCCGCGGGTAGTCCTCGGCGAGCCCCCGCCGGATCCGGTCGAAGTCCAGGCCCTGCTCGTTCGCCATCATGTAGAGCTGGTTGGCGGTGGCGAACTTGATGTAGCGCCACACGTTGGTGAACAGCTTCGCCAGCTCCGCCTCTTCGGGTGACATCACCACCAGCTTGCTGGTCAGCCTGCCGAACAGGGCGGACGCCCGCTTGGTCCCGGCCGGCGTGCGGGACGAGACGA
>Ga0335081_10007642_pt1 | contig 17289 bp, 16 predicted proteins | sample Lox_Sample_35_FD_206713 | JGI IMG/M metagenome (GOLD analysis project Ga0335081, IMG submission 206713) | Soil microbial communities from Loxahatchee National Wildlife Refuge, Florida, United States - Lox_Sample_3.5 | ecosystem: Environmental > Terrestrial > Soil > Wetlands | place: USA... | reverse complement strand
GTGCGGCGCAAGTTCGCTGCCACTCCTCCGCCACCCCCGAAACCCCAGCTCCGTAACCTCGCACAACATAACTGCAACGAAATCTCCAAACTCCCGTTGGATTCTCGGCCTGAGCGGCCGCTTCCACCGCCAGGCAGCTCCCGGAATCCTGATCCGGCCGCAATGGGCGAATCCCGCATCTCATCGCCGGAGCCACGGATATAATCCCAAGCGGGGCCTCTTCGTGCACGACGAATCCAGGATTTGTTTCGCCATCATCCGCTACAATGCCCGAACCTACGAGTCGGGCGGAGTCATGGCGGTTGTCAAGGGTCGTGCCAATGCCGAAGACATCATGCGCCAGTTCGAGCGCAGCCAGGGATCAGAAGATCGCCACATCGGCTGGCGCTACTTCCTCGAAAAAACCGACCTGAGAGCGGGCATGGATCCCGCCGAAGCGACCAGACTTCGGCAAACCCGCCTGGATATTCGCGAATCCGGAAGCGAATCCGCCTGACTTCGCTCGCTTCCTCTCACCCAGCGGCCCCTCCTTGCTCCCTTGCACAAGCATCACGCGCATCTGTGAGATTCATCACTGCAAACCTCCGTCGCATGATTTCTCCTCTGGGACCATGAATTAGCTTAGATGTGGCAACGACCTCGTTACTCGGAGGAAGAGAAATCGTGACACCTTTGCCGGGGCGGTTCGCCACGGTCTTTTCGACGGTCGTGTGCGCGGCAGCACATCCTGCCTCCGGTGGCACGCTCCCTTGCTCGCGTTTCTCTAATCGTTCATCCCACGTCAACCGCTTTGCCCGTCCGCAAAGTCAATCCAACCACCCGCTGTGCGGCAGTCCTAGCCCCGCTCGTAACCCGTTTGCAGTACTGCTTTGCGACTATTCTGCAAGAACTTTCACACGGCGGAAATCCACCGCCGTTTTACATAATCTTTACAGCTTGTTTTGTCAGGATCGTGCTAGACTTCCACCGTTTTTACCTTTGTCTGTGTGTGTCCTCCCGATTTCATGGGCGTCTGTCACGCGTGTTACATCGCCATATTCTTCTGTGCGATGGATTCGGCTCCACCCACGAAAGCGTGAGATTCCAAGCTTGGATTTTCAGGAAAAAACCTCGAGGAAGGAAAACTCTATGAGACGTTCTATCGGCTTGCTGACCATAGCGGCCACGCTTCTGTTTCTCGGATTTGCCGGAACTGCGCCCGTTGCCCAGGCGCAGGACGGGAAGATTTGGGTCCCGCCGTCCAGCATCGAGCGTCCCGGCGATGCCGGCGTGCGCGCCCACACCAACCTGATCGTAGCCGTCCACAATGATGCGTCCAAGCCCGGACCCACTTGGGAGACCCCAGGCTCTATCGCCTGCGTCTACAACCTCGTAACCCAGGTTTCCGGTTGCCCAATTGCCACCGCCACCACCCTTCCCACGGGCGGTGCCCGGGCCATCGCGCTGGTTGACGCCTACGACAACCCCGATGCCACCACCGACATCAACACGTTCTCCAGCCAGTTTGGTCTGCCGGCCCCGACCTTCAACCAGGTCTACGCCAGCGGCCACAAGCCGGCCAACAATGCCGGTGGCTGGTCGCTCGAAGAAGCGCTGGACATCGAGTGGGCGCACGCCATGGCTCCTAATGCCGTCGTCTACCTCGTGGAAGCCGATTCCAACAGCTTCCAGGATCTTTATACGGCTGAGCAAGTCGCTGGCAATCTGATCTCGGCTGCCGGCGGCGGCGAAATCAGCAACAGCTGGAGCGGTGGCGAGTACTCCGGTCAGCAGAACGACGAACACACTTACTTCAGCACACCTGGCGTGGTGTACTTCGCTTCCACCGGTGACTGCGGCTTCTGTCTCGGTGTTCCTTCTACCTTCGCCAGCGTCGTGGCAGCCGGCGGCACCAGCCTGAAGCGCTCCAATGGCAACTTCACCGGCGAGTGGTGGTGGACCTCGGGCGGCGGCGGCTTGAGCACCATCGAAGCGCGTCCCCCCTACCAGAACGGAATCTCCGGAATCGTCGGCTCCCACCGCGGCGTGCCGGATATTTCCTCGGATGCGGATCCTGCCAGCGGCGTGGCGATGTATGACGCCGATGGCGGCTTCCAGTGGATCCAGGTCGGCGGCACCAGCGTGTCTTCTCCGACTCTGGCCGGCATCGTGAATGCAGCCGGTAAGTTCGCTCCTTCCACCAAGGCCGAACTCACTAATCTGTACAAGGAATACGCAAACTCCGGTATCTACGCCAAAGCCTTCCGGGACATCACCCAGGGCAACAGCCAGTGCAAGGTGGGTTGGGACATCTGCACCGGTATCGGCGCTCCGATCACCTACAAGGGAAAATAGTTCCTGCGTAGCTCGAAACACGAAGGCCCTGCCACCCGGCAGGGCCTTTTTCTTGCATTTTGAGAATGGGATTTACTTCATGACCCCGCGCTGGGCGATGCCGATGTTGTCCCGGCTGGTGTTCTTCACCAGGTACATCATCTCGTCCGCCTGGCGGATCACATCATGCGGCGTCTTGGCGTCGTGCGGATAGGTCGCGACTCCCATGGAGGCGCGGATATTCAGGTTGAGCCCTTCTTCTTTCAGGAACATGCTGGTCCGCAGGCTGTCGCGCAACCGCTTCGCCACCACCAGCGCCGAATCCTTGCCCGTCTGCGGCAGCAGCACTACGAATTCATCTCCGCCGTAGCGGAAGGCGTAATCAATCAATCGCAACTGCGCCTTGATCAGGTACCCGATCTCCGCCAGAAGTTTGCTCCCGATCAGGTGTCCATGCGTGTCGTTGACCTGCTTGAAGTGGTCCAGATCGATGAACACCACCGTAAATTCATAGCCGAAGCGCGCCGAGCGGTAGACCTCGGTCTCCAGCGTCTTATACAGGTGCCGCGCATTGAACAGCCCGGTGCAGTCATCTGTGATCGTCAGTTCCTGGATTTTCTCCACCGCCCGCGCATTCTCGATGGCAATCGCGGCATAGTCGCACAGCGACTGTAGAAAGAAGACTTCCTGGTCGCCAAAGTGCTCCATGTCCACGTTCACCAGTTGGATCACGCCCAGGATGCGCAGCCGCGAGCGCAGCGGAAAACAGATGATCGACCGCGTCTCCCACTTGGTCATCTCATCGATTCGTTTGGCAAAGCGCTGGTCCGACATCACGTCCGGCACGATCAGCCGTTCGCCGTACTTGGCCACGTGCCCCGCGATGCCTTCTCCTACTTTTAGCCGCACATTCTGCAGCGCTTCCGACGCCGTGCCTACGGCGATGGCAAAGTAGAGTTCTTCGTGCCCCTCATCCACCATGAGCAACGACCATGTGTCCGGACGGAAGTATTCCGCCATCTTCTCCATGATCGTCTGCAGGATGGAATCCAGGTCGAGCGATGAGGTCAGGGCCTTGGCGACATCATGAAAGATCGTCAGCTCTTGATTCTGCCGGCTGCGTTCCGCCCCCGTCGCCTTGCCCATGAAACCTTAAACCTCAGCTGTGGTTGGAAATTGCTGCGATTATATGCGGCGCTCGGAAGCCGGGGCAATCCACCAATGGTAACCAGAACCCCTAAAGCCATAGGCCGAAAGGGCAGTTGACAAGTGCTCTTGGTGTAGGGCGGACGCCCTCGTCCGCCCATTTCTTGCCCGGGCTGTCTCCAGCTGTGATTCCGGCACAGAGAAATCTGCTTTTGGTGATTCGGGGCGCACTCGTCATCCCTCATAAAGACCTTCGCCCAAGGCCTCCCCTCCTGCCTCGCTCCACTCCGCGCACGCCTCAATCCTCTCCACCCGGCCTTCGCCTCGTAGCAGGGGCCCACGCCTCCTTGTACTGGCCATACTTCGACCTCTTCAGCCGCGGATACAGCGCCACGCTTCCCTGTCCCCGGCATTTCTGCGCCGGGATGATGTACCAAACATCCTCCGGAATCACGTACACCGCCAGGAACTCGAAGTCATTGCCGTGATACGGTCCCCGGCTCCCACGCACTGAGCACGAGTACCCTCCCCGGTCCACGAACATCGTGGATTTCACCTGCACCCGCACGAACCGTCCGCCCTGCTCCACCGCGAAGTCATAGCGCGCTGTTTCTCCCCACGGCTTGCTGACTCGCAACCCCTGCTCCGCCGCCCGCGTCATGAAGCACAGCTCCGCCCATTCACCCCGCAATTTGGGGTGCTTGATCTTTGCTCCCGTATTTTTCACATCCACTCTCGCTAGAATTTCTCCGCAATAAAAAGCGCGGCCCCGAAGGACCGCGCCACAACTCTGATACCCCATCGTTAACTATGTCATATCGCCCCGCGTTTGCATCCCTTCGACCTCAAAAAATTCCTTCTCCTTTCCATTTCGGGAATACCAACCCCCCAAAATCTGCTTTGTGTGGGGCGGACGCCCGCGTCCGCCCGATGCTTCACCCTTTTCGCTCGGTAAACTCGTCCGCCTCATATGGTAGACTAATACACACATAAGGTAGACATCTACCATGAGCATGAATATCAAGAACAAAGAAGCCCATAAACTCGCTCGGCAACTGGCCCGCCTCACCGGAGAAAGTCTGACCGACGCCGTTACCGAAGCGGTCCGTGAGAGGCTTAAGAGGGTCGAGAACAAACACAACCACGCGGCCAGGCTGTCTGATCGCCTCCTTGAGATCGGCAGAGACTGCGCATCGCGTCTGAAGGAACCGTTTCGCTCGGGCGATCATGGGGATCTTCTTTACGACGAGAAAGGGCTGCCCAGATGATCCTCGACACTTCGGCCCTGATCGCCATTCTCCGACTGGAGGCGGAAGCCGCGGAGTTCGCCCGTATTATCGAGAACGCCGCCGAGCCCCGTGTTTCCGCCGTCAGTTATGTTGAGGCAGGAGCCGTGATTGATGGCAGCCAGGACCCGGTCGCTAGCCGCCGTCTTGATGAATTGATCGAGGAAGCGCAAGTCGCCATTGAGCCGGTTACCGAGGCGCAGGCCCGCATCGCGCGTCTCGCCTATCGCGATTTCGGGAAAGCTAGCGGCCACCCCGCCAGGCTGAATTTTGGGGACTGCTTCGCCTATGCGCTGGCCAAGGCCAAAGGCGAGCCGCTGTTATTCAAGGGCAAGGACTTCTCGCAGACAGATGTGAAGTCAGCGCGGGCGTGAGCCGCCGCTTTCATCGCCCTCTCAATTCACTTCACCCCAAGCCCCGCCTAACATATAGTTATCTGGAACAGCCGGCCAGTGGATCCCCGCCGGCAGGAGAACCGTCGAGTGGAATCATTCGGCGCGCGGTTGAAGCAGCAGCGCGAGCAGCGCAAAATCACTCTGGACGAGATTGCCCAGTCCACCAAGATCGGCACCCGTTTCCTGCGGGCGCTCGAAGAAGAGCACTTCGACCAGCTTCCCGGCGGCATCTTCAATAAAGGTTTCATCCGCGCTTATGCCCGCGTCCTCGGTCTTGATGAGGAGCAGGCCGTTGCCGACTACCTCAGCGCCACCGGCGACACGACCGCAGCCAGAAAAGTGGAAATTGCGGACTTCGCCCAGCCTCTCGAGTCACGTGCCGAAGCCGGCGCAGCCCAGCTTCCTTGGGGAATTTTCGCCGTTGTCCTCCTGGTTGTCGCACTCGGATTCGCGCTCTGGGGTTTTTATACTCGCGATAAGCAGTCACGCTCGGTCGTTCACACTGAGTCCGTACCCAGTTCTTCTGTCTCTCTCGGCAACTCGGCCACGCCTGCTTTTGCCGGTACCACGACCCAGCCTGCCGTACACCCCGCGTCTTCACCCTCCGAATCCTCCACTGTCCCGTCCGCGTCGGCCAACGTTTCTCCTTCCCCTGCGTCCGCCGGGTCGTTCACCGTCAGCATCCACTTGCGCGATGACTCCTGGATCTCAATCGTCGCCGACGGCAAACCCGTCCTCCAGGACACCCTGATTTCGGGAACGCAGAAGACCTTCAGTGCGCAAAAGGAAATCGTGGTCAAGGCGGGAAACATCGGCGCGATTGATTTCAGTTTTAACGGAGAGAAGTTGCCGCCCCAGGGAGAAGTGAGCGAAGTCAAGACCTTGACCTTTGATGCCAAGGGTTTACAGCCCGCTACCCCGAAGGTCGATACTCTGGATTCGCAACCGCCGAACCCTCATCCGTGACCGCCCGCCGCCCCGTGGCTTCCTTTCGCTGTGTCAGCCTCCCCCGCGGCTCGAAAACCGTTGCGCTCACTGGTCAACTTTGATACGGTTTTAGCAACCCAAGTTCTTGATTTCTTAGCTGTTGTGGACCGATTTTCCCACCGGACTTGATGGTCCAGACTTGATAGTTCCAGCGCTGCAAGGAGAGCGTCCTCGTGAAAAACCGTTATCTATTTACTTCCGAATCCGTCACCGAAGGTCATCCGGATAAGATTGCCGATCAGATTTCTGACGCCATCCTCGACGCTTGCCTCGCGGAAGACCCAGCCAGCCGCGTCGCCTGCGAAACCCTGACCGCCACCGGTCTGGTCGTCATTGCCGGCGAAATCACCACCAAAGCTTACGTCGATTTTCAGACTCTGGTGCGCGGCACCATCTCTTCCATCGGTTACGACAACGCTCTCTACGGCTTCGATGCCAACACCTGCGCCGTCATCTCCAGCATCAACAAGCAATCCGGCGACATTGCCCTCGGCGTAGACACCGGCGGCGCCGGCGACCAGGGAATGATGTTTGGGTATGCGTGCAATGAAACGCCGGAATTGATGCCGATGCCGATTTCGCTGGCGCACAAGCTGACCATGCGGCTTTCGGAAGTGCGGAAGCACGGGAAGTTGCCGTACTTGCGGCCGGACGGCAAATCGCAGGTGACTGTCGAGTACGACGAAAACCACAAGCCGAAGCGGGTGGACGCGGTGGTGGTTTCGACGCAGCATGCGGAAACGGTGTCGAACGACGAGTTGCGCAGTGACATCCTGAAGCACGTGATCCAGGCGGTGATTCCGGCGCACCTGCTGGATGAAGACACCAAGTACCACATCAATCCCACGGGGCGATTCGTGATCGGCGGACCGATGGGCGATACCGGGTTGACCGGACGCAAGATCATCGTGGACACCTACGGCGGGATGGGACGACACGGCGGCGGCGCCTTCAGCGGAAAAGACCCGACCAAAGTGGACCGCTCGGCGGCGTACATGGCACGGCACATTGCCAAGAACATCGTGGCCGCGGGACTGGCGGAACGCTGCGAACTGCAACTTGCGTATGCCATCGGCGTGGCCGAGCCGGTGAGCGTGCTGGTGGACACGCTGGGCACGGGCAAGGTGGACACGAGTGTGATTCAGGACCTGGTGCGGGCGCATTTCAAGCTGACGCCCAAGGGAATTATCGAGTCGCTGAATCTGCGCCGGCCGATTTACTGCAAGACCGCCGCCTATGGTCATTTTGGACGCAACGATCCGGATTTCACCTGGGAATCGACCCAGAAGGCCAGCAAGCTCGCGAGCGAAGCGGGCGTGCGGGAGCCGGCTGCTCACGCAGCGAGAAAATAAAAGTTAAGACAGGGTCCGTGCCCTTTGCGAACCGGGAAGGGAACGGCTTCGAGCGAACCAGCCGCTTTACGCGCCACAGGAGAAGCATGTCGAGCACACCGACGCAAATGAACTGCGATGTGAAGAACATCGAATTCGCCGATCTGGGAAAGAAGCGCATCGAATGGGCCAACCAGTCGATGAAGGTTCTGCAGATCATCCGCAAGGAATTCATCAAGAACCAGCCTTTGAAAGGCATCCGCATTTCGGCCTGTCTGCACGTGACGGCGGAAACTGCGAACCTGGCTATTTGCCTGCGCGATGGCGGGGCCGACGTGGTGCTGTGCGCGTCGAATCCGTTATCTACGCAGGATGATGTGGCCGCCAGCCTGGTGCGCGACCAGGGAATCCCGGTGTTCGCGATCAAAGGCGAAGACAACGACACATATTACAGCCATATCCTGGCGGCGATTGACCACAAGCCGCAGATCACGATGGATGATGGCGCCGACCTGGTGAGCATCCTGCACACCAAGCGGCAGGACCTGCTCAGCGGCGTGATCGGAGGAACGGAAGAGACGACTACCGGGGTGATCCGGCTGCGCGCGATGGCGAAGGAAGGCGTGTTGAAGTTCCCCATCGTCGCGGTGAATGACGCGGACACCAAGCACCTGTTCGACAACCGTTACGGAACCGGGCAGTCGACCCTTGACGGCATCATCCGGGCGACGAATTTTCTGCTGGCGGGATCGAAGTTCGTGGTTGCGGGATACGGGTGGTGCGGCCGGGGGCTGGCGAGCCGGGCGCGAGGCGCGGGAGCGGAAGTCATTGTTACGGAGATCGATCCGACAAAAGCGCTGGAAGCACTGATGGATGGTTTCCGGGTGATGTCGATGAACGAGGCCGCGAAGATCGGCGACGTGTTCTGCACCGTGACCGGCAACAAGAACGTGCTGGCCAAGGAACACTTTGATTTGATGAAAGACGGGGCGATTATTTCCAACTCCGGCCACTTCAACGTGGAGATTGACATACCGGCGCTGGAGAAGATGGCTTCCTCGAAGCGGACGACGCGTAATTCTGTCGAAGAATACTCGCTGAAAGACGGACGCAAGATCAACCTTCTGGGCGAAGGGCGACTGATCAACCTGGCTTCGGCCGAGGGGCATCCGCCGTCGGTAATGGACATGAGCTTCGCCGACCAGGCGCTTTCGGTGGAATACATGGTGAAGAACGCGAGGACGCTGGAGAAGAAGGTCTACAAAGTTCCTGATGACCTGGACAAGCGGGTAGCGAAGCTGAAGCTGGAATCCATGGGCATCAAGATCGACCGCCTCACGCCGGAGCAGGAAGAATACCTGGCGGGGTGGAGCGAGGGAACGTAGGGGGATTGGAAGTTTTGTGGCGGGGCGGCCTGAGCCGCCCCGTTTTTAGTTGTAGCTGGCTTGAGTTGAATGGGTAGGACACCGGCAGGGGAATCGCATGTGTCGGGCTTACCCTGATCCGTCCGTGCCGTCGTTCGCGTCAACCCCATAGGCGTTTGGCACTTCTGAACTGAGTTCCGGATCCAGCGGCCACTTAGTGGCGCCTCATCGGCGCATGAATCGTTATAACGCGTTATCGGCATGGCTGAAGCCATGCCCTTCCAAGACGTTTTCGCAAATTGTTTCACACGACATCGCAGATGTGGCGGAAATGCATAGATCCTTCGTTGGGATTCGTTCGCGAAACGAACGAATCCACGTCCTCAGGATGACAAGGGGAAGATGAAGGGCGGGGCGGGTTCGGTGCCAAGGTGCTGCTAACCGAACGGCCAAAGTGGCGTCCAACCGGCCATGAAAACAATACTGGTGTGTCTTGTCGCGTCCCTGTCTGTAGCGGCCTTCGCCCAGAGCAAGGCCCCCACGGACCTGCGCGGCGTGCTCCTGGAACAACTGCGCACGACGCATAATCAGAAAGACTGGTTTGTCTCCATTAAAGAAGCCGTGGACGGCGTGACTCCGGAACAAGCCAACTGGACCGATGGCAAAGGCAATCACTCGGTGGGGCAGCTAACTTACCATCTGTTGTTCTGGAACCGGCGGGCCCTGATGGAATTCAAGGGAGAAGACCCGGGGAAATTCAGCGGCAACAACGACGAAACTTTCAACAAGTTCGATGCCAAGCAGTGGAGCGAAACGGTGCAGCAACTGAATGACGTGATGGCCGCGTGGGAGAAGGCGGTGGAATCGGCCGACGAGGAGAAGCTGAAGAAAGAAGCTTCCACGATTGCGCACATCGGAACGCACAATGCGTATCACCTTGGCGAGATCGTGGTGGTACGAAAAGAGCAGGGCTCCTGGGATCCGGAAAAGGGCGTGAAGTGAGGTGAGAGGAGCGGATTCCTCCGTCGCGGAGCTCCTCGGAATGACAAGACGTGGAGGGAGTGAGTAAACGGGGCGGCGCTGGCTCCGCCCCGTTGCTGGCTTGCGGCTGCTCTCTTCTTTCTATCTTTGTTCTTTTTCTCTCTTCTGTCTTTCCTGTCCTGCGATTACTCGAGCACGAAGATGTTCTTTCGTGAGCACATCTCCTTCAGGATCTTCGGCCACACGGTGACGCTGACTTCGCCGAGGTGCGCCTTGCGCAGCAGCAGCATCAAGGTGCGAGACTGGCCGATGCCTCCGCCGATGGAAAGCGGAATGCGGTCATTGACGATGGCCTGGTGATAGGGGAACTTCAGGTTATCGAGCAGATTCGATGCCTGCAGTTGCTGGCGCAGAGTGTCGGCGTTGACCCGAATGCCCATTGACGTCAGTTCATGACGGCGCCTGGTCACGTTGTTCCATACCAGGATGTCGCCGTTCAGGCCATGCGTGTCCTTGCCGGTTTCGAGGCGGGTACTGGTGACCCAGTCATCGTAGTCGGCTGCGCGCATCTCGTGCGGATAGCCATCTTTCAAGGGCCAGCCGATGCCGATGATGAACACTGCGGGATACTTCTGCAGAATTTCCGTTTCCCGCTGCTTGCGCGGCAGGTCGGGATACATGTCGAGAATCTCTTCCGCGTGGAGGAAGGTGAGTTCTTCGGGCAGATTGGGATAGCGATAGTCGTTCAACTGGGGGAATAACGACTGGGCATACTTCTCGGCGCCGACCAGAACCTTCCAGATCCTGCGAACGACGTTCTTGAGGAATTCGAGATTGCGCTGCTCGGAGCTGATGACGCGCTCCCAATCCCACTGGTCGACGTAGGCGGAGTGGTCGTGATCGAGGAAGTAGTCCTTGCGCACGGCGCGCATGTCGGTGCAGATGCCCTCGCCCAGCTTGCAATCGAACTGCTTCAGGGCAACGCGTTTCCACTTGGTCGCGGCCTGCACTACCTGAGCATCGATAGGATGCAGGTTGCGGTCGTTGGAAATGTGGAACTGGATGGGAGTGCGGGAGCCATCACGGTCCAGCATGTCGTTGACGCCGCTTTCGGCGTCGACGATGAGGGGAACCTCGACCATCATGAGGTTGAGTTCCTTGCACAGGTTGTCGGCGATATAGCGTTTCACCTGGAAAATGGCCTGCTGGGTTTCCTTGGGGTTCAGGAGGGAGTGATATCCCGCCGGCAGGATTTTTTCCAGTTGGTTGTAATCGCCGATGCCCGGGCCGGCCAGGTCGGCTTTCTTATCCATAACAAGTGTGGCCATGAATGCTCTCCTTGCGGACGAAGGTGTCCGTACGATTGCCCAACGCACTATTGGAGACTGGCGAAGGGCCGGGGGTCTGTGAGGAGGGTCACAGGGCGGAGTGAGCCGCAGCCCGTGGTAGATTGAAAAGCATGCGAGACATAGCCGCCTGGGCGCTGAATATCGCGGCGCTGCGCGGGGCCACGTACGCCGATGCCCGCCTGGCCGACGACCGCACGCGGGCGCTTTCCACCAAGAACGGCAAGGTGGGCAGCGTTGCGGACTCGGAGTCGTTTGGCATCGGCGTGCGCGTGATTGCGGACGGGGCGTGGGGATTTGCAGCGTCGGCGGATCTGAGCCGGGCGGCAGTGGAAGCTACAGCAGCGCGGGCGGTTGCGATTGCACGGGCCTCGGCGCAGGTGAAGAAGGGGAATGTGCGGATGGCGGCAGAGAAGGCGATGACAGCGGAATGGACGTCGCCGCTCCGGGTTGATCCGTTCACGACCTCGGTGGAGGAGAACCTAGAACTGCTGCTGAAGATTGATTCCGAGATGCGTTCGGTGGCGGGCGTCACGCTGGCGGAAACCAACATGAATTTCAGGCGGGAGGAGCAGTGGTTCGTGTCGTCGGAAGGGGCGAACATCCACCAGACGAAGTACACGACGGGTGCTGGTTATTCGGCGTATGCGTTTGCGGGGAATGAAATTCAGAAGCGTTCGTATCCGACGTCGTTCGGCGGGCAATGGCAGAACAAGGGATATGAGCTGATCACTGAGCTCAAGCTGGTTGAGAACGCGAGGCGAGTAGGCGAGGAAGCGGTGGCGCTGCTCAAGGCCGATCAATGTCCGGAAGGCGTGTTCAGCGTGGTTCTGGAAGGATCGCAACTGGGGTTGCAGATTCATGAGTCGGTTGGGCATCCGATCGAATTGGACCGCGTGCTGGGGATGGAAGCGAACTTTGCCGGGACGTCGTTTCTGACGCTCGACAAGCTGCGGACCCTGCGCTATGGCAGCGAGCTGGTGAACATTGTGGCGGATGCGCGGCAGGAGCACGGGCCGGGACTAGGGACATTCGCGTTTGACGAAGAGGGCGTGGCAGCGCAGAGTACACCGATTATCACGAACGGGTTGTTCACGGGATACCTGAGTTCGCGGGAGACGGCACATACGATTGGACTGGAACGATCGGGCGGAACGCTGCGGGCGGAGGGCTGGAACCGGCTGCCGATTATTCGCATGACGAATGTCAGCATTCTTCCGGGTGAAAAGCCGATGGGTTGCGAGGACTTGATTGCAGACACGGATGACGGTATTTACATGGCGACCAACAAGTCGTGGTCGATTGATGACAAGCGCTACAACTTTCAGTTCGGATGCGAGATCGGATGGGAGATCAAGCGTGGCAAGCGCACGCGGATGCTGAAAAACCCGTCGTACTCGGGGATCACGACGGAATTCTGGAATTCGATGGATGCGATCTGCTCACGCGAGGAGTGGGTGCTGTGGGGGATTCCGCATTGCGGGAAAGGCCAACCGCAGCAGGTGATGGGGACGGGACACGGAGCGAGCCCGGCAAGATTCCGGGGAGTGAAGGTGGGAAGCGCGTACCAGGGCAACTGAGCGTGAGAATCTGAGGCGAATGCTGGGAAAAGAGAGAGCTGGCGAAATCTTTGGGAAGCTGAGGCGGTACGCTTCGGCGGACGAGATCGAGGTGTTGTTTTATGGCACCAGGAATGCCCTGACCCGCTTTGCCAATAACGTCATTCATCAGAACATGGCGGAAGAGAATGTCGTCATCTCGGTGCGGACGGCGTTCGGCCAGCGGACAGCACGCGCGACGACGAACAAGCTCGATGATGACAGCCTGAGGCGCGTGGTACAGGCGTCGGAAAGCCTGGCACGTGTGCAGCATCCAGACCCGGATTTGTTGGCGATGCCATTGGCCAGCGATGCAGGGAAGAGCGTTTGCGCTCGACGCTATTTTGAGCAAACGGCCAACGTCACTCCAGAGCAGCGCGCGGAGACTGTAAAACGGATAGTGGCAGTGGCCGAGAAACACAAGCTGAACTGCGCAGGGATCTTTTCGAGCGCCGAGTGGGAGGAGGGGATTTTCAACTCGCGCGGGATAGAGGGATGGCATACGCAGACGTCGTCGGAGATTTCCATCACCATGCTGGGCGCGGATTCCTCCGGCTGGCAGAAGGCTAACTCGCCGGATGTAGAGCAACTGGACGCAGAGGGACTGGCGGAGACGGCAGCGCAGAAAACGCTGGACTCGGCAGGACCGAGGGAAATTCCAGCCGGGAAGTACACGGTAATCCTGGAGCCTGCGGCGGTCCTGGATATTGTTGGCTTCATGTTCTATGACTTCGGCGGCCTGGCGGTGCTCGATCAGCGATCGTTCCTGAATAATCGCGTAGGCACGCAGGTGTTCGGAGGGAACATCAACATCTGGGATGACGTCGATCATCCACTGCAGTCAGGGGCGACGTTCGATGGGGAAGGGATCCGGCGGCAGCGGGTGCAACTAGTGGAGAAAGGCGTGGTCAAGCGCCTGGTCTACGCGAGGGCGACTGCGGCGCGGATGCAGAACTCAGAGCACAAAGACAATGTTGGACGGATCGAGCCGACCGGGCATGGGTTTCCGCTTCCGAATGAGATGGGAGAGGCGCCCATGAATATCGTGTTTGAAAGTGAGTCGAATACCAGCGTGGGCGAGATGATTGCATCCACCGAGCGCGGTGTGTTGGTGACGCGGCTTTGGTACATCCGGGAAGTTGATCCCTACGAAAAGATCCTGACGGGGATGACGCGCGACGGGACATTTTACGTTGAGAACGGAAAGCTACAAGGGGGCGTGCGCAATTTCCGCTTTAATGAAAGCCTGATACACATGTTGTCGAACGTTGAGGCCATGGGGACGCCGGTCCGCGCCAGCGGCGAGGAGTCCTTCGACATGGTCGTGCCGGCGATGAAAGTGAAAGACTTTAACTTCACCGAAGTGACGAAGTTCTAGCGGCAAGAAGGTGCTCCTGACCGCGAGTTCTGCCGGCTCAATTCCAGCCCTGCAGAGTGCACCGCGAAATCCCCAAAAAATCGCTGTAACTCGATGATGAAAAAGGCTTTATACCCTAGTCGTTGCATGACTTCGGTAACTTTGCGACCGTGGTTCCGGGGTGTAAGCTGCGGCGTAATGTCAAGCAACGGTCAATCTGCGGAAAACGGGGACACGAGCATGTTTCCCGACAGGCAGACACCGGCCCAGGAAAGTGGGGAACAGGAATCGGCTCAAGCAGAGACGGGCAAGCGGGAAAACTATGCCGAGATGCAAAGCGCGGTGCGGTTTCCTATCAAGCTGCCAATTTCTGTGAAGCTGGGGTCGAGTGAAAGCCATACCGAAACCGAGAACATCTCGGCGAATGGAGTGTTGTTCCGGCTGGAGTCGGATATGCCCGTGGGGTCGCCAGTGGACTTTACGATTTCGTTGCCCGCGGATGTGGTCGGAGCGAAAAGCGACGTGCAACTGGATTGCCGGGGACGCGTCGTACGAAGCAGCGATGAAGGTGGCCGGCGGGGGGTCGGCGTAGTGATTGATGAGTATCGTTTCGAACGCCGTTGACTGGTGAGGGGCGTTAATGGCAAGCGCATCAGTAAGCATGCAAGACAATATCGGAGAGCCGCAGCAGGGGAATGGCGGTCAGTTCATCCGTGTGATCCTGGCGGATACGCAGGCGATCTTCCGCGCCGGACTGCGCAAGATTTTCGCCGTTGAAGACGATATCCGCGTAGTGGGCCAGGCGGAGACGCTGACACAGACGCTCTCCGCGGCCAACAAGTTCTCAGCCGACATTTTGGTTTTTGAAGCGGCGCTGTCGCCGGACCCGGCACAAATGGTCTCTGACCTGTTGCGGCAGAATCCCGGGCTGCGGCTGGTGGTGGTCACCGCCGAAGCGCAAGAAGAACTCACCCTGGAATTGTTCCGCCGCGGGGCGCATTCGGTGGTCTCGCGCGAGATCGATGCGGAACTGTTCGTAGATTGCCTGCGCAAGGTCGCGAAAGGCGAGCCCTGGCTGGACGCGCAGAGCACGCAATGGGTCCTGGAAGCGTACCGGACGCAAGGAACGCGGCCGGTATCCGCGCGGCCCAAGGTGCAGCTCACGCCCAAGGAGTCGCTGATCGTGGGATGCGTCACCCAGGGCATGAAGAACAAAGAGATTGCCGTCCGGGTGGGCACGACCGAACAGGTGGTGAAGAATTACCTGCGCAAAGTTTATGACAAACTGGGCGTAGCCGACCGGCTGGAACTGGCCTTGTATTGCCTAAACAATCGCATGCCCGAGACCAAGCCGTCTGTAGCCGTGGCGGCCGCAGCGGCTTCGGGGAACGGCAAGGCACTCTCCCATCCAGCAATGAATATTCCGGTTCCCAATAAGGTCTCGTAGAGCCTGCAAGCCGCTGTCATCCCTTCGGACTTACCGTGTGTTCCCCCTCACACCATTTACACCGCTTCGATGCTATATTTCTGTGATGGTTACGCGGCTGTGTCCGCGTGACGCTGCTTACTTTTTCTATCTGCGAGGCGAACCGTGAAAGGTGATCCGAAAGTCATTGCCGTGCTCAACCAGGTGCTCAAGGCGGAGCTGACCGCCATTAACCAGTACTTTCTCCATGCCGAGATGTGCGAGAACTGGGGCTACCAGAAGCTGGCGCACCATACGCGCAAGGAATCCATCGAAGAAATGCAGCACGCCGAGAAGCTGATGGAGCACATCCTCTATCTCGACGGCACGCCGAACGTGAGCGACTATTTCAAGATCAACATCGGCAAGAACGTCAAAATGCAGATCGAGAACGATCTGCAGGTGGAATACGATGCGGTGAAGCGCCTGAACGACGGCATCGAGACCTGCGTCAAGGCGGGCGATAACGGGTCGCGGGAGCTGCTGGAAGGCATCCTGACTGACGAAGAAGAGCACATCGACTGGCTGGAAGCGCAGTTGCATGCCATCGGCGAGATGGGGATCGAGAATTACCTGGCGCAGCACCTGCACGAAGAGAAGGAAAGCTAGAGCGCCCGGCGTGTTGTGCCCGGATTTCGGCCGGGCGCGAGGTTGCGGTTTCCGCGTCCCGGCCCTAGAATCGACCTAGTCCATGAGTCCGGCCGGAGAGCGGCTGGACGTCTGCACGAGCTTCCCAAACTCGCTTCCTGCAGAAAATACGCGCGGGAGAGATGGCCGAGTGGCTGAAGGCGCACGCTTGGAAAGCGTGTTTACCCGAAAGGGTAACGTGGGTTCGAATCCCACTCTCTCCGCCAGATTCCCGCTTCGTGGGAGTCGTGTATGCCCCTACATTTCCCAGGTTAGCTCGCCTGGCAGCTCGCGGAACCTGGGCCACCGGCCAATCGTGATCTCGGCACCGTCGAACACGTCAACGCTAACGGTGATCTTAGAATCCGGATGGACTCGGGCCAGGTAATCCGATTCAACATCCGCGAGCATCCCGATCTCGACTATGGTTACGCGGTGACCAGCCACAGCAGCCAGGGGCAAACTGCCGATCGAGTGCTGATCCATGTGGACACCGAGAAAAGCGAGCTGTTGGTCAACAACCGCTTCGCGTACGTATCCGTTTCGCGGGCGCAAAACGACGCCCACATCTATACAAATGACGGGAGCAAGCTTTCCCGTAGTCTCAGTCGCGAAAGTTCGCAACGTACAGCAACAGAGGTGGAGCAACAGCCGGCTGCCGCCAAGGCCGAATCAATCAACCCGCGAGGGGGACGGCCCGCCGAAGAGGAGCAAGGTCATAGTCTCGGAATAGGACTCGCATGAGATGCAATGACCGGAACCCCACGGTCCGCTATTACCCCAATACGGTCGGGAACGTAAGCTCCTTTTTTGTTGCATGAAGTTATGAGCAGAGCCCATCAATCGCGGTCACACAGAGAACCTGGACAGACGGTACGTTCACTAATCTTGGTCGACAGCACAAGGAACGCTCGATCTGTCTGTGTTCTGGGACCCCGCCGCCCTCGTGCAATTGACATGGATGCCCGATTTCCGCGAAGCTCAATGGGGCATGAATAAGCAAACTTCGCCGCGTCAGCTCTCCATCAGTAAACCTTTGACATTCCTGGATCTAGAGACAACAGGCAGCATTCTAGGTCTGGATCGAATAATC
>Ga0335081_10007641_pt1 | contig 17290 bp, 10 predicted proteins | sample Lox_Sample_35_FD_206713 | JGI IMG/M metagenome (GOLD analysis project Ga0335081, IMG submission 206713) | Soil microbial communities from Loxahatchee National Wildlife Refuge, Florida, United States - Lox_Sample_3.5 | ecosystem: Environmental > Terrestrial > Soil > Wetlands | place: USA... | reverse complement strand
GACGTCGCGGACGAACGCAGGTTTGGTGTTGCTCTCCACCCGCTTGAGTTTCTTCGCCGCGGCCATTCCGTGACTCGCCTTGGGACCTCGATGCCGTCGGCCCGAAGGTCGAGTCTGTTGCTGACGCAAGAGAGACTCGGGAACAGGCGCAGGACAATGGACCTTCACACCCGGCCAAGGCGCTCGTGGTCTGGAGCTGGCTGTGAAGGAAGTCAAGGACACGTGGCAGAAGGGCTGGAGATCGAGCGCTGGCACGAGACCTGATCGGTTGCTCCGACCAACGGTGGGCGGCGATGGTCCGGGCGAGGATGAGGATCCAGCGCGCCGACGGCAGCAATGCCGACCGCGGTACCGGTCCAGCTCACCGCTCCACGGCTCACTCATGGTCAGCTCTGGAGATGAAGGGGGTCGGCTCCCAGGGTTCCTGAAAGCTCGTCAAGATATGCGTCCGAGGTCGTTCGGGCCAGGGCCTGGCGCACGGCCGTGCGGCGTTCTTCGAGGGAGGGGAGGCTCCCGCTCAGCGCATCCCGGTGCGCCTCGAGCGCCAGTTCGTGGCGGTGCCAGAGGGCCGTGTCGCGTCTCTGCTGAGTGCGTAGCCGTTCCCGGTACCAATCGGATGACATCATGGACCCGCGGGTGAAAAGGCATCGGATGCCAGGTGACTCGATCCCGCTGCCCTCGTAGGTGCCATAGGCCATGATGTGAAGGAGCGCCTTCAGGGGCGGGCAGGCGGCGTCGACGCTCCCGTCCGCGAAGTAGGCACGCGCCACTTGGGCATGAGCAGCGACGATGGCGTCCACAGCCGCAGCGAAAGCCGCTTGCCCCTGCTGTTCCGGTCGGAGCATCTCGGGGGTGAATACCATGTTGGGAGCTTCGAAGAGCCGACCGAGGAAGTGATGCACGAAACGGGAGGTGATGCGGTAGCCGAGCCGGCTTGCGCGGACGACCCGGCTGTCGAGCTCAAAATCCTCCACCTTCTCCAGGTAGCCGTTGTCGATGAGGAACCTTGGGTCGCGCTCTTCGATCCGCATGCGACACCACACCTCGGGTACGAGCATGCTGACATCGTGGTCCACCCGGTAGTGGGGACCGATGTGGCCGGCGGCCGTTGTGAAGCCGGCGTACCCGGTGAGGAGGAACGACACCAAGGCGTTGTTCACGTCCACCACCGGCCACAGGGCGTTGAAGGGCCCTTTGGTGAGAGCTCCCTCGCTTCCGAATCCAGTGGTCGAGGGGGATTTCCCGGTGAGGCTGCTCATGAAGTCCATGAACAGTTCCGGCGGTTCCTGGTAGTGAATGGGGCCATACACAGCCAAGTTCGGTAGTCCGATCTCGGGCTGGGGCGGGTTGGTGCGCCGGCCGGCAAGCACCGCGTGCACGGGTTGGAGAAGTGGCTGCTCTGGGCGGATGTGGCCGTGAAGTCGGGTTCCCACCTCGGCAAGGTAGGTCCCCCGGCGATCGACGTGATCGGGTCGGCGTTGCAGGTAGCGCGGGTTTTTGGAAGGTGTGCCATCGATGAGGCGAGGGTGCGCCGAGGAGACGACGTACGAGGTTTCCCCCCCCTCGGCGAATTTCTTGAGGAGGTGCTTCATGGGGAGGGTGTAGAGGTCGAACTCGACGACGCGATTGACGAGATCCTGGGCCTGCTCACGGGTGAAAGGTTGGAAGTTGCTCAGGAATGAGCCGGGAGTAGCGATGTCTGCCTCGGCCTGTCGGTCGAAACCGCGGTGGATGGCTTCGTCGGGGCGTTGGAAGAGCAGCTCCTCGCAGTTCGCGATGAGTTTAAGGCTCGGATTGGGGTAGCCGGCGGCAAAGCCACCCACCCTTTCCGTCGGCACCACCGTGGAGACGGTGATGTCGTCCTCCACCTGCACCTTGTCAGCCGGGTGGAAGTCGGGCCGCAGCTTGAAGACGCGCCACGAGCCATCGTCGGGCGCAAGCCCGACGCGCAGGTAGTTGGCCAACAATCCCTGATCATGGAACTTGAGGACGTGACCAGGGTAGCCGTTGATGCGGTCGACGGTGAAATGCTCGCGCCAGCGATCGCCCCACTCTGGGCGGTAGTACCTCTTGATCGTGAACAGGAGCTGTCGGATGGTCTGTGGTAGCCCCCGCAGCCAGGCGTTGTATTCGTCCGTATATTCGTCCGACGGGGTGAACAGTTTGATGGCCGAGCCGAGCGATCGCTGCGGGCTCAAGAAGGAACGGTGCGCCTGGGAAGAGGGCGGTTGCACGCGATAGATGATGGAGAAGTCTCTCTTCAGGATCTGGCCCACCTCGTCCATGTCACGCTGGTACTCCTTCACGAAGATGGGAGCTCGCTGGATCATGGGCATGAGCGACTTGGAGATCTCAGACTTGCCTCCTCCGGAGACTGTGCAGGGCTTATGGCAGAGGACGCCGTCCGGACGTGAGCCGACGAGCCTCCACACTTTGCCCCCCACCTGTTTCTCCAGACGCACCCTATAGCCGGATGGGAGGACGTAGTGGTTCTCCGCCCGTAGCGTGAGCTCGGTTGTTCCACCGGGGTGAGCAAAGCGCACCACGCCCTCCAGGACGTGGAACTCGGCATCTTCGGGGACGTAGATGATCTCGGGGTAATGGCGGTCGATGGCGTAGCGTCCCGGTTGTGGAAGGGCGCGATCGCCGAGCAACTCCATTGCTTCCTCGAATCGGGCCGGGTCAAGGAGGATGCTGCGGGCGGCGAAGAAGTCCTGCCCGAGGACATAGCTTGGATAGGCGAGCACACCCCCGGCATGCTCCTCCTCGCTGGAACCGAAGAGGTTGGCGGCGAAGCTCACCTGGGTCTTCACCTCCTTCTTGCAATAACCGTAGTAGTTGTCGGCGAGGAGGGTGACGATGACACCCTCCGTGCTCCGACAAGTCACCCTGAATGGCTTGCCGGCGTTGTAGAGCTCATGCTCCTCGTGCCAGCACATGCCATCGCGGCGCTGGCGCTCGGTGGCGAGGTCGAAGCGGGGCAACCCCAGGTCCGTCTTGCGCAGCCCGGTCAGGTGGGGGGCGAGCACGACGCAGCCGGTATGGCCGGTGAAGTGGAGCACGTCGAGGGCGGCGTCGTTTTCGGGCAGGTAAGGATCGCCGCCGTTGCCGAAGATGCCTTCCACGAAGTCGAGGTTGCTCACCAGGCTGCCCGGCGCGAAGAAGCGAATCTCCATCGACTTCGCGGAGTCACTACCGGTAGATGGGCGGACGAGCGGGCGCAAGAGGAGCGAGACGAAGAGCCTGGCCACATCCGGCTGGTCGGCGGTGAAAGGGAGGACGAGCGAGTCCGGTGGGGGCTGGAGGGCGGCCGATAGGAGCGCCGCGAAGGTCGAGACCGGAACGGCCTGCTTGTTCTCGGGGACGGGGAGGCCACCCTCCGCGATGTGGAAGACGCCCTGCGTCGTACGACGGTCGCTCTTCGGATTGTGAAGAATGCCCTGTTCCACCCGGTACGAGTCGAGATGGGGCGACACAAAGCGGTCGCCCTCGGCCGGAAGAGAGAGCGTCCGTCCCAGTCCTGGCCGATCGAGAGCGAACGTGCGCGCGGGAAGTCGGGGCGCGCCGGCCGGGCAGGTCGATGCGAGGTACCGGTCGAGGAACGTCTGTATTCGCTTGTCGACTGGACAGAGCGGCCAACCGAGCAGCTTGTCCTTCTGGTGGTGATTGCGCAGGAGGGGGCCGGCAATCTCCATGAAGGCAGGTTCGGCGGTGGCGAGGCTCACTGGTTCCCCGAGCGCCGCCAGCTTCAGGTTCACGTACCGCACGAGATCTCGGTCGAGGGGTGTTCTCATCGCTTGGCTACTAGGCATGCTTCCGAGCTCATGATCGGGCTCGTATAACAAGCTAATTGGACTCCCTTCCCTCTTCACGGTGCTGGCCGTGAAGAGCGCGGACATCGACGATCGTTCCTGCACGGTTGACCACCAGGGCGGCTGCGTCGAGCGCGCGTGTGCCTTCACCCGGAGCCCGCGCCGCCACCCCGGGTTCCACGTCATCCCGGCGCAGGCGAGGCATGGAGACGCGCTGCGTCCGGAGACGGATGAGCTATCCGTGAATGCGAGCGTTGCCCCGCCTATTCTCGGAAACCATCCGTCGCATGGCCTCCGAGCCCTGTGGGGTACAGAAGGCCGGCCTGGCGGTTGCGCGACGGCATGACAGAGGGTGCGGCCGTGGTTGCGTTGCGTTGGCACGGCGCCTCGCGGTGTCATCACCGCTCGCAGCACATCCACCGGAAGACGAACTGAGCCGCCTTCCTTGCCCAGCTGGATCGCGCCCACGAGCTCTACCAAGAGACCGGCCGGAAGCTCGCCGCCGACAGCTTCGCCAAGGCCCCGCCCGCTGGCCGCCTCATGCGCGACCTCTCCCCGTGGGGTGGCCGGTGCTTCTTCGCGGTGACGCCGGGCGGCGACATGTTCGCCTGCAGCGAGTTCATCTGCAGACGTGTCGTTAGCGTTCGGGACGTGGACGCTGCGGCTGTGGGGGGCAAGCCCAGGGGCAAGCCCCCCCTGCCACGGCCGAGCGGAAAGCGCTTGGTGGCCATCCGGGCTCCCGGGCGGACGCTCGCGGCCTATTCAGCGAACAGGTGGCGGTCCGCGCGGTCCGGTGGCCTGCCGTCACCCTCATCCGTCGTTCGTTTATGCCGAGGTGCATCCCGATCCTCCGGCAAGCCGCCAGAATGCTCGCCGGCACTGGAGCGGGGCCAAACGCAAAGTGCGGCAAGACGCCCCGTGAACAGCCGCGCCAACGGAATCGACGGATCGTTCGGCGCTGAGAGCTGTTCCGCGATGACGACTTCCGCCGCCACCAGAGACAGGTCGGTTCGCATCCGCGCCCGTTCCGGCGTCGTCCAGCCGGGGGGGCTGGTCTCATCCGGGTTGTGCGCAGCGCCATGCCGACTGTGCTGCCATCCTGCCTACTGATGGTGTACGCCTCGTCTCCCCGCGCATCCTCGATCGCTGGCAGGCCCTGACCCGCGTCCGGGTCTCTGCCGTCAGGATACCCTTGTCGCGAGCAGCGCCACGCGCCCGCCCATGTTCGGTCCCTTCCCCTGGAACGGGTTGCCACTGCTGCTGTGCAGGGCCTGGCGAAAACGAAGCCCTGCTTGCTCCAGCAGCTGGATAAGCTCGGTGATCGCGTAGATCCGGCTCGATGCTGACTTCTGGCCGCCTCCTGACGGGCCCTGCCAGTACCAGGTCGTCTCCATGCGTCCAGTCACGGCGTCGAACCTCGAGTCCTCGAACAGCAACGTTCCGTTGGGTAGCCGCCTCGCAAGCTGCCCCTCACGCGACAAGAGGGCCACGAAAGCGTCACGGTGGATCGTCTCCACGAGCACGATCCCGCCCGGACGGATCGAGCCGCTCAGCGTCCGGAGGACTGCGATGTCATCTCTCTCGCTGCCGTACCCCAAGGAACTGAAGAAGTTGAAGGCCGCGTCGAAGAAGCCCTCCGCCAGGGCGTTCCGGAGGTCGTGGCGGAGGTAGCGAAGCCGAGTGTGGTCGAGGTCGCCCCGGGTTCGTTCAGCCTCCTCCAGGAGCACCGACGACTGGTCGACCCCCACCACCATCGCTCCGCGGCTCGCCAGCAGGCGCGCGATGCGGCCGTAGCCGCAGGGTGCGTCGAGAACGCGGCTGCCCGGATGGAGCGCGAGAGCGCGCCACAGGAGGTCGGCCTCAGCCACAGTCCGTTCTTCGGGCATCGAACCCGACCAGACCTTCAAATAGTCGGCATCGAAGAACGACTGCCACCAGGCCTCGCTCACGTTGCACTCCTTGTAAAGTCTCGACGAACCTGCCAGCAGGGTGCCGCCGAGTCAAGCACGACGGATGGCTTCGCCCTGGGCTCGCCCGCAGCCGGCGCGCTGCGGGCAAGGTCCGCCTATGCCCCCCCGTCGCACGAGCCACACCGGACGGACCGGATCCGCTTCCTCTGCCGAGATGCGCTCGGCCTGCTTCACGTGGACGAGCGAGGATCGAGCCGCAGTTCTCGGCGATGCCCCCGCGCTCACGCGCGGGCTGTCGTCGAACATCGAGCGGGGGCGCCGTCGACCCCCGCAGCGGATCTGCACGCGACCGCTCTTCCGATCGTGGATGCGGACGGCGCGCCAGCGCGAGAGTCTTCCGGCAGCTGCGTCGCCCGTTCTTGGTGAACCGTGAGGTTCGAGCGCCTCGAGGGCCAATGAGGAGTCGAGAAGCAACGCCGCGCGGTCCAAGGTGCCGGCCTCAACTCGGCTCGAGGGGAGCGAACTGACCGTGGAACGTGAACGGCACCGCATGGCCCAGGTGTGCGCGCGCGATGGGCCCCTCCGTGAAATGACGGGCATCGAGCACCGCGACGAAGCTGGAGTGCGCTCGACCGTCATAGACCAGCGTGAGGATCCAGCCGTCGGCTTCCGCGGTGCCGGTGCGGTCTCGCACGAAGATGGGTTCGGAGGGGTAGGTGTCCGGCCCGAACGAAGCCGTCTCGACGTTCCCTGAGTCCCGGTCGAACTTTGCCAGCACATCGAACAGCCCGCGCGAAGCCTCGTGCGATGACGCCGCGGCGAGATAGGTGAAGCGATGCGGGCACCCCAGCGCCCGCCCCGAGATGCGCGGGAACTCGCAGGGCGTCTCGAGGAGGACCTCGAAGGACACTGTCCGGGCACCGAGATCGAGCGACGCGCGAGCATATCGCCCATCCCATTCCCACGAGGGGGCGGCGACCGGGAGCCGTCCGAGCCACTCGTTGCTGCGGAAGTCGGCCATCCGGACGAGCTCAACGATCACGCGCTCGCCGTCGTCCCATCCGTTCGCGAAGTGCCATTGGAAGAAGGGGTCGGCCGTGAAGCGGAGCGGCTGCGCCGGCCGGTCGATGGGTACGACGAGGATCTCGGTGCCCGCCGCCGGATGCCAGCGCAGCGCGTCGCCATAGGGCTGGCGACCGAGCAGGAACGACCCGAGCGCGATCCTGAGCGGCGGCGCGAAGAAGACGAGGTGGCGCTCCGTCGCGATGAAGTCATGGATCATGGTGGGGCCTGCGAGCGGGAGCGAGGCAAGCCGGCGCGCCAGACCCTGGTCCGGCAGCTCGTACAGATCGAGCCAGGTGCGGCGGCCGTGGCGGACGCCGAAGTTGTAGGCGGCGCGGCGAGAGGTGACGCGGTGCGGATGGGCGGAGAAGCTTCTCAGGATGATCCCCCCGATGTCGTCTTCGCCGAGCGTGGAGAGGTCTTCTGGAGCGAGCTCCGTCGGCTTCCCACCCTCCCAAAGCGCGAAGAGCCGGCCTTGCCAGAGCATGGCGGAGATGTTGGCCACGTTCTTGGGCGTGCGCGCTGCGCGCATACGCCGTACGAGTCCGCCTGGCGGGAGCGTACCGTAGCCGCCGAAGAGTGCTCGTCCGGCAGCGCGCTCGGCCTTCAGGCCAGATGATTCGACGAGGCGAACCGCTCCCTCGGCGCGTCCACCCTCGAACCGCACCGCCGTCACGGCGCCGTCGCCATCGAACCAGTGCCCATAACGCTCGTCCTGCGCGGAGAAGAGCGAAGGGCCCACGCGGTACAGGGTGCCGCGCAAGAGCTCCGGAACTGTGCCCTCGACCGCAAGGGGCTCAAATCCATGTTCGCGATCGAGGTCCACGAAGTTGCGCTGCCACGCGGGGCGCACAGGAGAAGTGGCAGCATGAAGGTCTCGGATAGGGAGTTGCATGTGGTGGCTCCTCCATGTCGATGCTCTGCTTAGGTAAGTCTCTCCAGGGACGGGTTCCGGGGGTTATCAGGGTCACCCGACGGCTGGGGTCCGTTTGATTGGACCCCCAAACCCGGTGGCGGAGGAGCCAAGCCGGTTGGAAGGAGCAGCGGAGGCTGTGTTCAGGCTGGTCCCCGAGGTTCCACGACCTCCGCCTTGCGGAGCGGCACATTTCGATCCGAGCTCGCTTCGCTTCTGCCTCCTGCCGGCAGCTCCTCTGGAAATCGAAAGCTGCCGGCTCGGATTCCTGCGAGAAATTGCGGTCTTAGCCGGGAGGTGGGCCGCTCGGAGCGCAGGCAAGCTTGCCATCCTCCAGCGCGACACAGGTGCCGTCCACGGTGCGATCGGCGAAGGAGACGGAGCATGCATCGGAGGACTTCTTGTTGGCACAGGCGGCGTAGGCTTCGGGTGGCGGCGGGGGAGGGCGATCGGGCCTGCAGAAGAGCTTTCCATCGCTCTGGGCAACGCACGTTCCGGTGATGGTGTGGTCGCCGAAGACCACCGAGCAGGCAGCGGCCGCCGCCTTGTCGGTGCAGGCAGCATAGGCTTCCGGCGGGGGCTGAGGCTGATCGGTGGCCCGGGCGTGGGCGGAGAGCAGGGCGAACGGCAGGGCCAGCAGGGCGAGCAGCCGATTGAGTCTGTTCATGGGGCTTCCTCCTTTTCCGGGGAAGATGGCAGCGCCCATCGATGGCAATGTGAGCAGGGCTTGACGAATTGTTCGGAGAGCGGTGGTGGCGGGGATTCGAGCGAAGGTGGGTCGTCGACGGAGTCTCTGGAGCCCTCGCGCGGAACCGGGCGGTACACTCGTTCAGGGAGCAAAGTGGAGCAGCGCTACCGGGAAGTCACCGAAGAGGTCCTCGAACGGAGCGTCGCACGGATGGCGCGCGCCCGTGATCAGGTTGCGAAACGTGCGAGGGAGTCCTGGCGGCAGCACGATGCGCCCGTTCCAGGCGATGTGCCCGCCGCTCGCCTCCAGGAGCCCGAGGATGAGCCGCGGGACCGCGCAGAGGAGGACCTGGTCGCCATGCCGGCGCGCAAAGGCGACCACCCGATCGGCGTGGGTCCCCTTCGCCGCAAGTGGTAGGTATTCACCGGCGAGAAAGAGATCGGGGTGCGCGCGCCTCAGGTGCAAGCCCTCGCGCAAGAGCAAGAGCTTGGCGCGGCCGTCGTGGATGACGTCGGGCCGCGACACCTCCCGCGCGAGCTCCGCCCGTCCGGAGGGACCTTCCGCGAGGCGCCGGCGGATCCCGTCGAGAAGCCGTGTCCTCAGGGCGAAGTCGACTGGTCGGCGGTTGTCGGGATCGACGAGCGAGAGATCCCATAGCTCGCATCCTTGGTATATGTCGCACGGGCCAGGCGAGGCCAGCTTCAGCGCGATCAGGGCGAGGGAGGAGATGCGCCCTGCCACCGCGGCCCGGCGCGCAAACGGGAGGAAGCTCCCAAGGAACTCGTCCGAGGCGAGCGCGGCACGCGTGAACTGGTCGACTGCTTGTTCGTACTCGTCGTGGATGTTGGTCCAGCTCGTGTGGGCCTTGGCCTCGCGGACGGCCTTCTGCATGTAGGCAGCGATGCGATCCACGTAGGCCTTCATCTCGCTGCTGGCCTGCTTCGGCATCGGCTCGGGGAAGGTGCCGACCAGCGTCTGGTAGAGCAGGATCTCGTCGTTCGGGTCCGGCGCGGCCTCGCCGTCCACCTCGGTCTTGAAGCGGCGGTTGGCGCTCGCCCACTGCTCGGTGAGCGCGCGCCAGTCTCGCGGCGCCTCGGAGATCGCCGCGATGCGAGCGCGGACGTCCTCGCTGCGCTTGGTGTCGTGGGTGGAGGTGGAGGCGAGCGATCCCGGCCAGCGCCCGCGACGAGCGGCGTTGAGCTCGTGAAACGTCGCGGGTCCGGTGCCGAACTGGCTGGGATGGCCGCCGACCTCGTTCAGCGAGACCAGCCGGTCGTAGACGTAGAGGGCGGTGTCCTCGACCGCCTTGGCGGTCACCGGTCCGGTCACCTGCTGGAGCTTCAGCGTGAATTCGAGCCATTCCGTCCTCTCCTTGCCGGAGAGGTTCTCCGGATAGCGAAGCAGGATGACGTCGCGCATGAAGTCGAAGATGGATGGGTCGGCGACCGGGCTGCGTCGGCGCGCACGCAACAGCGTCGTCTCCACATAGCGGCGGTCGCGCTCGTCGATCTCGCCCTGGGGCGTGATGTAGGTCCGGTAGACGGGAAAGCGGGAGATGAAGAGGACGAGCGCGCGCCTGAGTTCATTGAGGGTGAAATCGCGTGTGCGCCGGTTCATCTCGCTGATGCGGTTGAGCCGGTGGGCGAGCACGTTGATCTCGCTCGCCATCGAGGAGGAGGTGATGACCCGCTTGTTCTCCTGGACGATATCGCCAAAATGCGTGCGCTGGCGGATGAAGTCGGCATAGGTCTGGGTGAGGTGCTCCTCGGCGGAGCCATCGACGAACAGTCCGCTCGCGGCGGCCAAGAACTCGTAGCCGGTGGTGCCGTCGATGGCCCAGCTTTCGGGGATGCGCTCGCCCGGGGAGAGTATCTTCTCAGCGATGAGGTAGAGCGGGCGTGCCGAGAGCTGGCCCCTCGCGAGGTCGTTCTCGAAGCGCGTTCGCAGGGCCACCGCGGTCGCCTCGTCGAGAGTCACGCCGTGTCTTCTCGCGAGTTCGTGCGCTCGCTCGGAAAGCGCCCGCGCCTGTAGCCGGCGGAAGTAGGTGGTGGGATCGTACAGGCCGTCGGGATGATCGATGCGCAACCCCATCACCTTGCCTTCGCGCACGAGCTCGAAGATGAGGCGGTGCGCCTCTTCGAAGACGCGCTCGTCCTCCATCCGGATCGCGGCAAGGCCGTTCACGTCGAAGAATCGCCGGTAGTTGATCTCCTCGCCCGCCACTCGCCAATGCGCCAGACGGTAGGCCTGCGAGTCGAGCAGCTTGTCGAGCAGGTCGAAGCTTCGCGCGTCGCCAGGGTGCCCGTTGAAGAGGGCCACGTTCTCGTCGAGGTGATCGCGCACCGCCGGTGTCGTTTCGCACAGCACCTGTAGCCGCCGCTTGGCCACCTCCTTTTCGCGGGCCCGCTCCTCCACCTTGGTGGGGTCGGTCTCGAAGCGTGGAGCCAGCTTCTCGAGCGAGGCGCAGATGCTCTCGAGCTCCCACAGGCTCGGCTCCTCGGGCCCGAGCCGCGCGCTCAGATCTTCCAGGCGATGGCGCAGCACGTGGGGAACCGAGCGTGGTGCGAGCGGGAAGCGGAGCTCGCCATAGGTGACGAAGAAACTGCCGCTCCTTCTCAACAGTCGGAGCTCGCCCCTCTCAAGAACGACGCCGTACTGATCGCCGAGCACTGGAACGAGGACCTTGTTCTCGAGCTCGCCCTTGACCGGCCGCCAATCGACGTCGAAGAAGAAGGCGTACCGCGAGCTGGGGCCGTTTTCCAGGATGTCGACCCACCACGGATTGCACGGCCCGACCGCCATGTGGTTCGGGACAACGTCCACGAGCTGCCCCATGCCGTGGCGGGCGAGCGCCTCGCACAGCTCGGCGTATCCGGCCGCGCCCCCCAGCTCGGGACTTAGTCGGGCGTGGTCCACCACGTCATATCCATGGGTGGACCCGGGCACCGCGGCGAGAATGGGCGAGAGATAGACGGTCGTGACCCCTAGCTCTTGCAGGTACGGGACGATGGTGGCCGCCGCCTTGAACCCAAACTCGGCGGTCAACTGAAGCCGATAGGTCGATGCGGGCCGGGCTGCGAGGGCGTGCGGCTGCCACGCTGCCTGGCTGAGCTCGTCATGGAGGAGCTCAGCCAGGTGCGTCTGCACCTCGCCGCCCCGCGGTTCTTCATCGACCGGCAAGACCACCGACTCAACGGTGGGGCGGTTCGAGCGGGCCGCAAGTCGTCCTTCGGGGCGTGCAGCCGCTCGGAAGCTGTGCGCTCGCGAGTCGGTCGAAGCGGGCTGCTAGCGTGCGAAGCCTCTCCGTCGTGCCCAGGTCCGCGAGCAGATCGGCGAGGAGCATGGGCATGCGGTAGGACCAGTTCGAATCGTTGACGGTGCCCGGCACGTTGATCCGTTCGCGCGAGCCGAGCGCGTCCTGGAACGGCAGGAGCGCGAGTTCGGACCCGGACCGGTAGACGAGCTCGAGCAGCGCGTCGCGGACGCCGGTGTCGAAGCGCTTGGGCGCGCGTTCCCGCAACCTGGCCAGATCGGGGATCTCGAAGAAGGCCTCGCGCTCCTCGTCGCCGAGCCCGTCATACCAATCGGCGAGCGAGTCGGTGTCGTGTGTACCGGTCGTTGCCACCGAGAGCGCTGGCCACTTGGCGGGATCGCGATAGACGCAGTCGTCCTTCTCCCACCGCAGCACGCGGTAGCCCGGGACGCCGCAGCGGGTGAGCGAGGTGCGCACGAAGTCCGGCACGACCCCGAGGTCCTCGGCGATGACGCGCGCCCGTTGCGAGAAGACCTCCATCATTTTCTCGCCGTTCTCGATCTGGGCCGGCTCGGTGTCGGGGATGAAGGCTGGCTTTCCTCCGTCCTTGGGGCGATAGAACGTGCGATAGAGCCCTACCACGTGGTCGACGCGGTAGAGGCCGTACAGGTCAGCGCTGCGGCGGGCGCGCTCGTTCATCCAGTGAAAGCCATTGTTCGCCATGACGTTCCAGCGGTACACGGGCAGTCCCCAGTCCTGGCCCGTGGCGCTGAAGGCGTCGGGCGGCACGCCTACCCTCGCTTCCAGGTTGAAATCGAGCGGCCGCGACCAGACATCGGCCGAGTCGGTGGCCACCATGAAGGGCAGATCGCCCATGAGCTCGACGCTGTTGGCGTTGCAGGCGCGGCGTGCCTCGTGCCATTGAAGGTCGAGCTGCCACTGCAGCCAGAGATGGTAGAGGATGCGCTCCGAGTGCACGGCGCGGGCGTCGTCGAGCGCCCGGGGGTGTCGGTCGCGCAAGGGAGGGTCCCACTCGGTCCAGGGCCTGCCGCGATAGCGATCGCCGTGAAGTGCCAGAAACAGTGCGTAGTCGTCGAGCCAGCTCGAGTGCTCCCGGGCATAGCGCTCGAGCAGCTGGGCGCGGGTGGTGCGCTGCTTCCACTCCTTGTTGAGAAAGGACTGGAACGCCATTCGGAGCGCTTTCGCCTTCAGGACCCGCACGCGCGGCCAGGGTACCGCGCTGGCCGCGCGCAGCGCGGTGAGCTCCACCTGGTCCTGGAGGGATAGAGCGGCCTGCCCGCCGGCCGCCGCGAAGTCCTCGAGCGCGTCCACCGCCAAGTAGACCGGATCGAGGCCGAAAGCGGTGAGCGCCGCGTACGGGCTCGACTGTCCCCGCGACGCCTCGTGAACTGGTAGCACCTGAACCACCGAAAAGCCGGCCCGGCGAGCCCAGCGCGAAAAGGGAACGAGGTCCGGGATCTCGCCCAGACCCCAACCGGTGGGGGTATGGATGGAAAACAGGGGAATGAGGCAACCGGCCTGGCGCATGAGCGTCCCTCGAGACGGGGAGTCCCTACGTCACCGAAACTCCCGCCGGGAGGCCCTTGCTTTCCGGCGCGAGCCGGGCGTGTCCCGGGGTGAGTGAATGAGCCCCAAAGATGGATCCCGGAAACGCGAAGCCACGATCCGTGCGGAGAACATGGCGGTGGTGTTCTCGCCGAGTCCCCAGCGCGAGAGCCGGGTGGGTTCGCACTTCCGCGCGCTCCGATGCGTTGGAACGGATCGTCCCTCGACGAGAGGCGAATTCGGTCGCGGAGGGATGATGCGCGAGCACAAGCTGCACCTCCAGAATCCCGAGCCGTGCGCAGGGAGGCCTCAAGGCCGCGGGTAGCCTCCATACACGATGCGGAAGGCGAGCGACAACCCTCGTTCTCGATGAGGGCCCGGTGGCACGCAGGCCGGCTTGCCGAGGCGAATGGCCGGCCGGGTGTCGAGGAGAGGCGCAAACGAGCCGGGCCCGGCGCAGGGTCGCGTCGCATGCCCGTGTGGGTTAGCCCCGACGGGCAAATCTGCGCGGTCGCTTTTTTGGCTCGGTGGCGCGCAAGCGGCGATCGCGCTTTTCAAGAGGGTGCTGCCGATGACGATACGGCATCGCCCACTTCACAGGTGATCCAGGTTGTGCTGGCGCACCCAGTGGAAGCGGTGTCCTACCCTTTGGCGTGCATCCCTGCGGGCACTCGCCCTATGACGGGGGAGAACCGGGGAGCGGGGCATCGAGGCCCGTTCGCGCTACTCCTCCCTCCCTGGAACGGTGCCTCGGAGCGGGTCGTCCGAAGAAAGGTGACCCCTGGTGGCGAGGCCGGAGACGTCGTCGCGGTCCAGGCGCAGGGCGAGGGTTCCGGAGAGCGACCGACGAGATGATGCGCGAGGATTCCATCCGTGGGGTTTGGGGACGGCATCCAGAGCGCGGAGCGTGGCTTTTTGCTGGGTGAATGGTAGTTGGCGGCTATGCCACCGCTCTCATCCCGCGGCCGGTTTGCGCCCAGCCCGACGGGTCCGCTTCACTTGGGAAACGCCCGCACAGCGCTCTTGGCCTGGCTGGCGGCGCGCTCGGGTGAAAGCTCCTTCGTCCTGCGGATCGAAGACCTGGATGGCCCCCGGGTCAAGCCTGGCCTGGAGAAGAGTATTGTCGAGGATCTGCGCTGGATCGGTCTCGACTGGGACGAGGGGCCGGACGTAGGTGGCGCGAGCGGGCCCTATCGTCAGTCGGAGCGACTCGCGCGCTATCGGGGGGCGCTGGCGCAGCTTCGGGCCGCTGGTCGGGTATTCCCCTGCTTCTGCTCGCGCGCCGAGATCGCGGCCGCTTCGCAAGCTCCGGGCGGCGCGAGCGACGAGGGACCACGCTACCCTGGTACCTGCAGGAACCTGTCGAGTCGCGAGATTGAGGCGCAGAGGGCAAGGCGGTTGCCTTCCTGGCGGTTTCGCGTGCCGCAGGGGCTGGTCAGTTTCCCGGACGGGATGCACGACCTTTGCAGCTTCGACGTCGCGGGCGAGATTGGCGATTTCGTTGTGGCGCGGGCCGACGGAATCCCCGCCTACCAGCTGGCCGTGGTTGTCGACGACGCGGCCATGGGGGTCGAAGAGGTGGTGCGTGGCGACGACCTTCTTTCGTCCACCGCACGCCAGCTCCTGCTCTACCGCGCCCTTGGTTTGAGGGCGCCTCGGTTCTCCCATGTGCCACTCGTCCTGGGGGAAGACGGCGGGCGACTCGCGAAGCGGCATGGAGCCCGTTCGGTGGGCGAGTTGAGGGAGGTCGGGGCTGATCCGCTGGCGGTGACCGGCCTGTTGGCAGCGCTGAGCGGCCTCGCTCCAGCAGGCGGACGCGCGCGCCCGCGCGAGCTCGTCTCTGGCTTTGCCCTTTCGCGCTTGCTGAAGGGACCGGTGATGCTGCGTGGCGACATGCTGGACGCGCTCGTTCCAGTGAGGGGATGACAGCTGCGAGAGGGCAAGGACGGCGACCGTTGCCAGCCGCGGCTCGCGGCGAAGCTCGCCTGGGGCGTGTGTCTCCGCCCGCCATCGGCCGGGAACGTTCCCATGAACCCGGAAGCTCAGGTCCTTCGCTCGTGCAGTCGCCGATGGTAACGAAACGGAAAGTGTCGCGAAGGCGCCAGGCGTCGGGTCTCTCGCGCGCCAGAATGCCGGCCCTGCGCTGCGTCCACATGCCGGTGGCCCACCAGGCGAGATCAGATCGCGTGCTCGCCAGGGGCACCATCAGGCGAGGGATCCTCACATGGGTTCGTTGGCAGAGCGCGAGCCGGTCGCAGCGGGCGACGTCCTCTGCCTGGTCGGGTGGATGGGCCAGCCCCGGTGCAGTTCCGTCAGGACCGGACCGGGCTCCATGCAGGTGAGGTGGACGCCACTGCCACTCCGTTCGCAGGGCCTCCGCGAGAGCCTCGATGGCGTGCTTGGTCCCAGCGCGGGCGCCGTCGTGGGGCGTACCTTTGTCTTGCACTGGAGATGTTGACCAGACGGCCGCCGTCTTGCCGACGAAAGTGTCGCGCAGCAGACCACGGCGTCGCACCGCCCGAAGCGCGAGAGTGCCAAGCGCAGCAACTTGGCGCGGCATATCCGGGGTCGCGAGATCCGCCACCGGCTGAGCCGACATCTCGGCGGCAACCGATGCAAGTCGGTCGGCACGCCGCGCGGTCAGCACGAGTTGGGCTCCGCAGCGGTGCAGTTCCCTCGCCACCGCGAGCCCGATGCCGCTCGCACCGGTGATGATGGCCACACGGTCCGGGATGGCGTCTTCACGCATGCCGAGTATCATCGTGTGACGTGCACCTACGGTCACAGTTGCCGCCAGCTGGGATCGCGCAAGGTGAGCGGCGCGGTCGAGACTGCTTGCGCAGCTTCCTCGACGGGGCAGCCGAGCCTCTCGGTCCGGTGCCTGCTGCTCGGTGTCGCAGCGGCTGTGCCGTTGGAGCAGGGGCGTGCGGAGCGTTGGCGGTGTCCCAGTTCCGCAACCGGACAACCTCCTCAACGGCCCGACGGCGGCCGGCACGGTCGGTGCCCTCCGCATCGCCCGGAGCTTGCGCACGCTCCACGCCGGCCTTGATTACCTCGCGGATCGATGCGAGCGCGTCGCTCGAGGTGTGCCGGGGCACCGCCGTGCCGCGATGGCCGGCCTGGTCTTCGTCGGACAACCTGGAAGAGCGGTATGATGCGGGAGGCGCGTGCCGGTGCTCTGCCGTCAGAGATTCCGCGCGCGGTCGAGGGGGCCACATGTACGTGACGAGGAAGTGCCCCGCCTGCGGATGCTGGGCGGTTTTCGAGATCGGGATCTTCTGCAAGCGGGCGACCGAGCGATGCACGCATTGCGGGTACGCAATGGGGAACCTCGCCTGGGATAGAGAGGCCAGGCAGAAGTTCGAGGAGGACCAGGCGCTGCTTGCGCGCATGTGTGAGAGGTACCCCCAGCTCAGGAACGTGCAGAGGCCCGGCGACCACTTGAAGATAGACGATGAGTGACGCTCACGACCCGCGCTGGCGAACCGTCGGCGAAAGAGAGCGCCATGGCCTCGTCGGATGCGGGAGCGGATCGCCGGGGTCGACCGGTGGCGGTCGAGTTCAGGTGAGCCGGGCGACGGAGCTGGAACTTGCGCTCAGCGCTGGGGTTTCCAGGTCCGGACGAGTTCCACCAGCGTTCGCACCGCCACGCCAGTGCCCCCCTTGGCGACGTAGCCGCGCTCCTTCGAACTGAAGGACGGGCCGGCGATATCGAGATGGGCCCACGGTACGTCGCCCGTGAACTCGCGCAAGAAATGGGCCGCGCTGATGGCGCCGCCCCAACGCTCGCCGGTGTTCTTCAGGTCAGCAACGTCGCTCTTCAGGTTCTCCTTCACTGCCTCCGTCAGGGGCATGCGCCAGAAGTCCTCGCCGCAGGCGCGCGCGGCGGTGAGCACCGCTTCCACCGCCGGACCGTCGGGCCCGAAGGTGCCCACCGTGTAGTTCCCGAGCGCGACGACGCAGGCGCCGGTCAGGGTCGCCACATCGACGATCGCTGCCGGTCGGAGCGCGTCGACTCCCCACGAAAGGACGTCGCCCAGGACCAGACGGCCTTCGGCGTCGGTGTTGGTGATCTCCACTGTCTTC
>Ga0335081_10007640_pt1 | contig 17291 bp, 19 predicted proteins | sample Lox_Sample_35_FD_206713 | JGI IMG/M metagenome (GOLD analysis project Ga0335081, IMG submission 206713) | Soil microbial communities from Loxahatchee National Wildlife Refuge, Florida, United States - Lox_Sample_3.5 | ecosystem: Environmental > Terrestrial > Soil > Wetlands | place: USA... | reverse complement strand
CAAGCCCGTTCTGGAGAAGGCGGTCGGGAAGGCATCAGTCAAGGAAGTGAACGGGGAGTTCGTGGTCGAGGCCGAGATGAAGGGCGAAAGCGCGAAGGACCTCAACCGCTCCCTTCTTTCCGCCCTCAGGAGGGCGGAGAAGAAGACGAGGCTGCGTTCTGAGTGGACCGCCGCCGACGGGACCACCGAGCGCTACTTCGACTACGTCCTGAAGAAGACGGTCAAGCAAGGCGCCTCGTGAGCGGCCGGAGACGAGTTTTGCAGGCTCGGCGGGACTTACCCCGTAGAAATGTAAGAATCAGCGAGGCGTAGATCCGGATGAATCGGCGACATCCATGGAAGAGAAGGCTAGTCATCGCACGCGGAATCTGAGACCTGCGCACACCAGATGAGTCGCATTCAAGCGTCTAGCCTTGCAACCTCGCCGTCCCAAGTTGCGGTGAGCGATTCCTCTCCGCTCAAGCAAAACACTATGCCGTCCAGATATGGCACCCACTTGATCTCCTTGAATCGCCCGCCAAAAATGGTCTCTATCAAGAGTATCAGCCCGTAATCGTGCCCCACCCATAACCGCAGGAGCGGGGCTCGATGGGCCTTCAAGTCCTTGCTGACGCTGCTTACGACGAACTGCCTCACTTCCGAAGGGGATTTCATCATCCCGACAGGAAGACTCCCGTCCAGCCATTGTCTTAGGAATGGCAGTCCTCCCACCTTTTCCCTGTATGACTCCATTGCCTTTACGTCCCTGGCGAAAAAATGGGTCACGGCCAAGGAATCGTCTACTCCGATGTCTGAGATGCTCCCAGAATTTACACGCGAGTAGCCGTCCATGATGCCGGTCGCCGTCTCCACGCAGCGAGGGACGGGACTATAGCCTACAACGAGGTTGAAACCTCTGGGGAGCGACTGGCCAAACCTTCTCGATTCGCTGTGCCCGTGAGGGGTCAACCCTGCGACCATATTCGGATTGGCGACCTCGCCTATTCGACCTTGATCCCTGACGGAGTGCCTGAGGATGACTCCAATTCGATCGCACTCTGTGGACTTGATGACGCCAATCAGCCGGTCTCCGTAGTGGACTTGTTCGGCAGGTTTCTCAGGTTCCAACCCTCACACGTCCGACAGGGCATGAATATGAATCGTGTTCCTTTCCATGCTCAAGAAGTTCGAATCCATTTCTGGGGAAGGGATTGTGGCGGGCCCGGTGGGATTTGAACCCTCGGCCTAACGCTTAGGAGGCGTTCGCTCTATCCGTACTGAGCTACGGGCCCGAATCCAAGGGCCTTCGCACCATCAATATACTGTTTTGCTATCCCGAAGCACGCTAGACGAGGTGGAACCTGATCACAGCCTCCTTCGCCGCGTCGTCGAACGTCGCCCCGTCAATCCTGACCGCCCCTATCGAGCCCGTGCTCTCCACGTGCGGGTGGGGGCAGAAGCTCGCCTCCCAGTCGTGCATCCTCACTATCCTGAGGAGCTCGCCAGGCCCCGGCGCGGGCGAGAGGTCGTAGATCCCCGTCCCGAAGTGCCCCTCGGCCTCCTGCTTGTCCATCTCGAACTCCAAGATTTCGGCGTCTTCGGCGATCTTCCTGTTGGCCGCGGCCCCTATCCGTCCGAGCTCCTGGGGCGTCGGCGGACCCTCGGACTTGAACTTCAGCACTCCGTTCTCGCCGAATACGAACCGCCTAGGGCCCAGCACCTTCGTGACCGCACCCTTCAGCACGTGAATGGCGGAGTGCGCGCGGACCTCGGGGGAGCTCATGGGGAGGCTCCCCGAAGCCCTTCGGTTTCACGCCACCGCATCGACAAGCTCGAAGGCCAGCCATCACACGCTGATGATCTGGCGGAGGTCGTTGGCCCTTATGGCCATGCCGAACCTGTCCTCCCTCTTCTTCATGTAGCGGTATATCTTCCACATCAGGGCGGCGTTCCTTGTCATGCTGAACTTGCCCTTTATCTTCAGGTCGACCAGCTTGTAGCACTCGTCGAAGATCTCAAAGTGCTTCAGGACCTTCGCCCTGTACTTCTTGAAGTCCGGCATCGTCTCCAGGAGGATGTTGCAGCACTGGATGCTCGGGATGATGCCCTCCCCGAGTATCGGGAAGACCGTCCCGATGGCCTCGCCCACGCCCACCACGTTCCCCTCGTAGAAGGGCTCGCAGTACCCGGGGGAGAGGAACCTGATGGGCCTCCCTATCCTCTTCTCCACCTCGCCGGGGTGGGCGGCGTTGTAGTCGTCGACGTAGTCCACCTGCTTCTTGTCAAAGTCCCCCGCGCCGACGTAGCCGTGCCCCTTCTCCAGCGGGAAGTACCAGAGGTACCCGGTGTCGCGGGCGAACGGCTTGACGTAAAAGTCGTCTATCGGCGGACCGCCCTTGTACTTCATCTTGGTCTCGTAGCAGGGGATGAACGCGTCGTTCTTGATCTTGGGGAGGAGCTCCCGGTGGTTCCCGGTGGCGTCGATGATCATGTCGAAGCCCTCATTCAGGAGTTCCTCCTTGTTCGCCCTCACGCCGTACCTGACGTCGCGCCCTTTCATCAGGTCGACCTCGAACTGGTGCTTGTTGAAAGTCACCAGGCCGTCAAGCGGGATGTCGAGCATCTCGTCACCTATCTCGACGTGCATCGTCTTGCCCTCCCAGAGGATGTACTTGTCAAAGTCAAGGCCCGTCCCGGCGGTGAGCTTCCTCATCTCGTACTTGGAGGTGCCCCACGCGCAGACCGCGAAGAACTTGTCCTTCGGCCTCCTCTCGAAACCCACGACCTCGTGCGACTCGCTCAGCCTGTTGACGAGGTAGGACCCAGAGACGCCCGTCCCGACGACCGCTATCTTCAAACTGGCCTACGCCGAAGTGAGCGTCACTAAATGTGTTTCGCTTTGAGGGCGGCCGCGGGAGAGGCTCGAGCTTCTGGCCACGACCCAGCTAATTCGACCCCGACGCCCGCCAAGCTTTAATATGCACCGCGGGTCGTCGGATTTTGGAGGACTCGGACGGGTTGGCGATCTTTGGAGACATCGGGTCCGTCTTCGCGATGGGTCTGGTGGGCGTCCTTTTCACGTCAGTGATGCTGGTCGTGCCGAGGCTCATAGCGCCGAAGAGCCCCAACCCCATCAAGAACGCGACCTTCGAGGCCGGACAGGTCCCCAGGGGGAGGGGCAAGATGCACTTCATGATGCAGTACTACGCCTACCTCCTGATGTTCGTGGTCTTCGACGTGATGGCCATGTTCCTCTTCGCCTGGGCGGTCGCGTACCAGCCCCTCGCCCTGGGGCAGCTCTCGAGCTGGATGATGCTTGTCTTCGTGGGCGCGCTCCTCATACCGATGGGCCTGACGGTGCACATGGCGGGGAAGCGCGAGATATGGTAGAGGCCGCGCAGGTCCCGAAGACCGGCGAGTTCAACGTCTTGGTCGGGAAGGTCAACGAGATCCTCCAGGACGCCATCGGCGCCCCCCTCCGCTACATGGTGAACTGGGGACGGCTCTACAGCCTCTGGCCTGTCCACCTCGAAACCGCGTGTTGCAGTGTCGAGGTCGGGGCCGCCTCCGGGTCGAGGTTCGACGCCGAGCGCTTCGGCGTGCTCGAGGCCTTCGGCTCGCTGAGGCAGTGCGACCTCATCATAGTCATGGGTACGGTGACGCGGAAGCTCGCGCCTCGCCTGAAACTGATCTACGACCAGATGCCCGAGCCGAAGTGGGTGATCGCGATGGGGGCCTGCAGCATCACGGGAGGCCTCTACTTCGACTCTTACAACGTCCTCAGGGGGATAGACGACATCATCCCCGTCGACGTCTATGTCCCCGGCTGCCCGCCGCGGGCGGAGTCTCTCATCCAGGGGGTCGCCCTCCTGCAAGACAAGATCAGGCACTCCACGAGCCTCCGCGGGACGTAAAGGACCGTCGGCCCACCAACGAGAGGGTTTCGATTGCAGCCCGCTGACTCTGCGCGGAAAGTTCCCGCCGCCAGCCCGCCTTCCACGTCGGCTAGTCCGCCGGTGACCACGGCAGGCCCGCCAGTCTCCACCACGGGCCCCGCGACCTCCCCGCCCGACACCGCGCGGACGAAGGCGCTCGCCGATCAGATCGTCGCCAAGTTCCCGTCGACCAAGGTCGACTACGCGAGGGAGAAGAGGCTCAAGGTGACGGTCCCGCCCGAGCAGATCAGGGCAGCGGCGCTCTTCGTGAGAGACGTCCTCGGGTTCGACCACCTCACCCTCGTCGGCGGGACAGACTACATGCAGCAGAAGGAGTTCGAGGTCATCTACTTCGTGGGCTCGATCTCAAAGCCAGGCCAGCAGGACCTCGTCGTCCAGCTCGCCGAGCGCGTCAAGAGGGAGTCGCCCAACGTCCCGTCTCTCACCGAGGTCTGGGGCGGCGCGGAGTACCACGAGCGGGAGACCTACGAGATGCTGGGGATAGTCTTCGAAGGGCACCCCGACCTGCGCCGCCTCCTCCTCCCGGAGGACTGGAACGACATCCCGCCGCTGAGGAAGGACTACGTCTCTCCGGGGAGATAGCGAGATTGTCCGCAGCCTTCGAGTACTCTCCGGAAGCGGACCGGATCATGAGCGTCTCGCTGGGGCCGCAGCACCCCGGGGCGGGGCACTTCCGGATACGGCTTTGGCTCGACGGGGACCTGGTGGTGAGGGCCGACCCCGACCCCGGATACGTCCACAGGGGAGAGGAGAAGATGAGCGAGTACAGGAACTACATCCAGAACGTCCCCCACCTCGAGAGGCCGGTCATCCTCGACAGCTCGGGCATCCTCTTCGCCTACTCGCTCGCGGTCGACCAGCTGATGGGGAACAAGATCCCGCCCAGGGCGGAGTACCTCCGCGTCATAATGGCCGAGCTCAACAGGATAATCTCCCACGAGTACTACCTGGGGATACTCGGCCTCTTCGTCGGGCAGACCACGATGATCACCTGGATGATGGGCGACAGGGACCTCTTCATCGACCTCGGCGCGAGGATAGGCGGCGCCCGCGTGACCTTCGCCTACATCATCCCTGGGGGCGTCAGGAACGACATGCCCGAGGGCCTCCAGGTGCAGGCCTTCGAGACCCTCGACTGGTTCGACAAGAGGATGGACGAGTACGAGAAGATGTTCTTCAGGAACCCTCTGTGGGAGGAGAGGTCGAAGGGCGTGGGGGTGCTCTCGAGGGAGGACGCGATCAGGCTCGGCGCGACCGGCACGGTGCTCAGGGCCTCGGGGGTGGCGCACGACATCCGGAAGGCGGAGCCCTACAGCGCATACCCGGAGTTCGACTTCTCGGTCGCCTCGCTCAAGGAGGGCGACACCTGGTCGAGGGCGTACGTCGCGCTGGAAGAGATGAGGGAGTCGGTCAAGATACTGAGGCAGGCCTTCAAGAACATCCCCCCAGGCCCGGTGAGGCTGAAGCTCGGCCCACAGCCGAGGGTGCCCGCGGGAGAGGTCTACGCGAGGACGGAGGCCGCCCACGGGGAGGAGAGTTACTTCATCGTGAGCGACGGGACTCCGAAGCCCTATAGGCTGAAGATTGGGACAGGGAGCTTCAAGAACATGATCGTGATCCCGCACCTCCTGAAGGGGATACACGTCGCGGACATCCCCCCAGTGTACTGGGGATTGAATTATTGGCCAGTACACGCCGATAAGTAGGCTTGATTTAGCCTCTTTTTGTAAATCAGAGCAAAATTCATACTCTAAAGGAGAATCCTTTAGCCTCCATTTCACTTTCGCGGCCTATTTTCAGCCACAAATTTATCCCTCGCTAATGCGATGTAGTCCACACACTCCTTCTTGATCCTCTTTCGGAACGAGTTCCATTCTGCGACAATTCTCTCCCGGTCTTCTGTCTTGGACCGGTACTCGAGTTTCAAGGCGATGCTTCGTTTTTCGAGCTTTTCGGGATGCCTAATCGGCATCGCCTCGAGGAGTCGTACTACATCTTCGTATCGCCACAACGCGAGAAGCCAAATCCAGTCGCTCGAGTTCTTGATGCCTCTCTCAATGGCTTTCTCAGAATTCTGTCGCTTCCTTGACATTGCCGGACGGTACCCCAATTCCAATAATTTGCCACAAATCCTCAATAGCAGTGCCTCGTTCGTGTTTGCGAAGGTCAACTCGAAAGCCCCGTGCTCTCTTTTCTTGTGAAAGTATAGGCTCCCTTCAGCGTCGAAGAAGCCGGCCAAGAAGGCAAGGAACACTCGGTCATCCTGGAATGCGGCCTCGATATACCCGTCTCTGTCAAGCAAGAATTCGAAGCTCTTGTCCATGTCGCAATCCAAGCTCCATTCATAGCCAGTAACAGGGTCGCCTCTAGGATATTCGTGTGGGTGCCCATAGCCGGAGAAGAGGTCTCTGAACAGGCTGGCCATTCTTGGATGGGTAGTCGCCACTCTCACCCTTATCGCCCTTCCATGTCTTTGGACGTATAGGTCGCCTACCGTCAGACCCACAAGGTAGGCAATCTCCCTCACGTCTCCCGTGAACGGGGTTCGTTTATGCTTCGTGACCGACTTGATTTGCGCCTCTACCTTGTCCCTGAGGCCTAGATCCCGCTTGTGCAGATGGTTGAAGACCGTGACTGCACTAACTGACGTTCCTGCGATTTGCTTCAGCGATTCGCCCTTCTGATATCTGACTATCCAGTCATCTACCATCGAATCTGTGACCTTTCTGATGTGCGCAGCTGGGTCTCTTCGAGCGATTCCATGTCTCTTGAGGTGATGCAGGATTGTCGATTCTGCGGTCTTGGGGCTTGCATAACTCAGTCCGTATACCTTCGCAATCTTCGAGGCCGAGAGTTTCTGCTCAAGATAGAGTCGCTTCAGGTCTTCCGCAAGCGGAGGCGACACGAGCCTCACCGAGCCCGTATCGCTCGTCTCGTTGGCCATGGACCCGTAGCTTGACGGATTATAAGAACGGCCACATCACAGCCGCGCAAGGCCCGGGCGAGGGAGGGGGTGTCTGGTCTTTCGACACAAGAATCAGGAAGCGGGTTTCCTTCGCGTGGCGGCAAGGTACACCGTCGCCACGATGAAGACCACGGCCACCGCCGAAATCCCGTAGGCCGTGGTCGCGCTGACTTCGCCGGAGGTGTTCGGGACCGTCACCGTGGGCGCCGAGGCGGTGACCGTCGCGGTGGCTGCCGAGCCGGAGGCTGCCGCGGTCGTCGTCGCAACCACAAACTGGTTCGACGGGCACAGGACGCCGCACGTGCTGTTCACGAGCCTCCAGCCCATGTCTTCGTGGCCCCACTGCGGATCCGCAGCGGTGGGGGCGCAGTTCCCCGTGTCGATGCCCCCCGTGTCTATGGTGTGGCCTTGGTCGATGTATGTCGTGGGCGCGTAGCCCAGCGCCGTGAAGGTGATCTGGGGGTCGGACACCGTGTCGGTCGTGGGCGTGCACCCGCTCAGGAAGTTCGCGTCGCTCGTGTCAAAGTCGTACGTAGCGTTCGGCGGCTCCGAAGGGTAGTTTCCCGTCGGGCACGTGTACGACCCGTCGCTGCTCGTCCCGGCGAAGATGGCTTGCCCCCCTGGCGGGATGACGACCGGGCTCCCGAGGTACGCCGGCTCTGACTTGTTCCCAAAGTAGTACTGCTGCCCGAACCAGAGATCGAAGGTGATGGGCCTCGGAGGCTCTGCGCAGCTCGGCTTGCCGGGGTCGCCCGAGGCGGGAAGGGGGAGGACGACCGTGAGGTTGGTCAGCGTGATCTCTGAGGTCGTTCCTGTGTTGGTGACCAGTATCGCGCCACCGTCCCAGTCTCCGCCTGCGCAGTTGCTCGGGTCGTTCGGGTTTCCGTTGTAGTTTGTCGACGCGCCTATGAACTGGACGTCATGCGAGCCGCACCACGGGCTGGGGAAGCAGTAGGTGCAGTTCCCCGAGCTCGGCCCCCGGCCCTCCGTGTCCGCGTAGCCCACCGCCACCAGAATCGAGGGCGGAATGTTTGGAACCTGTACGGGCGCAGCCGTCGCGAAGTGTTGACCGATGGCCAGAAGCGCCACAACCGAAGCCACAAGCAGAGTCGCACGACCTGACTTTTTCACTGGCATCTCCAACGCGCTCTCACTTCGGCAGCTCGTGACCGGCGCCACACGCCGGCCCGTGCAGACCCGTCAAACCGGAACGCGCGCGTGGACGAACCGCGACCTTGCCGTGCATCCAGAACTCGCAACGATTGAGGATGCGCGCGATATTAAAGCGTCGCGCCAAACCGCGAACTCGGGCGAGAGCAAACTTCCGGGTTTATCTATCTCGGGCGCTGATGAGGGACCATGGCCAAGCTCGAGGACTCATTCCTTTTCGTCTGCGTCCACAACGCTGGGAGGAGCCAGATGGCGGAGGCCTTCGCGAGGAGGCGCGGCCTGAAGGCGGACAGCGCGGGGACCATGCCGGCAACGACGGTCAACCCGGTCGTCGTCCGGGCGATGAACGAGAAGGGAATAGACCTCTCCTCGAGCAAGCCTAAGCTGTTAACGAACGAGATGATCAACAAGGCGACCCTCGTCGTGACGATGGGCTGCTCCGTCGAGGAGGCCTGCCCCAGGCCGATGCTCGCCAAGATGCAGAAGAAGCTTGTCGACTGGGACCTCGACGATCCAAAGGGGAAGACGATCGAGGAGGTGAGGGAGATCAGGGACGAGATAGAGCGCAGGGTCGCGGCGCTCTAGGGCCTCTCCGGCGCGGCAATTAGCACGTCGACGCGAAAAACAAGAATCTCTCTTGAAATACATATATAAGCTCCCATGAAGGCGAAACGGTTCACGTGGAAACCCTAAAGGACAGAAAAGAGTCATCCAAGGATGAATTTCCAAAGGTCTCTGTGGACGAAGCTTACGACACCCTAAAGTCGATGCGCGTCCACGGCGCAGGCAGGATCGCGAGGTTCGCCGCCCAGGCGCTGAGAGACTATGCGAAGGACGCGAAGGGCAAGAACTCGAGAGAGTACTGGGCGCTCGTCCTGAAGGCCGGTGAGAAGCTCAGGTCCGCCAGGCCAACCGCGGTCTCGCTCCCCAACGGCGTCAACTACGTGCTTTATGGCGGGAGAATGTCCTTCGAGTCCGGGGGCTCCGTTGAGGACGTCCGGGCTGCAACCGTGGACTCGGCGAACGACTTCCTCACATCGAGCCTGGAAGCGGTCAAGATAATCGGGGACGTTGGCGCGAGGCGCGTCAAGAACGGGGACGTGATAATCACACACTGCAACAGCGAGGCCGCAATGAGCATCCTGAAGAAGGCCTACGACATGGGAAAGGGCATCAAGGTCTATTGCGACGAGACGCGGCCGAAGTTCCAAGGGCACAAGACGGCCGCGGCGCTCGCCGCCTACGGAATAGACACCACCCTGATCTGCGACTCTGCGTGCAGGGTCTACATGTCGCACGCCGACCGGGCCGTCGTGGGTTGCGACGCGATAGCGGTCAACGGCGCGCTGGTCAACAAGATAGGCACGTCACAGGTGGCCACGATGGCGCACGAGGCCAGGGTAAACTTCATGGTAGCCGCTGAAACTTATAAGCTCGACTTCAAGACCTTGACGGGAGAATTGGTCGATATCGAAGAGCGGGACTACACGGAGATCGCCTCGAAGGAGTGGAGCGGCAACAACCCGAAGGTAAAGTTCAGCAATCCCGTATTCGATGTCACACCACCGGAGTACATCGACTTCTACGTCACCGAGAAGGGGATAGTTCCGCCAGGGGCGGTCTTCTCGCTGATGAAGGAGCTCTACCAGTACACCGAGGGCGCACAGGCGAAGCCGAGCACCCATTAAACGGAGCACGAGTAAGATGATAATCTTTGGCGGTTCTGCAGGCGAGACTCTCGCGGTGAGAGTGTCGCTCCTTACGGGAGCTAAGCTGGGGAAGGTCAAGAGGCAGAGGTTCCCCGACGGCGAACAATACCTGAAGATCGAGGAAGACATCAAGGGTCAGGACATCGTCTACATCCACCCCCTGGGAGGAAGGCCGGACGAGCTCATCATGGAGTACCTGCTCACGATGGACGCGTTCAAGAGCGCGAGCCCCAAGACGATAAGCGTCGTGATCCCGTACTTCGCGTACGCAAGGCAGGACGCCAGGTTCCACCCCGGAGAGCCCCTGAGCTTCCACCTGGTCGCGAAGCTCCTCGAGCAGGCGGGCCCGAGCAGGATATTCACGATAGACGTCCACCTCCAGAGGGTCCCGTCCCTAAAGGAAGTCTTCAAGATCCCCGCGACCAACCTCACCGCGGTCCCCTACATCGCTGAATACATCAACAGGATATTCACGCCGAAGAACCCGATAATCATCGGCCCTGACGACGAGTCCGAGCAGTGGGCAAAGGTCGCCGCCGCGAAGATAAAGACCGACTATGCGATCCTCCAGAAGACGAGGTTCTCCTCGACCGAGGTCAAGGTCAAGGTGAGAGGGAGCGAGGGCGTCAACGTGAAGGGCAGAGACGCGATCATCATCGACGACATCATCAGCACCGGCAACACCATCGTGGAGGCAGCGAACCTGGTCAAGAAGGCGGGGGCCCGGAAGATCTACGTCGGGTGTACCCACCCGGTGCTCAGCCTCAACGCGCTCCCGCTCATGTACAGCAACAACATCGAGGGAGTGGTCGGGACGGACACCTTCGCGGGGCCGATAAGCTTCGTTAGCGTGGCTCCGGTCATCGCAGAAGCGCTGAAGAAGAAGTAGAGTCCCAATCCTCTGAAGAAGACGCAAGTCCTCTTCCGTCGCGAGGGTGCGCAGTCCAAGCGGGGGACCAGAGTGAATTAGGGAAACCCCCCGACCGATTCAGAAGCGGCAGAGCGGCTCGCGACCCGGCGAAATTCAGATTTTCAGCAAGCAAAGAAGAGGAGAGGGCCCCTTGCGGGGCCCAGGAAAAAATCCCGACGCGGGGTTCTCAGAAGTTCGTCGCCGGGGAACCGGCGCTCTTCAGGTAGTGCAGCTCGTAGGGCTTGCCGGACTGGCCTGCGATGCAGCAGGTGCAGCCGTAGTCCGCGCACTGCAGCGAGTTGTCGTGGGGGCACGAGCCGCACTCACAGAAGATGTCACCCTGGGTGTGGTTCTTCATCGTGATCGCCCTGGCTACTCCGAGCGGAACATCTTCCTGTAGTCGGTCTCGTTCTTGCCGAGCTCTGGTACGACGGTCATCGCGGACGCGACCGCGTACTTTTGCCCGAAGAACTGGAGAGATGCCCCTAGCTCTGGGTGGGTCTTGGCGTACTCCTCGATGGGGATCTTCTTCATGTACGCGTCTACCGCCTGCCTGGCAGCGGTAGCGCCCGCCTTTGTTCCCCACGGGTGCCCGTGGACGCTCCCGCCGTTCTGGAGCTGGATGTCCAAGCCCATCAGGTCGATGGAGTAGTGGTAGTTGTTCGGCGTAAGCCCTCCCGAAGCGACGCCCATCATGGGCTTTAGGTGCCCGTTCGGGCGCTGCATCTCCTCCATGATCTCGGGTATCTCGACGAACTTTATCGCGTCGCCGAGCTTCCCTCTCGCGGTCCCTACGTGGATCATGTCTCCCCCGGCCACCCTGCCGAGCCCGGCGATGACCTTGAAGCTGATCCCGTGCCTCGGGTGGCGGGTGAGGGAGGCGTGCGACGCCCTGTGGAGGTGGATCGGGACGTTGATGCTAGGGTCCTCCGCCAGGGCTCTCAGCGCGGGGTACCAGGCCGCCATGATGTTGAGCATCAGGCCCCTGGCGCCGTGCGCGATCATCTTGTCCGCTACCTCGAGCGACTTTTCAGAGTCGACAGTCACCTGGGGCGCGTACATGTAGTCGCCCCCGGGGTGGGCACCCTCCGACTTGGCCCTGTCGAGCGCCTCGTAGACCTTGGCGACCCTGTCGAGGAGCGGCGAGCACCACTGGTTGAAGTAGGTCTCGTCGTCCTTGAAGGTGTCGACGCCGCCCATCGCTGCGTCGTAGAACTGCTGGGCTGCTCCCTGGTCGGTCACGCCCATCTTGGGCTTGATGGTGATGCCCACGTGGGGGCGCCGGCTCTTCGTCGTGCCGACGATCTCCCTTAGGCCCTCGGTGCCGAACTTCGGCCCCTTGAAGAGCTTCAAGACGTCCTTGGGGAGGGTGAAATCTATCCACTTGCAGTTTGGAATCGGGGTGAAACCCATCCAGTTTCCTGTCACGAAGGTGAACAGGTCGGGAATCCCCCTGTTGTCCAGGTCGAGGAGGAAGGTCGGGAAGGCCACCTTGACCCAACCCGAGTGCTTGACCGAACCTGAGGGGTCCTCGTACTTGTAAGAATACATCTTCGCAGCGGTCTTCGTGGACAGGTCCGTCGCTGTGGAGACGTCAGTGAACGTCCCGACCGACTGCTCTGCGGCGATGATGACTCCGGCCTGGTCGATCGTGACCCGTGGGTCGCACGTTATGAAGAAGGTCGCCAGGACGTTCTTGTCAACGTCTACCTTGTCAGGAGTGGTGGAGAATATGTCCCCTCTGTCGTGTTCGACGCTAGGGGCGCTCCATCTCCTCTCAATCGTTGCTTCTGTTGTCATGTGAACGATTTTTCCGCCCCTCGCAGGTTATTTATGCGTTTGTCGTTACGTGGCGATTCGTGAGACCTCGCCCACGACACAAGTCGAAGGCGCGGACGGCCGCGAGTCCCGAGCCCGACTGCTAAACCGCGCAAAAAATTCTTGGCCGCTGTCGTGCTCCGACGTGTTCAGCCTTCGTTAAGCTTAAAACGGGGCCGCAATTTGGCGCCCTCGTGGCTCAAGGCTTGGCGAGTCTTTCACCCGAAGGACTGAACGGACTCCTCAAGAAATTTGCGGGCAAGCGGCTTCTCGTCGTCGGAGACTTCCTCGTGAGCAGGTTCGTCGAGGTCTCGGCGAGAAAGCTCGCGCGCGAAGCCCCCGTCCCCGCAGGCGACTACGTCGGGGAGACCCTCCTGCCCGGAGGGGCCGCGAACCTCGCCAATGAGGTCGCGTCGTTGGGAGGCTCGGTCTCCGTGATAGGGGCGGTCGGCGAAGACAACTATGGCGTCTGGCTCAAGGAGGACCTCGGCCGGAACGGGGTGGGGACGGAGGGGATCGTCGTCGACAAGCTGAGACCCACCTCGCTCAGGACTTGGATAATGGTAAACAGGCTACACTACCTGCGCATCGACCAGGAGGTGAGGAAGGAGGTCCCGCTGACGATCACAAAGGCGTTCGCCGCCTCCGCCGAGAGCAAGATCCCCGGCGTCGACACGGTGGTCTTCTCCGACTATGACAGGGGCGTCATAACGTCCTCGCTCATCAGCTCGGTCGTTGCCTCCGCTAGGAAGGCGGGGAAGATCGTGGTCGCCCAGCCAAAGGACAGGCACTACATGGACTTCAGCGGGGTCACCTACGTAAAGTCGAACCTGGGCGAGGCCACCCACGCCACGCAGATGGCGATGGTGAACGAGACCAGCCTGAGGAACATGGGCGTGAACCTCATGGGTAGGCTCGACTGCAAGGGGATCGTGATAACCCGGGGAGAGGAGGGGATGACGGTCTTCGACCGCGAGCAGATAACCAGCTTCCCGCTGCCGTTCGGGAGGAAGAGCTTCTTCAACAAGGTAGGGGTGAGGGACGTGATGACGGGAGTCTTCTCACTGGCCGTGGCGGCAGGCGGCTCGATAACCGAGGCGGCTTGCCTCAGCAACATCGCGGGGACTGTGAGGAGCGAGAAGCCGAGGACCTCCACACTCACGATCCAAGACCTAGAGAAGAAGCTGGATTCGATGGGAGACTTCCTCAACCGCGTCTCCCAGATGCCGGTGAGGCGTTAAGATATGGGCATGGCAACTTCGCAGGAGATCACGAGGCTTCAGGACATCGCGAGGAACACGCGGAAGGTGATACTGGAGACCCTGGCCGAGGCGGGCTCGGGCCACCCGGGAGGCTCGCTCTCCGCGGTGGAGCTTCTCGTCACCCTCTACTTCTACAAGCTCAGGCACGACCCCAAGAACCCAAAGTGGCCCGACAGAGACAGGTTCATCCTGAGCAAGGGGCACGGGGCCCCGCTGCTCTACTCGATCCTCGCTCAGGCCGGATACTTCCCCATGTCGGAGCTGAAGTCCCTGAGAAAGCTCGGGGCGCTCCTCCAGGGCCACCCCGACATGGACATCCCCGGCATCGAGATGCCAGCGGGGTCCGAGGGCATCGGCCTCTCCGTCGGCGTAGGGCAGGCCCTCGCGGCGAGGCTCGACGGGAGGCAGAGCAGGATGTACGTGCTCATGGGCGACGGCGAGCAGGGAGAGGGCGAGGTCTGGGAGGCAGCGATGTCGGCCTCGAAGTTCAAGCTAGACAACCTCGTAGGCATGATCGACAGGAACGGCATCCAGCAGGACGGCCTCACGGAGCAGATAATGCCCCTCGAGCCGCTCGCGGCCAAGTGGCGGGCCTTCAACTGGAACGTCATCGAGGTGGACGGCTACGACTACCTCCAGCTCATCGAGGCCTTCGACACCGCCGAGATGACCAAGAACAGGCCCACGATGATAATCGCCCACACCGTCAAGGGCAAGGGCATCTCCTTCATGGAATGGTCGCCGATGTATCACGGCACCGCTCCGACCAAGGAGAAGATGGAAGACATCTACAAGGAGCTAAAGTAGGAAGGGATGTTGGTGGAGAAGACGATGCCGCTCGCGGACATCAAGAGGCAGATCAAGATCGCGCCGTCGATACTCGGCGGAGACCAGGCAAACTTCGCGGCGGGGCTGGACATCGCGGTGAAGGGAGGGGCGGACCAGGTACACCTAGACGTCATCGACGGCCACTTCGCGCCGAACATCACCTTCGGTCCGGGGACAGTCAAGGCCCTCCGGAAGAGGACGGACATGAAGTTCGACACCCACCTCATGATTGACGAGCCGGAGAAGTTCGTAGACAAGTTCCTGGACGCCGGGTCCGACCTCTTCTGCTTCCACGCGGAGGCGCTCACCGGGGAGCGCTTCGACGCCCTCTACTCGAAGATCCACGCAAAGGGGAAGGTGATAGGGCTCGCGTTGAAGCCCTCCACCGAGATGGCCCCTTGGGTCGAGCAGAGGCTCGACAAGCTCGACACCCTGTGCGTCATGACCGTCAACCCCGGCTTCAGCGGCCAGTCGATGATAATGTCGGTGATGCCGAAGCTGGAGAAGATAACGCAGATGCTGAACGACAAGGGGCTGCCCATCGACATCGAGATCGACGGCGGCGTGGAGCTAGAGACGCTGGAGCACGTGGTCCGCCGGGGCGGCAACGTGCTCGTGGCGGGCGCCGGCGTGTACTACAAGCCCGACCCCATCAAGGCCGTCGGGATCCTCAGGGAGAAGGCCAAGCAGGCGCTCGGAACGGGGGTCGCTTAAGATGCTAGAGAAAATGGGCGCTATGCGGAACGCCTACGGCGAGGCCCTCGTCGAGCTGGGCGCGGCCAACCCTCGGGTCGTGGTTCTTGGCGCCGACACGACAGAGTCGATGAAGTCGGGCATGTTCGGGGCCAAGTATCCCGACCGGTTCTTCAACCTCGGCATCGCAGAGCAGAACCTCGTGGGCGTCGCAGCGGGGCTCGCCTTCGGCGGGAAGGTCTCCTTCGCGGGCACCTACGCCATCTTCGTCCCCGGAAAGTGCGTCGACCAGATACGCAACATGCTCTGCTACGCCGACCTCGACGTCAAGCTCGTCTGCTCCCACGCAGGACTGACGGTCGGGCCTGACGGAGGCTCCCACGAGCAGGTGGAGGACATCGCTCTGATGAGGGTCGTCCCCCACATGCGGGTAGTCGTCCCGGCGGACGCGGTAGCGGTCAAGGGCATAATCAAGGCCATCGCGGACATCCCAGGCCCCTTCTACGTCAGGATCACCAGGGGCGTCATCAAGGGCTCCAACACCCCCATAGTCTACGAGAACGGATTCGAGTACAAGCTCGGCAAGGCAAACGTGATCCGCGAGGGCGCGGACGTCGCGCTCTTCGGGTGTGGAATAATGCTCCCAGAGGCGGTGAGGGCGGCGGAGTCCCTCGCGGCAAAGGGGATCCAGGCCAGCGTCATCGACATGCACACGGTGAAGCCCATCGACCAGGAGACGATAGTAAAGTACGCGAAGAAGTGCGGCGCGGCCGTCAGTGCCGAGGAGCACAACGTCATGGGAGGGATGGGCTCGGCGGTCGCCGAGGTCCTGACGGACCAGTACCCGATACCCCTCAAGCGCGTCGGAGTCAACGACGCCTTCGGTGAGAGCGGCGAGGCGCAGGAGCTACTCAACAAGTACGGCCTCACGGCGGCTCACATCGAGGAAGCGGCGCGACAGGCCATCGCGATGAAGCGATAGCTTTATTAGAAAAATCCCGGGAAGCGGTTCGAATTGAAGTTCTATCTCGACACCGCGAATCTGGCTTCCATCAAGAAGTACAACGCGATGGGCCTGGTCGACGGGATCACCACGAACCCCTCGCTTATCGTCAAGGAGGGCGCCGACTTTGAAGAGACCATCAAGGCGATCGCCAAGGAGGTCTACCCGCACCCGGTGAGCGCCGAGGTCATCGCCACAGACTACGAAGGGATGGTGTCCGAGGGCAAGCGCAACAAGTCCTGGGCGGAGAACGTGGTCGTGAAGATACCAATGATTCCTGAAGGAATGAGGGCGACGAAGACCCTCAGCTCGATGGGCATTCCCATCAACGTGACCCTGATCTTCTCCGCGGTCCAAGGCTTGATAGCCATGAAGGCGGGAGCCTCCTACATCAGCCCGTTCATCGGGCGGCTGGACGACGTCGGGCAGGACGGGATGGGGCTGATCAGGGACCTGGTCGAGATCAAGAGCAACGAGAACTACAAGTTCAAGACCGAGATACTGGTCGCCAGCATCAGGCACCCCATCCACGTGGTCCAGGCGGCCAAGATGGGCGCGGACATCGGCACCATGCCGGCGGACGTCATGGAGAAGATGTTCATGCACCCGCTGACCGACATCGGGCTGAAGCGCTTCCTAGAAGACTGGAACAAGGCGAAGAAGGAAAAGGCCTCGATAACGGTCTGAGCAAGTCAGGAACAACTCGTCGCTAGGCTGGTTCAACTTATTTCGGCCCAGTGATAACCGCGACAAACCAGGCACGGCCTTGAGTCTCGACGCGAGCAAGCTATACCCTGAGCATTCTGTCCTTGAGACACCCTACGCCGCCCAACCGGCGGCGTCCTCCTGCCTACTTGGAGATGACGCCCTTGACGTCGGTGATGTAGACGTTGAGCCTGCCGACCTCGTATCTAAGCATCTCGAGGTCCAGCGTGCTGAGGTAGACCTGGTTGTTCCTGAGGTAGCTCGCGAGCGCGGCGTACCTGTCGTAGAAGCGC
>Ga0335081_10007639_pt1 | contig 17293 bp, 14 predicted proteins | sample Lox_Sample_35_FD_206713 | JGI IMG/M metagenome (GOLD analysis project Ga0335081, IMG submission 206713) | Soil microbial communities from Loxahatchee National Wildlife Refuge, Florida, United States - Lox_Sample_3.5 | ecosystem: Environmental > Terrestrial > Soil > Wetlands | place: USA... | reverse complement strand
CGCCGATCCATCACCACTTCGAGCTGCAGGCCTGGTCTGAGACCAAGATCATCCTGCGCTTTTGGATCGTCGCCGCGGCGTGCGCGGCGATCGCGTTCACGGTGTACCGCCTCAGCATTCGTGGGTAAACCGCGGCCCCCGCTGCCGCCGGGGCCGTATCTGGTGGTCGGGCTGGCCCGTTCGGGCGTCGCCGCCGCGCTCGCGCTCCGGGCTCGCGGCCTCGCGGTGACCGGTGTGGACTCGGGCCGCGCGGACGATCCGGCGCTCATAAAAGCCGCGGGAAGGCTTCGCGAGGCAGGCGTCGAAGTACGCCTGGATGCGTCAGGCGTCGACCTTGCCGCCCGCGCCGGGACGCTCATCAAGAGTCCCGGCGTGCCCGAGAAAGCTCCCGCGATCCGTGCGGGGCGCGAGCGGGGTGCCATGGTCCTCGGTGAGCTCGAGTTCGCGTGGCGACTCATCCCGAACGAGTTCATCGCGGTGACCGGCACGAACGGCAAGACGACCACGACCGAGTGGATCGGGCACGTGCACCGCGAGGCGGCTCTGCCGGTCGCGGTAGCGGGCAACGTCGGCACCGCGCTGTCGTCGCTGATCGGCGAGCTCGCGGACGACGTCACGGTCGTGTGCGAGGCGTCGTCGTTCCAGCTCGAGGACACGGTCGCGTTCTCGCCCGAGGCGGCCGTGCTGTTGAACCTGAGCCCGGACCATCTCGACCGGCACGGGACCTACGAGGCGTACGTCGCCGCCAAGCTCCGGATCTTCGCCAACCAGGGCAACCACGACGTGGCCGTGGCGCCGGCCGACCTCGGCGTCGAGGACCTCGGAGGATGCGCCAGGCGAGTGACGTTCGGCGAAGGCCCAGGGCCCGAGGTCTCGCGTCGCGCCGGTTACCTGTGGTGGGACGAGCAGCCGATATTGCCCGTCGACGAGGTCGCGCTCCCAGGCGCGCACAACGTCCAGAACGCGATGGCCACCGCAGCGACCTGTCTAGCTTGCGGCGTCGATCCCGGGGCGGTCGCGGCCGGCCTACGCACGTTCGCCGGGGTGCGCCACCGGCTCGAGCGGATCGCCGTCCAGGAGGGCGTCACCTGGATCAACGATTCCAAGGCGACCAACGTCGCCAGCACGATCGTCGCGCTCGAGGCGTTCGTCGCTCCGATCCACCTGATCGCGGGCGGCCGCGGCAAGCAACAGGACTTCACGCCGCTCGCGCCGCACGTCGCCGAGCACTGCCGGGCGGTGTACCTGATCGGAGAGGCGACCGGCGAGCTCGCGGGGGCGCTCGAGCCCACCGGCGTCCAGCTTCACGACGAGGGCGATCTCGAACAAGCCGTGTCCGCGGCGCGGGCCGCGGCCCGGCCCGGCGAGATCGTGCTGTTCTCGGCGGCGTGCGCGAGCTTCGACCAGTACCGAGACTTCGAGGAACGCGGCGATCATTTCCGCGCGCTCGTGGAGGCCGCCTGATGGCCGGCGCCGCCACCGCGCGACGCGGCCGCGACGCGGCTCGCGGGGATTCCACTAAGACCGCGAAGCGCTCGCGGCCCGCCTCGCGGCGCGTGCCGCCGCCGCTCGAGCACCGCATTCTCATGACCGCGACCCTGTGCCTGCTCGCGTTCGGCGCGGTCATGGTCTACAGCGCGTCCTCGCCGCTCGGCGTGCTATCCGCCGGCGGTAGCGGCGCCGGCGAGTTCGTGCGCTACCTCATGTTCGGGGCGGTCGGCCTGGTCGCGATGCACGTGTTCGCGCGCCACGGGCTCGAGATCCTCACCCCGAAGCTCGTCAACGGACTGCTGCTGGTCTCGTTCCTGCTGCTGCTGCTCGTGCTTGTTCCGGGCTTCGGCGTCGTCGTCAACGGCGCGCGCCGCTGGTTCGCCGCCGGTCCGATCCAGTTCCAGCCCTCCGAGCTCATGAAGTTCTCGCTGGTCGTCTACGTCGCCCGCTATCTCGCCGACCATCCGAAGCGGATGCGGAGCTTCAAGCAGGCTGTGGCCCCGATCGCAGTCCTCGCCGGCCCCGCATGCCTGCTGATCGTCGTCGAGCCGGACCTGGGGACGACCCTTGTGGTGGCGTTCTCGATCGCGGCGCTGCTGGTCGCGGCAGGTATGCCAATGCGCTATGTCGCGGTGCTGGCGGCGATCGTCGCCGTCGGCGTGATCCTGCTGGCCACCGCCCAGCCGTATGAGCGCGCACGCCTGACCTCTTTCCTCCACCCGTGGGCGACGGCCACCAAGTCCGGCGCCGGGTATCAGGCAGTCCAGGGGCAGATCGCGCTCGGGTCGGGAGGGCTGTTCGGCGTCGGGCTCGGGCGCTCGGTGCAGAAGATCTTTTACCTGCCCGAGGCTCAAACCGACTTCATCCTCGCGGTGATCGGCGAGGAGCTCGGCGTGCTCGGCATCTTGGGCGTCGTGTGCCTGTACGGGATGCTCGCCTACGCCGGTCTGCGCACCGCGCGCCGTGCCGCAGATCGGTATGCGAAGCTGCTGGCGACCGGTCTCACCTCGCTGATTCTTTGTCAGGGAATCCTCAACATCTTCGTCGTTCTCGGCCTCGCCCCGCTGACCGGGGTGCCGCTGCCGTTCATCTCCTACGCGCCGACGAACCTGTGCGTGCTCCTCGCCGGCGTCGGCCTGCTACTCAATATCTCCCGCCCGGGACTGCGCGTCGTCCGGAACCCCAGGAAAGTTGAAAGCGCCGAGGATCGTGATCGGCGCCGGCGGGACCGCCGGACACGTCGTGCCGGCGCTGGCAGTGGCCGACGCGCTGCGGGCTGACGGCGCCGAGGTCACTTTCGTCGGCGGCGATCGCGCCGAACTCGAGCTCGTTCCCGCTGCCGGATATGACCTGCGCACCCTGCGCGTGATGCCGTTGCCGCGCGGGCGGCCCATCAAAGCGGCCAAGGCGGCGATGGTCGCCGGCGCCGCGGTGCGCGACGCGCGGACGATCGTGCGGGAGCTCCGGCCCGCCGCGGTCCTCGGAGGCGGCGGGTACGTCGCCGGGCCGGTGGGACTGTCCGCGGTGCTGTCGCGGGTCCCGCTCGTTCTAACCGAGGCCGACAGCCACCTCGGGCTCACCAACCGGCTGCTCGCACCATTCGCGCGACGCGTGTGCCTCGCGTTCCCGATAGACGGACGCGACGGCTCGCGCTACCTCGTTACCGGACGGCCCGTCCCGCCGCCCGCCACCGATCGGGCGGCCGCCCGGGCGCGCTTCGGGATCGGGGAAAGCGAGCCTTGTGTACTGGTGTTCGGAGGATCGCAAGGGGCGCGCTCGATCAACCGAGCCGCCGTGGAGGCGTTTGCGGGCGCGCGCTTCCGAGTGCTCCACGCCGCGGGCGAGCGAGACCTGGGGGACCTGCACGCACCCGGACCCCATTACGACCTGAGGGGCTACATCTCCCAATTTGGCGAAGCCCTGGTCGCGAGCGACCTGGTCGTGGCGCGGGCGGGCGGATCGATCTTCGAGATCGCCGCCCACGGGAAGCCCGCCGTGCTCGTGCCCTATCCATACGCAACCGCCGACCATCAGACCGCCAACGCGATCTTCATGGAGCGCGCCGGCGCCGCGGTGGTGATCCCCGACTCCGAGCTCACGCCCGCCCGCCTCGCGAACGAGGTGGGGCGCCTGCTGTCCGACCCCGGCCGGCTGGCGGTGATGGCGCGGGCATCGGCGGCGCTGGCCCGGCCGAACGCGGCCCGGGACATCGCTGAGGAGCTGCTGTCCGCCGCGCGGTGATGGACCTCGCGCCAGATTCCGGTCGCGCGCGCTGCGCACGGTTTGTATAGCCTCGCCACCGCAAACCTTTGAATCGAGGTGGAACGATGCTGTTCGGCCAGGAGCATGTCAGGCGCTATCTGAAGACCGATGGCGCCGAGGGACACGACTGGCAGGGGACGACGGTGTTGATCCTGACGACCACCGGCAGGCGCTCGGGTGAGGAGCGGAGCACGCCGCTGATCTACGGGACGCACGGCGACGACTACGTGGTGGTGGCTTCGAAGGGAGGGGCCGAGGCGGATCCCGCGTGGTACCTCAACCTGTCGGAGGCGCCCGAGGTGACGGTGCAGGTGCGCGGGGACCGGTTCAAAGCGCACGCCCGCACGGCGTCGTCCAACGAGAAGCCGGGGCTGTGGAAGATGATGACCGAGCGCTGGCCGGCGTACGACGAGTATCAGCACAAGACGACCCGCGACATCCCGGTCGTCGTGCTCGAGCGCGAGGGGTGACCCCGCCCGCCGAGGATTGGTCCGCGCGGAGGCTCCACTTCGTCGGCATCGGTGGGGCGGGAATGAGTGGGCTGGCGATCATCGCCCGCGCACTCGGCGCCACGGTCACGGGCTCTGACCGGGCCGAGTCGAGCTACACAGCACGTCTGCGCGAGCACGGGATCGAGCCGCTTCTCGGTCACCGCGCCGAGAACGTGCCCGCCGGCGCCGAGGTCGTGTACTCCACTGCTGTCCCGCCCGATAACCCTGAGCGCCTCGCCGCAAGCGCGGGCGAGCTTCATCGCGCCGACCTGCTCGCGCAGATCGCGGCGGTCAAGCGCTGCCTGGCGGTCACGGGCACCCACGGCAAGACCACGACCGCGGCGATGATCGTGCACATCCTCCGGGAGTGCGGGCTCGATCCGGCATACGTCGTCGGCGGCGAGCTCGGCGACACGGGGGTGAATGCCGGGTGGGGAAGGGGCAAGTGGATCGTCGTCGAGGCGGACGAGTCCGATCGCTCGCTGCTGAAGCTCTCGCCTGAGATCGCCGTGCTCACCAACGCGGAGCTCGACCATCACTCGACCTATGGCTCGCGCCTGGACCTCGAGGAGACGCTGCGCGAGTTCATGGGGCGCGCCACGCTGGGGCCGGTCGTGTGGGACCGCCCTGCGCTTCTGGCGCTGTGCCCGCCGGGGGCGGTCGCCTACGACGCCACGGACACCTCGATGTCCCCGCACGGATCGCGCTTTCACTGGCGCGGCATCGAGGTGTCCCTGGGCGTTCCCGGCGCCCACAACGCGGTCAATGCGGCCGGGGCCCTGACCGCTGCCGCTCTGGCCGGCGCGGAGCCCGAACCGGCCGCGGCGAGCCTGACCTCGTTCGCAGGCGCTCGACGGCGTTTCGAGCTACTAGGGACCACCGAGACCGGAATCCCCATATACGACGACTACGCCCATCACCCGACCGAGGTCGCGGCCACGATCGCGGCGGCGCGGACGCTGGCTCCTTCCCGGCTCGTCGCGGTATTTCAGCCGCACCTGTACTCGCGCACGCGCGCCCTCGCGCGTGAGTTCGGCCGCGCTCTCGCGGGCGCTGACATCACGGTGGTGCTCGCGGTCTACCCGGCGCGTGAGCGCGCCGAGGACTTTCCAGGCGTCGACGGGCATCTGGTCGCGGCCGCCACCGCCGATGCCGCGGAGGGCCGGACGGTGGCATGGATGCCGACGATGACGGACGCCCGCCGGTATCTCTCGGCGACGCTGCGGGAGGGCGACCTGTGCCTGGCGATGGGGGCGGGAGACGTCGACTCGCTGTCCCGGTCGCTCGTGTCCTGACGCCCGGGTGTCATAACGCCCCGCCGGGGAGAACCGCGGGTGTCGTGACGCCCCGCCGGGGACCGGCGGTGTCATAACGCGCCGCCGGACCGCTATCTACGCTGCTCTGAGATGCCTGAGCTGCCCTCCGGGGTCACGCGCGACTACCCGCTGGCCCGCCTGACGACGATCCGCACCGGCGGACCGGCCGAGCTGTTCGCGCGTCCGGGGTCGCTGCACGAGCTCGAGCGGCTGCTGGCGTGGGCGGCGGAGGAGCGGCTCGAGGTAGGGGTCGTGGGGTCGGGGTCGAACCTGCTGGTGGCGGACTCCGGAGTCCGCGGGCTGGTCCTGAAGCTGGACAAGGAGCTGAGCACGATCCAACTCGACGGAACGCAGGTTCACTGCGGCGGCGGGGCGCGCCTGCCGTCGGTCTCAGCGCGGGCCGCCCAGGCCGGGCTGACCGGGATCGAATTCGGGGTCAACATCCCCGGGACGGTTGGCGGGGCCGTCCGTATGAACGCCAACGCCTATGGCGGGGAGCTCGCCCGGGTCCTCGAATGGGTCGACGTGGTCGGCCCCACGGGGACCGAGCGGCGGGTCCCCGACCAGCTTGGCTTCTCCTACCGCCAATCGAGCCTGGGCGCCGGAGAGGTCGTCGCCCGGGCATCGTTCGCGCTCGCGCCCGCGGACAGCGATGAGGTCAAGGCGACGCTGGCCGACATGCGTGCCCGCCGCAAGGCCGCCCAACCGTCGGGGATCAAGACCTTCGGCTCGACCTTCAAGAACCCCGACGATCCGCGCGCCGAGAACCGGACCGCAGGCCAGCTGCTCGACGCCGCGGACTGTCGCGGTCTGCGGATCGGTGGGGCCGGGTTCTCCGCCAAGCACGCGAACTTCGTGGAGAACCACGGGGACGCCACCACCGCGGACGTCGTCGCGGTGATGGCCGAGGGTCGCCGGCGCGTCAAGGACCGGTTCGGCGTCGAGCTCGAGCCCGAGGTGCAGGCGCTCGGGCCGATCGAGTTCCCGGCCGACTGGAAGCACGGATGATCATCGCCAAGGGGCGCGTGCGTCTGCGGGTGTGGTTGGCGCTCGGCGCGGTCGGCACGCTCGCCCTGCTGGGCGGAGCGTGGGTGTGGCTCCGGGACTCCTCGCTCGTGGCGGTCGAGCGCGTGACCGTCACCGGCGCCGCCGGGCCCGATGCCGGCCAAATCCGCTCGGCGCTCGGCCTGGCGGCGCGCAACATGACGACGCTCGACGTTCATCTCAGCCAGCTCCGCACGGCCGTCGCGCCGTACCCGGTGGTCAAGGATCTGCGGGTCTCGACGCAGTTCCCGCACGGCATGCGGATCCGGGTGATCGAGCTCCTGCCGGTCGGTGCGCTCACCGCCGGCGGCGAGACGGTCGCCGCCAGCGCCGACGGTACGCTCGTTCACGACGCGTCCACGGGCTCGCTGCCCGCGGTGCCGATGCAGTCGCTCCCGGGCGGATCGCGTGTAACCGACCAAGACGCGCTGAGCGCGCTCGAGCTGCTCGCCGACGCGCCGCCCCGCCTCGAACCGAAGATCAGCGAGGTCACGACGAGCCCGCCGCACGGGCTGGTCGTCGAGCTCCGCTCCGGCCCGAGCATCTACTTCGGCCCTCCCGAGGATTTCCAGGCGAAGTGGGGAGCGGCGGCCGCGGTCCTTGCCGCTCCTGGGTCGGCGAACGCCTCGTACATCGATGTGAGCGATCCGGAGAGGCCCGCGGCGGGCGTCAGCTCGCAGGCATTGTCGGCAGCCGGGCTGGCCACGAGCGGAAACAGTTCGGGAACACCCAGTGCCTCGAACCCGGATGCGTCGACCCCCACTGGCGCGACCGCCCAGGGCACGTCGCCAACGCAAGTCTCAACCTCGACGCCAGGAGCCTAACCCTCTAGTCGAGCTTTACCCTTGAAAATTGGCAACTCTTACACGCGCATCGAGGGTTGCGCGTTATGCAACGATCCTTGCGTCTGGGCTCGAAACGTTGACTTCCCGCAACTCCAGGGAATAACGTGCGAAACTCCCGCTACGAGCGACTGCCCACAAAACGCTCAACGCTAACTCAAGGGTCGGACGGTCACGAATGGAAAGCGGTAGCTACCTCGCAGTAATCAAAGTCGTCGGTGTCGGCGGCGGCGGCACCAATGCGGTCAACCGCATGGTGGATGCCGGCCTCCGAGGCGTCGAGTTCATCGCGTGCAACACCGATGCCCAGGCGCTCGCCATGTGCGACGCCGACATCAAGCTGAACATCGGCCACGACCTGACCAAAGGCCTCGGCGCGGGTGCGAACCCGGAGGTCGGCCAGGGCGCGGCGGCGGAGTCGCGCGACGAGATCAAGGAGGCGCTCAAGGGCGCAGACATGGTGTTCGTCACGGCCGGTGAGGGCGGCGGCACTGGCACCGGCGCGGCGCCGGTGATCGCCGAGATCGCCAAGAACGAGATCGGCGCGCTGACGGTCGGCTGCGTCACGCGCCCGTTCGCGTTTGAGGGCACGACGCGCGCCCGCCAGGCTCAGGACGGCATCAGCAAGCTCCGCGAGAACGTCGACACGCTGATCGTGATCCCGAACGAGAAGTTGCTTGCGATCGTCGAGCGCCGCACCACGATCCTCGATGCCTTCCGCGAGGCCGACAATGTCCTGCGCCAGGGCGTCCAGGGGATCACCGACCTGATCACGATCCCGGGGCTGATCAACCTCGACTTCGCCGACGTCCGCACGATCATGCACGACGCCGGCACCGCGCTCATGGGCATCGGGAACGCCGGCGGCGAGAACCGGGCCGCCGAGGCTGCCAAGGCGGCGATCTCCTCGCCGCTGCTCGAGGAGTCGGTCGAAGGCGCCACCGGCATCCTGCTCAACATCACCGGCGGGCACGACCTCGGTCTGTTCGAGGTCAACGAGGCCGCGGAGATCGTCCAGAGCGCTGCCGATCAGAACTCGAACATCATCTTCGGGGCGGTGATCGACGACTCGATGGGCGACGAGGTCCGGGTCACGGTGATAGCGACCGGGTTCGACCACCGCTACGCCCGGCCAAGCCAGGCGAGGGAGTCGACCCGACGGCGCGGGCGGGACCGTGACGTGACGATGGACGAGGACCAGCGGTCCTCGCTCGAGATCCGCGACGACGAGATCGACATCCCGTCGTTCCTGAAAGATCGCTGACACTTGGCGAGTGGCGCCGGCTCGCGGCGCAACCCTGCCGGTCTTTCGTTGTTGTAGGTCCGTCAGACGTTACGGCCGACAACTGATGCCCGGTGGGGCGCCGCGCATCGTGGTGCTCGCGGTCGGCGCGTTTCTCGCGCTGGCGAGCCCCGCGCTCGCGCAGCCGTCGCCGGCCCCGCCAGCCGTCATCGACGGCCCCAGCGCAGCGATCTCGAGCCTGGGAGGGCTGTCGGTGGCGCGTGACGGTACGGGCGGCCTGGTTTACCTGAAGACGGTTGCCGGGCTGCCGCGCGTATTCGTCTCGCGGCTCGTGGGCGGACAGTTCCAGCCCCCGCAGCAGGTCGATGCCTCGCTGCCGGCGGGCTCGTCCCAGCCCGTCATCGCGGCCGGAAACAGCGGTGTGCTGCTCGTCGCCTTCATCAACAACGGCGTGCTTTATGTGGTCGACGCGGCAGGTCCCTCCTCGCCGTTCGGCGCGCCGCATGGACTTGCCTCGGGTGCGAGCAGCCCCTCGCTCCAGATGAGCAACTTCGGGAAGGCCTACCTAGCGTTCGCCGTCGTCGACGGAGCGGGACACGACGTGAGAGCCGCGTACTACTACAGCGGATCCTGGGCCCTCGAGTCCGGGGCCCTGAACGCCACTCCCGCCGACGATGCCGGCACCGGCACGGGCGTCCCGCAGGTCGCCACGGCCGGCGACGGAGTCGCGATCGTGACCTGGGGCGAGGGCGGCCACGTCTACTCGCGCCGCGTCTGGGAGACGGCCCCGAGCGTGGTCGACGAGCAGGCTGATGTCCCGTCGGTGTCGGGTTGCGGCGAGGTGTCCGCGGGCGAGCCGCAGGTCTCCGCCGGCGGCGACTCCTCGTACGCCGATGTCGCCTTCCAGGAGGTCGTCTCGTGTAGCGGTCTCGAGCAGACGCGTGTCCTGATGAACCGGCTCCAGGCGTCGCAGTACGACGGCGTCGTCACGACGGACGGGCTCACGAGCCCGGGGACATCGAGCGCTGAGGACCCGAATGTCGCGATGACGGAGTACGGCCAAGGGTTTGTCACCTCGGCTGGGCAATCGTCGGGCGCCGTCGTCGCGATGGAGCTCGGCAACAACGGCGCGCCCGGGAGCGTGCTGCAGATCAACAGCCTGGCGGCGAGCGCGCCGTCGTATCCGGTCCCAGGGGTCGCCGGCCTGTTCTCGACGCTCGTGGCCTGGCAGCAGACGCCGGGAACGGCGGGGCCAGCGGAGATCCGACTCCGGTACGAGCCGCGGGCCTCGACGCTTGGCCCCGAGCTCGTCCTTTCCACCCCCGCCTCGGGTCCGACCGACGCCGCCCGCGGGCTGGCCGCCACGGGCGACGGCGGCGGGGACGCCGCTGTCGCCTGGGTGCAGGGCACCGGCGCCTCGAGCGAGATCGTCGTCGACCAGCTCTACCAGCCACCGGGCGCGGCCTCGGTTTCGAAGACGGTCGCCTACTCGCGAAGCACCCAGCCGGTGCTGAGTTGGACCCCGGCGACCGGACGCTGGGGACCGCTCACCTATACGGTGACCCTCGACCGCACGCAGCTCGGGCAGACCGCGGCGAGCTCGCTCCGGGTCCCGGTCGCGCTCGGCAACGGCCTCCACACGTGGTACGTGATCACGAGCAATCCGGCGGGTCTCACCGCGGGCTCGAAGGTCGCGAGGGTGTTCGTGGACACGGTGCCGCCGGTGTTGAAGGTGGCCGAGTCGGGTCCTCGGCGGGCAGCCGCAAACGAGGTCCTCCACCTCTCTTATCGAGACCTCGCGCCGGCCTCCGGCGTCGCCAAGGTGACGATCCGCTGGGGAGACGGGACCGTCACCCACGTGAAGGTCGGCACCCACCGCGTCGTCCACGTCTATCGACGGGCGGGCCGTGACAAGATCACGGTCACGGTCGCCGATCGCGCCGGCAACCAGACGACCGTGGTCCGGCGTATCAAGATCTCCAAGCCCGGCTCCTCCGGTAAGGGCGGATGATCCGCCGGGCACTCTGTCTCTCGGTCCTGCTGGCGATCGGCATCTGTGGTGCGGCGCGTGCCCAGGCACCCGCGTACAGCGCGTCGCCGCCGACGAAGGGCGCGTGGTACAGCGACGGGCAGACTGGGCGCTACCTGCTCGGCGGGACGTGGCTGTACCGCCCCGACACCTCCGATGTCGGGGTGGCGCAGGGATGGTGGCGGAACGTCGCCTCGACCGCGGGGTGGTCGACGACCACGATTCCCAATGCCTACAACGCGGGCGACTTCTCGCAGGCCAGCATGAACGGCTACGTCGGCTGGTACCGGCGCGATTTCACGATCCCCGCGGGCGCGTTCTCAAGCTATGTCCCGAAGGCCAACCGGCACTGGATCATCCGATTCGAGTCGGTCAACTACCGCGCCACCGTGTGGCTGAACGGCCGCGAGATCGGCGCTCACGCCGGAGCCTCGGTTCCCTGGGAGCTCGACCTGACCGACCTGCGCGCCGGCGTCAACCGGCTGATCGTGCGCGTCGACAACCGGCGCACCGCCGCCGACCTCCCGCCCGGCCCGGGCGGTCAGTGGTGGAACTACGGCGGGATCCTGCGCGAGGTCTACCTGCGCGCCGTGCAGACCGCCGACCTGTCGCAGGTAACGATCCAAACGCTCCACCGCTGCCCGAAGTGCGACGCCGACATCGTCGAGCAGGTGCTCGTGCGCAACATGACCGGCTCGCGGCAGAAGGTCAGCCTGACCGGTGTCTATGGAAACAAGGGCTTCAAGTTCGGCTCGGCGACGATCCCGCCGCATGGATCGTGGATCGCGCACGGGTCGGTCAAAATCCCGCACCCGTCGCTATGGGCGCCCGGGCATCCGAAGCTGTACCCCGCCACGCTGACGCTGTCGGACTCGCGGGGCCGGCGCCTGGGCGGCTACTTCACCTACAGCGGCATCCGGACGATCAAGGTCGTGGGTGGCCGCCTGGAGTTGAACGGCCGGCTGCTGAACCTCCGCGGCGTCAACTTCCACGAGCAGACGCTCCAGACCGGGGCCGCGATGACCCCCGCGCAGGACGCACAGCTGATGAGCTGGGTGCAGCAGCTCGGCGCGACCGTGATCCGGGCGCACTACCCGGTCGGCCCAGAAATCGAGGAGATGGCCGACCGGGACGGGATCCTGATCTGGTCGGAGGTCCCCGTGTACCAGGTCCAGTCCGCTTATCTCGGCCAGCCGGGCTGGCTCGCGCAGGCGCACACGATGCTCGAAGACAACATCCTCTCCAACGAGAACCATCCGTCGATCCTGCTCTGGTCGATCGGCAACGAGCTGCCCTCGCCGCCGACGGCCGCCGAGGCGCGTTACATCTCGGGCGCGGTGGCGCTCGCGAAGAAGCTCGACCCGACCCGTCCGGTCGGGATGGCGGTCAGCAACTGGCCGGGGTTGGGGTGCCAGAGCGCCTGGGATCCGCTCGACGTGATTGGCGACAACGAGTACTTCGGCTGGTTTGACGCCGGCGGCGGTGGCGATGACGACCGGGACGCGCTGAGCCCGTTCCTCGACTCGGTCCGGGCGTGCTACCCGACCAAGGCGATCATGATCACCGAGTTCGGCTTCGACGCCAACCGCGACGGGCCTGTCGAAGAGCGGGGGACCTACGCCTTCCAGGCCAACTCGGTGGCGTTCCACCTGAACGTGTTCGCCACCAAGGCGTGGCTGTCGGGCGCGATGTACTTCGCGCTCCAGGACTACGTGGCGTTCCCGACCTACTCGGGCGGCGACCCGCGCCCCGATCCGCCGTACAACCAGAAGGGGCTGGTCGACTTCCAGGGGAACTTCAAGCCGGCGTGGGCGGCGGTGTCGCAGATCTACCACTCGACGCAGCAAATCGCTCCTTAGGGGCCTCGCTTCGCTCGGCGTCCATGGGGCCAGGCTCCCCGTCCGATCAGGGATCGCGCCCGCCCGGCACGGACGCCGGGCGGAACGGCCCCACGGACGCCGCCGAAGGCGGCCCATAAGGACATGCATAACTCACCAAAGCGCGGTCCCCGCCACCGACCGGGCGCATATAAGCATTCACACCATGCTTATGTGCGCCCGGCGGCTTGCGCGCGGGGAGGTTTGCTGCGTTGTGCAGGGTGGGGTTCGTGCCGCCCCGGCACCGGCTAGTCCGCGTGTACTAGCCTCCACAACCGGTGTCGTCCACCACCGAATTACGGCGCACTCCGCTCTATGACCGCCACGCCGCGGCGGGTGCCAAACTCGTTCCGTTTGCCGGCTGGGAGATGCCGGTTCAGTACGCCGGCATCCGCGAAGAGCACATCGCGGTGCGCACGGGCGTCGGCGTGTTCGACGTCTCGCACATGGGCCAGGTCGAGACCACCGGCCCGGACGCGCTCAAGTTTCTCCAGCACCTGCTGTCGAACGACTTGCGGCGGATCCCTGAGGGCGGAGCCCAGTACAGCGTGATGTTGCGCGACGACGGCGGGGTGCTCGATGACCTGTTCACCTACCGGCTCGCCGACTGCACGTTCCTGACGGTCACGAACGCCGCAAACCACGAGAAGGACCTCGCCTGGATGCAGTCGCATGCTGACGGGTTCGACGTCGATGTGATCGACCGCGCCGCCGATTTCGCGATGCTCGCGGTCCAGGGCCCGAAGGCTCGCGACCTTGTGCGGGGCCTCACCGACGGCAACTTGCCGGGACGCTTCCGCGTGTGCGAGCGCACGGTGGCGGGCGCCGCGATGCTCGTGTGCGGCACCGGCTATACCGGCGAGGACGGGGTCGAGCTCCAGCTGCGCCCGGACGACGCCCCGGAGGTGTGGGACGCGCTCGTCAGCGCGGGCGCCACTCCGGTCGGTCTGGGCGCGCGCGACACGCTCCGGCTCGAGGTCTGCTTCCACCTTTACGGGAACGACATGGACGAGAACCGCAACCCGATCGAGGCCGGCCTCGGATGGTGCTGCAAGGAACAGACGGGGTTCATCGGCGCCGACGCGGTGGCGGCGGCACGGAAGGACGGCACGGCGGAGAAGCTCGTCCCGTTCGCGATCGAGGGGCAGGGCATCGCCCGTCAGGGCAACGCGGTGATAGGCGGCGGAGAGGTCACGAGCGGCACGTTTTCGCCCTGTCTGGAGCGCGGGATCGGGATGGCGTACGTTTCCAGCGCCCGCGCCGCTGAGGGCACGCCGGTCGAGATCGACGTGCGCGGCCGGACGCGGTCCGCGGTGATCGAGAGCAAGCCTCTGTACAAAAAGGGAGCGTAGATAGAGATGGCCGACCCGAGTTACCCCGACGACCTGAAGTACCACCCCGAGCACGATTGGGCTCGGATCGAAGAGGACACCGCCACCTTCGGGATCACCTGGTACGCCCAGGACGCGCTCGGCGAGGTGGTGTTCTTCGACGCGCCGGACGTCGGCGCGGAGATCAGCAAGGATCAGCCGTACACCGAGGTCGAGTCGGTGAAGGCGGTCTCGGATGTGTTCGCGCCGCTCTCGGGCGAAGTCACCGCCGTCAACGAGACGCTCGCCGACAAGCCAGAGACCATCAACGAGGACCCCTATGGGGAAGGCTGGCTCGTGAAGGTGAAGCTGTCCGACCCCTCCGAGGTCGATGCGCTGATGGACTCCGCGGAGTACCAGGCTACGCTCGATTAAGTGACTCGCTACACCTCCGCCACCGATGCTGACCGCGCCGAGATGCTCGCGGCCATCGGCGTCGGTTCGATCGACGAGCTATTTGCCGACATCCCCCCGGGGCTTCGCCTGAGCCGGCCGCTGGCGCTGGACGCCGGTCTGTCAGAGCAGGAGGTTTTCGAGGAGCTCAAGGCGCTGGCGGCCAAGAGCACTTCGGCCGAGGATGAGATCTCGTTCCTCGGTGCGGGCATGTACGACCACTACGTCCCGGCGCTGATCGACTCGATCATCCTGCGCTCGGAGTTCCTCACGCCGTACACGCCCTACCAGCCCGAGATCTCCCAGGGCGGGCTGCAGGCGATGTTCGAGTACCAGACGGCGATCTCGGAGCTCACCGGGCTGCCGGTGTCGAACGCGTCGGTGTACGAAGGCCCGAGCGCGGTCGCGGCCGCGGGCTACGTCGCGACGGCCGCGTCGAAGGGCAGCCGGTTCGTGATCTCCCGCGGCGTCCATCCCCACTCGCGCGAGTGCCTGCGCACGCTCGCGCACGCCTGGGGTATGGACGTGGTCGAGGCTCCGCTGAAGGACGGCGTCACCGAGCTCCCCGCGCTCGACGACGGCGTCAGCGCGGTGATCGTGCAGCAGCCGAACTTCCTCGGTGCGGTCGAGGACCTGACGGCCCTCGCCGAGGAGGCAAAGAGCGCCGGCGCGCTGACGATCGCCGCGTGCGACCCGCTGCCGCTCGCGCTGCTGAAGACGCCGGGCGAGTGCGGCGTCGACATCGCCGTGGGCGAGGGCCAGTCGCTGGGCAATCGGCTCGACTTCGGCGGCCCGTCGTTCGGTTTCTTCGCGGCTACGGAGGCGCTGATGCGCCGGATGCCCGGGCGGATCGCCGGCGAGACCAAGGACGTCGACGGCAAGCGCGGGTTCGTGCTCACCCTTCAGACGCGCGAGCAGCACATCCGCCGCGAGAAGGCGACGTCGAACATCTGCACCGCGCAGGCGCTGAACGCGCTCGCCGGAGTGATCTACCTGAGCTGGCTCGGCCGGCGGGGGATCGTCGAGCTCGTCGAGCTGATGCTCCAGCGGACCGCGTACGCCCGCGACCGCCTGCGGAACATCGACGGCGTGACGCAGATTCACGACCGGCCGGTCGTCCGCGAGTTCGCGGTCGAGCTCGACGCGCCCGTCCAGCGGGTAATCGCCCGCTGCCAGGAGCAGGGGATCAACCCGGGCTACGCGCTCGGGCGCGAATACCCCGAACACGAGAACGGGCTGCTCGTCGCGATCACCGAGCGGCGCACCCGCGCCGACATCGACCGGCTCGCCGACACGCTGGGCGCTGCAGTGGCGGCCGAGAGACAAACCGTGCGGGCGCGCGCATGATCGCCCAAGCCGACGACACGCTCACGATCTACGAGCGCTCAAAGGACGGCCGGCGCGCGTTCGTAGCGCCATCGCTTGATGTCCCCGAGCGCCCCCTCGACGATCTTCTCCCGGCCGACGCCAGACGCGCCGACGCCCCGCGGCTGCCCGAGGTCGCCGAGCCCGAGATCGTCCGCCACTACAACCGCTTGTCGAAGCGGAACTTCGATCTCGACACCGGTTTCTACCCGCTCGGGTCGTGCACGATGAAGCACAACCCCAAGCTGCACGAGCGGGTCGCGGGGCTGCCGGGCCACGCCCGCGTCCATCCGCTCCAGGATCCGCGCTACGCCCAGGGCGCGCTCGAGCTGATGTGGCGTCTGCAGGACGCGCTCGGCGAGATCGCCGGCCTCCCGCACGTCTCCCTCCAGCCGTCGGCCGGGTCGCAGGGCGAGCTCGCGGGCGTGCTGCTCACCCGTGCCCTCCACGAGGACCGCGGCGAGCACCGCACGAAGGTGCTGACGCCCGACACCGCCCACGGGACCAACCCGGCGACGGTGACGATGGCGGGCTACGAGGTCGTGAAGGTCGTGAGCGATGCCAACGGGAACGTCGACCTCGACGACCTCCGGGCCAAGGCCGACGAGGATGTGGCCTGCCTGATGCTCACGAACCCGTCCACCCTCGGACTGTTCGAGACCGGGATCGAAGAGATCGAGCGGATCGTCCATGGGGTGGGGGCGACGCTGTACTACGACGGGGCGAACCTGAACGCGATCATGGGCATCTCACGCCCGGGCGACATGGGCTTCGACATCGTCCATTTCAACCTCCACAAGTCGTTCACCCAGCCCCACGGCGGCGGCGGCCCGGGCGCGGGCCCGGTCGCGGTGTCCGACCGGATCGAGCCTTACCTGCCGCGGCCCCAGGTCGTCCGCCGAGAGTCGACGACCAACGGCAAGGAGCCGTTCTACGACCTCGATTACGACCGGCCCAAGTCGATCGGGCGTCTGCGCGGGTTCCAGGGCAATTACGGCGTGTTCGTGCGCTCCTACGCCTACATCCGCTCACTCGGCGCGGCCGGGCTGCGTGAGGCCTCCGAGACCGCCGTGCTCAACGCCAACTATCTGCTGGCCAAGCTGCGAGACGCGGGCGTCGCCCAGTACCTGCCGGCCGCCTATGACCGCCTGTGCATGCACGAGTTCGTGCTCTCGGGCGAGCCGATGCGACGCGAGCTCAAGATCAAGACGCTCGACATGGCCAAGCGCCTGCTCGATCACGGCGTCCACCCGCCGACGGTCTACTTCCCGCTGATCGTCGAGGAGGCGCTGATGGTCGAGCCGACCGAGACCGAGACCAAGGAGACGCTGGACCACTTCGCGGAGATCGTCGCCGACATCCTGCGCGAGGCCGGCGAGGATCCGGAGATCGCGAGAGAAGCGCCCTACACGACGCCCGTCAGACGCCTGGACGAGGCCGGCGCAGCGCGCCACCCGGTCGTCCGCCAGGCGATGAGCGGAAACTAGCCGCACCGTATGCGGTTCGTGATCTTCGGTGCGGGCGCGATCGGCGGCGTCGTCGGCGCGAAGCTGCACCAGTCGGGCTTCGA
>Ga0335081_10007638_pt1 | contig 17294 bp, 19 predicted proteins | sample Lox_Sample_35_FD_206713 | JGI IMG/M metagenome (GOLD analysis project Ga0335081, IMG submission 206713) | Soil microbial communities from Loxahatchee National Wildlife Refuge, Florida, United States - Lox_Sample_3.5 | ecosystem: Environmental > Terrestrial > Soil > Wetlands | place: USA... | reverse complement strand
GCAGGTGCCGGCGCGCTTCAACATGGCGCAGGCCTGCTGCGGCCGCTGGGCCACCGAGCGCAGCCGCTTCGCGCTGTACTGGGAGGACGAGTCCGGCGCGCGCGCGGCGTACTCGTTCTGGGACGTTCAGCAGCAGGCCAACCGGCTCTCCAACGCGCTCGGCGCGCTGGGCGTAAGGCGCGGCGACCGGGTCGCGCTCATCCTGCCGCAGCGGCCCGAGACCGCGATCGCCTACATCGCTCTGTTCCAGATGGGCGCGATCGCGCTGCCGCTGAGCCACCTGTTCGGGCCCGACGCGCTCGAGTACCGCATGCAGAACTCGGGCGCGAGCGTGGCGATCGTCGAGCCGACCACGCTGCCCAACCTGTGGCCGATCCGCGAGCGCCTGCCGCAGCTCAGGCACGTGATCGGCGCCGGCGGGGCGCGCGAAGCCGGGGTGCACGACTGGGGCGCGCTGCTGGCGAAGGCGAGCCGGGACTTCGACTGCCTGGACACCGCGGCCGACGAGCCGGCACTGATCATCTACACCAGCGGCACCACCGGCGCGCCCAAGGGCGCGCTGCAGGCGCAGCGCGCGATCCTGGGCAACATCCCGGGCTTCGTGCACTCGCACGACTTCTTCCCGCAGGCGGGCGACATGTTCTGGTCGCCTGCGGACTGGGCCTGGGCCGGCGGCCTGCTCGACGCGCTGCTGCCGAGCTGGTATTTCGGCATCCCGATCCTGGGCTACCGCGGGCGCTTCGACGCCGAGCGCGCCTACGACCTGCTCGAGCGCTACGGGGTGCGCAACAGCTTCCTCTTTCCGACCGCGCTCAAGCTGATGCTGAAGACCGTGCCCGAGCCGCGCGCGAAGTACCAGCTCAAGCTGCGCTCGATCATGAGCGCGGGCGAGAGCGTCGGCGCGACCGTGATCGAGTGGGCGCGCGAACAGCTCGGGGTCACGATCAACGAGATGTTCGGCCAGACCGAGATCAACTACGTGGTCGGCAACTGCCAGGCGGCCTGGCCGGTCAAGCCGGGCTCGGTCGGGCGCCCGTATCCCGGGCACAGGGTTGCGGTGATCGATGAAAAGGGCGAGGAAGTCAAAACAGGGGAGCTGGGGGAAATCGCGGTGCACCGCGCGGGCGATCCGGTGTTCTTTCTCGAGTACTGGCAGAACCCGCAGGCCACCAGGGACAAGTTCGTCGGCGACTGGGGCCTGACCGGCGACCAGGGCAAGATGGACCAGGACGGCTACCTCTGGTACCAGGGGCGCACGGACGACGTGATCAAGAGCGCGGGCTACCGCATCGGCCCGGCCGAGATCGAATCCTGCCTGATCAAGCACCCGGCGGTGGCGAACGCGGCGGTGATCGGCAAGCCGGACGAGGCGCGCGGCGCGATCGTCAAGGCCTTCATCGTGCTGCAGCCCGAGCAGCGGCCGTCGGCGGCGCTGGAGGAGGACATCCGGCAGCACGTGCGGGGGCGCCTCGCGCCCTACGAGTACCCGCGCGAGATCGAGTTCATCGACGCGCTGCCCATGACCACCACCGGCAAGGTGCAGCGCAAGGAGCTGCGCAAGCGCGCGTGAAACAGCTGCTCCTGCTCGGCGGCGGCCACGCGCACGCGTTCGTGCTGCGCAGCCTGATCGGCGCGCCGATCGAGGGCGTGCGCGTGACGCTGGTCGCGCCGAGCCGCCAGCACCTCTACTCGGGCATGCTGCCGGGGCTGATCGCCGGTCATTACGCGCTGGGCGAGTGCGTGATCGACCTGGCGCAGCTCGCCGCGCGCGCGGGCGCCGCGCTGATCTACGACCGCGTCGCGAGCATCGACCCGCTGCGGCGCGTGGCGCGCCTCGCGCGCGGCGGCGAGATCGAGTACGACCTCGCTTCGCTCAACCTCGGCTCGCTGCCGAACTTCGGCGCCGTGCCCGGCGCGGCCGAGCACGCGCTCGCGGCCAAGCCGTTCGAGCCCTTCGTCGCCGCCTGGGAGGCGCTGCGCGCGCGCGGGCGCAGCCAGACCCTGCGCATCGCGGTCGCCGGCGGCGGCGCGGCCGGGGTCGAGCTCGCGATGGCGATGGCGCGCGCTCTCGCCGCGGGCGGGCGCGCGGGAGAGATCGAGCTCTACGCCGAGCGTCCCGCCTTCGCCCCGGGCCCGGGCCGGCGCGTCGCGCGCGCGCTCGCGCGCGCCGGAGTGATCGTGCACCCGTCGACCGCGGTCGAGGCGGTCGCTCCCGGCCCCGTGGTGCGCGCCGGCAACGAGCGGCGCGGCTTCGACGCGCTGGTGTGGGCCACCGGCGCGGCGCCGCAGCCCTGGCTCGCCGAGACCGGCCTGACGCTCGACCCGGCCGGGTTCGTGCTGGTGGACGAGACCCTGCGCAGCATCTCGCACCCACAGGTCTTTGCCGCCGGCGACACCGCGACCCTGCTCGGCGCGGCGCTGCCCAAGTCCGGCGTGTACGCGGTGCGCCAGGGCGCGCTGCTGGCGCGCAACCTGCGCCGCGCGGCCGAGGACCGCCCGCTCGAGCTCTACACGCCGCAGCGCCTGTCGCTCGCGCTGATCAGCTGCGGCGCGCGCTACGCGATCGCTTCCTGGGGCCCGCTCGCGACCGAAGGCGAGTGGGTCTGGCGCTGGAAGGACCGCATCGACCGGCGCTGGATCGCCGCCTTCGCGCCCTAGCTCGCCGGGCGCGAGGCGACCAGGATCTTGCCGTCGGCCTCGAGCACCACGTCGCCGTGCTGGTTGGCGCACACCCCGCGCATCACCACGATCCCGCCCTTGTGCCTGGGCTTGTCGAGCTTCTCGCGCACCGTCCATTCGGTGGCCAGCGTGTCGCCGGCGCGCACCGGCGCCTTGAAGCGGCAGGCGTGCTCGAGGTAGGCGATCGCGCTGCCGGCGAAGAACATGCCGACCGGGGCCGACGCCAGCGCGCTGGTGAACGGCCCGTGCAGGATGCGCGAGCCGAACTGCGAGCGCTCGGCGAACACCTCGTCCACGTGCAGCGGATTGAAATCGCCGAACTGCCGTGAAACACCATAGGCATGAATATAGCAGCGCAAATTCCGACGGACCGGTTCGCGACGTACTATCTATCCGTCGCTTGAACGGAACAAGCTAGATGCGGCTGCCGAAAGGCCGGAAGCTGTGGGGCTGGGCCCTGTACTACTGGGGCAACCACGCCTTCACGACCTCCATCATTACGGTGTTCTTTCCGATATTCTTCAAGGAATACTGGAGCCACGGCGCGGACGTCACGCTCAGCACCTTCCGTCTCGGGGTGGCGAACTCCATCGCGAGCCTCGTGGTAGCCCTTTCGGCGCCGGTGCTGGGTGCGATCGCCGACCGGGGCGGTCACAAGAGACGCTTCCTGATCGCCTCGGCCGTGTTCGGGGCCGCCATGCTGCTGGGGCTGCATTTCGTCGCGCGCGGCGACTGGCAATGGGCGATCGTGTTCTACGTCCTGGCGTCGATCGGCTACTTCTGGGGCAACGTGTTCGGCGATTCCATGGTGGTGAGCGTGGCCGAGCCCGGCAAGCTGGACATGACCTCCGCGGTGGGATATTTCGCCGGTTACCTGGGTGGCGGTCTGTTCCTCGCTCTCGGCGTCGCGCTGAGCCTGAAGCCGCATTGGTTCGGCCTGGCCGATTCGGCCGCCGCGGTCCGCCTGGTGCTGATCCTGGCCGCGGCGTGGTGGGTCCTGTTCTCGGTGCCCTTGCTGCTGTGGGTGCCCGAGCCCAATCGTCCGACGCAACGAGTCGGCCTGCTTACGGCGGCGCGCGAGGGCATCGGCCGCTTCGTCGAGACCTTCAGGCACGTGCGCGCCTACAAGCCGGTATTCGCCTTCCTGATCGCCTACTGGCTGTACATCGACGGCGTCAACACCGTCATCCAGATGGCGGTCGACTACGGCAAATCGATCGGCTTCGGCACCTCCGACCTGATCCTCGCGGTGCTGCTGGTGCAGTTCATCGGCGTGCCGGCGTCGCTGCTGTTCGGGCGCCTGGGCGAGCGCATCGGTCCCCGCAACGGGATATTGATCGGGCTCGCCGCGTACGTGCTGGTCTCGGTCTTCGCCGCCGCCATGACCCGGGCGAGCGAGTTCTACGTGCTCGCGAGCCTGGTCGGGCTGGTTCAGGGCGGCGTGCAGCTGCTCAGCCGCTCCTATTTCGCGCGCCTGGTGCCGGCCGAGCGCGCGGGCGAGTTCTTCGGCTTCTACAACATGCTGGGCGAGTTCGCCGCCATCATCGGTCCGTTCCTGGTCGGCTTCACGAGCTACGCCACCGGAAGTCCGCGGCTGTCCATTCTTTCCGTGATCGTCCTGTTCGGCGCGGGGGCGGCCATGCTCGCGTTCGTCGACCCCGGCAAGCGCAGCGACGCATTGCCGCGAAGCCGCTAAACTGCCGGTTCGCGCAGCGGCTGGAGTGGCGCCCCGGATACGAATCGAACGTACGACCTGCCCCTTAGGAGGGGGCCGCTCTATCCACTGAGCTACCGGGGCGCGCCACGCGATTTTAACGCCTAGATGAGTCGAATTCTTCTAACAGGACTGGTGTTTCTCGTGCTGGCCGCCTCGTCGGCGCGGGGGCAGGACTACGCGCGCGAGAAGCGCTGGGCCGAGGAGGTGGTGCCGAACCTGGTGGTGGGGCAGGCGGTGTGGCTGAAGGAGAAGGGCGGGCGGGAGTTTCTCGGGCTTTACACGGCGGCGACGGGCGCGAAGCGGGCGGTGCTGCTGGTGCACGGGATCGGGGTGCACCCGAATCACGGCATCATCGGCGAGCTGCGGGTGGCGCTGGCGGACATGGGCTACGCGACGCTCTCGATCCAGATGCCGATCGAGGGCGCGGCGGCGAAGGCGGCGGACTATTACCCGAAGCTGTTTCCGGAGGCGATCGAGCGCATCGGGGTCGGCGCGGCGTGGCTGGCCGGGCAGGGGTTCGCGCACCCGGTGCTCCTGTCGCACAGCCTGGGCTCGTGGATGAGCGAGTCGTACTTCGCCGCCACGCCCGATGCGCCGTTCGCGGCCTGGATCTGCCTCGGGCGCGGCGGGCCGTTCGGCGACCTGGCGAACGTGCATGTGCCGCTGCTCGACGTTCACGGCGCGAACGACCTGCCGCTGGTGCTGCGCTGGGCGGTCGAGCGCGAGCACGCGCTGCGGCGGATCGCGGGCTCGGCGCAGATCACGATCGACGGGGCGGATCACTTCTACACCGGGCGCGAGCAGACGCTGGAGAACGCGATCGGCGACTTCATCCGGGGCCTGCCGTGACGCTGACCGAGCTGCGCTACATCGTCGCGGTGGCGCGCGAGCGGCACTTCGGGCGCGCCGCGGAGTCGTGCTTCGTGTCTCAGCCGACGCTGTCGGTGGCGATCAAGAAGCTGGAGGAGGAGCTCGGCGTGGCGCTGTTCGAGCGCGGCCCGGGCGAGGTGTCGGTGACGCCGGTCGGCGAGCGCGTGGTGGAGCAGGCGCAGCGCGTGCTGGAGGACGCGACGCGCATCAAGGAGATCGCCGTCGCCGGGCACGATCCGCTTGCCGAGCCGCTGCGCCTGGGCGCGATCTACACCATCGGCCCCTACCTGCTGCCGAAGCTGGTGCCGGTCATGCGCCGCAGCGCGCCGGCGATGCAGCTGCTGATCCAGGAGAACTTCACCCACCGCCTGGGCGAGATGCTCAAGCAGGGCGAGGTGGACGCGATCCTGATCGCGCTGCCGTTCGCCGAGCCCGGGATCCTGACCCGCGCGCTGTACGACGAGCCGTTCCTGGTCGCGGTGCCGCAGGGCCATCCCTGGGAGAAGAAAAAGAGCGTCACCGCCGCCGAGCTGACCAGCGAGAGCCTGCTGCTCCTGGGCGAGGGGCACTGCCTGCGCGACCAGGTGCTCGATTTCTGCCACGCCGCGGCGCGCGCGCCGCACCGCAGCCACCTCGCCAGGGCGCTCGAAGGCGGCTCGCTCGAGACCATCCGCCAGATGGTCGCGAGCGGGGTGGGGGTCACGGTGCTGCCGTCGACCTCGGTCGGCGCCGGCGGCAAGAGCGGGCTGATCCGCATCCGCCCCTTCGCCAAGCCGGTGCCGCAGCGGCGCGTCGCGCTCGCCTGGCGCAGGAGCTTTCCGCGCCCGCAGGCGATCGAGGTGCTGCGCCAGGCGATCCTCGCCTGCGACCTGCCGCAGGTGACCAAGCTGCCCAACGCCGCCGCGGCATGAGACACGCCGCCTTGCCGCCCTCGCCCTGGGTCGCGCGCTGGGCGCGGCTGATCCCGCGCGGCGAGGCGCTCGACCTGGCCTGCGGCGAGGGGCGCCACGCGCGGCTGCTGGCCTCGCTCGGGCAGCGCGTGACCGCGCTCGACCGCGACCGGGCGGCGCTCGCCGCGCTCGAGGGCGTGGCGGGAGTGGCGACCGTGTGCGCCGATCTGGAGGACGGCGGCCCTTGGCCGCTCGCCGGGCGGCGCTTCGCCGGCATCGTGGTCGCGAACTACCTGCACCGGCCGCTATTCAAGTTTTTGATCCAGGCGCTGGCGCCGGGCGGGGTGCTGATCTACGAAACCTTCATGGCTGGGAACGAGCGCTACGGAAAGCCGTCTAATCCTGAATTCCTGCTCATGCCGGGCGAATTGCTGGCCGCCTTTGCGCGCGAGCTGACGGTCGCGGCGTTCGAGCAGGGACGGGTCGCGCGGCCGAAGACGGCGCTGGTCCAGCGCCTTTGCGCCGTGCGCGCGAGCGCCGGCGAAGTCGCGCTCGAGCCCTGAAGCAGTTAAACTTTCGCGTTATCGAACGCAAAACGGAAAGGCGGACCCCATGATCACCGGAAGCCTGGTGGCGATCGTCACCCCGATGCACGAGGACGGCAGGCTGGACCTGGAGAGCTTCAGGAAGCTGATCGACTGGCACGTGGCCGAGGGCAGCGACGGCATCGTCGTGGTCGGCACCACCGGCGAGTCGCCGACGGTCGACTTCGACGAACACAAGCAGCTGATCCGGGTCGCGGTCGAGCACGCCAAGGGCCGCATCCCGATCGTCGCCGGCACCGGCGGCAACTCGACCGCCGAGGCGATCGAGCTCACCGAGTCGGCCAAGCACGCCGGCGCCACCGCCTGCCTGTCGGTGGTGCCGTACTACAACAAGCCGACCCAGGAGGGGATGTACCGCCACTTCCGCACCGTCGCGGAGAAGGTCGGCCTGCCGATGATCCTGTACAACGTTCCGGGCCGCACCGTGGCCGACCTGCACAACGACACCGTGCTGCGCCTGGCGCAGGCGCCGAGCATCATCGGCATCAAGGACGCGACCGCGAACATCGAGCGCGGCACCGACCTGGTGAAGCGCGCGCCGCGCGACTTCGCGATCTACAGCGGCGAGGACTCGACCGCGCTCGCGCTGATCCTGATGGGCGGGCACGGCGTGATCTCGGTCACCGCGAACGTCGCCCCGAAGCTGATGCACCAGCTGTGCGCCGCGGCGCTGGTGGGCGACGTCAAGCGCGCGCGAGAGATCAACCTGAGGCTGCTGCCCCTGCACCAGCGCCTGTTCCTCGAGGCCAACCCGATCCCGGTCAAATGGGCGCTGGCCGAGATGGGCATGATGGAGGCCGGCCTGCGCCTGCCGATGACGCCGCTGTCGGACCGGTTCCATCAGCCCGTGCGCGAGGCGCTGCACGAGGCGGGCGTGTCGCTGCCCGGCCTGCGGGTGGTCGAGGGGCGCGCCTGATGCGGTCACGCTTTGCGGCGGCGGCCGCGCTCGCGGCCGCCGCGCTGCTTGCTGCCTGCAGCACCGCCGAATCCCTGCTGCAGGGCAAGCCGGTCGACTACCAGTCCGCCGCCACGCTGCCCTCGCTCGAGATCCCGCCCGATCTGACGGCGCCGGGCAACGACAACCGCTACGCGCTGCCCGCCGGCGGCCAGACCACGCTCTCGAGCTACGAGTCCAGCCGCGCGAAGGAAAGCGGGGCCGAAAGCGCGACGGTGCTGCCCAAATATCCCGAGATGCACATCGCGCGCGACGGCAGCGAGCGCTGGCTGGTGGTGGCGAACGAGACGCCCGCGCAGCTGTGGCCGGTATTGAGGGATTTCTGGCAGTCGAACGGCTTCCTGCTCAAGCTGGAGCAGCCGCAGCTCGGCATCATGGAGACCGACTGGGCCGAGGACCGCGCCAAGCTGCCGAGCGAAATGGGGGGCTTGAGCCTGCAAAGGATAATTGGCCCGCTGTACTCCACCGGCACGCGCGACCGGTTCCGCACCCGGCTCGAGCACACGCCGGACGGCAAGGGGACCGAGGTTTACATCAGCCACCAGGGCCTGGAGGAGGTGTACACGGACCGGGAACAGGTCAATCTCGCCTGGCAGCCGCGCCCGCCGGACCCGGGGCTGGAAGCCGTGTTCCTGCGCCGCCTGATGGTGCGCCTGGGCGCCAAGCAGGAACTCGCCAAGCAGCAGGTCGCGGCCGCCGAGGCAAATCCGCTGGCCGAGGTAAGCCAGGGCTCCGGCGGGGCGCAGACGCTCACCGTGCACGAGCCCTTCGACCGCGCCTGGCGGCGCGTAGGACTCGCGCTCGACCGCATCGGCTTCACGGTCGAGGACCGCAACCGCGACAAGGGCGTGTACTACGTGCGCTACGCCGACCCCGAGGCCCCGGAGGGCAGCGAGAAGAAGGGCTTCTTCGCCTCGCTCGCGTTCTGGCGCAGCAACGACAAGAAGGTGGTCGCCGAGCAGTACCGCGTGGTGGTCAAGGAGGCGAAGGACGACAGCGTGGTCGAGGTGCAGGACAAGACCGGCGCCAACGTCAACTCGGAGACTTCGCGCCGGATCATCTCGCTCCTCGAGCAGCAGCTCAAATAGCCGCGCGGCGCGCATGCGCTTCGCCTCGCTCGCCAGCGGCAGCCGCGGCAACTGCCTGGTGGCGGAAGCGGGCGGCACGCGGCTGCTGCTCGACTGCGGCCTGTCGCCGCGCGAGACCGAGCGTCGCCTGGCGCGGCTGGGGATCGATCCCGCCGGGCTGAGCGCGGTTCTGGTCACCCACGAGCACGAAGACCATGTCGGCGGCGCGTTCGCGTTCGCCGCGGCGCACTCGCTCGCGCTCTATCTCACGCGCGGCACGTTGCGCGCGGCGGCCGACGCAGGCAAGGCGGTGCAGGGCGTGCGCACCGAGCTGGTCGACGGGCGCAGCGCGTTCGCCGTCGGCGCGCTCGAGGTGCGCCCCTACACGGTGCCGCACGATGCGCGCGAGCCGGTGCAGTACGTGCTCTCGGACGGCGCGTGGAGCCTGGGCGTGCTGACCGACATCGGCGCGCCCACGCCGCACGTGATCGAGATGCTCTCGGGCTGCGACGCGCTGGTGCTCGAGTGCAACCACGACCGCGCCATGCTGTGGGACGGCGGCTATCCGCACTGGCTCAAGCAGCGCATCGGCGGCCCGCTGGGCCATCTCGACAACGACCAGGCGGCCGGGCTGCTGGGCGCGCTCGAGCGCTCGCGCCTGCAGCACGTGATCGGCGCGCACCTGTCGCAGCAGAACAACCGCCCGGCGCTGGCGCGCGCGGCGCTCGCTCGCGCGCTCGGTTGCAGCGAGGACTGGATCGGACTCGCGACCCAGGACGAGGGCTTCGGCTGGCGCGAGCTGCGCTGAGCGGCGGACTAGAGGCCGAGCGTGGTCGGCGCGACCGCGGGGAAGGACGCCGACCAGATCTCGCCGAAGCGCCCGCGCATCGCGAGCGCCTCGTTCTCGTCGTTCAAGCCCAGCGCGCCGCGGAACAGGCGCGCCACCGGGCGGCGCAGGTAGTGCATCGAGTCGAGCACCAGGAACGAGTCCTGCAGCTCGCGTATCTCCTGGTGGGTCTGGTTGATCTGGATCGCATGCGAGTAGCGCGCAAGCAGCGCCATCATGCGCGGGCATTGGCGCGTGACGTGGCCGGTGTCGTGCACCACCGCGTACAGGCGGCGCGTGCGGCTCGCCTGCAGGAAGCGCTCGATGCGCGCGATGCGCCCGGGCGCGTTCAGGCGCAATGCCGCGAGGTCGGGATCGAAGATCCTGAGCTCGCGTCCGGCCTGCTCGAGGATGGAGTCGAGTGCCGCCTGGAACGCAGCCTCGGTGTCGAACAGCTCATAATGCGGCGGCGCGGCGGCGCTCATGCGGCGCGCTCCAGGTGCAGCACGCCGTCGTGGTACCACTCGCGCGCGAGCTCGGCCAGCCCGCCGCGCGCCAGCGCGCGCCCGGCGATGCGGCGCGCATCGGCCAGCCGCGCGAGCGGCGCGCGCTGCGCGGGGCGCGGCGCGAGCGCGTCGCCGTTGAGGTAGAAGCGCCGCCCCAGGTACAGCAGCTGCGTCCTGCGGTCGAGCACCGCGTCGGCGCGCGCCAGGCGTCGCGCGAACGCGCCCGGCGCGAGCCGGCGCCGGCGCGGCTCGAAGCTGACCTGCGGCTTGGGCGCGCTCAGGTACTCGCCCAGGAAATCGGCCACGTCGGCGCGCGACCAGCGCAGGCGCGCGAGCGTCGCGGCGGCATGCTGCAGCAGCGGCTCAGGGATGCGCGCGCCGTGCGCCGCGGGGCGCAGGCCCGGGTCGCGGTAGGCACGCTCGGGCAGGCCGCGCAGCTGCAGCCAGTCGAGAAAGGCGGCGCCGAGCTCGGCGCCGCTCGGGGCGCGAAAGCCGATCGAATAGGTGAAACAGGCCTCGAGCGCGACCCCGTCGTGGCCCCAGCCCGGGGGCAGGTAGAGCAGGTCGCCCGGCTCGGCCAGGATCTCCTCCTCGGCGGCGAAGTCCGCGATCAGGCGCAACGGCGCGCCCGCGACCAGGCTCCAGTCGTGCGGCGGCGCCAGGCGCCAGACGCGCCGCCCGGGGCCCTGCAGCAGGAACACGTCGTAGGAGTCGGCGTGCGGGCCGACCCCGCCGCCGGGCGCGGCGTAGCTGACCATCACGTCGTCCAGGCGCGCCTGCGGCAGGAAGTCGAAGCGGCGCAGCAGCCGGTCGGCGCCCGCGTGGTGCAGGTTGACGCCGCTCACCAGCAGCGTCCAGTCGATCGGCCCGGCGCGGGCGAGGAGCGCGGGCGCGATCGGACCCTGCGTCAGCTTCCAGCGCCCGCGCCGGCGCTCGACCAGGCGCGACTCGACGTCGTCGCGCGCGGCGAGCGCGGCGAGCGCACGCTTGCCGCCCACGCCGCGCAGACCGGGCAGCGCGCCGCGCACCAGGAGCGGGCGCTTCTGCCAGTGGCGCAGCATGAAGGCGCGCGGCGAAAGGCCGCCGAGCAGGCGATCGCGCATTTCGCGATTATATGCAAGCCGCCGCTTGCCAACCGGCAAACGCCATGGGCTAGAATCGGCGCGACATGCTGCAACCCGGAAAGCTCGCGCCAGCGTTCTCCCTGCCGGACGCCGACATGCAGACCGTGAGTCTGGCGGCGTACCGCGGCAGGAAGAACGTCGTGCTGTATTTCTATCCGCGCGACGGCACGCCGGGCTGCACCCTGCAGGCGGTGGAGTTCTCCGACCACGAGGACCAGTTCGGCAAGCACGACTGCGTCATCCTCGGCGTGTCGCGCGACGACTGCCTCACGCACGCGAGCTTTCGCGACAAGAACGGCGTCTCGATCTCGCTGCTGTCGGACCTCGAGGGCGAGGTGTGCCGGCTGTACGGCGTGCTGCAGCACAAGGAGATCGAGGGACGGCTCCGCGAGTGCCTGGTGCGCTCGACCTTCGTGATCGACAAGAAGGGTGTGCTGCGCCACGTCGCCTACGGCGTCAACCCGCGCGGCCAGGCGGCCGAGGTGTTCGACGTGGTGCGCAAGCTCAAGGCCTGAGCCCTGGACGCGATCGAGCGCAACAAGGTGGTGTCGATGAGCGTCGAGCTGCACGACGCGCAGGGCGCGCTGCTGCACGCGGCCGGCGATGCGCTCGTTTACCTGCACGGCGGCCACGGCGGCCTGCCCGAGGCGCTCGAGCAGGCGCTGGAAGGCAAGACCGAGGGCGAGCTGGTGCGCGTGCACCTCGAGCCCGAGCAGGCCTTCGGCGACTACGACCCCGAGCTGCTGCGGGTCGAGCCGCGCAGCCGCTACGGCGAGGGGATCGAAGTCGGGATGGAGGTCGAGGACGCGTTCGACGGCGGCGCGCCGCAGCTCTACCTGGTCACCGACGTGGCCGACAACAAGGTGGTGCTCGATGCCAACCACCCGCTCGCGGGCATGGCGCTCGAGTTCACCTGCCGCGTGCTGGTGGTGCGCGACGCGAGCCCGGGCGAGATCGAGCGCGGCGCGCCCGACCGCCCGCAGTAGCGCGCCTTACGACAGCCCCACGCCGAGCGCGCTGCCGATGGCGTAGGTGATCGCGCCCGCGGCGGCGCCGATGCCGAGCATGCGCAGCCCTCCCGCGAGCGCGGAGCGCCCGGTGAACAGGCTGATCGCCGCGCCGACCGCGAACAGCGCCGCGGCCGAGAGCGCGACGGATGCGACGAGCACGTGCGGCGTGCGCTCGGCCAGCAGGTAGGGCGCGAGCGGGATCGCGCCGCCGATCGCGAACGAGAGGAAGGACGCGCCCGCCGCGCCCCAGGGCGAGCCGAGCTCGCCCGGGTTCAGCCCGAGCTCCTCGCGCGTGAGCGTGTCGAGCGCGCGCCCGGGGTCCGCGATCAGCTGCGCCGCGTACTGGCGCGCTTCGTCGGCCGCCATGCCGCGCGCCTCGAAGATCAGCGCCAGCTCCTCGGCTTCCTCCTCGGGATAGACCTCGAGCTCGGCCTTCTCGAGCGCGATCTGGTATTCGTACATCTCGCGCTGCGAGCGCATCGAGACGTATTCGCCCGCGGCCATCGAGAACGAGCCCGCGAGCAGCCCGGCGACGCCCGCCAGAAGCACGGTCGAGTTGGCGCTGCCGGCGCCGGCGACGCCGAGGATCAGGCTCGCGTTCGACACCAGCCCGTCGTTGACGCCGAACACCGCCGCGCGCAGGCTGCCGCCGCCGCCGGCGGCGCCGCCCTGGTGCTTCTCGCCCACCTCGTCGTGCTCCGAGGGCAGCGCGCGCGGGCTGCGCGGCGCGCCGGGCGGCCCGCCGTCGCGGTAGACCGACATGCCGCGCACCTTCATTGCGGTCAGCGCATGCGTCAGGCGGCGCGCGCCGAGCAGCCGCACCAGAGCCGCGACCAGGCGCGCGCGCGGCGCGGGCCGGAACGGCGCTGCGGCGGCGCCTTGGGCCGCGAGCGCGGCGCGCCAGTGCTCGGCCTGCGACTCGGCGTCGCGCGCGAGCTCCTCGAACAGGCGCCGGCGGCGCGGCTCGGACTCGCTCGCGGCGATCACGCGGTAGAGGTAGGCGGCGGTGAGCTCGCCGTCGAGCGACTCGGCGGCGGAAGACGACGTTTCCATCGGGTCTCTGGTGGCGGCTTGCTGCGCCGACTATCATAACGCGTGCCAAGAAGGGAAACGCAGTGAGCGAGAATCCGATCGGCAGGCGCAGGCTCGGGCTGTCGTACATCGCGCGCCAGGGCCTGCGCATCGCGCTCATCTACCTCGCCGTGTCGGTGGTATGGATCGCGGCCTCCGATCACCTGCTCGCGCTGTGGTTTCCCGGCGCGACGCCGGCGCAGGTCGCGCGCCTGCAGACCGTCAAGGGCTGGGGCTTCGTGCTGGTCACCGCCGCGCTGCTGTACCTGCTCATCTGGCGCAGCCTGGGCAGGCTGGCGCACGCGCAGGAGAGCGCGCGCAGCGCCGAGGCGCAGCTCACCTACGCCGCGACCCACGACGTGGTGACCGATCTTCCGAACCGCGCCTACCTGCAGGCGCGCCTCGAGCAGGATCTCGCCGGCGCGCGCGCGGGCGCGCGGCAGCTGGCCGTGATCCTGCTCGACATCCGGCGCTTCACCAGCATCAACGAGAGCTACGGCTACGACGCCGGCAACGAGCTGCTGGCCGAGGTCGGCCGCGCGCTGCAGCGCGCGGTGCGCGCGAGCGACACGGTCGCGCGCCTGGAAGGGGACGAATTCGCGCTGCTGCTGGCCGACATGCGTCCGGGCAGCGACGTGGCGGCGATCGTCGGCAAAGTCGTCGCCTCGGTCGGGCGCGCCTACCGCGTGCGCGGGCACGACGTCTTCCCGATGTTCGCCTGCGGCGTCGCGCTCTACCCGGAGCACGGCGCCGACGCCGAGTCGGTCCTGCGCGCCGCGGGCGCCGCGCTGTACGAAGCGCGCAGGGGACCGCCGGGAGGCACGGTCGCGATCTATACCGCCACGCTCGGCTCGGCGACCCGCGAGCGCATGGAGCTCGAACGCGACCTGCGCCGCGCGCTGGACGAGGCGGAGCTGTTGCTGTGCTACCAGCCGCAGTACGACGTCGCGACCCGGCGCATCGTCGGCTTCGAGGCGCTGCTGCGCTGGAACCGCGCGGGCGGCGGCATCGTGTCCCCCGGCAGCTTCATCCCGCTCGCGGAGGAGACCGGGCTCATCGTGCCGATCGGCCGCTGGGCGCTGAACGAGGCCTGCCGCCAGGCCCAGGCCTGGCGCCAGCTCGGGCACGAGGCGCTCACGGTCGCGGTGAACCTGTCGGTGCGCCAGTTCCGCGAGCCCGACCTGCTGGCGGACGTGGAGCGCGCGCTCGAGCGCTCCGGGCTGCCGCCCGAGCGGCTCGAGCTCGAGATCACCGAGGGGCTGCTGCTCACGGCCGCGCACGAGGCGGAGGAGATCATCGCCGCGCTGCGCGCGCGCGGCGTGCGCATGGTGCTGGACGACTTCGGCACCGGCTATTCGAGCCTCGGCTACCTGAGGCGCTTCCGCCTCGACCGGATCAAGATCGACCAGTCCTTCGTGCGCGAGATCACGCACAATCCGGACGACGAGGCAATCTCGACCACCATCATCGCGCTCGGCCACGCGCTCAACATGCGGGTCGTGGCCGAGGGGGTGGAGACGCTGGAGCAGGCGCGCAAGCTCGCTTCCCTCGGCTGCGACCACCTGCAGGGTTTTCTGCTCGGGCGCCCGGCGCCGGCCGACGCGCTGGCGCCGATCCTGGGGCGGGCGGCCGGGCCGGACTGGTCCTAGGGCCGGCGCCCGCCTTGCGCGACAATGACCGCCTGCGCGCGACCGCGCGCGGCGCGAACCACAACGAGGAACCCGAATGAGACTCCGATTTCTGCCCGCCGTCCTGCTCGCCGCGGCCTCGCTCGCGCGCGCCGAGCTGCCCACCGTCCAGCCGGGCGAGTGGGTGCTCAAGAGCAAGCTCAACGGCCAGCCGCACGAGAGCAGGCTGTGCGGCAACCCGCTCGAGCGGGTCGCGGCCGCGATCGCCGCCGCGCGCGCGAGCGAAAAGCTCGGCTGCAGCGTGCGCGTCGACAGCCACGTGCCGCGCACCACCAACGTGATCGTCGACTGCCCCGCCGACCGCGCGAGCGAAGACGGCGCGCAGCGCGTGCGCAAGGGCCTCACCGAGCTGAGCGTCAACGCCGCCTCGATGCAGTCGGTCTGGATCGACCTCAGGCGCGCCGGCCACCACGAGACGGTCGACGCCGAGCGGGTGGGGGATTGCAAGCCCTAGCGTCGCTGCGCGCGGACGACGAGCGCGACGCGGGTCAACTTCTCGCCCGACGCCATCAAGTCGATTGTCGTTTTCACAGGCGAAGCGAAGTTCATGACAGAGATTCCTCAGGGGGTGTTTAGTATCTCCGGGCTCATTGACTATCTGCGCGAACAGACTGTCGAAGTCATGTCTCTCAATCGAGTGCAGTTCTGCGTCGGCCGGCTTGAAACTTCACGCCTTGCCATCAGTGGCAAGACGGACGTTGAACACGTTCAGAGCCTCGATCGGAGACACGGCCGTGCGGCCTAACCCCGCGCTTAAGCGGGACTCCGCAAAAGCTTTGCTTTTGCTTCGCCCCTAAGCTCCACGTCGGGCTTCACGCATACCGATTTAGCTCATGCGCGCGGCATCCTGAATGTCTCCGACCTCGAGGATCGGCCTCGGATAGCCGCGTCTGGCCACCGAAAGCATCGCCAGGCCGACCTCTTCGGAGGTGACCAAGGATCGCGGGCTCATTGCGTGTATGAGCCAGAAGACGGGTTTCGCCAAGAGGTAGGCGCTGCGAATTAGCGCGGTCTTCGAGCGCACGGCGTGCATTGGGCGGATGACGCCTGGCCGGAACATGTAGGCGGCCTTGAACCCCAGCTTCATCAAGTCGTTCTCGGTCTTGCCCTTCACCCTCGCCCACATCCGCTTGCCGCGCTCGCTGCTGTCGGTCCCGGCGCCCGTGACATACACAAATGTCATCGCCGGGTTGGCCTGGACCAGCAACTGGGCTACGCTGATCGTCAGGTCGTACGTGATCCTCGTGTAGTCGAGCTCGCTCATGCCAACGGATGACACGCCGAGACAGAAGAAGCACGCGTCGAACGGAGAAAGCTGCGCGGCGACGGCACGCAAATCCGTGAGGTCTGGGGTCACGACGTTCGTGAGGCGCGGGTGATTGATGTCTGTCCGGGTGCGCCCCACCGCCACCACGCGCCCTACATCGCGCGCGTTCAGGCACTCGCGGAGCACGCTCTGGCCGACCATACCGGTTGCACCGAAGATCAAGATGTCCATGAACATCCCTCCTAAAGCCGTACTGGATTCCGTCGCCTCGTGGATCGGCTGCGGTGTGAAGCCCAACCCCTCGTTCGAGGCGGGGCCCGCCAGCTTGGCACCAGACCCGCGCAGCGCCAAGGTCTATCATGCGCTTCGCGGGCCCGGCGCCTATGTGCCGGTCCCGCATCACGTCAAACGTCAGGCGTCACGATACGGTGCTCGCGGCCATCTGCATACCGAGGTTCCCCGAGGAAGCGGCTTTCTGGCTGCAGGCGCTGCGGGCGAGGCACGACCCAAAGTACGCGCGTCTCGTGCCGCCGCACGTGACGCTCGTGTTTCCCACCGATGCCTTGCCGCCGGCGCGGTTTGTCGCGCACGTGATCTCGAGCGTGCGCGCGGTGAAGAGCGGCCAAGTCGAATTCCTCTCGGCGCGTGAGTTCGCCGACGAAGGCGCACACGAGCATCTCGTCTACCTTCTTCCCGGCATCGGCGCGGATATGTTCCTGCAGCTTCACGCGAAGCTTTACTCGGGACCGTTGGATGCCCGGGCCCGTTGCGCAAGCGCGTACCTTCCGCACATCACGCTTGGCCGGTTTTCGTCGGCGGATGCGGCGGCAGCCGTCGCGGCTGGCATCAACGCGGCAGCGAACCGAATCACGGGCGCGGTCGAGGCGGTCGAGATCGTGCAGGTCGGCGACGAGCTTGTGCGAGCCGTGCACACGGAGCCGCTGCGTGCCGGCTAGCCGGGCAATGCAGCGCACGCGCGCACTCGGAAGGCGGGGTTCGCTGCGACGGGCGGAGCTTGT
>Ga0335081_10007635_pt1 | contig 17302 bp, 9 predicted proteins | sample Lox_Sample_35_FD_206713 | JGI IMG/M metagenome (GOLD analysis project Ga0335081, IMG submission 206713) | Soil microbial communities from Loxahatchee National Wildlife Refuge, Florida, United States - Lox_Sample_3.5 | ecosystem: Environmental > Terrestrial > Soil > Wetlands | place: USA: Florida... | reverse complement strand
CCTATCGCATCAAATGGGCGTTGGACGGAATCAGCCTGCGTTGTCAAAGTAACCTTCTTGCCGTTAAAGGTAAGGTTCGTATCCGGATCGCTGATCTCGCCGGTTGCCGCTTCCGTCAAGAGACTGAAGGCCGAGTGACCCTGCAATCCACCATAGAGCTGGTCCTGCTTCATATAGGTATATTGCTGAAGACCTCCAATGGATACCTGGAGTCCTTTGAGAGTGGTCAATGATGCCGGATTTGAGAACATCAACGAGACGTCATTCTTGAAACCAAAAGAAATGCCGCCCAAGGCGCGCGAAGCTACGGACTGCGTCGTCGTATGACTTAATCCCTGGAACGTCAAAGGATCGCCGAATCCTTGTGCAAACGTTTGCGAAACGCACATGAAGCAAAGCAGCGCTGCGTATGCGAGTATTTGGTTTGTATGTTTCATTAGAATGCCACTCCTAAGCTTATGCGATGGACACTTCCAAGATTATAACTAAGGGCTCCATAACTGTAGTCGAACGAAAGCCTCATCTCTGAATATGTCTGCTGCACTCCAACGCCCGCCGTGAATCCATCGGCATCGTAGTTGAACTTGTATCCAACGCGAAGCGCAAGGACGTTGGCGTATTCATATTCCATTCCCAGATGCGCCTGCTGTGCATAGTCGTTCGGCTGAAAAAGGTCGAACGCAATCGTCAAACGATTATTTTCACTCGGCAGCAACAGAGCGTCGTTTCCAATTGCGTCTACTGCAATGCCAACTCTGAGAGAAAGAGGAAGCGGACTCGTTTCCGATGCATACCGAACATCCGCGCCAAAGTTCTGCATGGAGGCTGCAAGACGAACCGTATGGAAGCCGGTATTGTAGCTTAATCCGAAATCAAAAATCAATCCATTAGCCCACGTGTTCACATTCACTGTGTCCCCGTTATTGTTGACCGCACTGACCGTCTGACCATCATAGAGAGATTCGTGCGCGTACTTGACACTCAACCCGGTGGAGAACTTGTCCGTGAGACGGTCCGCATAGCTCAAGCCAACAAGATAGGCGTACGGTCGAAACGTTCTTCCGGTGAGTCCGGGATAATTAATGTCATCCTTATAGGGCGAGGTCCACAACGCCTCCTGGATTTCTCCATAGTCCACGTACTGTAATTGGAGACCCACGGCTCCATAGGAGCCGAGCGATGATGCAAAGGACAGCGCCCCTTGCTGCGTATCAAAAATCCACTTCAAATAAGTCATCGAAAATTCTTCGTTCTGCACATACCCGAGTCCTGCCGGATTCCAGAACACGGCTTCCGCTCCCGAAGCCAATACACTGTAGGCATCCCCCATCCCCGTTGCCCGGGCGCAGGGCATGACCTTCAAAAATTGCATGGAAGTGCTGCCGACTTTTTGCGCGAACGCTGTTGGAGAGAACAAAAAGACCGCAAGAAACGGCAGGATATACAACGTGATTTTCTTCATTGTTCTCATATCCTTCAATTCAATGAATGATGACAAATTTTCCCGTGGCTCTTGTGCCATCGTCGTGGTCTTCTACGATATAGAAATAGACACCCGAGGCTATGCGCTGACTATTCCGTGATATTTGGAACCACTCGTTCGAATAGGTGTTGGAATTATGCTCGATGGTACCGACCAATTGTCCACTGTACGAGAACACTCTAATCGTACAATGCTGCGGCAGACCGTAGAAGCCTATTTCGTCTTTTATGTCTCCCTGCGTTGTCGATCCGCCGAAACTGCTGCTCAGGATTAAGGGGTTCGGTGCAACGTAGAGTTTGCCTCCCAGTTTTAGCACGGCTCCTTTTTGCGTCGGATGGTACGTGATGTTCGTCATTCCACTTTTGCCACCAAGTGAATCAACCGAAATGACGGCATAATAGTAGTTCTCACTCAACAAACTCGTTGTATCGCGGTAGACATATTTGTTCGGATACTCAGGATCCACATTGAAGTAGCGAGGATCCCTTGTCGCTACGCTGTCCAAGGGGAGCCACGCACCCAGTCCTTCGGGTGATTTCAGCACGACGTAGTGGCTCAAACCTGCCCTGATCCGTCCTGCGCGAATCGCACTCTGAACACTTGCAAGAGTTGTAAAGTCTTCTACGTCGGGACCCCACACAAGCTTGTTCTTGACATCGAGGGCATCATACACAAACAACTGTGGCGCCGGGTAAGGAATGTACGTTGTATTATAGACGCCCGTCGCAGGCGTATTCTGAGGATCGAATTGAATCCCGTCATATTTGGTCAATGGATTGCCAGTGTACATTTGGATAGCCCTATCTGCGACGTCGCGCAGAGAGATCACGGGAGTTGTATCAGCCCTGGAAATCCTCCCCGTGACGTACCACGGCAGGTTATGATTGCTTAGATAGGTGCTTCCCACATAGTTCAGGCCTGCGATCCCTGATAGGCCGGGATACGTCAGCGAATCGTACCAGCACGGGACAGGTTCATAGTATTGAGTCGTCGAGGCGCTTGCGCCACCAGCATCTCTCCAAACAGTGTCCGCTGCGTCGCCGGGACCATAGCCAACGAGCTCTGCGACCGAGAACCTGAGGTGTTGACCGTGTGCGAATACGTACGGTCCAAACGATGTGTAGTGCAGTGTTGTTTGCGTCCAGTTGCCAGAGCCTAGCGCCCTGGGTTTTGGACGCCCCTCCCAGAAATTCATGAGTGCTTGATTGGCGGGACCTTGCGCGGCTGTCGGAACATAATAGGTAGCCCAGTAGATAGAGTCGTTCTTCGGCGTAGCAGTCGTCGATTGGAAGTCGAACGCCGAGAAAGAACGGTTTGTGAGCGTCAGCCCGTACGATACAGCTCTGCTGCTGCTCAGATCGACGTTCCTGTTTGGTACTTGTTGAGAGACGTAAGGTTGAAGGAACTTGCCGTTTGCATCCCAAACGCGAGCAGAATCGGACAACACGTACGTTGTCTGGCTTTTCTGCTGCAAATTATCATAGTCATAATGTAAAACCATGAAACCCACCGCCTGTGGGCCGTCAAGTCCTCCTCGATCGCCGTCTTGCGACCATTTATTGAACAGGTTCGCATTGGGTTCGGGATAACCGCTTCTCCCGTGCACGTACGTCATGAACCTGGAAAAATCGTAGCGTCCGTACACCTCCCTTGAGCGCGTCGTGCTTGAAGACTCATTCCACAGACCGTAATATCGCTGCAATGCAAATGCCGAGGGGGCAATCGCATTTTCGAACATCACAAATCCATTGGTGTAATCGATCGCATCCGTGTTGACGATATCGTACTCGATGATGATGAATGCGTCATATCCTGGATAGCTCCACGCCCGACTCGTCTGAGTGACCGACAACTTCATCGGATCGGTGGTCGTGTAGTGCGCCACGATTGTCTCTTCTGCTTGATTCGGATCGTACGCCGGGTTTAACGTGCCATCCGCAAGCACCGGATAGTTCTCGGTCCGGGTAATGCTGCCGGGTGTGCAGTACACGCCGGCGATGGTCGTCGCATTTCCAGAGCCGTCGGTGATTCCACCGCAGGCCTTGTACACCGGAGATCCATTGATGGTTGCGCCGAAAAGAATTCCGCAGCCAAAAGAGTTTTGGTGGCCCCAGTAAATGATGCTGTTGAGCACTTGATACGAATTCGGGGGCCACTCCCAGGAGGATGTCCCGGATGGCAGCCCCGTCGTCGTCGACGCATTGGCATCGAGGGCTCTCCCGATTTCTCCCGTGTTGAAAACAGTCTGGTGCAACATGCTGCGCACGTGAGTCCTAAAGTCTCTCTGCGCCATCAGACCGGACGAACACAACGCCAACAAGAGCATACTATATGTTAGTCGTTTCATATCGAATTCCTGCAAATTAGGTTGAGAGTATTCAAAAATCGATCGCCATGCCGACATAATATGAACGGGGCGTGTTATCATAGAGCATAAACGAATGATCTTCCGGATACGCGCCACCAATATTTTGGCTGTCCCAGTACAGAATGCCATTGGACAGATCATTGAAGGCATAATGCGCATACCAGGCTGAGGCAGGGTTGAGATCTGTTTTGTTGGCTGTGTTGAAGAGATAGTCGTAGTTCAAGATCTTGTTGTCGAACAAATTGAAGATCTCCACGTAGAAGGTCGCACCAATTCCGAAAAAGTCTTTGAAGTACTTTGAGACCTTGATATTCGTGTTATATTCAGCCGGAGAGCGGAGACCATTGACATCAGTGGCATCGTCCGGCGAGGTGTACGGACGCCCACTCCGGGCAAACGAAATCGAAGAAAAGATCATATTTTCCAGAGGATACGCACCAAACATTCTCGGACCGAATTGCTCCCCCGTTGTGTACGCGACATTGACAATGAGATTGTGTGTCCGGTCGAAGTTCAACAAAACGTCTTTGACCGGAATTTTTGATACAGCGTCGGCCGAAACGTCACCCTGCACGTCCTTGGTGACTGTAACAGGAGCGTTCGCTGCCGAAGAACTCTTTCCCGTCGCAACGCTGAATTGATAATTGATCGATCCGCTGAGGGGGCCATTCCTTTTTTGGAGCTGAATTCGAAATCCTCGCACGTCCGCATAATCCCGGTTGAAGTACGAATTGTAGCTCGTGCCTGTCGACTGGTTGATGAATATCGCCTGGTCAATGAGGTCTTTAATATCTTTGTAGTATCCGCTCACATCGAGTGTAAATCCAACCCCTAATCCCTGCGTGACACCAACGTCGTACTGGTTGGTCACTTGCGGCTTCAGAAGCGGATTGCCAAGACTGTTGGGCGTGGGGGATGTCGGAGGAGGAGGCAGTTTTTCCTGAACACCAAGAACGTACTGGAAGGACGGATTTTGCATGAACGTCCCATAGTTCAAATGGAATACGGTGGTCACCGACACCGGGAAGGATACGCCAACGCGCGGCTGCAGTCTGCCGACCGGTTTTGCTTTTTGTTTCGGGGCAAGCGCTGCATTGTAGTTGAGCGTTGGGTTGCCGAGTGAATCGGGAATTACGAAGGGGTCAAATTGATTGACATAATAGTAGTTGTTGGAATTCCAAACATCCCAGCGCAAGCCGACATTGGCAATCATCCCTTCAAATTCCATTTTGTCCTGAGCGTAGAGACCGACTTGATAAGGATTGCCCGTATATTGACGCAGGGTGATGCTGCCTTTTGACGCTATGCTTCCTATCTCGTCGACGTTGAGGTCATAGTAATTGGCCTGGACGCCAGCGTTCAAGAGATGCGAATGCGTGACCTGGCTTGTGTACGACGCGTCCAGCGATACGGTCGTCGAGACATCGTTCGTGAAATTGCTCAGATTATTCCCCAGATAGAAAAACGTCTTGCCGGTCTCGTTTTGATAAAACATGAAGTTCATCGTTCTCTGAATGATTCCCGTTCCGGTCTCCATGTTTCTTACCTGGTCGGTAATCGTATCGTAGTAGGGTGAAGTTCCCAATCGTCTCGAATTCCGGAGGCCATTCAGTTTGATCTCATAGAAGGTGCTCGGACTCAGGGCATGAGTGAATCGAACGCCCAACTGCGCGTCCGTATTTTCCTGATACGATATTCCCAGAATTCTATCCCATATCCAGGAATAGAATCCGGTATTTCCTCCCAACACGTTATTGAACGCATATTGATAGGCGCCGCTCAATCTCAAGGCAGACCCCTCTCCAAGATCGAACGCAACGTTGCCCATAACTTGTTGTTGCTTGTCGGGCTCCTCGGTTGGGACAATCTCATTCGTTACCTGAGATCGAAGGGCAATGAACGCTCGTATCCCTTCCGAGAGCGGACCACCCGTCGCTCCTTCAATGCTGTAGTCGATCTGGGATTTCCAATATTTGCTGTTGAGGTCTTGCTGTGTGGCGTGTTTCCAAATTGACTGCGCTACTTGGCTCATGGTTGTCGAATCGCCGCCGAACGACGTTGCAGTCCAACCCACCGGAGGCCTATTCCCACTGGTATTGTCTCCCTGCAGCCAGAATGTCGGGTCGGCGAGTTTGAGCAGATAAGGGTTAGCGCTCTGATCGTACACGCTCGGACCAAAATATTGTAATCCAGGTGCGCGCATTCTTGCTTCAACTCTCGTTGACCACTTGTCCGACTTTCCTTCTTTCATAGTGATGTTCACAACTCCAGACTGAGCGTTTCCGTACTGTGCTCCGAAACCACTCGTGATAACATCAACTTCTTCGACAGCGCTCAAAATCGGTCTGAACGCAGCAGACGCATCCAAGGGATCGACGATACCCATTCCCTGAAGCATATAGTACTCTTCGTCCGAGCGCCCACCGCGGAAGTGTCCGTCGGTCACGTCCGCCGCCAGTCCTATCACGTCGCCAATATCTCTCATACCGGCGATCTGTCCGACATCTTCAGTTCGGATGATGGTGCTTGTCGAGGTCTTGTCCGGTTCGACGTCAGGGCGTTTCGCTTCAACAACTACCTCTTGCTGCAACAACACCGAGGATTTGAGCTTGAAATCCACGACCGTCGTCCTGGCGGAATTGACGATGACGTCTCGTTGTAGCACTTTCTGATAGCCCAGGTACGAAGCCTGGATATCGTACTTTCCCGGTTCGACGTTCAGGATAAAGTACGTTCCGTCGATGTCCGTCGCAGCTCCCAACTGCGTCCCGACGATGAGGACATTACATCCAACGAGTGCTTCGCCCGTCGCCTCATCGGTGACCTTCCCTGAGATTTTCCCGATGCTCTGAGCTGAAACTGTACTCACGAAGAGGGCCATCAAAACAGCGACCATCATCAAAGTATGTGCCTTTGCCCTCACACGATGCTTGAGAGTGCACGGCCCGCTTCGAAGAGGAATACGGTTTTTACACCGCGTTTGCAAGGAAGAACTGGTTGTCATTTGGACTCCCTTTCACTTGATGACAAATACATGGTATGCATGCAAGATGTAGTGTGGAATCAGTGTCTCTGAATCTGCTCCCCTACTTTCAATACTCAGTTTGTCGTGAAGTGCCAAAGCGGACCGCGCAGCGTATCGCTTCCGCTCATCTCGTCAACGCGCCAATAGTACCGCGTCTTTCTCTCAAGAACCCCCGGGTTGAACACGGCCTCTTTTTGACTCCTACGATATTCCGGTTCGTTGCTCTTACCAAAACTGACGATCTCCAGGTCTGCATTTCGCGAAGGTACCCATTTCAACGTTGCACGGTTGTAGGCAATCTCATATGCTGCTTCACGCGGGCTCGGTCGGGCAACAAAAGGCAAAACAGCTGGCATCGTACCCTCAGGATCCCATTTACCTCCAAATGCCCATGCAGCGGTAATGCTTTTCGCACTCGGCGATCCTTCGGCCTCTGCGAGGTTGTCGGCAAACCACGCATAGTCTCCACCTACCCTGTGGCAGTTGAAGAAGTAATGTCGCGTCCCCCATTTCCACTCCCGGGCATTTGGGGAATCGGGCAGATAAATCGGTTTGTCTGCCATGTTGCGAGAAAAGACGCAATCGAGCAGATATATCTGCGCATCCCTGTGATGTCTTCCAAGGGGAAAGCCCAGTACCCCATCGAACCATGAATAGCGAATTACAAACTTCTGATCTTTATCATATGAGCCGTCGTGCCAGATGCTGGCGCTGAGGTTATGCCCGTAAAAGCGACTGTCCGTAATGTAACACCATCCGCGCGGACAGACATAATCAACCCAACCCTCGAAAAAGCAGTTTGAGTGATAGTACATTCCATCGACGCGGTCCCAAAGACTGATGGTATCCGCTCCATCTGCAATCACGTTGCAGTATAGAATTCGGATTCTTGTACCTCTTCCTCTCACAGCGAATTGGTGTTTGGGTGTGTGATAGAGCGACCCATAATTGTTGTGGATAGTCAGGTTTGCAATTGTGATGTCCGTTGCTTGCGAATCAATATTGACGACGGCGGAACCCCAATCGCTTCCGTTGTGCTCCTTGGCCCAATTCTCACGGAGCTCCGCGTACACGATGAGTGTGCTATCACGATCCTCACCCACGAGTGAGACGAAGCTCTTTTGGATGAAGATCTTCTCGTGATATGTCCCCTTTTTTATCAAAACGATGATGTTCTGCGCGTTATTTTGAGGGATTGAATTGAGTGCTTCCTGGATAGTCGTGTAGTTCCCTGTCCCGTCGGCCGAGACGATGATCTTGGCTCGTTCGGTACACAGCGTTCGGGATATTCCAATACTACACAGGATCAGAAGGCCGGAAATCGAGCGCTTTGTTCGAGGGTACGTCGTTGACATCGTTCAGATGAAAACCTTTCTCCGCACAGTGGAAGTGGAGCTGCTTGAACCGGTTTCTGAACACTGTTGTCGTGTGACCGCTCACCTCAGCACGAGGAATTGCTTGCTGAGCCCCTTGATTGTAACCGATTACTTTATCGGTAACTCCATATTAACAGATTTTAACTTTCCTGTCAAGCTAAAATCAGAAAAACTTCTTGCCACTTCTGAAGACAATTCCAACTCTGAAAACATGCACAAACAAGAGAAGCCGCACTCATGCACTACGATTTTTGGGAACGTCTCGGTCTGCAAAATGCCACGCCCCGCCAAATAATTTAATTCGCGCGTTGAAATCTGATCCAGTCGTAGTCGGCGAATCCATGGCCTGCTCCGCCGCCGTTCTTCGCAAACAGTCCAATTCTCGCGCCCACCCACATTCCCGGTTTCGCGTTGAACTCGCGGCCAAACATCTTGTAGGTTTCCCCGTCAAAGCTGTAGCTGAATGTGCACACAGCCTGTTTCCTCATCGAGACTCGCAAGTATATCTCCTTGCCGTTCATAGCCACAGCTGTGCACTCTTGCTCGTCTCCTCCCCCGTTCGCATTGATACACACGACCTGGATCACGGAGCAAGCGCCGTTCCTTTTTCGGATCCCAACATAACAGTAATCAGCCCCCAAGATGATCAGACCCGTTCGATCGCTATCTGACAGCGAGTCGAACACGAGCCTCGTGGTGACAGAGAATTCGGACGCAGGAATCTTGGCACCAAGAATACTTCCAAGGTTCCAGAGGTTCTGCTCGTGATCCGAAGGTTCCTGGGAGTACAGCCTCAGCCATCCCTTCCGGGCTTGAAGCGAATACCACCCTTGTCCCGGGTTTGATTCCCATTGCCATTGTAGTCCAAGGCCGGGCTGGTTGAACTCGTCATCCGTTTGCGGCACACTGATCGAAGAAGCATGCCCTGTGCTGGGCTTTCGAAAGCGGGCGACAGGTTCCCCTGTTCCATTTTCGTCGGGATGACCACCCACGAGCGGCCAGTCATCGACCCATTTCACAGGCTCCAGATATTCGATCCTACCGTACACACCTCGATCCTGAAAGTGTATGAACCACGATTCACCCGATGGCGTTTGAACCCAGGCACCCTGGTGAGGACCGTTGACATTGGTACCACCTTGATGTAGCACAATCTTCGCCTCGTACGGACCATAAATATTTCGAGACCGCAGAACCGTCTGCCACCCCGGTTTGACTCCTCCAGCCGGAGCGAAGATGTAAAAGTAGCCGTTTCGTTTGTACAGCTTTGGACCTTCGATCGTCGGTTGATGAGGCCTGCCGTCGAATATCATAGTCCCATCGTCCAGAATTTTGGTTCCTTCCGAGTTCATTCTATTCAATGTCAGGATACTGTTGATTCCTGACCTGCTTTTCGCCCACGCGTGGACAAGATATACCTTGCCATCCTCATCCCACAGCGGGCAAGGATCGATCCACCCTTTCGCCTGACGCACTAAAACCAATGAATCCCACGAGCCGGCTGTATTCTTCGCTTTTGTCATGTAAATGCCGCGGTCCGGATCTCCGAAATAGATGTAAAACTCCCCGCGATGATATCGGATGCTGGGTGCCCATATTCCGTCCCCGTGTTGGGGAGTGTCGAATGCCGCAACGGGGTATCTTCGAACAGCGTGACCGACGATCCGCCAATTCACAAGATCCGTTGAATGAAGTATCGGCAACCCGGGGAATTGCGAAAAACTCGAAGAAGTCAAATAGTAATCGTTTCCGACCCTGATGACATCGGGGTCAGAGTAATCGGCATAGATGACAGGGTTTGTATACGAGCCGTCTCCATTGTCGGGGACCCAAGCTGCTCCCTTCAGGTTGGGGGCGCTTGATCCATGATGCTGGCTGGAATCAAACGACTGAGACAGCAGAATCTCTCTTCCCACCAATACAGCTATCACGATAGAAATTGCAGTGTGATACAGAGTTCTGAATTGTACCGGCATTGGTTTGGTCAGTGCAGGATGTGCCCGAAAGGCGATGTATGAGAATTCCACCGCTTCGGAACAGGAACGAAATGTCTTCCTCGAAAGCCCAATGCTGGAGTCGAAGACTCGCGTCTCCAACTCCAGTCGCATAGGCTTTACCCTCTACAGCGCGCGGGATGGAGAGAATTCACTCTACTTGAGAAGAATCATCTTCCGTGTTTGAGTGAAATTGTCCGCCTGAATCCTGTAGAAATACATACCACTCGCAAGGTTGAGGGCATTGAACGTGAGGCTGTGATGACCGGCAGATTGGTGGCCGTTGACCAGAGTCTGAACCACGTTCCCAAGAATATCGAACACCGTCACTTTCACCGAACTGCTTTTCGGCAATTCATAACCGATGACCGTTGATGGGTTGAACGGGTTTGGGTAGTTTTGATCCAATCGGAAGACAGTTGGAAGCGAGTTTCCGGTTGGTTCAACTCCATTGGGAGTCCCCGTGGTGGTCCCGGATATCGTCGCCAACTGCGTATATAAGTACTTGCTGTTGGATGTGCTTGACGGACTGTAATACCAGGGATATATTCTGACAAAAAGAGTCTCTCCGACATTGACCGTCGCCGGAATCTTGAATCCGTACCACGCAACGGAATCCTTCAAGAGTACAAGCGGACTAGAATTGAGAGACGTTTTTGTCGAAAACGTCCCATCTTTTGAGTAATACAGATTCGCCCTCATGGCGTTCGTTCCTTTGCCCCCGAGCCAGATTGTCAGCGAATCCACTGCAAACGTGCAACCTGGCTTTGGCGCACTAACAAATTGGACATATCGACCCGCCATTTCGGTCGTGTCGGTCGCACCTCCCCACGTGTTAGTGCCTGTTGGCCACCAGCGTCCTACCGTCGTATCCGGAGCCTGGGCCGGAGTTTGCGTGTAGTCTCTCGCCACAAGGCCGTCTCCGCCCATGGCAGGAAGGCCAATCACATTGCCTACTCTTGCGGACACCGCGCTCGTATCAGTGGCATTCAGTTTCCACGTGACCGACGCCGCCTGACCAAAGATCAAGGACGTTGGCACCAGGATGAACAATGCTAGTACGATCATCGAAAACAGTACACGCATCTTCATAGCTTCCTCCTCATAAATGAGATTGTTGAAAAAAGAGCCACCACATACTGTGGTGACCGTTGATTAATGGAACAATCACCTTCGCAAGACTATTTCAGCAGCAGCATCTTGCGTGTGGAAGTAAAATTTCCCGCTTCCAACTTGCAGAGATAGATCCCGCTCGTGCATTTCGACCCGTCGAACACCGCTACGTGGAAACCGGTTGGCTGCACTTCATCGACGAGAGTTTCGATTTCACGACCCAGGAGGTCGAACACTTTCAGGTTGACGTTGGTAGTCACCGACAATTGATAACGAATGAGCGTCACGGGGTTAAACGGATTGGGATAGTTTTGCAAAAGTCCGTACGAATGCGGTTTTATGTTACCGTTGCTTCCACGTACGGACGTTACCACAGGTCCTCGTGGTATCCAGTCGTATCCGAAATTCGGATTCGTATTCGCCGAAAAAATGTTGCCAAGAATGTACGTTGCCGCTTCCGGAGCGGAAAGTTGGGTTGAAATCGATGTGAGCCGCTGTGCCGGCAAGTACCCCGGCCCGGTACAATTGAACTCTGCATAGAGACCCGGTATGACATTCCACGTCAACCAGCCCGCAGGATCAAGAGAGGCAGGTTCGTACGTATTGATGAACACAGTCCTCGGCGATGACTGCCACGGTCTCCCCAGATAAAAATGCACAATCGGGTTACTATCAAAACCTATGGAATCAACGGTGATGGTACAGTTCAGGAACACATACCCGTAACTTGATTGCGGATCGGTGGCCGCGGCAGTCAAGGTTCCCCCGTTTCTGTTCTCGTGAATCTCACAGCTGTCGAAAACTACAATGTTTCTCCCAAAGATGAAGTCGACTGATCCCTCGATGTAACAATGCTTCATGTAGGTACGGACCGGCCCGCTTCCGCCCCACGTATAATACGTGTCCTGGAAGCCGAGCAATCTGCAATTGTAGTATTCTCCTCTGTCCCCATTGACTCTGAGCGCAACGGCTTGTGCTGCAGTCGAAGTATTCTGGAACGTGATGTCTTGTGCCGTAAAATCATCGGCATCAATGGCGACGCTGTACGATGTGGACGTTCCAATGGATGCCGTCTTGCCTGAATAATCGTCATACGTCAAAATGGTGTTGTCCCGGTCTTCGCCTTTCAGATTCACATTGACCTTTCCAGCGCCAAGAAGCAACTTTTCGTAGTATGTTCCTTTCTTCACAAAGATGGTGTATACGCCGGTGTAGTTTGCAGGGACGGCATCAAACGCAGCCTGGACAGTGGTGTAGTCGCCGCTTCCATCGTTAGCGACCTCTTTCATCACGGGAGGCGCGGGCGTTTGCGTGGTGAAGTTGTTCGTCGTCCCATACCCCGTCCCGTTCTTGTTCGTGGCGTACGCTCGTATGTAGTACGTGGTATTCGGAATGAGATTGTACAGAGTGCTCGTAAATGACCCAATCCCGCTGCCGTTCGAACTTTTTTGGTCTGCGATAGTAGGATTACCTGTAGTATTCCAGCACACTCCTCTCGAGGTCACCGTATCTCCTCCCCACGCGGTCACATTCCCGCCGCTCTTGGCGGTTGTTGTCAGAATACTTGTTATGGAGGTTGTTGTCACTGTAGGAACACTAACCGTCGTCAGGGTGAGAAACGACAGTTCGTTGCCATACGCCGTTCCCGCACTGTTTGTCGCATATGCGCGGACGTGATACGTCGTGTTCGCCGACAGTCCTGTCAAGTGGCTCACGAAACTGCCAGAACCCGAGCCGTCGTTTGTCGTATCATCCGTTATTGTCGGGTTGCCGGACGTGTTCCAGCACGTCCCCCTTGCAGTGATAGCACCACCGCCATCTGAGCTGATCACTCCACCGCATGTTGCCCGGAGTACTGAGATCTCCGTAACCTGCGAAGTGGAGATGGTTGGCAACTCGACGGCCACGGTGCCAAACGTCTGGCCGTAGAGTGTCACGGCCTGGAGGTACAGATATTTCGTTGTGCTCGAGATTCCAACTCTACTGTATGGATACACCCTCACGAACAATGTGTCTCCCGAGTTCGCGTTGGCAGCGAACCCATAATTCACCGGGAATACGGCATTCGAAGCAAGGGCTGTGTCCACGATGAGTGTCCCCGATGCAAAACCGCTGCTCATCGAGAAGTAGATCGCCGCCCTGAGGTCATTGCTCCCTTTCGCACCGATCAGCATAGAGAGGGAGTCCGAAGTGAAACTCACACCCGCCTTCGGCAACAGCACAAACTGCACGTACCGATTGACGTTTGGCAGCGCTTCCAGAGGCCACGAGCCCGACCCTGCCACATCGCTTGTTGTGGCTTCCGGCTTGATTTTTTGAACAGCCGAATAAGTAACGGTATTGTAAACGACGTCTTCATAGCTTAATGCCACTCCCGCCGAGCTTTCATCCTTCGTCAGGATTGCCCCCGACGTGGTGCTCGTCAACACATTCTGCAGAGTCCAGGTCGCCGAAGCCGGGTTCTGCGCAACGGCATCCGATGCAAGGAGGACAGTCAACACGATTGACAATATGTTTCGCGTTGTATTCTCCATTTCGTGGACTTCAAGACGTATGATGCGCAATCTCCCGTCTGCTTGTGATTCCGGCGCCTGAATCCCGTCTGGATTTATTTCATCAACACCATTTTGCGAACCGATCGATAACCATTGGACGAAAGAACGCAAAAATATGTGCCACTCGTCAAACGTCGAGCATCGAACACAAACTTGTACAACAGATTGTGCCTGGCCGTGCCGTGGAATAGTTCAGCTATCCGTTGACCCGCCAAATTGTAGATGCTCAAGGTGGCTGGCCCGTCGGCTTGAACGGAAAATGTGATTGTTGTACTAGGATTGAACGGGTTAGGATAATTCTGTTTCAGCTCAAAGAGGTTGGGGATCCATTGAGACTCGCCGACTGCCAAGTCGTACACTGATTCGAACGCGCCGAGGTCGGGTGCGGTTCCGTTGAATGGCAATCCGACATCCGTCCCCGCATTGATGAATTGACTGCCTTGCGCAAGGTGCATAAACGGAATATCCGGCAAAGATCCATCGGGTTTTCTTGGCCCTCTGACTCCTGTTGTATCCAGACTGATAAAGTCGGCGTTGGAGATTGTGAATGGACTCATCCAACTGTTCGTCGCAAGGACCAGGGGAGCCAGCAGTGTCACACCGCTTGAACCCAGCGATATGCAATTCTCCAATGTCACTGTCTCGTCAACTCTTCTCTTGCCCGGAATGGAGAAATTGTAGGTCCCATTGCGATAGGCGGTACAATTGAGCAGCGTCATCGACCCCCGGTTGTTGTTCTGGTCAAAACCTTTCACGCGATTGTCAAAGCTGAGGCAGTCTTTCAGGGTCATTTCGTGTCGCAAACTGTCGCCATTGCTATTATCCCCGCCGCCCATTTTGAATCCATTACCATTTCCCGTGGTGATCGGACTGCCATCCTTGAGGTATCCATTCATAAACGACCAACAGTTTTCTATGGTCGTCGTGACACTGTCTGAAGGCCGCAAATATCCGTCCCACCCGTCGTCGGAATTCTGCCACGAACGACAACCGTAAAAGTAATTGCCAGTACCGACATCAAGCTTCGGAGCGAAACCATCGGCGTTTCCGCCTGTGGGCGGATCATAATTGTAGTACGAATCGCAATTAATCATGCGATTGTAGGATGCACCGTTTCCAAGTTGTAGCCCAGTGTTCCTGTTGTCATGGATGGAACAATTCTCGACGATGTTGTAACTCCCATTTACGGCTATGCCATTATGAGCTGCGTAACTGCTTTCGAGCCCCTTGACATACAAATAGTTTCCATTCAATTTTATTCCGTCGCTCGATGCCTGTGCCGAAAAATCAAAGACGGGATGCTCACCTGGATATGCGAAAATATAGCATCGATGGGTCGAGTCCGCGCCGGATTTATTCGAAAGACTTATTGTGTTCGAAAGGCTATACGTTCCTCCTCGCACAAAGATCGTGTCTCCCGCTGCAACGACCGAGTACGCCTTGGAAACGCTCAAATACGGATGGTCGATCGTACCGCTATTTGAATCACTTCCTGTCGGGGATACGTAGACCGTAAGCTGTGCAACGCTTGGGGTGCTCATAAACAACGCGGTCAAAAAGCTCAACAGCAACCTATTCATCGAATTCTCCATTCTTCATTTGACCAGCAGCATCGTTCTTGCCGCACTCGACGGCCCTGATTTCAGCACTGAAACATAGACGCCGCTCGGCAGCCTGCCCGCAGTGAACTCTGTTCTATAGACGTTACCGGGGAAAGCGTTCCCGTCAAACAACACCGCAATCTCCCGGCCCAGAACATCGTACACTTTGAGCGTAGTGGCTGCGCTCCGCATCACAGTAAATTCAATCTGAGTGGATGGATTGAATGGGTTGGGGTAGTTTTGATTCAAGCTGAATTCCTTTGGCGTCGTCGCAACTCCGGATGCCGGGATGGAAGTCGCGATAGAAATGATTCCGGCTCCCGCTCCTGCTTCGACACTCGCCTTGACCGATTGGGGGTCTTCTGACACATACGCGTAGTGTTGACCGGGGTCAAAAACGAATGCAGAGCCGTTTTCCACGATGGCGCCTGAATTGTCGAGAACATTGTCGGAGGCCTTCAGGTAGCCCGCAGGGTCGTGACTCAGGGTTCCTTCTGTATCATTGACCAGTGAAATGAGTGTGGGGGTCGGCGTGTTTTGAAAGTAATTTCCCTCGACGAATACCTGCGCCTGACACGTGCTTCCCACACCATAACCACCCGACAAACCAACATCGGTGTAGAGATTATTCACCACGTGCACTTTGGCATAACGAACGCGCGGATGCCGTGAATATGTTCCATCGAACCAGTTGTGGACGTACGTGACTTCCATGACCGTGTCATCCGTCTGGCTCTTTGAATGCCCGAGCAACGACGTTTTGCGGTGATCCTGGTAGTGGTTCCAGGAAAGCGTTACGTCATACGAACCCTTTTTTACATCGGTCTGGCCGTCATGATTTTCGTCGTCGGCGCTGCCCGGACTGTCCGTAAAGGAACAGTGGTCGATCCAAACGTGAACGCATCCCTCTACTGCAATCGCATCGCCTTCTCCCGCAGTGCAATCCGAGAACGTCAGATTGCGGATGATAATATTCTGACAATCGGTAATCTTGAATCCAAACCCCCGGAGTCCAGCATCCGGCCCCAGCCCCAGGATGGAAACGTTCGCCGTCCTTTTGATTTCAACCTCATCGGACAAACCGGTCAAAGTCCCGGAGATATACAGAATCAACGGAGTCGTTATATTTTTCTGACGTGGAACCATAATATCGTTGAGCTGTTGAGCGCTCGTGATAACGACGGTGGATCCTCCTTCCCCGCCAACTGTGCCTCCATCGCACGAGGCAAACCCAAATGGATTTGGTTCCGGTGTGATCCCTTGGATTCCGTTGCTGCCATTCTTTGTTGCCTTCAGCACTGCGCTTCCACTTGAGCTCACCTCATGCTCCCCAAGCGGTTGTGCTTTCAGTACAGCTGTCATAGTCAAAACGATCGCAAGAATCAACGTTTTCAATCGAGTCTTCCTTTTGTTCGACAGAAATCGAACTTTGGCTGCAAATTACAGCGGAACTTAGGTCTCTTTGTTGTCTGCCCAGTCATCTCAAAGGCATTCCGTTGTCTGTCAGCAATACCCAATTCTTCATTCTCGCACTGCAACCAAACCCAAGCGCTTCAACGATTCTCATCGCTTCTTTCTTTTTTTTCCTGATGCGACCCGTTTTGTACAGGTTTTGCAGAGCACAAGCTTCGAAGGAAGCCTTACATGCTGTGGAATGAATTGATCTTTTTGGCGGATGTTCTCGAGCGTCAAATCCATCGCTTTCCTTCCCAACTCCGTCGTGAGCTGTTCGACATAGCTCATAGGCGGCGAAAGAAACCGATTCAGTCCGCTGCTTCCAAATGAAA